>Ga0335397_10000117_pt1 | contig 87280 bp, 71 predicted proteins | sample MAT04_FD_205740 | JGI IMG/M metagenome (GOLD analysis project Ga0335397, IMG submission 205740) | Freshwater microbial communities from Lake Fryxell liftoff mats and glacier meltwater in Antarctica - MAT-04 (spades assembly) (version 2) ...
CGGCCACGAGCAGGTCGAAGCGCAGCGCGTCCAGGCCGCGGGGGTCACCGGCGGTCTGCAGCGCGCGGGCGGTGTCGGTCAGCGCGGTGTACCAGCGGGTCAGCGGCACGGCCGGGCCGGTCACGATCGCCTGGGCCTGACCGTCGCGGTCCGGGCTGAGCCGTAGTCCGCGGCGGGCGGTGGCCTTGGCGGCCCGGTCGGCGGCGGCGTCGGCGTCATACCGGTCGATCGCCCGGCGGGTGGCCTGACGGATACCGGCCGGCGCGAGCTGGTTGAGCCGGTGCGCGAGCACCCGGTCGACCGCGGTCGCGACGGTGGTGCTGACCTGCGCCAGCTCGTCGCAGAACGCCTGCGCCCGGCCGACCGCGAGCTTGCCGCACGCCAGCAGCTCCACCGCCCGCGGCAGGTACCGGGCCAGCAGCACCGCCCGGGCGATCTCGGTCGCCGCGGCCATGTCACCGATCCTGCGGGCGCACGCGATCTCCCGCACGAACGACTGCCAGGCGATCGCGCCCTCCCCGGTCCCGACCGGCGCCGGGACCTGCCGGGCCAGCGAGGACAGCAAGAACGCATCCGCAGCAAACCCCCGCGAGGCAGCCCAGGTCGACCGCACGACCAGGTGCAGCTGCTCCTGGAACCCCGGATCGGCGAACACCGCCATCGGGTCCTGCGCCTGTACCACCGTCGCCGTCGTCACCCATCGATCATACGTTCGAACACAGACGATGACAAGAGGTGTGGGCAAGCCAGTGCTTGCGACAGCCGCGGCCCGGTCGAGCACCGTCGACGACCGCCCACTGTGACCGACCACGCCACTTCTCGGCAGGCCCGGGCAGGCCCCCGGTCGTACGATCACTGGTGTGAGCCCGGCCCGCCCCTCCCCCCGCACGGTGCGCAGGCTGGCGCTGGCCAGCGTCGTCGCGAACAGCGCGATCGTCGTCACGGGCGGCGCGGTCCGCCTCACCGCCTCGGGGCTCGGCTGCCCGACGTGGCCGCGCTGCACCGACGAGACCTTCACCCCCACTGAGGAGTTCGCGATCCACGGGGTGATCGAGTTCGGCAACCGCCTGCTCACCTTCGTCCTGCTCGCCGTAGTGGTCGCGGCGCTGGTCGCGGTCTGGCGGCAGCGTCCGCGGCGGCCGGGCATGCGCCGTCTTGCGGTGCTGGGCGTGCTCGGCATCCCCGCGCAGGCGCTGCTCGGGGGCATCACCGTGCTGACGGGGCTCAACCCGTGGACCGTCATGGGCCACTTCCTGCTGTCGATCGTCCTGATCACCTTCGCGGTGGTGCTCCACCAGCGGGCCCGCGAGGGCGACCTCCCGCCGCGCCCGCTCGTCGCCCCGCCGCTGCAACGGCTCGGGACCGCCCTGCTGGTGCTCGTCTTCGCGACCCTGGCCGTCGGGACCGTGGTCACCGGCAGCGGACCGCACTCCGGTGACCCCGCCGCCGGCCGGACCGGGCTCGACCCCTCCGCGATGAGCCAGCTGCACGCCGACCTGGTGTTCCTGCTGGTCGGCGTGACCGTCGCCTTCTGGGTCGCCCTCAAGGCCTCCAACGCGCCTCGGCACACCGTGCGGGCGATGGGGGTCCTGCTCGTCGTGGAGCTCGCCCAGGGCGTGGTCGGGTTCGCGCAGTACTTCACCGGCCTGCCTGTCCTGCTGGTCGGGCTGCACCTGGTCGGTGCCTGCGTCATCCAGGTCGTCGCCGTCCAGGCTGTGCTTGCCCTGCGTGATCGCGGTCCGGTGGGGGCCCGGCCGCTCGAGCCGGTCGGCGAGCGGGCGATGACCCCCGCCTGAGCCGTGTCACCCGGTCGGCGGCTTTCGCCCGGTGGTCCCCGGAGGTAGGACGGGAGGCGTGGTGGAGGACAGCGGGGGACTGCCGTGGGCCAGGCTGGTGGCGCAGCTGCCGGTGCCGCTCGCCGTCACCGACCTCGAGGGGACGCCGATCGAGGTCAACCGCGCCTTCGCCCGGCTGATCGACCCGCTCGCCGTCGCGACGGCCGTCCAGCACGCGCTCGCTGCCCCGGCGCGCAGCCAGGCCGCCCCGGACCCGCCTGCCCACGAGGGACGGCTGCCGTCACGGACCGGGGAGCAGCTGCCCTGCACGGTCGTTCCCGTCGAGCCGGCCGACCAGACCGGTCTGCTGCTGGTGCACGTCAGCCCCGCCCCGCACGCCATCCGCGACCCGCTGACCGGACTCCTGCTGCGCGACGTCCTGCTCGAGCGCGTCGAGCAGGCGCTGGCCCGCCACGCGCGCCACGGCAAGGAGGTCGAGCTCGTCATGGTCGACCTCGACCGCTTCAAGCTGGTCAACGACGTGCACGGTCACACGGTCGGCGACAGCGTGCTGGTCGAGGTGGCCCACCGGCTGCTGACGGTGGTCCGGCCCGAGGACACCGTCTGCCGGTGGGGCGGCGACGAGTTCGTCGTCCTGCTCGAGGACGCCGGGCTCGACGGAGGAACGGCGGTCTGCGGCCGGATCAGCGGCGTGCTGCAGGAGCCGGTCGTCACGACCGCGGGGTCGCTGAGCATCCAGGGCAGCTGCGGCTGGGTACGCGCGCAGCCCGACGAGGAGGCGATCGAGGTCCTCCACCGCGCCGACCTGGAGATGTACCGCCAGAAGCGAGCCCACGAGGACGGCCGGGAGCGGGACGCCGAGCTGCGGGCCCGCCTCGGGCGGGCGCGCGCCCGGGCGGTCGAGCTGATCGCGCAGAACGAGGTCGTCGTCAACCGCGCGCGCCGGTTCCTGGTCCCTGAGCAGGAGCAGCAGGACGAGGGCTAGCTCGGGGCTAGCTCACCGACCAACCCGCCACCGCGTCGGCGAACCGGTCGGCAGCACCCACCGACGCGGCCAGGAACAGCGACGGCTCGGTCAGCTCGAGCTCCATCAGGACCGGTGTCCCGTCCGGCCCGGGCACCAGGTCGACCCGCGCGTAGAGCAGCGGGCCGCCCGGGACCGACGCCAGCGCGCGCGAGGCCACATCGAGCTCGGCCACCGACGCCTCGCGCGGCGTGATCGCGACGTCGTCGGGGTGACCGGCTCCAGGCCCCAGCACGGGACCCTTGCGGGCCGCGTGGCTGTGCGCGCCGTCGAACCACAGCACTGCCGTCTCGCCGAGCTCGTCGACGCCGGCCTGGTACGGCTGGACCATCACGTGGCGGCCGGCACCGAGCAGCGCGGCTGCGTGGCGGGAGGAGTCGGCCCCGGCCGCGAAGCGCACGGTGTCGCGCGCCGACGCCGAGACGGTCGGCTTGACCACGTGCTCGTACGCCGGGGGGGTGAAGGGCTCTCCGGGCGCGACGAACACCGTCGGCACCACCGGCACCCCGGCCGCCTCGAGCTCGGCGAGGTAGCGCTTGTCGGTGTTCCACGCCAGGACGGTGGCCGGGTTGGCCAGGCGCGGCACGGTCCGTGACCACGCCAGGAACTCCTCGTGCCTCTGGACGTAGTCCCAGGTCGAGCGCACGACCACCAGGTCGTACGACGACCAGTCGGTGCCGGAGTCCCACGCGCGCACCGAGGCGTCCACCCCCGCGGCCTCCAGGGCCGCGAGCAGCAGCGGGCCGTCGTCGTCCAGGTCGGGCATCGCCGCGCAGGTGGCCAGCGCCACGCGGGGGCGCATGCTCAGACGAACTGGTCGAGCGCGACCGCCAGGAACAGCAGGGCGAGGTAGGTGATCGACCAGTGGAACAGCCGCATCGGGGCGACCTCGACGCCCGCGCGGACCCGGCCGCGCAGCAGGTGCGCCTCCCGCAGGAAGACCGCGCCGAGCGCGACGGCGGCCACGGCGTACAGCGGGCCGGACGGGCCCAGCGGCGCGATGAGCAGCAGCGAGCAGGCGACCATCACCCAGGAGTAGGCCACGATCCGGCCGGCGACCACGGCATCGCTCGCGACGACGGGCAGCATCGGCACGCCGGCAGCGGCGTAGTCGTCGCGGTAGCGCATCGCCAGCGGCCAGTAGTGCGGGGGCGTCCAGAAGAAGATGACCGCGAACAGGACCCAGGGCTCCCACGACAGCGACCCGGTGACCGCGGCCCAGCCGATGAGCACCGGCATGCAGCCCGCCGCGCCGCCCCAGACGATGTTCTGGGAGGTCCGGCGCTTGAGGACCATCGTGTAGACGACGACGTAGAAGGCGATGGCCGCGACGGCGAGCGCAGCGGCGAGCAGGTTGGTCGTGAGCGCCAGCTCGACGGTGGCCAGCACCCCCAGCACGAAGCCGAAGACCAGCGCGTTGCGCGGCGGCACCGTCTTCTGGGCCAGCGGCCGGCGCTCGGTGCGGTGCATGACGGCGTCGATGTCGCGGTCGCAGTAGCAGTTCAGCGCGTTGGCGCTCCCCGCGGCGAGCGCGCCGCCGACCAGGGTGGCGAGCACCAGACCGGGCCCGGGCATGCCCCGCTCGGCGAGGATCATCGTCGGCACGGTGGTGACCAGCAGCAGCTCGATGATGCGCGGCTTGGTCAGCGCGACGTAGGCCCCGACCGTGTCCCGGGTCGCCGCCCACCGCCTCCGCGGACCGGGTGCGGTCGGCGTCGAGACGCCTGGCTGGTCCGCGATCGTGGTCACGCGCTGAGTCTACTGACCGACCTCCGCCGTGGCCTGCCGGGCAGGCGGGTTGGCCCTCCGGTCTCGGGGAACGGCGGGGTCTAGGGTCGATGCCGATCACCCCGCCACGGCCGCGCCCGCGCGGCCCCACCCGCAGGTGCCACGACGACGGAGGGTCCACCCCGGATGACCACCACCAAGGCCGACACCCCGGAGGGGACCCTCGTGTGGACCGACCTCGACCGCGCTGCGGTCGACGTCTCCCGAGCTCTGGCGATGGACGCCGTGGAGGCGGCTGGCTCGGGCCACCCGGGGACCGCCATGAGCCTGGCCCCCTCGGCGTATCTGCTGTACCAGAAGCTGATGCGCCACGACCCGAGCGACCCGACATGGCCCGGCCGCGACCGCTTCGTCCTGTCGGCGGGCCACACCAGCCTCACCCTCTACGTGCAGCTGTTCCTGTCCGGCTACGGCCTGACGATCGAGGACATCGCCCACCTGCGCCAGTGGGGCTCGCTCACCCCCGGCCACCCCGAGCACGGCCACACCCCCGGCGTCGAGGTCACGACCGGCCCGCTCGGCCAGGGCGTCGGCAACGCCGTGGGCATGGCGATGGCCTCGCGCCGTGAGCGCGGGCTGCTGGACCCGGACGCGCCCGCCGGCCAGAGCCCGTTCGACCACACCATCTGGTGCGTCTGCTCCGACGGCGACCTGCAGGAGGGCATCAGCGGCGAGGCCAGCAGCCTCGCGGGCCACCAGCGCCTGGGCAACCTGGTCCTGCTCTACGACGACAACCACATCTCCATCGAGGGCGACACCCAGACGGCGTTCAGCGAGGACGTCCCCGCGCGCTACGAGGCCTACGGCTGGCACGTCCAGCGGGTCGAGGACGGTGAGGACGTCGAGCAGGTCCACGCCGCGCTGCGGGCGGCCCAGGCCGAGACCTCCCGGCCCTCGTTCGTCGCGATGCGCACGATCATCGGCTTCCCGGCCCCCAACCTGCAGAACACCGGCAAGGCCCACGGCGCGGCGCTGGGCAAGGACGAGGTCGCGCTGACCAAGAAGGCGCTCGGCTTCGACCCCGACACGCACTTCCACGTCCCGGACGACGTGCTCGGGCACACCCGCAGCGTCGTCGAGCGCGGCCGGGCGGCCCGGGCCGCCTGGCAGGAGTCGTTCGACGCCTGGGCCGAGGGCAACCCCGACGGCAAGGCGCTGTTCGACCGGCTCGCCGCACGCCGCCTGCCCGACGGCTGGGCCGACGCGCTGCCCGTCTTCGAGGCCAGCCAGAAGGGCGTCGCCACCCGCAAGGCCAGTGGCGAGGTGCTGTCGGCCCTGGCCGACGTGCTGCCCGAGCTGTGGGGCGGCTCGGCCGACCTCGCCGAGAGCAACAACACGTCCATGAAGGGCGCCGACTCGTTCCTGCCCGAGGGCAACCCGCTGCCCGAGGCCAACCCGTACGGCCGGACGCTGCACTTCGGGATCCGCGAGCACGCCATGGGCGCGGCGATGAACGGCATCGCGCTGCACGGCGGGACCCGCGTCTACGGCGGCACGTTCCTGGTCTTCAGTGACTACATGCGCGGCGCGGTCCGCCTCGCCGCGCTCCAGCAGCTGCCGGTGACCTACGTCTGGACCCACGACTCGATCGGCCTCGGCGAGGACGGCCCGACCCACCAGCCGATCGAGCACCTCGCGGCGCTCCGGGCCATCCCCGGCCTGGACGTCGTACGACCCGCGGACGCCAACGAGACCTCCGTGGCCTGGCGGACGGTCCTGGGCCACACCGACCGGCCGGCGGCCGTCGTGTTGACCCGTCAGAACGTCCCCACCTTCGACCGCGGGGTCTTCGCCTCCGCCGACGGCGTCGCCAAGGGCGGCTACGTCCTGCGCGACGCCGCGAACGGCCAGCCCGAGGTCATCCTCATGGGCAGCGGCTCCGAGGTGCAGATCTGCGTCGCCGCCCAGGAGCTGCTCGAGGCCGAGGGCATCCCGACGCGGGTCGTGTCGATGCCGTGCGTCGAGTGGTTCCGCGAACAGGACCCGGCCTACCGCGCCACCGTGCTGCCGGGGGGCGTCCGCGCCAGGGTCAGCGTCGAGGCCGCCGTCGCGCAAGGCTGGCACGAGTGGGTCGGCGACCACGGGCAGTGCGTCTCGCTCGAGCACTTCGGCGCAAGCGCGCCCTACACCGTTCTGTACGAGCAGTTCGGGCTCACCGCCGAGCGCACGGTGGCCGCGGCCCGTGCCTCCCTGTCCTCGCTGGGCAAGACCTCGAGCGGGGACTGACCCCCACTCCGACCGCACCGCACCGACCCCTGGGAGATCCCGTGAACGCGCTCGCCGACCTTTCCTCCGCCGGCGTGGCGGTCTGGCTCGACGACCTGTCCCGCGAGCGCCTGCGCTCCGGGAACCTCGCCGAGCTCGTCCGCGACCAGCACGTCGTCGGCGTGACGACCAACCCTTCCATCTTCCAGAAGGCGCTGTCCGAGGGCGCTGCCTACGACGAGCAGGTGCGTGACCTCGCGCTGCGCGGCACCGACGTCGGGGAGTCCGTGCGCCTGCTCACGGCGTACGACGTGCGCTGGGCCTGCGACGAGCTGATGCCCGTCTACGAGGGCTCGGACCGCGTCGACGGCCGCGTGTCGATCGAGGTGGACCCGAGGATCGCCCAGGACACCGACCGGACCATCGCCGAGGCCAAGGCGCTGTGGTGGCTGGTCGACCGGCCCAACCTCTACATCAAGATCCCGGCCACCGTGGCCGGTCTACCGGCCATCACCGCGGTGCTCGCCGAGGGCATCAGCGTCAACGTCACGCTGATCTTCTCGCTCGACCGCTACGGCGCCGTCATGGACGCCTTCCTCTCCGGACTGGAGCAGGCCAAGGGCAACGGGCACGACCTGGCGGGCATGGGCTCGGTCGCGTCGTTCTTCGTCAGCCGGGTCGACTCGGAGGTCGACAAGCGGCTCGGCGACGGCCACGCGCTGCGCGGTCAAGCCGCGATCGCCAACGCCCGGCTGGCCTACCAGCACTACGAGCAGGTCTTCGGTGGTGAGCGCTGGAAGGCGCTCGAGGCCGCCGGCGCGAAGCCGCAGCGCCCGCTGTGGGCCTCGACGGGGGTGAAGGACCCGGCCTACGACGACACGCAGTACGTCGTCGAGCTCGTCGCCCCCGGCACCGTCAACACCATGCCGGAGGCCACGCTCGAGGCCGTCGCCGCTCACGGCCAGGTCCGGGGCGACACCGTCACGGGGGCGTACGCCGAGGCGCAGCAGCTGCTGGACGACCTGACGGCGGCCGGCATCTCCTACGACGAGGTCGTGCAGCAGCTCGAGGACGAGGGCGTCCAGAAGTTCGAGGACTCCTGGAACCAGCTGATCGAGTCGGTTACCGAGCAGCTCGAGAAGGCCGGCGCCGACATCACGCCGGCCGGCGCCTCCCACCCGGCCGGCGACGGCCCCGCCTCGGCCTCCCCGGAGGCCTCGGCGTGACCTCTACCTCCGCGTCCGCCGGGGACCTGGAGGTCGCCGCTCATGGCAGCGCGCTGGTCACGGCAGCGACGCAGGTGCTGTCCGGCGCGGCCGGCGTCCCGTCGGCCCTGGTCGAGAAGGACCCGACCCTGTGGGGTCCGGAGGCCAGCGCCGAGGCGAGCGTGCGTCTGGGCTGGCTGGACGCCGTGGCGACCGGCCGTGGCCTGGTGGCCGAGGTCCTGGCCCTGCGTGAGGAGCTGACCGCCGAGGGCGTGGACCGCGTCGTGCTGTGCGGCATGGGCGGCTCGTCGCTCGCGCCCGAGGTCGTCTGCGCCACCGCCGGCGCGCCGCTGGTCACCGTCGACACGACCGACCCCGGTCAGGTCCGGGACGCCTTCGTCGACCTCGAGCGCACCGTGGTCGTGGTGTCCTCGAAGTCCGGTGGGACGCTCGAGACCGACAGCCACCGTCGCGCTGCCCGCGCCGCGTTCGAGGCCGCGGGCCTGGACCCCTCGCGCCGGGTGGTGGTGGTCACCGACCCCGGCTCCCCGTTCGAGCAGGCCGCCCGCGACGAGGGCAGCCGCGCGGTGTTCCTGGCCGACCCCGAGGTCGGTGGCCGCTACTCCGCGCTGACCGCCTTCGGGCTGGTCCCGGCCGGGCTGGCCGGCGTGGACCTCGACGGCCTGCTCGACGAGGCCGCCGCGATCCAGGATTCGCTGGGTGAGGTCGAGGGCTCACCCGCCCTCCTGCTCGGCGCGCTCGTCAGCGGGGGGGCGATCGCCGGGCGAGACAAGCTGGTGATCGTCGCCGACGACGACCTGCCCGGCTTCGGCGACTGGGCCGAGCAGCTGGTCGCCGAGTCGACCGGCAAGCAGGGCACCGGCGTGCTGCCGGTCGTCGTGGAGTCCCTCGACGCCCCCGGCACCGAGCCCGCCGCCGACTCCCACCTGGTCGTCGTCGGTCGCGCCGCCGCGGCCGGGCCGGACGGCGTCCCGCACAGCGCGGTCCGCGGGCCGCTCGGGGCGCAGTTCCTGGCCTGGGAGTACGCCACGGCCGTCGCGGGCTGGGCGCTGAAGAGCAACCCGTTCGACCAGCCGAACGTCCAGGAGAGCAAGGACAACACCGGCGCGATCCTCGACGGCGAGCCGGCGGCCCCCTCCGTACCCGTCTTCACCGAGGGCGGCGTCGAGGTGCACGCCGACCCGGCCCTGCTCGCCGGCGCCGGCGACCTGGCGGGCGCGCTGCAGGCGCTGCTCGACGCGGTACCGGAGCGCGGCTACCTCGCGGTGATGGCCTACCTCGACCGCTTCGCCGACTCCGGCGCGCACGAGCTGCGGGCCGGGCTGGCCGGGCGCCTCGCCCACCCCGTGACCTTCGGCTGGGCGCCGCGCTTCCTGCACTCCACCGGGCAGTTCCACAAGGGCGGCCCGCAGACCGGGACGTTCCTGCAGATCACCGGGGTCGTCGAGCAGGATCTCGAGATCCCCGGCCGGCCGTTCACCTTCGGCCAGCTCCAGACCGCGCAGGCGCTCGGTGACCTGCGGGCACTCGCCCAGCGCGACCGCCCGGTCCTGCGGCTGCACCTCACCGACCGCCGGCAGGGCCTGGCCACGCTGCTCGGCGCGGCACGAGGCTCGTGAGCACCAACCCGCTCCGCTCCGCCGGCGACCGGCGCCTGCCGCGCGTCCCCGACCCGTGCACGCTCGTGGTGTTCGGCGTCACCGGTGACCTGGCGCGCAAGAAGCTCGTTCCGGCGGTCTACGACCTGGCCAACCGCGGCCTGCTCCCGCCGGGCTTCGTGCTGCTCGGCTTCGCCCGGCGCGACTGGGGCGACGGCGACTTCGAGCAGGTCGCCCGTGAGGCCGCACAGAGGGGCGCCCGCACGGAGTGGCGCGAGTCGACCTGGCGGCGGCTGTCGACGGCGATCCGCTTCCTGTCGGGCTCGTTCGACGACGACCAGGCCTTCGACGGCCTGGCCGAGACGCTGCAGTCGCTGGACGCCAGCCACGGGACGCAGGGCAATGCGGCGTTCTACCTGTCGATCCCGCCGACGGCCTTCCCCACGGTGCTCAAGCAGATGCAGCGCACCGGGATGGCCGACAACGACGAGAGTGGCGCCTGGCGCCGCGTCGTGGTGGAGAAGCCGTTCGGCCACGACCTGGCGTCCTCCCGGGAGCTCAACCGACTGGTCGACGACGTCTTCACCCCGCAGGACGTCTTCCGGATCGACCACTACCTGGGCAAGGAGACGGTCCAGAACCTGCTGGCGCTGAGGTTCGCCAACACCCTGTTCGAACCGATCTGGAACAACCACTACGTCGAGTCGGTGCAGATCACGATGGCCGAGGACGTCGGCATCGGGACCCGCGCCGGCTTCTACGAGGAGACCGGCGCCGCCCGCGACGTGCTGCAGAACCACCTGCTGCAGCTGCTCGCGCTCACCGCCATGGAGGAGCCGGTCGGCTTCGACGCGGAGAGCCTGCGCACCGAGAAGCGCAAGGTGCTCGGCGCGCTCAGCCCTCCGAAGGACCTTTCCCTGCACGCCGTGCGCGGTCAGTACGACCAGGGCTGGCTCGCCGGTCAGCGCGTCGTCGGCTACCGCGCGGAGGAGGGCGTCGACGCGGCCAGCCGCACCGAGACCTACGCCGCGGTCCGGCTCGAGGTCGAGACGCGTCGCTGGGCGGGGGTCCCGTTCTACCTGCGCACCGGCAAGCGGCTGCCGCGCCGGGTCACCGAGATCGCGATCCTGTTCCACCGGGCGCCGATCCTGCCGTTCGCCAAGACCGACACCCAGGAGCTCGGCAGCAACGCCCTGGTCGTCCGGGTCCAGCCCGACGAGGGCGTCACGCTGCGCTTCGGCTCCAAGGTCCCCGGCACGACGATGGAGGTCCGCGACGTCGCGATGGACTTCCAGTACGGCGAGGCCTTCACCGAGGCCTCCCCCGAGGCCTACGAGCGCCTGCTGCTGGACGTGCTCATCGGCGACGCCTCGCTGTTCCCCACCAACGAGGAGGTCGAACAGAGCTGGCGGGTCATCGACCCGATCGAGCAGCACTGGGCCGAGTCCGGCCAGCCCGAGCTCTACCGCGCCGGTGAGTGGGGCCCCAAGGCCGCCGATGAGATGCTCGCCCGCGACGGACGCACCTGGAGACGCCCGTGACCACGCTCTGGGACACCACCGGCACCGAGGTCGTCAAGGCGCTCGGGGCCGAGCGCCGGGCCCACGGGGCCGTCGCGAGCGGCCTCGCGCTGACGCTGGTCGTCGTCGTCGAGGAGGGCAAGGTCGAGGAGGCCGAGCGGGCCGCTACCCGCGCGGCTGCCGAGCACCCCTGCCGCCTGATCATCGTCGTTCGCCGTCGTCCCGACGCGCCCGAGTCGCGCCTGGACGCCGAGGTCCTCGTCGGCGGGCGCCTGGGCCCGGGCGAGGCCGCGGTCCTGCGGATGTACGGCCGCCTCGCGCTGCACGCCGAGTCCGTCGTCCTGCCGCTGCTCGCACCGGACGCCCCGGTCGTGACCTGGTGGTACGGCGAGCCGCCCCACCTCATCGCCCACGACCCGCTCGGCGTGCTGGCCAGCCGTCGGGTGACCGACACGACCCTGTCCCCCGACCCGCTCGCGGCGCTGCGCCAGCGCGCCGACGACTACGCCGCCGGCGACACCGACCTGGCCTGGACGCGCGCGACCCCGTGGCGGGCGCTGTGCGCGCTGGCGTTCGACTCGGTCACCGGCACGGCCATCGCAGCCACCGTGCTCGGCCAGACCGGCGATCCGACCCGCGAGCTCGTCGCCGGATGGCTGCACGCCTGCCTGGAGGTCCCGGTCACCCTCGAGGAGGGCGACGGCTCCCCGCTGCACGAGGTGCGGATCGCGCTCGAGGAGGGCGAGGTCAGGATCAGCCGCCAGGACGCGACGAGCGCTCTGCTGCAGCGCACCGGCCAGGCCGACCGGACCATGCCGCTCGATCCCCGCGGGCTCGGCGACCTCCTGGCCGAGGAGCTGCGTCGGCTCGACGCCGACGAGACCTACGCGCTGGCCCTGTCGGCCGCGACCGGCGTCGACGACCTCTCGGCCCGTTCGTCCGTGCGCACCCACGTCTGGCACGACCCGACCGCGTCGTCCGACCCCGACCCGGCCCTGACGACCACCTGAGGACGCCCCCGTGACCGGACCGCACAGCCCGACCGTCGTCGTGGTGAAGGACGCCGGCCTGCTGGTCGAGCTCGTCGCGGCCCGGCTGCTCAGCCGGCTCGTCGACGCGCAGGCAGTTCGCGGCACCGCGTCGATGGTGGTCACCGGGGGCGGGACCGGCATCGCCTGCCTCGAGGCCGTGCGCCGCTCTCCCGCCCGCGCTGCCGTCGACTGGCGCCACGTCGACGTGTGGTGGGGCGACGAGCGCTACCTGCCCGCCGGCGACCCCGAGCGCAACGAGCTGCAGGCCCGGTCTGCGCTGCTCGACCACCTCGAGCTCGACCCCGACCGGGTGCACCCCATGGGCGCCGCCGGCGCGCCGCCGGACGAGGGCCCGGACGCGGCGGCTGAGCGGTACGTCGAGCAGCTGCGCCAGGCGGCGCCGCCCGACCACGACGTGCCGCCGTTCGACGTGCTGATGCTCGGCATGGGCCCCGACGGCCACACCGCCTCGATCTTCCCCGAGTCGCCCGGCGCGCACGACAACCGGCTGGCCTTCGGCGTCCACGGCAGCCCCAAGCCCCCGCCGGAGCGGGTCAGCCTCGGCTTCCGGGCCCTGAACGCGGCCCGTGAGGTGTGGATGATCGTCGCGGGCGCCGACAAGGCGGGCCGGGTGGCGCTGGCGCTGTCCGGACCGGGACGCGTGCAGGTGCCGGCGGGCGGGGTCTCCGGCACCCAGCAGACGCTCTGGCTGCTCGACGAGGCCGCCGCCTCGGCGCTGCCCCGGGAGCTGCGCCGCCGCTGAGGGGACGCGCAGGACTACTTGTTGCTGCGCAGCTTCGCGAGGGCCTCGGCCAGGATCGCCTCACCGGCCTCGGGGTTGCGCCGCTCGCGGACGTAGGCCAGGTGGGTCTTGTACGGCTCCACCTTGGTCTGGGCCGGCGGGTTGTCCTTGTCCTGGCCTGCGGGGAAGCCGCAGCGGGGGCAGTCCCAGGTCTCCGGGATCGCGGCCTCGTCGGAGAACGAGGGGCGGGTCTCGTGGGCGTTCGCGCAGTAGAACGCGATCCGCCGGCGGGGGGCGGCCTCGCCGCGCTCCGCCTCGCCCATCGGACCGGCACCTACTCGACTGCCACGGATCGCGTTGCCGCCTGCCACTGGTGCTCCTTGCTGTTGAGGTGCTGTGGGTGGTGCTCGACCCGGGGGCGTGGTTCGGGCTCAGGCGAGCGGGACGGTGCCGGTCTCCTTGAGCAGCAGGCCGAGAGCGACGATGCACACCGCCCAGACCAGCCCGCAGACGATGGTCAGCCGGTCGAGGTTCTTCTCCACGACCGCGCTCCCGCCGAGCGAGGAGGACACGCCGCCGCCGAACATGTTCGACAGGCCGCCGCCCTTGCCCTTGTGGAGCAGCACGAGCACGATCATCCCGATGCTGGTCAGGACCAGCAGGATGGACATGGCAGTCACCACGGGGCAGTCTCCTGAGTATCAGCAATGACAGTGGACCGAGCCAAGACTAGCGGAGTCGGCAACGCCTCATGCCTTTTCGACCACGCTTTTCACTTCGGCGAAGTGGCAGCGGCTGGCATGGGGCCGGCCGCCTCGAGGCACCAGCTCTGGCTCCTCCTCGGAGCAGAGGCTTTCGGCTTTCCAACAGCGAGTGCGGAACTTGCAGCCGGATGGCGGATTGGCCGGGCTCGGCACATCACCCGTCAGGACGATCTGTTCGCCATGCCCGCGTCTACTCGGGTCGGGCACCGGCACAGCCGACAGAAGCGCCTGGGTGTACGGCATCGTCGGGTACGTGTAGATCTCGTCTTCCCCGCCGATCTCGACGATCCGTCCCAGGTACATCACCGCAACACGGTCGGAGATGTGCCGCACCACCGAAAGGTCGTGCGCGATGAAGATGTAGGACAGGCCCAGCCGGGCCTGAAGGTCCTCGAGCAGGTTGATCACCTGCGCCTGCACGGAGACGTCCAGCGCCGACACGGGCTCGTCGCAGATGATGATCTCGGGCTCGAGCGCTAGGCCCCGGGCGATGCCGATGCGCTGACGCTGGCCGCCGGAGAACTGGTGCGGGTAGCGGTTGATGTGCTCGGGGTTGAGCCCGACCACGTCCAGCAAGTCCTGCACCCTGCGCCGCCGGTCGCCGCGCGGAGCCACCTCCGGGTGGATGTCGAACGGCTCGCCGACGATGTCGCCGACCGTCATGCGCGGGTTGAGCGAGGTGTACGGGTCCTGCAGCACGATCTGGATGTTGCGCCGCATGGCCTTGAGGTCCTTGCCCTTGCGGCCGAAGACGTCCTGGCCCTTGAAGCGCACCTGCCCGGAGGTCGGCGCGTCCAGTGCCATGAGCAGCCGGGCAAGCGTCGACTTGCCGCAGCCGGACTCGCCCACCACACCGAGCGTCTCGCCCTCGTGCAGGTCGAAGCTGACACCGTCGACGGCGCGGACGGCACCGACCTGCTTCTTGAACAGGATCCCCTGCGTGAGCGGGAAGTGCTTGACGAGGTCGCGGACCTCCAGGATCACGTCACCGCGGGACACGTGCGTCTCCGTCCAGCACTTCTTCCCAGTAGTGGCAGGCGCTGCCGCGCGTCGATGACACCTGAAGCAGCGGTGGTTCATCGACCCGGCAGTTGTCGCGGACGTACGGGCAGCGCGGGTTGAAAGGGCAGCCCGGTGGGATCCTGGTGAGGATAGGCGGCAGCCCTGCGATGGCCTCGAGCTTCTGGTTCTTGCGATCGACGCGCGGGATCGACTTGAGCAGGCCCTCGGTGTACGGGTGCGCCGGGTCGCCGTAGATGTCATACACCGGTGCGCTCTCGACGATCTTGCCGGCGTACATGACGACGATGTCGTCGGCGACATCGGCGACCACGCCAAGATCGTGGGTGATGAGGATGAGCCCCATCGAGCTCTCCTGCCGCAAGTCGTTGAGCAGCTCCATGATCTGCGCCTGCACGGTGACGTCGAGCGCCGTGGTCGGCTCGTCGGCGATGAGCACCTTGGGGTCGAGGGCGATCGCTATGGCGATCATGATGCGCTGTCGCATGCCCCCGGAGAACTGGTGCGGGAAGTCCTTGACCCGCTCCTTCGCCGCCGGGATGCGCACCTTCTCCATCAGTTCGATGGCGGCCCTCATGCCGTCCTTGCGGCTCATGCCCCGGTGCACCCGGAACATCTCGGCGATCTGGAAGCCCACCGTGTACACCGGGTTGAGCGCCGACAGCGCGTCCTGGAACACCATGGCGATCTGCTCGCCGCGGTAGTGCTGCATCTCGCGCTTGGACAGCGCCAGCAGGTCGGTGCCCTCCATGAGCACCCGCCCTCCCGTGACGAAGCCGGGCGGGGTGTCCAGAATCCCCAAGACGGCCTGCGCGGTGACGCTCTTGCCAGACCCGGACTCGCCCAGCACGGCCAGCGTACGGCCGGCCTCCAGCGAGTAGCTCACGCCGTTGACGGCCTTGGCGACGCCGTCGCGGGTGCGGAACTCGACCTGCAGGTTCTCGACCTGCAGCAGCGGAACGCCATGAGGCGCCGGAGCGGCCCCGCCGAGGATGTCATGGCTCATCGCAGCCTCGGATCCAGGGCGTCGCGCACGGCGTCGCCGAGCATGATGAACGACAGCACGGTGATGCTCAGCGCGGCCGCCGGGAACAGCAGCACGTGCGGCGCCGAGCGCAGCGAGACCTGCGCGTTGCTGATGTCGCCGCCCCACGACACCGTGCTTGGCGGCAGACCGATGCCCAGGAACGACAAGGTGGCCTCGGCGACGATGTAGATGCCCAGCGAGATCGTGGCGACCACGATCACCGGGGCGATGGCGTTGGGCAGGACGTGCCGCAGCAGGATGCGCATGTTGCTCGCGCCCAAGGCGCGGGCCGCCACGACGTAGTCGGCCTCCTTCACCGAGATGACCGCCCCACGCATGATGCGGGCGATCTGGGTCCAGCCGAGGACTACCAGGGCGAGCACGACCGTCCACACGTTGCGCTGCGGGAAGGCCTGCAGGAAGACGATGGCGCCCAACAGCAGCGGGATGGCGAAGAACACGTCGGTCAGGCGGGACAGCAGCGAGTCGACCAGCCCGCCGTAGAAGCCGGCCAGGGCGCCGACCGACCCGCCGACGAGCACCGCGCCCAGCGTGACGAGCAGCCCCACGCTGATCGACGGCCGTGCGCCGTGCAGCACGCGGGAGTAGATGTCACAGCCCTGCCGGTCGTAGCCGAACGGGTGGCCGGCCTGGGCCGTCTGGTTGCTGAACTGCAGGTCGCAGAACTTCGGGTCGGTGTCGGTGAACAGCCCCGGAGCCACGGCGATGATCGTGAGCGCCAGGATCAGCAGCGACGCCCCGACGAAGACCGGCTTGCGGATCAGGTCGTGCCAGGCATCACTCCACAGGCTGCGCGGCTTGCCGGTGACGACGTCATCCTCGTGGCCGCGGCCGCGTAGACCCGCGCCGGTCGGCGACTCGACCATGACGTCGTCGGTGCGAAGCGGGTTCTCCGCGCCCCCCTCGCGCCCCGGACCGGGAAAGGCGGTGCCCCGCTCGTCGTCGTCGTTGCGGTCAGGCATACCGGATCCTCGGGTCGAGCACGGCGTAGAGCAGGTCCACGATGAGGTTCGCGATCAGGTACACCATCACCAGCACCGTGACGAAGGAGACGACAGTCGTCGCCTCGCCCAGTCGGATGGCCCGGAAGATGGTGAAGCCGACGCCTGGAACGTTGAAGATCGACTCCGTGATGATGGCGCCGCCCATCAGCGCACCGAGGTCAGCGCCGAGGAAGGTGACCACCGGGATGAGCGAGTTGCGGAGCAGGTGCACCGTGACCACGCGCTGACGCGGGAGACCCTTCGAGGTGGCCGTGCGGACGTAGTCGGCGCGCAGGTTCTCGGCCACCGAGGTGCGGGTCAAGCGCAGCACGTACGCCACAGACAGCGAGCCGAGCACCAGGCCGGGGAGGAGCAGGTCGCGAAGCGGGGCCTCGGCGCCGACGGTCGGCTTGACCCAGCCGAGCTTGACGCCGATGACGAACTGCAGGACGAATCCGATCACGAAGATCGGGATCGAGATGACGACGAGGGTCGCTGCCAGGGTGAAGCTGTCAAAGAACCGGCCTCGGCGCAGCCCGGCGATGAGCCCAACCGGGATGCCGACCAGGATCTGGATGGTGAAGGCCACCAGTGCCAGCTTGATGGTCACGGGGAAGGCCCGCGCCAGCGAGTCGATGACCGGCTGACCGCTGAAGGTCGTGCCGAAGTCGAGGGTGAGCACGCCCTGGATGTACAGCAGGTACTGCTTCCACAGCGGCTCGTCGAGGTTGTACTCGGCACGGAGCTGGGCGACGATCGCCGGGTCGGCCGCACGCTCGCCGAACAGCGACTCGATCGGGTCGCCGGGCAGCGCGTAGACCATGAGGAAGATGAGCAGCGTGGCCCCGAAGAACACCGGGATCATCTGCAGCAGACGTCGCAGGACGTACCGCCCCATGTAGTTCCCTTCCGGCTAGCTCGGTGAGGTGCAGGTTACACACGTGAAGCGGCCGACCGGACGAACCCGGCCGGCCGCTTCACGGGCGTCTACTCGCTCTTGGTGATCTGCGTGTAGATCGGCACGCTGAACACGTCGAAGGCAACGTTGTCGACCGTGGTCGCGTGGCCACCTGTCGCGTTCGAGTACCACAGCGGGATCGCGGGCAGGTCGCGGACGAGGAGCTCCTCGGCCTGCTGGTAGAACTCAATGCCCTCCTCGGGCGACGGCGCGGCGTCACCCTGGGCGAGCAACTGGTCGAACTCCGGGTTGTTGTAGACGGCGTCGTTCGAGCCGGCGCCGGTGCCGTACAGCGGGCCGAGGAAGTTGCTCAGCGCCGGGTAGTCCATCTGCCAGCCGGTGCGGAACGCGCTGTCCATCGTCTTGCTGGTCACCGGGTCACGCAGCGACTTGAAGTCCGGGTAGCTGTTGCCCGTGCAGTCGATGGCCAGGTTGTTCTTGATGTCGTTGCACACCGCGTCGACCCAGCCCTGGTGCCCGCCGTCAGCGTTGTAGCCGATGGTCATCGCGTTGCCGGGCAGGCCGCCGGCCTCGGCGAGCAGCGCCTTGGCCGCCTCGGGGTCGTAGGTGCAGGTCTCACCGCAGATGTTCTCGTGGCCCTGGACCACCGGCGAGGAGAAGTCGACGGCGGGCGTGCGGGTGCCCTGGAAGATCGTGTCCGTGATCTGCTCGCGGTTGATGGCCATGGAGATGGCCTGGCGCACCTTGTTCGCGTTCGGGCCCTCGAACTTCGGGTCGTAGAGCGGGAACGAGAACGACTGGAAGATGCCGGCCGGCTGGTTGATCGCGCGCTCGCCGAGGTCGTCCTCGAAGGTGGCGAAGGCGCTGTCGGGCAGCAGGTCGATGACGTCCAGGTTGTCGGCCAGCAGGTCCTGGTAGGCGGCGGCCGGGTCCTGGTAGAAGCGGAAGCTGATGCCGCCGTTCTGCGGCTCCTCATCGCCCGCGTACTCCTCGTTCACGACCGTCTTGATCTGGACGTCGTGCTCCCAGGCACCGTCCATCTTGTACGGGCCGTTGCCGATGGGGGCCTCACCGAAGGCGTCCGGGTCCTCGAAGGCGGCCTCGGGTAGCGGCATGAACGCCGTGTAGCCCAGGCGGATCGGGAAGTCGGACTGCGGCTCACTGAGCTCGACGGTGAAGGTCTTGTCGTCGACGACCGTCAGGCCGGACATGGTCTCCGCCGTCGGGGTGGGCGGCGGGGCGTCCTCGGCCGCGTCAGCAGCCGGCTCCGGGTGGACCTCCTCGTAGCCGGCGATCGGCTCGAAGAAGTAGGAGTTCAGCTGAGCGTTGCTGAGGTTGGCGCCGAAGTTCCAGGCGTCGACGAACGAGTCGGCCGTGACGGGTGAGCCATCGCTGAAGACCTGGTCGTCCTTGAGCGTGATGGTGTAGGTCTTCGAGTCCTCGGTCTCGATGGACTCCGCGACAGCGTTCACCGGGTCGCCGTTCTCGTCGTACCGGATGAGGCCCTCGTAGAGGACGTCCATGATGCGGCCGCCACCAGTCTCGTTCGTGTTGGCGGGGAGCAGCTGGTTCTGCGGCTCGGTGCCGTTGACGTTGATGAGGGCGCTGGACTCGCCGCCGGCCTCCGGACTGGCCCCGCCGTCGTCGTTGTCGCTGCCGCACGCCGTCGCGCCGAGCGCGAGAGCGAGCAGTAGCCCGGAGGCGCGCATGCGCCTAGATGAGAACTGCACCGGTGGTTCCTCCTTCTCCCGCCGTGCGGGAGGACGACTGGACCGGAAGGGCGGATCACGCCCACCCGGTTGAGATGACCAGATGCAACCACCCATCTGGACCGGAACAGGGCGACGGAACCGGCGTGGCGCCGAATCGTGACCGGCCTGTGACGCGGAGGCAACCAGCAGGGGTCGTCGAGCTAGTGCGCGCCGCCCTTGCACAGGGCCGCGAACTCGGTGGCGTCCAGGCTCGCCCCGCCGACGAGCGCCCCGTCGACGTCGGGCTGCTCCATGAGGGCGGCGACGTTGGACGACTTCACCGAGCCGCCGTAGAGCACCCGCAGCCGGTCCGCCGTCTCGCCGGGGTGGAGCTCGGCCACCCGCTCGCGGATTGCTGCGCAGACCTCCTGGGCGTCCTCGGGCGTCGCGACCTGACCGGTCCCGATGGCCCAGACCGGCTCATAGGCCACGACGACCTTGCGGAGCTGGTCGGTCGTCAGTCCCGCGACAGCGGCCTCGAGCTGCGCCAGGACGTGGGCCACCTGGCCACCGGCCTCACGCACCTCGAGCCCCTCCCCCACGCACAGGATCGGCGTGAGGCCGTGGCGCAGCGCCGCCTGCAGCTTGGCCGCGACCAGGGGGTCGTCCTCGCGGTGGTGCTGCCGGCGCTCGCTGTGTCCGACGACGGCGTAGGAGCAGCCGAGCTTGGCCAGCATGACGCCGCTGATGTCACCGGTGTGCGCGCCGCTGTCGTGGGGCGACAGGTCCTGCGCGCCGTACGCGATCCGGAGCTTGTCGCCGTCGACGAGCGTCTGGACGCTGCGCAGGTCGACGAACGGCGGCAGGACGACGACCTCGACGGCGTCGTGGTCGGCCGGGGTGAGGCTGAACGACAGCTTCTGCACCAGCGCGATCGCTTCGAGGTGGTTCAGGTTCATCTTCCAGTTGCCGGCCATGAGCGGCTGGCGACGGGTCTTGGCGGTCACGCGGTCTCCAGGATCGTCAGGCCGGGCAGCTGCTTGCCTTCGAGGTACTCCAGGCTCGCGCCTCCCCCGGTGCTGATGTGGGTGAAGCGCTGCTCGTCGATGCCGAGCGCGCGGACGGCTGCGGCGCTGTCGCCACCGCCGACGACGGTGAGGGCCCCGTCGAGCGCGGCGACCGCCTCGGCGACCCCGCGGGTTCCCTCGGCGAAGGGCGCGAGCTCGGACACGCCCATCGGACCGTTCCAGAACACGGTCTGGGCGCCCTGGAGCGCCTCGGCGAACAGCTCGACCGAGCGCGGGCCGATGTCCAGGCCCATCCGGTCGTCGGGGATCGCCTCGACCCCGACCACCTCGTGCGCGGCGTCGGCGGCGAAGCGGTCGGCAGCCACCACGTCGACCGGCAGCACGATCTTGCCGGTCTCCAGGAACCCCCGGCAGATGTCGAGCTGGTTGGCCTCGAGCAGGCTGGAGCCGACGCCGTGACCCTGGGCGGCGAGGAAGGTGAAGCACATGCCGCCGCCGACCAGGAGCTGGTCGACCTTGGGCAGCAGCGCCTCGATCACCTTGAGCTTGTCGCTGACCTTGGAACCACCGAGGACCACGACGTACGGCCGGGCCGGCTCCTCGGTGAGGCGCCTGAGCACCCCGACCTCGGTGGCGACCAGCGGGCCGGCGGCGTGCGGCAGCCGCTCGGCCACGTCGTAGACGCTGGCGTGCTTGCGGTGCACCGCCCCGAAGGCGTCGTCGACGTACAGGTCGCCGAAGGACGCCAGCAGGTTGGCGAACTCGCCCCGCTCCCCGTCGTCCTTGCTCGTCTCGCGCGGGTCGAACCGCACGTTCTCCAGCAGGACGACCCGGTCGGCCTCGGTCGCCTGGACGGCCTCGCGGGCCGACTCCCCCACGATGTCCTGGGCGATCCGGACCGGGGCGCCGAGCAGCTCCTGCAGCCGCTCCCCGACCGGGGCGAGGCTGAAAGCGGGGTCCGGCCCGCCCTTCGGACGGCCGAGGTGGGCCATGACGACCGGCTTCGCGCCCCGGTCGAGCAGGTCGCGCAGCAGCGGGACGCTGGCCCGGATCCGGCCGTCGTCACCGACCTTGCCGTCCCGGACCGGGACGTTGAGGTCGCAGCGGACCAGGACGCGCTTGCCCTGGACGTCGAGCTCGGTGGCCTGCCGCACCTACAGGCTCCGGCCGACGAGGGTGATGAGGTCGGCCAGGCGGTTGGAGTAGCCCCATTCGTTGTCGTACCAGCCGACGACCTTGACCTGGTTGCCGAGCGCCTTGGTGAGCGGGGCGTCGAAGATGCAGGACGCCGGGTCGGTGACGATGTCGCTGGAGACGATCGGGTCGGTGCTGTAGCGCAGGAAGCCCTTCATGGGGCCGTCGGCGGCGGCCCTCACCGCGGCGTTCACCTCGTCGGCCGTCGCCTCGCGGGACAGCTCGATCGTGAGGTCCGTGGCGGACCCTGTCGGGATCGGGACCCGCACGGCGTAGCCGTCGAGCTTGCCCTTGAGCTCCGGCATCACGAGGCCGATCGCCTTCGCGGCGCCGGTGCTCGTCGGGACGAGGTTGATGGCCGCGGCGCGGGCCCGGCGCAGGTCCTTGTGCGGCGCGTCCTGCAGGTTCTGGTCCTGGGTGTAGGCGTGGATCGTCGTCATCAGGCCGTGCACGATGCCGAACTCGTCGTGGATGGCCTTGGCCATCGGCGCGAGGCAGTTCGTCGTGCAGGACGCGTTGGAGATGATGTGGTGCGAGGCCGGGTCGTAGTCGCCGTCGTTGACGCCCATGACGACCGTGAAGTCCTCGTTCTTGGCGGGCGCCGAGATGATGACCTTCTTGGCGCCACCGTCGAGGTGGGCCTTGGCCTTGGTCCCGTCGGTGAAGAAGCCGGTCGACTCGACGACGACGTCCACACCGAGGTCGCCCCACGGCAGGTCGGCCGGCTCGCGCTCGGCCAGGATCTTGAGGGTCCTGTCGCCGATCGAGATGCCGCCGTCGACGACCGAGACCTCGGCCGAGAAGCGGCCCAGGATCGAGTCGTACTTCAGCAGGTGGGCCATGGTCGTGAGGTCGCCGAGGTCGTTGGCGGCCACGATCTCGATGTCGGCGCCGCTGGCCTGCACGGCCCGGTAGAAGTTGCGGCCGATGCGGCCGAAGCCGTTGATGCCCACGCGGACGGTCACTGGGGGGTCTCCTCGAGATGGCGGTCTGAGTGAGCGTCGAACGTATCGGAACCCGCCGGTCCGGCGATAGGTCGGGTCAGCCGACGGCGACCAGGGCCTCGGTTCGGGCCGAGGTGCGCAGCGCCTCCAGGACCCGGGCGGCGACCAGCAGGTTCGACAGGTCCGCGGGCCACGGCCACGAGGCGGCGGGGACGTCGCCGCCGCCCACGGCGCGGGTCAGCGCGGCCGCCGTGGCGACCAGCCCGGGGTCGGCGCCGCCGGGGTGCGGGACCCACGACGGCAGCGGCAGCAGCGGCAGCTCGGCGCCCCCCTCCCAGCGCACGCCACCCCGGCCGGCCTCGAGCCGCGCGGTCGGGAACGACAGCCGCACCGTCGGCGCGGGGCCGTCGTGCGACACCAGCACGGTGGCCCCGCCGGCGGTGAGCAGCGACCAGGACACGACGACCTCAGGGCTGCCCGCCGTCGAGGGGAGCACCGCCGCCGGCAGCTCGGCCGGAGCGGCGACCACCGCCGCGACCTCGCCGCACCAGGCGGCCACCAGGTCCACGAGCTCGGCAGCGGCCTGCCTGCCCCGAGGCCAGCCGCGGACGGTCACCTGCACCGGGGAGCCACCGGCCAGCGGCAGCGCGGCGGCGACGGCCAGGGTCCACGGCCGCCAGCGGAGCAGCAGCCCGACGGCGGCGTCGGCACCGTCGCGCGGGCCCCGGGCGGCCCGGACCAGGTCGGGCTGCAGGGGCGCGGCGCTCGGCAGCAGGACCAGCAGGCCGCTCTCCCGCAGCTCCGGCAGCAGGGCGGCGAGCTCACGGTCATCACCGTCCAGCGCGACGGCGTCGATCCGCGGGTCGGCGGCGAGCTCGGCAGCGCTGGTGTAGGTCGCCGCGTCGATCCGGTCGTCGTACGGCAGGCCCGACAGGGAACCGAGCAGCTGCCAGCCGGCGGCCCGGAGCGGAGCGGGGTCGACCTCACCGGCCAGCACCATCGTGGGCGTGCTGCCGGGGGCGCGGGCCAGCCGCGCCGCCCTCGCCTCATCGGTCACCGCGTCCCCCTCCCCCCGTCGCCGCTACTGCACCACGCGCCCGGGCCCGGGCGACGCCAGCCCCCGCTGCCCCAGCCGCCCCCGCGACGCCAACCCTCCCGACATAGCGGAATCCCCAGGACCAGGCTCCTGGGGATTCCGCTATGTCGGGACGGCGGCGGGGTCTCGAGGCGGCTGGCGGCGTCAGGGCTCCAGCATGTCGGGCGTCACGCTGGCCTCGGTGTCCGGGATCCCCAGGTCCGCGGCCCGCTTGTCGGCCATCGCCAGCAGCCTCCGGATCCGGCCGGCGACGGCGTCCTTGGTCATCGGCGGGTCGGCCAGCGCGCCGAGCTCCTCGAGGGAGGCGTTGGCGTGCTCTCGGCGCAGCCGACCGGCGACGAGCAGGTGCTCGGGGGCGTCGTCGCCCAGGATCGTCAGGGCCCGCTCGACGCGGGCGCCTGCGGCCACGGCGGCCCGGGCCGACCGGCGCAGGTTGGCGTCGTCGAAGTTGGCGAGCCGGTTGGCGGTCGCGCGTACCTCGCGGCGCATCCGCCGGTCCTCCCACGCCAGGACCGCCTCGTGGGCCCCCAGGCGGGTGAGCAGCACGCCGATGGCGTCGCCGTCGCGCACGACGACCCGGTCGATCCCGCGGACCTCGCGAGCCTTGGCGGCGACACCGAGGCGGCGGGCCGAGCCGACGAGCGCCAGAGCGACCTCTGGTCCGGGGCAGGTGATCTCGAGCGAGCAGGAGCGGCCGGGCTCGGTGAGGGAGCCGTGGGCGAGGAACGCGCCCCGCCAGGCGGCGGCCGCGTCGCACGTGCCGCCGCTCACCACCTGCGGCGGGAGCCCGCGCACGGGCCGGCCGTGGCCGTCGACCAGACCGGACTGCCGGGCCAGCCCGTCGCCGTCCTTGCTGACGCGGACGACGTAGCGGTTGCCCTTGCGCAGGCCGCCCGCCGCGACGACGTGGACGTCGCTGGCGTGGCCGTAGACCTCGGCCAGCTCCTTGCGCAGCCGGCGGGCCGTCGAGCCGGTGTCGAGCTCGGCCTCTACGACGATCCGCCCGGCCACCAGGTGCAGCCCACCGGCGAACCGCAGCAGCGCCGAGATCTCGGCCTTGCGGCAGCAGGGCCGGGTCACGGTGAGCCGCGAGAGCTCGTCCTTGACCGCTGCCGTCATCGCCATGCCTGTGCCTCCGGGGTGGTGCGGTCGGTGCTGAGCTCGAGAAGGACGCGGGCGTACGCCTCGGCGAGGCGGTCGGGGTGGTGCCGGGGTGTCCCGTCGCCCCGGGCCACGGGGGCCAGCAGGAGCCGTCCGCCGGCGTCCTCGACCCGCACCCTCAGGCTACGTCCGTCGCCGACGGCCGCCTCGTCGGCCAGGACCACGTCGAGCGCCAGCTCCGGCGCGTGGCGCGTCAGGACGTCGAGGTGCGCCTCGGGGGTGTAGCCGGCCGTCTCCCCCGCCTGCTCGGCAAGGTTCAGGCAGACCAGGCGCCGGGCCGGCGTCTCGGCGAGCGCCCGCCGCAGCCCCGGCACGAGCAGGTGCGGGAGCACGCTGGTGAACCACGAGCCGGGCCCGAGCACGACCCAGTCGGCCTCCCGTACGGCGGCGATCGCCTCCGGGCACGCCACCGGCGCCGCGGGGCGCAGGCGCACGGCGTCGACATGACCGGTCGTGACGGCAACGGCGACCTGCCCGACCACCTCGGTCGGGGCGAGCTGGTCGTCAGGGTCCAGTCCCCGGACGTCGGCAACGATCTCCAGCGGGTCGCAGCTCATCGGCAGGACCCGCCCGACGGCGCCCAGCAGCCGGCCGGTCAGGTCGAGGGCGGCGACCGGGTTGCCGAGCACGTCGCCGAGCCCGGCCAGCAGCAGGTTGCCCACGGCGTGGCCGGCCAGCGGGCCGCTCCCGCCGTAGCGGTGCTGCAGCAGCTGCTCCCACGTCCGGCACCAGTCGTCGGTCCCCGCGAGCGCGGCCAGCGCCATCCGCAGGTCCCCCGGCGGGAGGATCCCCAGCTCCTGGCGCAGCCGGCCGCTCGAACCGCCGTCGTCGGCGACGGTGACGACGGCGGTGAGGTGGGGGGTCACCTGGCGCAGGGCCTGCAGGGAGGCAGCGAGCCCGTGGCCGCCGCCGAGCGCGACGACCCGCGGCCCGTCGGTCGGCACCGGCCGCGGCGGGTCCGGCGACCAGGAGCCGCCCGGCTGGCTCATTCGCGGCCCAGGTCGCGGTGGACGACCTGCACGTCAACGCCCTCACCGGCAAGCCGGCCCGCGAGCTGCTCGCTCATCGCGACGCTGCGGTGCTTGCCACCGGTGCAGCCCACCGCGAGCAGGGCGTACCGCTTGCCCTCCCGAAGGTAACCCGCGAAGACCAGGCGCAGGAGCTCCTCGTAGCGGTCGAGGAACTCCCCCGCACCGTCCTGCGCCAGCACGAAGTCGCGAACCGCCGCGTCGCGCCCGGTGTGCGGGCGGAGCTCAGGCACCCAGTGCGGGTTGGGCAGGAAGCGGACATCCGCAACGAGGTCGGCGTCGACCGGCAGGCCGTACTTGAAGCCGAACGACAGCACGGTCAGCTGCAGCCCGGCCTGCCCGGTGTCGTCGCTGAACGCCGAGGTGACCTTGGCCCGGAGCTCGTGGACGTTGAGCAGGGACGTCTCCAGCACCAGGTCCGCGGCACCGCGCAGCTCGCGCAACAGCTCGCGCTCGCGCATGATCCCGTCCACCAGCCGGCCGTCTCCCTGCAACGGGTGGGGCCTGCGGACGCTCTCGAAGCGGCGGACCAGCGCCTCCTCGGAGGCCTCGAGGTACAGCACCCGCGGGTGCACGCCCAGCCGCGCGATCTCGTCGAGGGCGGTCCGCAGGTCGGAGGAGAAGGCCCGCGACCGGACGTCGACCACGACGGCGATCTTGCCCACGGCGCCCTGCGAGCGGGAGCCCAGGTCGACCATCGTCGGGAGCAGCGAGGGGGGCAGGTTGTCCACGACGAACCAGCCCAGGTCCTCGAGGCACTTGGCGGCGGTCGAGCGGCCGGCGCCGGACATCCCGGTGACCACGACGACCTGCAGCCCGGACGTGGCGGGGCTCACGCGATGACCTCGCCGGTCACCGGGTCGAACGCGGGGGTGTCGCCAGGGTCGGCCGTGGGGGCCCCGACCGCGGCCAGGACGGCCTCTGCCGTGCGTCGTCCGATGCCTGGTACCTCCATCACCTCGTCGAGCGTCGCGGTCCTGAGCCGCTTGAGCGACCCGAAGTGTCGCAGCAGCGCCTTCCGGCGGGTCTCACCCAGACCCGCGATGCCGTCCAGCGCCGACGTCGTCATGGACGTGGACCGCTTCTGCCGGTGATAGGCGATGGCGAAGCGGTGGGCCTCGTCGCGCACCCGCTGCAGCAGGTAGAGCCCCTCGCTCGTGCGGGGCAGGATCACCGGGTCGTCCTGCCCGGGCAGCCAGACCTCCTCGAGCCGCTTGGCCAGCCCGACGAGCGCGACGTCGTCGACGCCGAGCTCGTCGAACGCGGCCTGCGCGGCGGCGACCTGCGGCGCCCCACCGTCGACGACCACGAGCTGGGGCGGGTACGCGAAGCGCCGCGGTCGACCGGTCTCCGGGTCGAGGCCACCTCGCGCGGGCTGGAGCGGCTCGGGCTGGTCGTCCTGGACCCGCTCGTCGACGTGGCGCGCGAAGCGGCGGCGGACGACCTCCCGCATCGAGGCCGTGTCGTCGATGCCGTCGTCGCCGCGCACCGCGAACCGGCGGTACTCGCTCTTGCGGGCCAGGCCGTCCTCGAACACGACCATGCTCGCCACGACGTTCGTGCCCTGCACGTGGCTGACGTCGAAGCACTCGATCCGCAGCGGCGCCTCCTGCAGGTCCAGCGCCTCCTGGAGCTCGGCCAGCGCCAGCGACCGGGCGGTGAGGTCGCTGGCCCGCTTGGTCTTGTGCAGCGCGAAGGCCTGCTGGGCGTTGCGCTCGACGGTCTCGAGCAGCGCGCGCTTGTCGCCCCGCTGCGGCACCTTGATCGTCACGTTCGTGCCGCGCAGGTCGCACAGCCAGGACTGCAGCACCTCGGCGTCGGGGGGCATCGCGGGCACGATCACCTCGCGGGGCACGTCATCGGACTGCCGGCCCGCCGACACCGTGACGCCGGCTCCCGGGACCATCCGCCGGTCGACCGCGAGCTGCTCCTCGACGTCGGGCTCGTCGCCGTACGCCTGGGCCAGGAACTGGCCGACCAGCTCGCCGGTGGTGAGGTCCTCGACCTTGTCCACGACGTAGCCGCGCTGGCCCCGGACCCGACCGCCGCGCACGTGGAAGACCTGGACGGCGGCCTCGAGCTGGTCCTCGGCGATCGCCACGACGTCGGCGTCCGTGCCGTCGGCCAGCACGACGGCCTGCTTCTCAGTCGCCCGGGTCAGCGCGCCGATGTCGTCGCGCAGCCGGGCCGCCCGCTCGTAGTCCTGGTGGGCCGCCGCCTGGACCATGTCGCGCTCGAGGCGCTTGAGGAACCGGCCGCTGTTACCGGCCATGAAGTCGCAGAACTCGTCGACGATCTGTCGATGGGCCTGCTGGTCTACCTTGCCGACGCACGGCGCTGAGCACTTGTCGATGTAGCCCAGCAGGCAGGGCCGACCGACCTGCTCAGCGCGCCGGAAGACCCCGTTGGAGCAGGTGCGCGCCGGGAACACCCGCAGCAGCAGGTCGAGCGTCTCGCGGATCGCCCAGGCGTGGGCGTACGGCCCGAAGTAGCGCACGCCCTTCTTCTTCGGCCCGCGCATGACCTGCAGCCGCGGGTAGTCCTCGTGCAGCGTCACAGCCAGCGACGGGTAGCTCTTGTCGTCGCGGTACTTGACGTTGAAGCGGGGGTCGTACTCCTTGATCCAGGAGTACTCCAGCTGCAGCGCCTCGACCTCGGTGCCGACGACGGTCCAGTCGACGGCGGCCGCGGTGGTGACCATCTGGCGGGTCCGCGGGTGCAGCGCGCCGAGGTCCTGGAAGTAGCTCGACAGCCGGCTGCGCAGGCTCTTGGCCTTGCCGACGTAGATCACCCGGCCGGTCGCGTCACGGAACCGGTAGACACCCGCAGACGTCGGGATCGTCCCCGGCGCCGGACGGTAGGTCGCCGGGTCTGCCACCCCTCCAGCCTACGTCTCGGGCCCGACAGGCAGGCCCCCGATTCGCCCGCCGGGGAGACCGATGTCACCCTTCGTGGGTGCCCCACTCCCCGATCGGCGACCCGGAGCAGATCGCGGTCGAGGTCGTCATCGACGACGGGGGACACAGCGGACGCGGCCGGATGACCGTGCTGAAGCTGGTTTGGCAGCCGTGCGACCCGTTCGCCGTGGAGCTGGTGCTGACCGCCCAGCCGGACCACCCGGCGCTCCCCCGCGGTCACTGGGTCGTGCTGCGCGACTTCCTGACGTACGGCCTGGAGGAAGCCACCGGCGACGGCGAGGTGAAGATCCGGCCCGACGAGCTGCGCGACCGGATCTGGTTCGAGCTGGCCCGCCCCGGCCGGGCGGCCTGCGTCTCGGTGCCCCGTCCGCTGGTCCGCGAGTTCCTCGAGCGCACCGAGGCCGCCGTGCCCCGCGGCGACGAGCGCAGCGACGAGGCCATCGACGCCCTGCTCACCCGCCTCCTCAAGTCCTGACGCAGCCCGCCCCCACCACCCCATCAACCCCCCGCCCCCGCGGTGGATCACGGGAGGGGGCGCGTGGTTGGCTGCTGTGGGGCTTGCTCTGGGTGGAGGTCGACGATGGGCTGGTACGGGGACCACGTGGTGCCGCGGCTGGTGGACGTCGCGTGCGGGCTGCACGCCACCGACCACGCGCGCCGCACGGTCTGCGCTGGGCTGTCGGGGCGCGTGGTGGAGATCGGCTTCGGGTCGGGCCACAACATCGCCTTCTACCCGCCGGAGGTGACGCGGGTGGACGCCGTCGAGCCGGCCGACCTCGGATGGCGGCTGGCGCAGAAGCGGGTCTCGGCGAGCGGTGTCCCGATCGAGCGCTCCGGGCTGGACGGCCAGTCGCTGCCGTTCGACGACGCGGTCTTCGACGCCGCGCTGTCGACGTGGACGCTCTGCACGATCCCGGACCCGGTGGTGGCCCTGCGCGAGGTGCGGCGGGTCCTCAAGCCCGGCGGGAACCTCCACTTCGTCGAGCACGGGCTCGCGCCGGATGCGGGGGTCCGCCGCTGGCAGCACCGGCTCGAGCCGTTCCAGAAGCGCGTCGCCGGCGGCTGCCACCTGACGCGGACCATCCCCGAGCTGCTGACCTCGGCCGGGTTCACGATCACCGGGCTCGAGCAGTACTACGAGGCCGGTGCCCCCAAGCCTCTCGGCGCGTTGTCGCTCGGGACCGCCCGAGCCGCCTGACCCGTCAGGACCCTGCGGCGACCTTGCGCTTCGCCGGCGTGGCCTTCCTCGCCGGCGCGGGCTTCCTTGCCGGGGGCCGGTCGGCCTTGAGGTCACCGGGCGGGGGCGGCTCGCCGACGGGGGCGAGGTGGCCGTGGCCGCGGCCGGCCAGTACCTCGGCGAGGAAGCGGCCGGTGTGCGACGCCTCGACGGTGGCGACGTGCTCCGGAGTGCCCTGCGCGACGACCGTCCCGCCGCCGGAACCGCCCTCGGGGCCCATGTCGATGACCCAGTCGGCGGTCTTGATGACGTCGAGGTTGTGCTCGATGACCACGACCGAGTTGCCCTGGTCGACCAGGCGTCCGAGCACGCCGAGCAGCTTGCTGATGTCCTCGAAGTGCAGGCCGGTCGTGGGCTCGTCCAGGATGTAGATGGTCCGGCCGGTCTGCCGCTTCTGCAGCTCGGAGGCCAGCTTGACGCGCTGGGCCTCACCCCCGGACAGGGTCGGGGCGGGCTGGCCCAGCCGGACGTAGCCGAGACCGACGTCGACGAGGGTCTGCAGGTGGCGGCGGATGGCCGGCACCGCCTCGAAGAACTCCGCCGCCTGCTCGATCGGCATGTCGAGGACCTCGGAGATGGTCTTGCTCTTGAAGTGCACCTCGAGCGTCTCGCGGTTGTAGCGGGCGCCGTCGCAGACCTCGCACGGGACGTAGACGTCCGGCAGGAAGTTCATCTCGATCTTGATGGTGCCGTCACCGGAGCAGGCCTCGCAGCGGCCGCCCTTGACGTTGAAGGAGAACCGCCCCGGCAGGTAGCCGCGGACCTTGGCCTCGGTCGTCTCGGCGAACAGCTTGCGCATGTGGTCGAACACGCCGGTGTAGGTGGCGGGGTTGGAACGCGGGGTCCGGCCGATCGGCGACTGGTCGACCCGAACCACCTTGTCGAGCTGGTCCAGCCCGGTCACGCGGGTGTGCCGGCCGGGGACCTCGCGGTTGCCGTTGAGCTGCTTGACCAGGACCGCGGCCAGGATGTCGTTGACCAGCGTCGACTTGCCCGAGCCCGAGACCCCGGTCACGGCGACGAGCTGGCCCAGCGGGAACGAGACGGTGACGTCGCGCAGGTTGTGCTCGCGCGCGCCGACGACGGTGAGCTCGCGGCCCTTGGTCTTGGGACGGCGGACGGCGGGGACGGCGATCTCGCGGCGGCCCGAGAGGTACATGCCGGTGATCGAGTGCTCGCTGGCGAGCAGGTCCTCGACCGAGCCCGAGACGACGACCTCACCGCCGTGCTCGCCCGCACCCGGCCCGATGTCGACGACCCAGTCGGCGGTCTTGATGGTGTCCTCGTCGTGCTCGACGACGATGAGCGTGTTGCCGAGGGACTTCAGGCGCAGCAGCGTGTCGATCAGGCGCCGGTTGTCGCGCTGGTGCAGCCCGATCGAGGGCTCGTCCAGGACGTAGAGCACGCCGACCAGGCCGGAGCCGATCTGGGTCGCGAGCCGGATGCGCTGGGCCTCACCGCCGGCGAGGGTGCCGGCGCCGCGGTCCAGCGAGAGGTAGTCCAGCCCCACGTCGAGCAGGAAGCCCAGCCGCGCGCTGACCTCCTTGACGACCCGCTCGGCGATGACCTTCTGGCGGGCGTCGAGCTCGAGGTTGCGCAGGAACACCGCGCAGTCGCCGATCGACATCGCGGCGACCTCGGCGATGGACCGGTCGCCGAGGGTCACGGCGAGCACCTCGGGCTTGAGCCGCGCGCCCTGGCACACCCCGCAGGGCACCTCGCGCATGTAACCCTCGAAGCGCTCCCGCGTGGCCTCGCTCTCAGCCTCCCCGTGGCGCCGCTCGAGGAACGGGATGACGCCCTCGTAGGCGGTGTAGTAGCTGCGCTCGCGCCCGAAGCGGTTGCGGTAGCGGACGTGCACCTCGGTCGGGTGGCCGTACAGGACGGCCTTCTGCTGGGCCGCGGTCAGCTTCTTCCACGGGGTCTTGAGCGTGAAGCCGAGCGCGTCGCCGAGGGCCTGGACGAGCCGGCCGAAGTACTCGATGTTGTGGCCGGAGGACCACGGCGCGATGACGCCCTGCTCGAAGCTGGCCTCCTCGTCGGTGATGACGAGCTCCGGGTCGACCTCCTTGCGGGTGCCGAGGCCGTGGCACTCGGGGCACGCGCCGTAGGGGCTGTTGAAGCTGAACGAGCGCGGCTCGAGCTCCTCGAACGACAGGTCGTCGTCGAGGCAGGCCAGGTGCTCGGAGAAGGTGCGCTCGCGCTCCGGGTCGTCCTCGGGCTTGTCGACGAAGTCGAGCACCACGAGCCCGTCGCCCAGGCCCAGCGCGGTCTCGACCGAGTCGGTCAGGCGGCGCTTGGCGGACTCCTTGACCTGCAGGCGGTCGACGACCACCTCGATCGTGTGCTTCTCCTGCTTCTTGAGCTTGGGCGGCTCGGCGAGCGGGTGCACGACACCGTCGATCCGGGCGCGCGAGTAACCCTTGGTCTGCAGGTCCGCGAACAGGTCGACGTACTCGCCCTTGCGACCCCTGATCACGGGCGCGAGCACCTGGAAGCGGGTGCCCTCCTCGAGCTCGAGCACGCGGTCGACGATCTGCGACGGCTGCTGGCGGGCGATGACCCGGCCGCACTTCGGGCAGTGGGGGGTGCCGGCGCGGGCGTAGAGCAGGCGCAGGTAGTCGTAGACCTCGGTGATCGTCCCGACCGTCGAGCGCGGGTTGCGGGAGGTCGACTTCTGGTCGATCGAGACCGCTGGCGACAGGCCCTCGATGAAGTCGACGTCGGGCTTGTCCATCTGCCCGAGGAACTGCCGGGCGTACGCCGAGAGCGACTCGACGTAGCGGCGCTGGCCCTCGGCGAAGATCGTGTCGAAGGCCAGGCTCGACTTGCCGGACCCGGACAGGCCGGTGAAGACGATCAGGGCGTCGCGCGGGAGGTCGAGCGAGACGTTCTTGAGGTTGTGCTCACGCGCTCCGCGCACGACGAGGCGGTCGGCCATCAGGTCCTAACGGGGTCGGGCGAGAGGGGGGTCCACGAGGTGCCTCAAAGGCTAACCGCGGGTCCGGACACTTTGCTCCCCGAGCGTCCGCCCTCCCCCGCCCGCCCGCCCCTCGGAGTGGTCGAGGTCACGGGTGGCAGGCTGAGGCCCACCGACAGAACCGCGACAGACGGAGGACAGATGCCCTACACCGGTGAGGTGACGGTCGGCGGACCGGCGGACGTGCGCGAGACGCCGGCGCTGCGGGTCACCAAGGTGATGACGCCCCCGTTCGAGAACAACTGCTACCTCCTGCGCTGTACCGCGACCGGCTCCACCGTGCTGGTGGACGCCGCCGGCGACGCGCCGCTGCTGCTGTCGCTGGTCGGCGACGGGCAGCTCGTCGGGATCGTCGAGACGCACGGCCACTGGGACCACGTCCAGGCCCTGGCGGAGGTGAAGGAGGGCTCCGGCGCGCCCGTGCTCGCGCACCCCGCGGACGCCGAGAGCCTGCCCGTGCCCGCAGATCAGCTGCTGCAGGACGGCGACACGATCTCGGTCGGCGAGTGCTCGCTGTCGGTGATCCACCTCGAGGGGCACACCCCCGGCTCGATCGCCCTGCTGTACGAGGGCGACCCGGAGCGTCCCCACCTGTGGTCGGGCGACAGCCTGTTCCCCGGTGGCGCCGGCAACACCGAGAAGGATGCGGCGCGCTTCACGACCCTGATGGACGACCTGGAGCGCAAGGTGTTCGGCCCACTGCCGGACCACACGTGGGTCTACCCGGGACATGGGAAGGACACGACCCTCGGCGCCGAGCGAGCCAGCCTGCCGGCGTGGCGCGAGCGCGGCTGGTAGCCCGAACACGTACCTGCTCGGCCACGCGGGGCGCCAGGGCGAGAAGGACTGCCCCAGGGCAGGTGCAGACTGCACGCACCGACGAGAGGCGCCCGGTGAGCAACGACAGGCAGCAGCACTGGGACGAGGTCTACGGCCGCAAGGCCGACGACCAGGTCAGCTGGTTCCAGGCCACGCCGCGCACCTCCCTCCGGCTCGTCGGGCTGGCCAGCCACGGGCGTTCGAAGGCCTCGGTCCTGGACGTCGGAGCGGGCACCTCCACGCTGGTGGACGAGCTGCTCGAGACCCATCCCGACGTGACCGTGCTGGACGTGTCCGGTGAGGCGCTCGCCGCGGCCGCACACCGGCTCGGCGCGCGCGGTGGGCAGGTGAGCTGGGTCCAGGCAGACCTGCTCGACTGGCGGCCGGGGCGCACCTTCGACGTGTGGCACGACCGGGCCGTCTTCCACTTCCTCACGACTGCGGAGGACATTGCTGCGTACGTCAACCTCGCCAGCAGGGCCGTGGAGCCGTACGGCGCGCTCGTCCTCGGGGTCTTCGCCGCGGACGGCCCCACCTCGTGCTCGGGGCTGCCGGCCTCCGGCTACGACGCCGAAGCACTGACCGCTCACTTCGCCGCAGCGTTCGAGCTCGAGCACGAGGAGCGCGAGCTGCACCACACCCCGGCGGGGGCCACCCAGCCCTTCACCTGGGTCGTCCTGCGACGGCGCTGAAGGCGTCCACACCCCACCGACCCGAGCAGCGCACACCCTGCGCCCAACCCCTCAAGGAGCAAGACCATGTGCAGACCAGCGACCTGTCAGCAGTGCGGCTAGGCCACCTGGGCCGGATGCGGCCAGCACGTCGACAGCGTGATGGCGGCGGTGGGCCTGTTCCGCCCATGAGCCCCCCGCGGGGGTCGGAGGCCGCAGCCTTGCCGCGTGGGCGGTCCGACGTCCATCGTCTCGGCGCACTACAGCAGCCATTTCGTCTACGCCGTCCCGGGCGACGTGGCGTCCCGGACGCTGACGGAGACCGGCGCCAGCCTGCTCGGGCGGGGGGAGGCGGACCGCTGCTGACCCACGACGCGGGTGTCGTCACCTTCGTCACAGGTGGAGATGGCGAAGTGGCGTCCCAGCGCGGGGTGCACGACTTCTACGACGATCCCACCATCCTGGACCGGGTCATCTGCGACACCCTCATCTGAGGGCAGCGCCCCGCTCCGGCGATCGACCGGCGTCAGACCCGGCGGGTCCGGCGGGGGTTGGCCAGCTGCCACACGGGGCTGTCGCCCTCGCGGGGGCTGGCGGCGTCGTCGGGACGGGTCGGGGTCGCCGAGGAGGAGGTCATGGCTCAGCCCTGCCCCGCACGGTCGCGGGCACGCCGTGACCGTGGTCACGCACCGTCACGGCTCAGCGCGGGAGGACGTCCTCGGGGACCTCGCGCAGGTCGTCCCCCACGTCGGGCGTCAGCTTCTTGATCGCGGTCGGGTCGTTGCGGGTCTTGCGCAGGGACGCCACGGTCGTGATGGCCAGGACCGTCACGATGAAGCCGAGCGACACCGGGATGGAGACCTCCGGGAACGCCGTGCTGATGTTCAGGTGCGCCGCCTCGAGGATCAGCTTGACGCCGATGAAGCCCAGGATGACCGCGAGGCCGATCGACAGGTAGACCAACCGGTCCAGCAGCCCGTCGAGCAGGAAGTACAGCTGCCGCAGGCCGAGCAGGGCAAAGGCGTTGGCCGTGAAGACGATGTACGGCTCCTTGGTCAGGCCGAAGATCGCTGGGATCGAGTCGAGCGCGAACAGGACGTCAGTCGAGCCGATCGCGATCATGACCAGCAGCAGCGGGGTGGCCACGCGCTTGCCGTCGATCCGGGTGATCACCTTCGCGCCGTCGTACTCCCGGGTCGTCGGGACGACCCGCTCCATGAGCTTGAGCAGCGGGTTGCTGCCGACCTCGGGCTCGTCGTCGCGGTGGCGTGCGAGCTTGATCGCGGTGTAGACGAGGAACGCGCCGAACAGGAAGAACACGGCCGAGAACGCCGAGATCAGCGCGGCCCCGACGGCGATGAACGCGCCGCGCAGGATGAGCGCCAGCACGATCCCGAACAGGAGCACCTTGTGCTGGTGCACCTGCGGCACCGCGAAGCTCGCCATGATGATCACGAAGACGAACAGGTTGTCGACCGAGAGGCTGTACTCGGTGAGGTAGCCGGCGAAGAACTCCCCGCCCGACTGCCCACCGGCCACCACCGCCAGGCCGATGCCGAACGCGACGGCAAGCGCCACGTAGAAGCCGATCCACCGGGTGGCCTCGCCGACGGCGATGACGTGCGGGCCCTTGCGTGCGGCGATCGCCAGGTCGACGCCGAGGATCAGCGCCAACGCGCCGATCGTGGCGGCCCACACGTAGAACGGGACGTCGAGCAAGGGGTGCTCCTCCGGCGACAGGGACGCGCGGGGATACTCCCCTTCGACTGCGACGAACGATACCCGCCCGACCCTCACGAGGAGCCCCGTGCCGCCGCTCGACCCCGCTGTGGCCGCCGTCGCCGAGGCGACCAAGGGCTTCCTGCCGTACGACGAGGCGGTCGCGCTGCACGACGCGGCGCTGTCCGCGCCGGCCGGGACCTGGCTCGAGGTCGGGACCTACTGCGGGAAGTCGACCGTGCACCTCGGCGCCGCAGCCCGGAGCGCCGGGGCGCGCCTGGTGACGCTGGACCACCACCGGGGCTCGGAGGAGAACCAGCCAGGCTGGGAGTGGCACGACGCCTCGCTGGTCGACCCGCACACCGGCCGGCTCGAGACGCTCCCGTCGCTGCGCCGCACGCTGTGGGACGCCGGGCTCGACGACGTCGTCAGCGTCGTCGTGGCCACCACCCAGCAGGTCGCGCCCTGGTGGACGACACCGCTGATGCTGCTGTTCCTGGACGGCAATCACACTGAAGCAGTCGCGCAGCACGACTACGCCGCCTTCGCGCCGCACGTGGTGCCGGGCGGGCTGCTGCTCATCCACGACGTGTTCGAGCGGCCGGAGGACGGCGGCCGACCGCCGTGGAACGTGTTCTGCCGGGCCCGCGACTCCGGCGACTTCACGCCGGTGGGCCAGCAGGGCTCGCTGCGCGTGCTGAGGCGGCTCCCCCCACGACGACCCACGTGAAGCCGAAAACGGGGGCGGCGCTCGGCGCCGCCCCCGTCCCGGTCAGCTCTGGCGGATCGTGCTGGTCGGGACCACCGTGACCGTCTGCTGTCCGGTCTCCGACGGGTAGGCGTCCGCGACCGGGCCGGTCGTGCCGAAGGCCGCGCAGACGTGCCGGGCGGCGTCCTGCTGGGCCTGCTCGGCGAGCTCGAAGACCGCCGAGGCGCCGAAGAACTCGTGCATCGCCCCCGGGAAGTACGACTCGCTGGTCTCGACGCCGGCGGCCTGCAGCTTCTTGGCGAACTCCTGGCCCTGGCTGCGCAGGACGTCGCGCTCGTCGGTGATGACCAGGGTCGGCGGCATGAGCGCGAGCTGGGCGTCGGTCCAGCCCAGCAGGTCGATGCGCGGGTCCTTGCCCGCGTCGGGCTGGCCCTCGAACTCGTGCATCGCCATCCAGCTCAGCAGCGCGCGGTTCAGCGGCCGCGCGTCGGCGGCGTCCGCCATCGACTCGCCGAACTGCTCGCCCGTGGTCACGGGGTAGACGAGCACCTGCGCGACGGGCAGCGGCTCGCCCGCCTCGGCGAGCTGCAGCACGGTGGCCGGCGCCATGTTGCCGCCGACGGACTCGCCGCCGATGGCGATCCGCGCCGGGTCGCCGCCGAGCTGGGCGGCATTGGCGACGGTCCACCGGTAGGCGGCCAGCACGTCGTCGTGCGAGGCGGGGAAGACCGCCTCGGGCGCGCGGCGGTAGTCCGGCGAGACGACGATCGCGCCGGTCTTGTTGACCAGGCCGCGGCAGCTGTCGTCGTAGTGGTCGTCGATGGTGAACAGCACCCAGCCGCCGCCGTGGATCCAGAACAGCACCGGCGCGCCGGGCTGGACACCCTCGGGCTTGTAGACCCGCAGCGTCTGGGTGCCGCCGGCGCCGTCCGGCACCTGCAGGTCCTCGACCGACCCGACCTGCTCGGGGCCTTCCAGGCCCAGGTCGGCCATGACCTTCTGCACGGCCTGCTTGGGACCGGGCTGCGTGCGGGCCTGGGCCGGCTCGAGGATCTCGAACGGCAGCGGACCGAGCGAGCTGTGCGCGTCGACGATCGCCTGGGCCTGGGGGTGGAGCAGCCCGCTGGCGTCGGTCGCGAGCTCCTTCTTCTTGCCGGTCAGCGTGGCCTTGGCCTGGTCCAGCGGCTTGGCCAGCGCGCCGGCGACCTTCTCCAGGAGGCCCTCGTCGGGCGCGGAGGGGTGCGGCGCGGTGGGGGCCTTGCGCTTGGCGGCGATGAACTCCTTGCCGAGCTGGGCCATCCGCTCGGCGCCGACCTTGTCACGGAACTGGGGCAGCTCCTCGCCCTCCTCGTCCTGCACGTGGTGACGGGTCGTGGCGATCAGCTGGGTGAGGGCCTGCTCGAACGTCGGCTCACCGGGGTCGCTCTTGTCCAGGACGACCAGCAGCTCCTTGAGCTCCTGGTGCTCACCCTGCGCGTCGCGCTTCTCCTCCGACATGCCGAGCTCGTCCCACAGCGGGTAGAGGACGGTCTCCTCCGCGAACGCGTGCAGGGACAGCTCGAAGGAGATCTGGTCGACCAGCACACGGCGGTTGCCGCGGCCCGCCTCGAGGTGCTGGAACTGGCGCTCGACGATCCCGTGGTCGTCCGCGATGAGATGGTCGATGTCGCCAGGAAGGGTCACGTAGGACAGGGGCACAGCGTCTCCAGAGGTCAGGGGATGTCCTCCTCCCCTGCCCGCTCGCTGTTTGCGCACTCGTCCTTCCGGCGTCGCGCCGCCGTGGGCCCGCCCGCCCGAGACCGGGTGCGGCGCCGATGTCGACGAGCAGTGGCGTGCCTGGCGGCCGTCAGCTCGGGCAGTCCGATCGCGCTTGCTCGTAGGCCGCGGCCTCGTCCATCAGCCGCTCTCGCTCCGGGCACGAGCGGCCGAGCGCCTCGACAGTCTGGTCGACGGCGTCCGGGGTGGTCGTCAGCCCGACCCGCAGCCGGTTCAGGAGCACGGTGTCGTCGGCCAGCGAGCCTGACAGGCGACGGGACTGCTCGAGCAGTGCGTCGGCACGCCGCAGTGCGTCGTCGACGCATGCCGGCGCCTCGCCTGCGTCTTCCGGCAGGGTCGCTGCCTGCGGATCGGGGCTGCCCCCGATGACCGTGGCCTGCGGCTCGGGCCTCAGGACGAGCGCAGCACCCGCCCCGACGACGATCATCACGACGGCCAGCAGGACAGCGAGGTAGGCCGGCAGATAGCGGCGGTCCTCGTCGTCGTACACGATCAGATCCACGGGGAGCTCCTGAGGACGAGACGGGGTCTGCCGCCATGACCCGAGCCGGACCCGGCTCCGCTGAGGGCTGTCCTGCCCGGCACGACCTGGCGGACCCGTCGACGGGCCTGGGCCCGGTCGAAGCACCCGGAAAGGGACCTTGCGGACGTCCGGCAGGCTACAGGAGCCACCACCTGCAGCTCGCCCCCGCAGCGACCCGCTGTTCAGGGTCGACGCCATCGCCCTCGTCCACCCCCAAGCAGCGCTGGAGCCGCGCTATGGAGCGGCCGGCGCCCAGGCCGTGCGCAGGTCGTCCGGCAACGGCGTCGGCCGGCGGTCGTGTCCGACCAGGACGTACGTCGTACGCACCACGCAGCAGACCCGCTCGCCGACGCGGACCGTCAGGGTGAACACGAAGCTGGTGCGGCCCAGCCGCTCGACCGCGCCGTCGACCTCGACGTGGTCGCCCCAGACGGCCGGGGCTGACCAGGTGAGCTCGCTCGCGACGACCGACGTGTCCAGCCCGCGGGCGAGCAGCTGGCCGTAGGGCATGCCCAGCGCCGCCATGAACGCCGTGGCGGCCTCGTCGGCCCAGGTCAGGTAGTGGCCGTTGAACACCACGCCCTGCTGGTCGCACTCGGCGTAGCGGACGGCCGCCGACCAGACGCTGCGGACGGCGCTCACCGCAGGTCCGCGGTGGCGCAGGCGGCGTCGACCGTGAGGCAGTGGTCGGCGGGCAGCAGCGCGCCGGCCGGCAGCGCGTGGCCGGCGAACAGCTCGTAGGTCGGGCCGCCGGCCAGCGCGTCGGCCGCCAGCACGATCGCCGCGGAGGTCCAGGACGACCGCTCCTCGGGCCAGCGGACGTCCTCGTCGAAGACGAGCCCGGTCCAGTAGGACCCGTCCTGCTCGCGCAGGTGCTGCACGTCGACGATCAGGCGCAGCGCCCCCTCGCGGTCGCCGAGGGTGAGCAGCGCGAGGGCCAGCTCGGCGGTCTCGGCGCCGGTCACCCAGGGGCGGTCGGCGACGCAGCGGGCACCGACCCCGGCGACGACGAACTCGTCCCACCGCCCGGCGATCATCGCGCGGCCGGCCTCGCCGCGGACCGCGCCGCCGAGCACCGGGTAGTACCAGTCCATCGAGAAGCGCGCCTTGTCCAGGAACACCTCGGGGTGGTGGGCAACCGCGTGCTGCAGCAGCCCGGCGCTGAGCTCCCACTCGGGCTGCGGCTCCCCCACCAGCTCGGCCAGCGCGAGGCCGCACCGCAGCGCCTGGTAGGTCGACGACGCGCCGGTGAGCAGGGCGTCGTGGTCAAGCACCCCCTCCGGGCTGCGCGACCAGGCGAACTGCCCGCCGGGTGCCTGGTGGTCGAGCACGAGGTCGAGGGCGCGGCGGACGTACGGCCACATCTGGTCGACCAGCCCGCGGTCACCGGTGACCGTCCACCACTGCCAGACGCCGACGGCGACGTACGCGCACTGGTTGGTGTCGACGGTGGCGTCCAGGACCCGCTCCCCGTCGTACTTGGTGCGCCACGCGCCGTCACGCTCCTGGGTCCGGCGCAGCCAGGCGTAGCCGGCGCGGGCCTGGTCGAGCCGGCCCCCCAGGGTCAGCGCCATGACGCACTCGACGTGGTCCCACGGGTCGGTGTGCCCGTCGGGCCAGGGAAGCGCGCCGGTCGGGTGCTGGGCGGCGGCGATCGCGCCGACGGTCCGGTGCAGCGCCTCGACGGTCAGGACCCCGGGCAGCTCACGTAGCGGCACGGGCCCGCTCCGGCTTGCGCAGGTAGACCACCAGGCTCTTGCCGATCAGCGGGTCGAGCAGCTTCTCGGTGACGCGGGTGATCTTGGGGGCCTTCATCATGTCCCAGACGAGCAGCCGGTGGTAGGCCCTGACCGCGCGGTGATCGCCGTCGGTGACGCCGACGGCGCACTTGAGCCACCAGTAAGGCGCGTGCAGCGCGTGGGTGTGGTGGCCGTCGACGACCTCGAGGCCGGCCGCGGTCAGCCGGCGGCGCAGCTCGTCGCCCCGGTAGATCCGGATGTGCCCGCCCTCGACCTCGTGGTAGGCGCTGGACAGCGCCCAGCAGAGCAGCTCCGGCCCCCAGCGCGGCACGGTGACGGCGATCAGCCCGCCCGGCTTGAGGACCCGGGTCAGCTCGGCCATGGCGCGGGAGTCCTGCGGCAGGTGCTCGAGCACCTCGGCGCAGACGACGTAGTCGAACGTGTCGTCCGCGAAGGGCAGTCCGTACGCCGTGCCGCGCACCGCGGCGGCCGTCGCGCCCTCGGGCACCTCGCCCTCGTCGCGCATGCCGGCGAACATGCCGGCGACGTCCTTGAGCTCGGCCGGGTCCATGTCCAGCGCGGTGACGTGGGCGCCCCGGCGGTAGAGCGCGAACGCGTGGCGCCCTCCCCCGCAGCCCATGTCCAGGACCCGGTCCCCGGGCCCGACGGGGAAGCGGTCGAAGTCGACGGTCAGCACGCGGGGGTCTCCTTCGAGGGCGGGTCGAGCACCGTGCGGTACCACGCGACGGTCCGCTCGGCGACCGCCCGCCAGGTGTAGAGCTCGATGACGCGGGCGCGACCGGCGGCGCCGAGCCGGGCGGCCAGCTCGGGGTCGTCGAGCAGCCGCCCGATCGCGGCCGCGAGGGCCTCCGGGTCACCGGGCGGCACGTGCAGGGCGCTGACTCCGTCGGGCCCGACGACCTCGGGCAGCGCGCCGGCGGTGGTGGCGACCAGCGGCGTCGCGCAGGCGAGCGCCTCGATGGCGGGGAGGCTGAAGCCCTCGTACAGGCTCGGGACGACGGCGACCTCGGCGGAGCCGAACAGCTCGACCAGCGCGCTCTCGGTGATGCCGGTGACGAAGCGGACCGCGCCGGCGATCCCGAGCCGGTCGATGGCCTGGGCGGCCGCACCCCCGGGCTTGGCCCGGCCGACGACGACGAGCTCCACGTCGCGCTCGGTCCGGAGCTTGGCCACCGCCTCGAGCAACGGGACAAGACCCTTGAGCGGCACGTCGGCGCTGGCCGTGGCGACGATCCGGCCCGGGACGCGCGGGACCGTCGGAGGGCGGAAGACGTCGGTCTCGACGCCGACCGGGACGACGGTCAGCCGCTCGGCGGGGACCTCGAAGTCGCGGACGATGTCGACGCAGGAGCTCTGCGAGACGGTCAGCAGCGCCGGAAGCCGGCGCACGACGCGGCCCTGCATCGTCAGGAAGGAGTACCAGCGGTGCGTCGCGACCTTCTTCCGGATGCCCTTGGCCGCCTTCAGGTCGTGGCGCCGGTCCTCGGTGATCGGGTGGTGGACGCTGGCGACGACCGTGAAGCCGGCGCGCTGGAGCAGCAGCATCCCGTAGCCCAGGGTCTGGTTGTCGTGCACCAGGTCGAACTCGCCCTGCCTGTCCTTGAGCGCCCGGTGGGCCCGCAGGCTGAACGTCAACGGCTCCGGGAAGGCCGCCGTGCACATCATGAGGAACTCGAGCACGTGGGTGGCTGAGCGGAACTCGCGCACGTGCGGGAACCGGAACGGGTCGGGATCGCGGTAGAGGTCCAGGCTCGGGAGCTGGGTGAGCGTCGGTCCCCGCCCGGTCGTGTCCGGGTCGAGCTCGGGGTAGGGCGGGCCGCTGACGACCTCGACGCTGTGGCCGAGCGCGACGAGCTCACGCGACAGCGCGCGGACGTAGACGCCCTGCCCCCCGCAGTGGGGCTTGCTGCGGTAGCTCAGGAGAGCGATGCGCAACGGACGTCCGCCGTCCGCTGCTGTGGCCTGCTGCACGCTGCTCCTCGGTGATGGAAGCGCACAGGCTACCGACCGCGTGGCCACCACCACCGTCCACGGGCCGGAGGGGCATCAGGGTCGTGTCAGGCAGCGGCCAGGGCCCTCCGGCCCCGCTCCCTCGCCAGGCCCAGCTGGTCCTCCCAGGCCCGCAGCGCGCACACCCCCCACAGCTCGAGCGGTGACACGTCGCTGCGCCCGACCAGCGCCGCCGCGGCCGGACCGTCGACCAGCGCGGAGTCGCCCTCACGCAGCCAGCTGACGGCGTCGTCGTACCAGGGGCCGTCGAACAGCGCCCGGAGCGGTACGGCGAAGCCGCGCTTGCGCCCCTGCTTCCATGGCAGCCGTCGCTCGGCGACCTGCCGGAGCAGCACCTTCCCGCCGCGCAGCCCGGCCCGCTGGGAGGTGGGCGTACGGGACGCCAGCGCCACGACCTCGTCGTCCAGCAGCGGCACCCTGGCCTCAAGGCTGTGGGCCATCGTGGCCCGGTCCTCCTTGAGCAGGATGCAGCCCGGGAGGTAGCTGCGAAGCTCGAAGTCCTGCAGGTCGTCCAGCGTCGCGGCGTGCAGTCCGAGCCGCTCGCCGACCGCACGCCGGGCGGCGGCCAGGTCCGTGCTCTGCAGCAGGGCGTCGAGGACCTCGGGGGAAGTGGAGGACCCGACCAGCTCGAGGTACTGCTCGTGCCCGCGCGCTCCACCGGCGGCCAGCCGCGCGAGCCGGATGGCGTACGACCGGGCGAGGGTCACGGCGTTGCGCCGCTCGGCGCCGCGGTCGGGTGAGCCGGCGGCGAGCCGGGACAGCAGCGGTCGGGGCACCGCCCGAAGAGCCCGGGCGGCGGCGGGCGCCCGGTGGCGGTAGTAGCCGGCGAACAGGTCGTCGCCGCCGGTCCCGGACAACGCGACGGTCACCTGCCGCCGGGCCATCCGCGCGAGCGGCAGGGTGGCGATCGCGGACTCGTCCGCGAGCGGGATGTCGTAGGCCCGGCCGAGCTCGCCGACCGCGTCGAGGAACGTCACGTCGAGCAGCTCGACCTCGTGCGGCACGCCGAGCCGCCGAGCGACCGCAGCCGCCGCCTCGCTCTCGTCGTAGTCGCCGGTCCCGGCGAACCCGATCGTGAACGCCTTGGGCCGGGCGCCGAGCTCGACGGCGTAGTCCAGGACCAGCGCGGAGTCGACCCCGCCGGACAGGAAGACGCCGACCTCGACGTCGGCCTGCAGCTGCCGCTCGACGGCCCGGCGCAGGACCTCGTCGGCCTCCTCGAAGCTCACCGGCCGCCGGTCCTCGGGACGGTCGAAGACCGGACCGCTCCAGCGCAGCACCGTCTCGGTGCCGTCCGCGGCGATCCGCACGGCCGTCCCGGGCAGGACGCTCTCGACATCGGCGAGGCCGGTCCGCGGCTCGGGGACGTAGTGGAACGCGAGGTACTGCGCGATCGCCGCCTGGTCGACCGTGCCGTCGACCAGGCCGGCCGCCACGAGCGCCAGCGCGTCCGAGCCGAACGCAACCGGTCCCCGGGTGGTCCGGACCAGCGGCTTGATCCCGCGCTCGTCCCGGGCCAGCAGGAGCTCCCCCGTCCGCCGGTCCAGGATCGCGAGGGCAAACATCGCGTTGAGCCGGGACAGCACCCCGGTTCCCCACTGCTCGTAGCCGTGCACGACGACCTCGGCGTCGCAGTGGGTCGCGAAGACGTGACCCAGCCCGAGCAGCTCGGCCCGAAGGTCGAGGTGGTTGTAGACCTCGCCGTTGAACAGCAGCAGCACGCTGCCGTCCTCGTTCGTCATCGGGTAGCGCACCTGGTCGGACAGGTCGAAGACCGCGAGCCGGGTCTGCACCAGGCACCAGCCCTCGGCCTGCTCCCACCAGCCGCCGTCCGGCCCGCGCAGGCTGAGCTCGTCGAGCAGCACCTGCGCCGGGCCCGCCGGGTCGGTCCGGGTGGTCCGGAACCCCGCTATCCCGCACACGTCGCCTCCTCCTGGAGCAGGTCGCCCAGCCGCGCGAGGGCGGTCTCCATCGTGTTCTCCGCCGCCCGCGCCCGTCCTGCGGCGACCAGCGCCGCCCGTCGTACGGGGTCGTCCGCGACGGTCCGCAGCGCCTGCGCGGCCGCCGCAGCGTCCCCGGCCGGCAGCAGCAGTGCGGCGCCGCCGGCAACCGCGCGCACGCCGCCCACATCGGTCGCCACGACGGGCAGCCCCGCGGCCCAGGCCTCGAACAGCACCTGCGGGACCCCCTCGGTCCATGACACGTGCAAGAGGGCGTGGCTCGCGAGGTAGGCCTCCCGCAGCCCACCGTCGATCGGGACGTAGCCGCGCAGCTCCGCGAAGCGGCTCAGCCCCAGGGCGTCGAGCCGGGCTTGGAGGGCAGCACGCATCGGCCCCTCGCCGCAGACGACCAGGTGCCAGCGATCGTCGTCGGCCCGCAGCAGCGCGAGCACATCGGCCAGCAGCAGCGGGTTCTTCTCCGCCTCGAGCCGGCCGACGCTCACGACCTGCAGCGCCCCGTCGTACGACCCGCGGGTCGCGGGGGCGTCCAGCTGGGACGAGGGCACCAGCGAGATGCCCAGCTCGACCGCGTGGGGGCTCCGGTCGTACGCCTGGCGCAGCTCCGGGCCCACCGCGACCACCGCGTGCCGGCGCGCCAGCCGCCGCCACACCGCCTCCAGCACGTCGGCCGCCCGGTGGGTCCAGCGCCGGCCGGGGTGGCGGTGCCGGGCGTAGGTCGGCAGGTCCTGCCGCACGCCCAGCACCACGCGGGTGTCGCGCAGCGGGGCCAGCAGCACCATCAGCACCGCCATCGGGTGCGGCCCCATCACCCACGCCACGTCCGCGCGGCCGAGCGCTGACCAGGTGGTCCACGCCGACCGGAGCAGCGCGGGCAGGGCAGAGGGGTGGGCCAGGGAGTCATAGTGCGGCAGCGGCACCAGCCGGACCCCGTCGGGCAGCGGGTAGTACGAGCGGCCTGGAACGGGGTCCAGGCGCCCCAGGACCTCCAGCGAGGGGAACCGCTCGGCCAGGTGCAGGGCGAACCACAGGAAGGACTGGTCGGTGTAGGCCCGCGCCACGTCGCGCTTGTAGACCGAATCCTCGAAGACGAGCAGCCGCGCGGTGGCGCGGGCGGAGGGCAGCGCGTCGTGCGCGCTCGTCATGGCGACCACGTCCACGGGAGCGGGTCAGACCGGGAGAGATACACCCGTCGTATCCTCGAGCGCACCGGCTGCTCTCAGGAGCATGACGTCGCACGCCACAGCCCGGGGCCGCACGCGCATGCTGGCCGACAGCATCGGTTGGGACGTGGCCAACTGGGGCCGGGCGCTGGAGTTCTGCGCAAGCCGGTCCCGGCTGACACCGGGTGGTCGGGCGCTCGAGGTCGGCGCGGACGGGGACAACGGCGGCCTGTCGCTGTTCCTGGCCGATCAGGGCTGGCAGGTCACCTGCTCCGGGCTCGGAGACCCGCCGCCGGTGATGCGTGAGCTCCACACCCGGCACGACGTCGCGCACCGGGTGCAGTACGCCCGGCTCGACGTGCTCCACCTGCCGGACGCTCCGGCGTACGACCTCGTCGTGCTCAAGTCGGTCCTCGGCCACGTCGGCCAGGACGGCCGCTACGACCTCCAGCAGCAGGCTGTCGCCGACCTGCACCGCGTGCTGCGTCCCGGCGGCGAGCTCTGGGTCCTCGAGAACGGCACGGCGACGCGACTCCACCAGCTGGCCCGAGACCGGGTCGGCGCCGGCCGCTGCGGCTGGCGCTACCTGCGCCCCGATGAGCTCGAGGCCCTGCTGGCGCCGTTTGCCCACCGGCAGCTCGCGTCCTTCGGCGTCGCCGGGGCGGTCGGTCGCACCGAGCGGCAGCGGGCCGGCCTGGGACGACTGGACCGGACGATCCTGGAGCCGCTGCTGCCGGAGTCCTGGCGATACCTCCTGGCGGCGGTGGCCACGCGCGGAGCCGTGTGACGCCGCAGGTATCTGCGTGCACGCCCGGCCTTCTGCTTCACGTGACGACACTCCCCCACGCACCGGTGCTGACCACCGTCCTCACCGGGCGGGACACGCTGGCGGCGCTCGGCCCCCGGCTCGACGACCTGCAGGAGAGCACCCGCTGCCCTGTCACGGCACGGCGGGCCTGGCAGCAGACGTGGCTCGACCACTTCACCGCGTGGTCCCCGCTGGTCGTCGTCGTCGAGGGGCACGACGGCGACCTGCGCGCTGCTGCCCCGCTCGCCGTGCGCTCCGGACGGGTGCAGGCCCGGGTCGTCCCGATCGGCCACGGCCCGAGCGACGAGGTCCGCCTGCCCGCACGCGACAACGCCTCCGCACGCGAGCTCGCTACCGCCGTCTCCGACGCCCTCACCGCACTGCGCCGGCCGTGGCTGCTGGTCGCCCGCCAGGTCGACCCTGACGACGCAGCCGTGCACGCCCTCGCCGAGGTGCTGCGCTGGAGCGAGATCACGCCCGGTGAGGCGGCGCCGCGCCTGGCCTTCCAGCCGGACCGGTCGGTCCGGGCCCACGTCAGCCGCAACCACCACCAGCAGGTCCGCCGCATGCGCAACCGGGTGACCCGCGACGGCCACGCGCTCGAGCTCGCCCAGCTCCGCACGCCCGAGCAGGTCCGTGAGGTCTGGCCCGAGGTGACCCGCGTGTGCCGCGCCCGGGATGTGCAGCTGCGGGGGTCCAGCGCGCTGGACGACCCGACCGACGGGCCGTTCTTCCGCGACCTGGTCGGCCGGCTGGCCGAGCGCGGCGAGGTCCGCCTGACGACGCTCCGGCTCGACGGCGCGCTGGCGGCGTACGTCCTGTCCTTCCAGGACGGCCCGGTGCGACGGATGTGGAACTGCCGACTGGACCCGGCTCTGCAGGACTACGGCGTCGGCCGGATCGCCAACGACGCCGGGCTCGAGGACGCTCTCGCCGACCCGGCCTGCTCGAGCTACGACTGGATGCGGGGCGAGGAGCCGTACAAGGCGTCCATGTCCGACCACCTGTTCCGGCCAGTCGACCTGACCGCGGCCTCGCACCGGCCGCTGTGGGGGGTCGTCCAGGCGGCGGCGGGCACCAGGACCCGGCTCAGGGATGTGCGGGACGGCGGCGGCCGGGCCGGCCGGGCGGTCGCTGCGGCGCAGCCCGCACTGCAACGGCTTGACCGGCTCAGATGACACCCCGGTCGCGTGTATCCGTTACGTCACGGGCGTCTCAGATGAAGCAAGCGGGGCCAACGCGACACCACCCGCCTCGCACCGATGGAGATGGCCGCCCTCCTGCGGACCCCTGGAGGCCCAGCCTGCGACCCGCCGTCGTCGACGGCAGGAAGGGACGTGGATGAGCACCGACGCAGAGGAGGGGATCAGCCCGGAGGAGGAGCTGCTCAGCATCCTCGACCGGCACCACGGCAAGGTCCAGGGGCTGCTTGACGCCGCGGCCTGGGGGGGCGCTGTCGTGCTGACGACCCGCCGCCCGCCGAGCTTCAGCGTCGAGCGGGTCGCGTGGGGCGACGTCGGCATCATGGTCGCCCTGAGCGTGGGGCTCGCGCTGTCGATCGGCGTGATCGTCGGGCTGTACGCCGGGCGCTGGCAGTACGGCTCCTTCGAGGAGGTGCTGGCGCTCGTCTCGGCCGTGGCGGGCACCGGAGCCGCCGTGACGATCATCAACTGGCACCTGCTGCAGCAGCTGGTCCCGGTCGGCTCCACCGTGTTCGCCCCGGCCCTGGCGCTGATCCTCATGTGCGGCACCCGCTACGTCTGGCGGCTGTACGTCGACCACAAGCACCGGCCCGACGGCCGGGCGGCCGAGCGGCTGCTCGTCTTCGGCGCCGGCCCGGCCGGTGTCCAGGTGCTCGGCCTCATGCTCTCCACCCCCGACAGCGACTTCGTCCCCGTCGCCCTGCTCGACGACGACCCGTCCAAGCGGCGCTGTCGCATCAAGGGCGTCGCGGTGGTGGGCGGGAGGCATGACCTGGCGGCGGCGGCCCGCCGGTTCGACGCCCAGGCGGTCCTGCTGGCTGTTCCGAGTGCGTCGAGCTCGGTCATCCGCGAGCTGTCCGAGATCGCCGCCGCAGCCGACCTCACCGTCTACGTGCTGCCGGGGGTCCGGGAGCTCGTGACCGGCCGGGCCAGCCTCGACGACATCCGCGAGCTGACCGAGGTCGACCTGCTGGGCCGCGCGGCCATCGACACCGACGTCCGGTCCATCTCCGGCTACGTCACGGGCCATCGCGTGCTCGTCACGGGAGCCGGCGGCTCGATCGGCTCCGAGCTCTGCCGGCAGCTGGCCCACTTCGACCCGGCCGAGCTGGTCCTGCTCGACCGCGACGAGTCGGCCCTGCACGGCGTGCAGCTGTCGATGGAGGGCCGGGCGCTGCTCGACACCCCCAACCTGATCGTGGCGGACCTGCGCGACGCCACCCGTATGGCGCAGGTGTTCCGCGAGCACCGGCCGCAGGTCGTCTTCCACGCCGCCGCGCTGAAGCACCTCCCGCTGCTCGAGATGCACCCTGGCGAGGCGGTCAAGACCAACGTCTGGGGATCACTCACGCTGCTCGAGCTCGCCGCCGCCTTCGGCGTCGAGACCTTCGTCAACATCTCCACCGACAAGGCCGCCGACCCGACCAGCGTCCTCGGCTACAGCAAGCGGATCGCGGAGCGCCTGACCGCTGACGCCGCCCATCGGGGTGACCACCGGTTCCTCAGCGTCCGCTTCGGCAACGTCGTCGGCAGCCGCGGATCGGTCCTGCTGACGTTCCGGTCGCAGATCGCCGCCGGCGGCCCGGTGACGGTCACCGACCCCGCGGTCACCCGCTACTTCATGACCGTCGAGGAGGCCGTGCAGCTGGTCATCCAGGCCGGGGCGCTCGGGGCGCCCGGCGAGGTGCTCGTGCTCGACATGGGTGACCCGGTGGTCATCGCCGACCTGGCCCGCCAGCTGATCCGGGCCAGCGGCCGGGAGGTCGACATCGAGTTCACCGGCCTGCGGCCCGGCGAGAAGCTGCACGAGGAGCTGGTCGGCTGCCACGAGACCGTGCACCGCTCGAAGCACCCGCTGGTGCTCCAGGCCGACGTCGCGCCGATCCACCCCGACGTCGTCCGCGCCCTCGACCCCACCGCGCCGGACCTGGTCGCGCAGCTGGCCGCCCTGTGCCGCGTCCACTCTCCCGCCGTCCCGCAGGCCCGATCCCGGGTGGTGTCCCTCCCGTGACCGTCCTCCACTCCCGGCCGCAGATCCAGTTCGCCACCCCCGAGGTGACCGAGGACGACATCGAGGCGGTTGTCGCCGTGCTGCGCTCAGGCTGGCTGACCACCGGCATGGTGGCCCAGGACTTCGAGCGCGAGCTGGCCGGCCGCATCGGCGTCCGGCACGTCGTCGCGACGTCCTCGTGCACGACTGCGCTCGAGTGTGCGATCGCCGCCCTCCGGCTCCCCCCGGGGTCCCGGGTCGCGGTCCCGTCCTGGACCTTCGTCTCCACCGTCACCGTGCTCCTGCGCCTCGGCCTCGTCCCGGTGATGGTCGACGCCGACCCCGCCACCCTCAACCTGTCGACCACCTCGCTGGCCCGGGCCCTCGAGCAGGACGTGACCGCAGTCCTGCCCGTGCACTTCGCCGGGACGCCCGTCGACCCGGATGTCTTCGGTCTGGCGCGCAGCCATGGGCTGCCGGTCGTCGAGGACTGCGCGCACGCGCTGGGGACCCGGCTGCCAGCCGGCCGCGCGTCGCTTGCCGGCTGCTACTCCTTCTACGCCACCAAGAACCTCACCTCCGCCGAGGGCGGTGCGCTCGCCACCGACGACGACGACGTCGCCGAGTTCGCCCGGACCTACCGCCTGCACGGCATGAGCCGCGACGCCTGGCGGCGCTACGAGCCGGGTGGCTCCCCCACCTACGACCTGGTGCAGCGCGGCATCAAGGCCAACCTGCCCGACCTGCTGGCCGCCCTCGGCCGGTCGCAGCTGCGCCGGTTCGACGACATGCAGGCCCGCCGGCGCACGGCGGTCCTGCGCTACCGCGAGCTGCTCGTCGGCGTCCCCGGCGTCTCGGTCGTGCCGGGGCGGTTCGACCCGGACAGCGCCGACCACCTGATGGTCGTGCTGCTGCCGGAGGGGGTGGAGAGGGAGGCAGTCGTCCGCGCCATGTCGCAGGCCGGGATCACCGTCAGCGTCCACTTCCAGCCGGTGCACCGGTTCCCGGCGCTGCAGGGCTGGCTCGACGTCGACGGCGGCCTGGAGGTCTGCGACGCCCTGTGGCCACGCGCGATCAGCCTGCCGCTGCACCCGGGTCTGTCCCTCGACGACGTCGACCGCGTCGTGACCAGCCTCGCCGACGCCCTGAGCCCGAGCCACCCGTGAGCGCCGCCGTATGAACGCCGCCCAGAACGCCTGCGCCAGCCTCTCGACCCCCCAGGAGTCCCCGTGCGCACCATCGTGACCGGCGCTGCCGGCTTCATCGGCAGCCACCTGTGCGAGCGGCTGCTGGCCGACGGCCACGACGTGATCGCGGTCGACCGCCTCACGCCCTACTACGACCCCGAGGTCAAGCGGGCCAACCTCGCCCTGTTCGCCGACCACCCGCGGGCCGAGGTCGTGCTCCAGGACGTCAGCTCCCCCGCCATGCTCGGTCGCCTCCGCGAGGTCGACACCGTCTTCCACCTCGCGGCGCAGCCCGGCGTGCGCCCGTCCTGGACGAGCTTCTCGACCTACCTGCGCGAGAACGTCGAGCGCGTGCACGCCCTGCTGGAGGCCGCGCGCACGGTGGGTGAGACCGGCCGGGCGCCGCGCATCGTGCTGGCGTCGAGCTCGTCGGTCTACGGCGAGGCGCTGCACTACCCCTGCGCGGAGCAGGACGCGACCGCGCCGGTCTCGCCGTACGGCGTGAGCAAGCTGACAATGGAGCGCCTGGCCTCGGCCTACGTCGACGCCTACGCGCTGCCGATCGTGTCGCTGCGCTACTTCACCGTCTACGGTCCTCGCCAGCGGCCGGACATGGCGTTCCACAGCTTCATCCGCGCCGCGCTGACCGGCGAGCCGGTCGCGGTCTACGGCGACGGCGAGCAGGTGCGCGAGTTCACCTTCGTCGAGGACGTCGTCGAGGCGACCGTACGGGCCGGCTCGCGCGAGCTGCCCCCTGGCACGACCGTCAACGTCTGCGGTGGCGAGCCGACGACAGTCAACGGGGTGCTCGCCCTGCTCGGCGAGCTCACCGGCAGCCCGGTGCGCGTGGTGCACCAGCCGCCGGCCACCGGCGACGTGCGTCGCACCGGTGGCTCGACCGAGCTCGCCGCCTCGGTCCTCGGCTGGGAGCCCAGCACGTCGCTGCGCGTCGGCCTCGCCCGACAGGTGGCCTGGCACCTCGCGGTCGAGGCGGCCCGGCGGGCACGGTCCGCAGCAGCAGTCAGAGTGCCCGGATGAGCGCTCCGTCGCTGAGGGACGAGCTGCGCCCGCGCCAGGGGGCTCGGCCTGTGCCGTCCCCAGCCGCCCGTCCGAGGCCGCTGGCCGTCCTGCAGGGCCAGCTCGGGATCGGCGGGAGCGAGCGCCAGCTGCGCCTGCTGTTGTCGCAGTGCGACCGCGCGACCTGGTCGCCGCACGTCTACGCCGTCACCAGTCTCGGGTCAACCGCCGAGCACCTCCGCGCCGACGGCATCCCCGTCACCCTGCTCGAGGGCAGTCGGCCGCGCCGGCTGTGGGCGTTCCGTCAGGCCTTCCGCGCCCAGCGTGCCGAGGCGCTGCTGTCGTGGAGCTCCTGGACCAACGTGTTCGCCCTGCTGCTGCTCGACCAGCGGGTGCCGCGCGTCGGGTCCTACCGCAACGCCGGCTTCGACGACCTGCCCGGGCGGGGTAGGCGGTTGTGGAGCTGGGCCAGCCGGGTCCGGCTGTCGACGATCGTGTGCAACTCGCCGGAGACGGCAACGGTGCTGAGACGCCGCTGCCGCTCCTCGCAGACGGTCCAGTTCGTGCCGAACGCGGTCGAGCCGGTCCAGGACGTCGAACAGGCCCGCCGCACGTGGCGGCGCCGGCTGGAGGTGGCTGACGACGAGGTCCTGGTCGTCGGGATCGGGCGGCTGACCCGGCAGAAGGCCTTCGACGTCTTCGTCGACGCCGTCGCGCTGTGCTGCTCGTCCCTCGACGCCGACGCCCCGCGTGTCCGGGCAGTCGTCGTCGGGCCCGACGACGAGGGCCACGGCGCACAGCTGCAGGAGCAGATCGCGGCCACCGGCCTGCCACCCGGCACGATCCGCTACGTCGGCCCGTCGTACGCCGCTCGCGAGCTGGTCTGCGCCGCGGACATCTACCTGCTCTCCTCCACCCACGAGGGGATGCCCAACGTCGTGATGGAGGCCATGTCGGCCGGTGTCCCGTGTGTGACGACTCCCGTCGGCGGGGTCACGTCCGTGCTGACGCACGAGGTCGAGGGCCTGATCGCCGGTCATGACGCCGCGAGCCTGGCGGCAGCGCTGCGCCGGCTGGTCGAGGACCCGGGGCTGCGGCACCGGCTCGGCGACCGGGCCCGCCGGCGGCTCCAGACGCACCTGCCGGCCGCTGTCTACGGCCCCGTCTGGACCGAGCTGGCGGCTGACGTCGACCGGTCCCGGGCTGCGTCCCTGGCCCGCACAGCGCGACGCACCCGGGTCGCCGACGTCGCGCTGTGTCTGCTGGCCCTGCCCGTCGCGGTCCCGCTAGGCGCGGCTGTCGCGGTCGCCGTCCGGGCCTCCGGCCCCGGCCCGGTGCTCCATCGCGGCCAGCGGGTCGGCCGCCACGGCGTGCTCTTCAGGCTCCACAAGTTCCGGACCATGTACGTCGGGGCCGACCGCACCGGACCCGGCATCACCTCCGCCGACGACCCGCGGGTCACCGGGGTGGGGCGCTGGTTGCGCCGCAGCAAGCTCGACGAGCTGCCGCAGCTGCTCGACGTCCTGGTGGGCTCGATGAGCCTGGTGGGCCCGCGGCCTGAGGACCCGCGCTACGTCGACCTGACCTCGACCGCCCAGCGGACCGCGGTCACCGTGCGGCCGGGCCTGACCAGCCCGGCGTCCGTGCGCTTCCGCGACGAGCAGGACCTGCTCACCGGCCCCGACTGGGAGCGCACCTACGTCGAGCAGGTGCTGCCGGCCAAGCTCGCGCTCGACGGCGCATATGTCCAGGACCCGTCGCTGCGCTCCTACGCCACGGTCCTCACGCAGACCCTGGTGGCCGTCCTGCCGCGCCTCCGTCGTCCCCGTGCGCAGCTGACCGCTGCGCAGACCCGGCTCGAGCCCGAGTAGAGGAACCCATGTCGCCCACGACCCGTACCGTCTCCGACGACCAGTACGACACGACGCCTGATGTCGCGCTGTCCTACCTCTCCGCGCTGCGCCGCCGCTGGTACGTCGTGCTGCTCGCCGGCATCGTCGCCGCCATCACGGCCTACGTCGTCAGCACGACACTGCTGCCGACCGTCTACCGCTCCTCGGCCACGGTCATCGTCAACAACCAGCCGGCGGCCGCGCCGTTGGACGGCGGAGCCCCGACCCAGCCCTTCGTCGACGACCAGTCCCTGAGCGAGACCTTCGCCCAGCTCGCCGTTCAGCCCGCCGTCGCCGACACGGTGGCCCGGGAGCTCGGCCTGCGCCCGTCCCAGCTGGCCGGCCGGATCGAGGTGCAGGCCGTCCCGCGCACCCCCCTGGTCGTCATCGCCTACCGGGCCGGCACCCCCGCAGAAGCCGCTCAGGGCGCGCAGGCCTACACCGCCGAGTTCGTCCAGAGCAGCCAGAGCACAAGCTTCCTGCCCGGTCGCGTCCTCGTGGTCTCCGGCGCCACGCTCCCGACCGAGCCCGTCGCTCCCCGGCCGCTGCTGAACAGCCTGGTGGCCGGGATCGCCGGCCTGCTGCTGGGCCTGGGCGTCCTGCTGGCCCGCGTGTCCGTCCGCGTGGCGCAGGGCCCCCGCCCGGTCCGCGACCCGGCCGGCCCGCTCGAGGCGCGGTCCCTGGCGGAGTGGCGGCCCCGCGAGGGCCTGCACCAGCCCGCGGAGGCGACGCCCGAGTCCGTCAACGGACGGCGCAGCGGGTCCTAGCCGTGCCCGTGACCAGCCCTCCGCCGACGCGGGCGCGGGCCTCTTCCCGCGTCGAGCTCACCGACCTCGCCGGTCTGCTCGTGCTGGCTCTGATGGCCGGGGCGGTCCCGTTCCTCGGGCTGTCCCCGCTCCTGCTGCCGGCCGCGCTCGTCCTGGCACTGGTCGGGCTGCGCCTGCTCCGGGCGCCGGACACCAGCCTCAAGCTGGCCCTGGTCGCGGTTCTGCTGCCGCCCGGCCTGCTCCCGCCGCTGGTGCAGTCGGCGCTCGACGTCGGCACCGTGCTGCTGGCCGCCGCCGCTGCACTGCTCGCCGTGCGGCCGGGCCACCGCTCGGCCCCGCTGCCGCTGGCGCTGTGGCTGATGGGCGCGTTCGTCGTCTGGGGCCTGCTCACGCTGACCTGGTCGGCCGAGCCCTCGACCGGCAGCGACCTGATGCGCCGCTACACCGTCGCGCTGGTGCTGCTCGTGCTCGTCGTCCACCGCACGCCCGACCGCGCGGGCATCGACCGGCTGATGTCGGCGCTCGCCGTCGTCGCCTGGGTCGTCGTCCTCTGCGGGTCGTACGCCTTGGTCGCCGGGTTCGGTGGTGAAGGGGGCCGCCTGCAGGTGTTCGACATGAACCCCAACCAGGTCGGCAACGTCCTGCTGCTCACCTCTCCCGGCGTGCTGTGGGGGGCCGTGGCCCCCGGCCGCGTCTCCCGCGCCCACGTGGTCCAGGCGGTCGTGTTCCTGTTGGCCTCGCTCGTCCTGATCGCCGAGAGCGGCTCGCGCGGGAGTCTGCTCGCGTTCGTGCTGATGGTCGCCGCGTTCGTCGCGACCAGGACGCTGCGGGTCTGGGGGCTGATCGCCGCCGGGATCGCCGTCACGCTGCTGCTGGCGACGCCGGCGCTGTTCAGCACCGTCATCGAGCGGGTCCGGTACGAGGACCCGACCCAGCTCTCGCGCAGCACGCTCTGGGGCGCCGGGCTGTCCCTGATCGCTGACCACCCCTTCGGCGTCGGCGTCGGGGAGGGCCCGGCCGTCATGCCGGACTACATCAACGCCCGCACCTCCCTCGACCACTTCCGCTTCCGCGACACCCTGCCGGCCCACAACCCGCTGATCGAGGTGGGGACCGACACCGGCGTGATCGGCGTCGCGCTCTACGGCGCGGCGCTCGCGGCGGCGGCCGGAGCGTTCCTCGTGGTGGTCGGCCGGGCCCACCGCCGCCGCGACCCCTACTGGACGGCGTACGGCGCTGTCGTGCTCACGGGCTCGTTCGCCTTCCTCACCGCCTGGTGGAAGTCCGGCGGCGAGAGCTACAGCTTCACGACGTTCGTCCTGCTCAGCCTGTGGCTGGCAGGTGCCCGTGCCTGCGCCCGGGAGGAGCGGGCGAAGCTCCGGCTCGGCGGGGGGCTGCGCCGGTGACCGAGGACGCCCGGCCCCGCTGGGGGCGTCGCCTGCTGCTCGCCCTGGGCCTGGTCGTGGCGGTGGGCGTGGCCACGGTCGTCGTCGACGTCATGCGCCCCGACCGACCCGTCTACGAGGTCGCCGAGGGCCCGGACGTCCCGCTGTCGATCTGCTCGGCCTTCGCCTCCCCGGACGGCTCCGACCGCTGGCCGGGGACCGCCGAGGAGCCGTTCCAGACGGTCAACCGCCTGCTCGCGACCCTGCCCGCGGGCGACACCGGCTGCCTCACCACCGGGGAGTACGTCGAGGACGAGCTCGAGGTGCTGCGCGCCGGCACGACGCTGCGGTCGGCGCCCGAGGCGCGCGCGACTCTCTACCTCGACACCCTGATCATCCCCGTCTCGGCCGAGGACGTGACCGTCAGCGACCTCAGCATCGTGGGCGGCGACGACAGCCTGACCGTCGTCGCCATCGGCGACGGGTTCACCCTGGAGCGCAACGACATCAGCAACGACGACGCCGGCACCTCGTGCGTGCTGGTGGGCGCCCAGGACCACCGCACCGAGGCCGGCGCCATCCGCGACAACGTGATCCACAGCTGCGGGCAGGACGGGAACCACCTGCACCACGGCATCTACGCGCAGAACGTCGGACCGGACGACGACGGGACCGGGCTGTTGATCGAGGGCAACGTCATCTACGACGTCGCGGGGTACGCCGTCCAACTCTACCCCGAGTCAATCGGCGCGGTCGTGCGGCGCAACGTCATCGACGGCGGCGGCCGGTCGATCCGGGGGGGGATCGTGCTCGACGGCGAGGTGTCGCGTGACCACCTCATCGAGGAGAACGTCATCGGGCGGGCCCGGACCGGCGCGATAGTCCAGCGCACCGGGACCGGCCACGAGTCCCGCCGCAACTGCTTCTGGGACAACGCCCGCAACGTCGTGGGCGACGACATCGACTCCGAGGGCGATCGGGAGGACGAGCGGTGCTGGGAGACCGCGCAGCACTGGACCGAGACCGGCAGCGACGCCCTGGCCGGGGACCGCGACGACAAGGAGGAGGACGTGCTGTGCCGACTGCTCGAGGAGGATCCCGCGGCGGCCGGGGGCCAGGCGTGAGGACCCGTCGGTCCGTGGTGCTGGGCTACCACTCCGTCAGCCCGACCTGGGACAACAGCGTGGCCGTGCGGCCCGACGCCCTGCGGGCGCAGCTTGACCTGCTGCTGTCCGCCGGCTACCGCGCGGTGACCTTCAGCGAGGCGGTGGCCGACCCGTGGAGCCGGACGGTGGCGATCACCTTCGACGACGCGTTCCTGGCCGTTCACGAGCTGGCCCTGCCGGTGCTCACCGAGCGCGGCATGGTCGCGACGTTGTTCGCGCCCACGGCCTTCCCCGCCACCCGCCGCCCGCTGTCCTGGGACGGCTACGACGGGGCCGACCGCGGCACGGATCAGGACCGGGCCTCGATGGGCTGGGAGCACCTGCGGGACCTGGTCGCCCATGGATGGGAGGTCGGCTCGCACACCCGGGCCCACCCGCACCTGCCCGAGCTCAACCAGCAGGCACTGCTCGAGGAGCTGGTCCGCTCGCGCGAGGAGTGCGCCACCGGCGCGGGTGTCGCGTGCACGACCCTCGCCTACCCGTACGGCGAGGTCGACCAGCGCGTCCGTGACGCCGCGCAGCAGGCGGGCTACCAGGCGGCGGCCGCGCTCGGACCGCAGTGGCGCCGCGGCGACCCGCTGTGGTGGCCACGCACGGGCGTCTACCGGGACGACGACCTGGCGCGGTTCCGCCTCAAGCTCCGCCCGGCGCTCCGTAGCCGCGCCTTCGCCGTTGGGGTGACCACGGGGCGTCGGCTGGTCGGCGCCCTGGGCTGACGTACCAAGGGCCCGTGCTCCGCCCGGTCGGCGGAGTCACGGGCCCTCGGGCGTGCTCGTGGTGCGGCTCAGCGCTTGACGAAGCTGACCGTGGAGCTGCTGGTGCGGCCGGCGTCGTCGTGGGCCACGACCGTCAAGCGGTGGGTGCCCCGGGACAGCCGGGAGACGTTCAGCCACCGGTCGTACGGCGCCGACGTGTCGGTCCCGACCGTGCTCCCGTCGATCTTCAGGTCGACCTTGGTGACCTTGGCTCCAGAGGTGGCTGACACCCGCGTGTCCAGGTAGCTGCGGACGTTCGCCCCGGCGGTCGGCGCCGTGACGGAGACCGTGGGGGCAGCGGCGAGCAGCGACGCCGAGGAGGTCGTGAAGGCGACCGAAGCGCTGGTCGTCAGGCCCTTGTCGTCGAACGCGGTGGCGGTGAGGGTGTGCGGGCCGCGGGTCAGGCTGCTGACCGAGAGCCACGTGTCGTACGGGGCGGACGACTCGGTCCCGACCAGCGTCCCGTCGATCCGGAGCTCGACCTTGGTGATCCGGCCGTCGTCGGAAGCGTTGACGATCGCGCGGACGTCGCGGGCGCTGACGTAGGCACCGGCGGCGGGCGAGACCCAGCTGACCTTCGGGGCGCCGGCGACCGGGGTGACCGCCGGAGCGGAGGCGGTGGGCGCGGGAGCGGTTGGCGCCGGGGCCTTGATCGCGATCGGAGACGGGGCGGGAGCGGGGGACGTCGTCGTACCTCCGCCGGCGATCTTCGCTGCCGTGTCGTAGCCGACCTTGGTCAGGCAGGCGCTGCCGGCCCGGAGGCGGTAGTCGCTGCCGGCGCGGTTGGCGAAGCCCGGGTCGGAGGTGATGTCACCGCTCGAGGTAATGCTGCCCGAAGCGTTCGAGGGGTTGGAGAAGTAGCAGTTGTTCACCGAGGAGTGCCCGGAGCCGACGCGGGCCTGCACGGCTCCGACCTGGGTGTAGGCGATGACGTTCTGCTCGACACGGTGGTTGCTGCCCGCGCCGTCGATGACGATGCTGCCGCGGATGGACCCCAGGCCGCCGTCGATGACGTTGTGGCGGACCGTGACGTTGGCGGCCTTCGGGTAGAGCTGGATCGCGTACGACCCGACCCCGCGGATGACGTTGTCCTCGATCAGCAAGCCGTCGACGTTCTGGGTGTAGATGCCGTGGCCGAAGTTGCTGCCGATCGAGCCGCACTCGTGAATGTTGTTCTGGCTGATGGTGCCGCTGCGGGTGGGCGTCGAGGAGTCGGCCACCAGGATGCAGCTGCCGATCTGGTCGCGGCCGCCGTTGTTGTTGGTGATGTCGTTGCGGGTGAAGACGAACCGGTCACCGACCAGGCGGGTCGTCAGCGCATTGCTGTTGCCGACGATGTTGAGGTCGCTGATGGTGACGCCGGTCGCGCCGGCGGGGATCGTCAGGGTGTCCACGTTGAGCGTGGCCCGCTCACCGGGGGCAGAGCGCAGGGTCGCGCTCGACGCGCCGACGGTCACGCTCCCGCTGTAGCTGCCGGTGCGCAGGCAGCCGACCTGCCCGCTCGACAACGAGCTGGCGAGCTTGGTGGCGCTGCGGAACGGCGACGCGCTGGTGCCGTTGCCGGAGTCCGAGCCGGACGGCGACGCGAACTTCACGCAGGCCGGCTCGGCGGCGGACGCGGTGCCCGTGACGGCGGGCAGGACGACGCCGGCGGCGGCGAGGCCGAGCAGGCTGGCGGCAGCGACCAGCCGGTGGGGGGTGCGGCGGGGGATCAAGAGGCTCCTTCGAGGGTGTGGCCCCGTCGCCCGGTGGTGGGTCCCTTGGAGGTGGCCCACCCGGACCATCCCGCCCGGGTGAGCTTGATGACCCAGGATGACGACGAGGTTGCTCTTCGTGCTTGCCTCTGAGTATTCGGGGCCGCTCGTCGTTTGCTGAAGCAGGTTTGGCACCGGAAGTTCAGCCGTCCGAGTGGGGGTCAGCACCGGTTGGCGAACCTGCTAGTGGCCCGTTCGGCCCCGTCGACCCGGAAGCAGCGGGACACGGCACGACCCCGCCTCCCGCGCGTCCTGAAGCGGTGAAACCCCCCTGAACCCGGCAGGCCATCACCCACTTTGAGGCGCCGAAGGCCCAGTTGCCGTGGCCTGCATGACGTCCAGACCACTGTCCAGTGACGAAATCGTGACAGACGTGACGATCGTCACACGCGAATCTCACCACTCCGCATCAGTGACGTGCGGTGACGAGAATTAAACAGCCAGCAACATCTGCCGTGGGGGCTACCGCCCGGACAGCCTCCGGGCCACGCCGGCCAGCGCCGAGCTCGGGATGCCGTCGCGCAGGCAGGTGGACAGGAACCCAGCGCCGTACGCCAGGTGCATGACCGTGTAGACGGCAGGCAGGGCCGCAGCGTCCCTGCGGTCGGCAGTGCGCGCCGCACCAGTGCTGGTGGCGAGCAGGGCCGCGGCGTACGCCAGCAGGCCCGCGCGGGCGGCCGTCGAGAACGGCCGCGGGGCGGCAACGGCGGCCAGGGCCGTCGCCGCCAGCCCCGGCGGCAGCAGCTGCGACGCGCGCAGCGTCTCGGGGTGCTTGTGGCTGGTGCGGACGCGGTAGTCGCCGTAGCGCCAGTACTGCTTGGCCAGCGCCGGCAGGTCGTCGCGGGGGACGTAGGAGGCGGCCATCTGCGGCAGGCAGACGATCTTGCCGCCCTCCTTGCGCAGCCGGGCGGCAAGCTCGGTGTCCTGGTCGTTGAGCCACCGCTCATCCCAGCCGCCGTGGCGCAGCAGCAGGTCGCGCCGCCACAGCCCGGTGAAGCCTGACGTCACCTCGCTCTCGTCCTCGTCGACCCGGCGGAACGACGCGCCACCCACGCCGAGCGGGGTGTTCAGGGCCAGCGCCACCCGACGCGACCAGCGGCCGCCACCGACGGCGAGCTGCGGCCCGCTAACCGAGACGACGTCACCGCAGCGGAGCCGGTCGACCCCGCGCTGCAGGTAATCCGGCGGGTAGTGCGTGTGGGCGTCCATCCGGGCCACGAAGGTCCCGCGCGCCTCACGCAGTCCGATGTTCAAGGCCTGAGGCGTACGACGAGCAGGGTTGTGCAGCAGTCGGACTCGAGGGTCGGCGGAGACGCAGCCCTCGAGCAGCTCAACACTCCGGTCGTGCGAGCCGCCGTCGACGAACAGGAACTCGACCCGTCCGTCGAAGCGCTGCGACAGCATGTCGGCCACCACCTGAGGCAGGTGGCGCTCCTCGTCCAGCACCGGCGTGAGGACGCTGACGTCCACCGGAGTCGTTGTCCGCACGCCGCTCCCCCGCGTCGTCGTCACCCCCGCTGCCCCGTCGCCTGTGAGAACGACGCGACGTACGCGAGGGCAGGTCCGCTGGGCCCGGCCCGCCAGTCGCTGGCCCACAGGACCCTGGTCCCGTCCCGGCTCGGCAGCGCCCTGGTCGTCGTGTCCGACGGCACGCCGGGCGACTGCTGCGCGTGCGCGAAACGGTTGACGATGCCGCTGCCGTCCAGGCGCACGGCGTAGACCTCGTCGAAGCCGCCGGTCCGGGCCCGCGGGGCGTCGACCTGGCTGTCGCTGAGGAAGCACCAGCCCGGCCGGTCCAGGTTGCGGCAGGACAGGTGGGTGCCGACCCAGTCGGTGCTGAGCACCTCGGTCGTCGTGCCGTCCACCAGGTCCACCATGACGACCGGCAGGCGGTCCCCGTCGGCCTTGCCGGTGGGCGGGTCGAGGGTCACGTAGACCTCGTTGCCCGAGGTGTCGTAGCCCATGTCCGCCGTCGACGACTCGGCGAACAGGTGCCGCTCGAAGGCCAGGGTGCGGTCGTACAGGTCGACGCCGCTCCCCGGTTGATCGCCGGGAAGGTCCCACTGCAGGACCACGTGCTCGCCGGACTGCGACACCGCCGCCCACTTCAGCGGGTTGGCCGGGTTCTCGGCAATCTCGAGCAGCCCGACGGTCTCGTCGGCCACCAGGTCATGGACGAGCACGGCCTGCCGGCCCGGGGCGTCGGCGATCAGGACGAGGCTGCGGTCGTCGTCGGACGGGCTGCCTTGGCCGTAGCCGATGCTGATCGTCGACCAGCCGTCGAAGGTCCGAAGGACGGAGACCTCGCCGTTGGCCGCGGAGATCCGCAGCAGCTTGTTGCCCTCGACGCTGTAGAACACGTCCGGGTCGACGTTGGACCAGACGCCGACCGACGAGCGCGGCATCCGCTGGCCGTCGTAGACGTAGCTCCGGCCGTCGAGCAGGTAGCCCGGGTCGGTGTAGCCCAGCAGCAGGCGGCTCCCGTCGCTGTTCCAGGCCTGCACCTTGTGGCTGGTGTGTCGCAGCGGTCCCCGCTCGGCGCCGAACGCCTCGAGGTCCGAGATCCGGGTGACGGTGCTGCCGAAGACCGGGTGGGCGATCCCGAACAGGTAGGGCGGCATCGGTGGCGTCGGGCGCGCCACCACATTGAGCTCGGTGCTCGGCGGGAGCACCAGGGTGGCCGACTGCGCCGCCACCTGCGGCTCGGGCTCGTCGGAGGCCAGTGTCAGGCCCGCGCCGACCAGGGCGAGGACCCCGATGAGCGCGATCACGGCCGCGCGCACGTAGCGGGCACTGCGGAGCACAGCGGGGTCCTCTCCGTCCGCCGGAGTCTTCGCCCAACAGAGGCCTTGCCGAGCACGATCCGGACAGCCGACCGGGATGTATCTGCGCCGACGCACCAGGGCTCCTAGAAGGGCACCCGGAGCTCAGGTGCGCCCTGCGACCCCTGGAGCCCGGTGGTGACCCGGACCGCCCCGCCCGGCGACCGGCTCGTGCCAGCCCACCTGCATGGCCGCCTCGTAGCCACCGCCCTGTTGGCCCTGGCCGTGCTCGTCCCCCTCTCCGTCCTGGTCGCCGGCCTCGACGGAAGCACGAAGCTCGACCGGGCTGTCTACCGCGTGCCCTGGCCCGACCGGGAGGTCCTCGAGCACCCGCTGGAGTGGCTGCTCGCGGCCTCGGCGACGGTGCTTCCGCTGTTGATGCCGCTGGCCGTGCTTGCGCTCGCGGTCCTGTGCTGGCACGCGGTGTCGCGTCGGGCGGCGGTGTTCTGCCTGCTCGCCCCTGCCGCTGCGTCGCTCGCGACCGCCCTGCTCAAGCCGCTCCTCGGCCGACCGTCCGAGTCCGGCGAGGGCTTCATGTTCCCCAGCGGCCACGTCACCGTCGTCGCCGCGGTCGCGACCGTGCTCGCCGTCCTGCTGCTGCCCGGCGGCGCGCTCGCGAGCCGGTCGTCCGCCGACCGCACCTGGGCCTGGGGGGTCGTCCTGGCGGTCCCGGCCGTCACCAGCCTCGGGACGGCGCTGCTCGGCTACCACTACCTCACCGACGTGGTGGGTGCGCTGCTGGTCGCCGTCGCGGTAGTCCTGGCGGTCGCCGCGGCGCTCGACCGGCCGGCGCCCTGACCCGTCGACTGATCACCCGCGTTGAGGACGTATCAGCGCCGCGCTGCCGCTCGTCCCCCTCATGTCCGGGGCTTCGCCGGACCAGGGCGATCGAGGAGACGCGCATGAGCACCACCACCGTGCAGCCGGTCGGGACGCCGAGGTCTGCGGAGATGAACCCCGGGCCGGGCTTCCGCATCCGGCCCGAGTTCGAGCGCCCCGACCCGGCAGTCGTCACCGCCCTCGGCGCCTACGACACGCCGTCGATCTCGGACCTGATGAACCGCCTCTACGCGATGGAGCTCGGCATCGGGCTGCTCACCGACCCGGCCCGCGGGCTGGTCGGCCCGGCCTGCACGGTGAAGCTCTACCCGGGCGACAACCTCATGGTCCACAAGGTCCTCGACGTCGCCAAGCCGGGCGACGTCGTCGTCATCGACACCAGCGGCTCGCAGATGACCGCCGTGCTCGGTGACCTGATCTCGACCAAGGCCCGGCACCGCGGGGTCGCCGGATTCATCGTCGACGGACTGGTCCGCGACATCGCCGCGATCCGCGAGATGGGCGACTTCCCGGTCTTCGCCCGCGGGGTCACCCCGATCGGACCGCTGCACCGCGGTCCGGGCGAGATCGGCTATCCGATCTCGGCGGGTGGGGTGGTCGTCTGCCCGGGCGACATCGTCATCGGTGACGTCAACGGCGTGGTGGTGGTCCCACGCGGGATCTGCGAGGAGCTGCTCGAACGGCTGCGTCGGCGCAAGGCCGCCGAAGCCGACTACACCGCGGCGGTCGGGCGTGGGGAGTTCTCCAACGCCTGGGTCGACCGGGTCCTGGACGACGGCGGCGTCATGATCGACCTCACGTGACGGGGCTGCCCCCCGCGCTGCTGTTCGGCGGCGACCAGATGGCGGTGTCGGTCGCCCGGAGCATCGCGGCCCTCGGCGCCGCGGTCCATGCGGTCGGCGATCGCGAGGACCCGGTCCAGCACTCGCGGGCCTGCGCGTCGTACACGCTCATCCCCCGCCGGCGCGGCGTCGGCGACCGCTACCTGGAGCACCTGAAGAACGACGGGCCGCCCGGCGCGGTGGTGCTGCCCTGCGACGACGAGAGCCTCGAGGTGGTGGCGCAGAACCGGGACCTGCTGCTGTCCTGGGGCTACCTCCCGGTCGAGGCGAACGACGAGGTCATGCTCGCGATGCTCGACAAGGAGAAGACCTACGAGCTCTCCCGTGCCGCTGGCATCCCGACGCCGCGCACGATGACGCTGCGCTCCGACGAGGACGCCGAGCTGGCGGCCAAGACCTTCGACTACCCGTGCGCGCTCAAGCCGCTCGCCTCCCACCGCTACTGCCAGCTCACCGGCGACGTCGCGGACAAGGTGCTGCTGGCGAACGACGCGGGCGAGCTGCGCCGCGCCTACGAGGTGGCCCGGGGGCTCGGTGTCGAGATGCTCGTGACCGAGATCGTCCCGGGCGGCGACGAGGCGTTCTGCTCCTACTACTCCTACCTGCTGCCCGACGGCACTTCGCTGTTCGACCTGACCAAGCACAAGCTGCGGCAGCTGCCGATCGGCTTCGGGCTGACCTGCTACCAGGAGACGGTCTGGGAGCCCGAGGTCGCGCGGTTGGGTCGGCAGTTCTGCCAGGAGATCGGCCTGCGCGGCGTGGCGAACATCGAGTTCAAGCAGGACCCGTCCACCGGGGTCTGGAAGATCATCGAGTGCAACCACCGCTTCACCCTGGCCAACGAGATCATCCGTCTGGCCGGCGTGGACGTGCCGGCGATCGCCTACCGGCGAGCGGCCGGCCTCCCGGTCGCGCCGGTCGACGGCTACCGGCTGGGCGTGCGGATGTGGTCGCCGATCGAGGACGTCAAGGCCTTCCGGCAGTACCGCGCCGCGGGCCTGCTGACCGGGCCGCAGTGGGTGCGCAGCCTGCTGTGCCGGTGGCACGTCGCGATGTTCCGCCTCGATGACCCGATGCCGACGCTCACGCGGATGGCGCTGGTCCGCGGCCCCAACACCGCGCGGGCCGCCTTCCGGTCCGCGCGTCGCAGCCTCACCGTACGGGCGTCGCGTCGCGGCGGACCCTCACCACTGCGCACCGAGGCGTGACGGACCGGCCGGCCCGCGTCACCGTCCTCGGCGCGGGCGAGCTCGGCCAGGCGCTGCTCCGCACCCTGCAGGAGGTGGGCTGCCCGGCCCCTCGGGTCGCCGGCCGACAGAGCGCCGGCGACACCTGGCGCGACCGCGTCGTGGCCGCCGGGGGCCAGCCGTGCGCCACCCTGGCCGAGGCGGTCGACGGCGCCGAGCTGGTCTTGGTCTGCGTGCCGGTGCGCGCGAGCTCCTCGGTGGCTGCGTCCGCCGCGAGCTCCCTGGCGCCAGGGGTGGTCTGGGCCGACCTGGCCAGCTCCTCCCCGGAGTGCAAGCAGGCCTGCGCACAGCTGGTCGCAGCACCCGGGGGTCGTTACGTCGATGGGGCGGTCCTGGGCGCTGTCGCCGTGGCAGGCGGCCGTGTCCCCGTGCTGGCCTGCGGCGACGGTGCCGACCTGCTGGCAGCGTGGGCACCCCGGCTCGGCCTGACCGTCTCCACCCTCGACGGCCCGGCCGGGACCGCCGCGCGGGTCAAGCTGCTGCGCAGCGTCTATCTCAAGGGCCGGGACGCGCTGATCGCCGAGATGACAGCCGCCGCCGAGGTCTTCGGCCTGGAGCGCGTCGTCGCCGAGAGCATCAGCGGTCCCGGCGAGGAGGTCGCTTTCCCGGCGCTGTCCGCGCGGGTGCTGACCTCCCTGGCCAAGCACGCCGAGCGGCGGGCCGACGAGCTCAGCGCCTCGACGAGCCTGCTGCGGTCCGCAGGTGTGGCACCGCTGGCCGCTGAGGGGGCCGAGCGCCGGCTCCGCGACTGGGCCGCGACGCACTGACCGCGGCCTCGGTCAGGAGCAGCTCGAGCAGGACGTCGGCCACGCGGGTGGCCTGCAGCGGGTTCGCGACCTGGTAGTGCCGGTGCAGGCCGGGCGCGGCGTTGACTTCGAGCACCACCCCGTCGGTGGCGTGCAGCGGCTTGTCGATCCGCTGGGCGACGACGTCGACGCCAGCCAGGCGCAGCCCGAAGGTCGAGACAGCGGCGACGGCCTGGCGAACCACGTCGTCGTCGACGACGGAGGTGCAGCTGCGGCTGTCTACGGGCCGCCGGTCGTTGGTGACGGTCCTGACCCGCACCTCGACGCCCGCGGGCGGCACCGACGCCAGCGTCACGCCAGAGTCCCGAAGCGCCAGCAGCAGGTCCAGGTCGAGCGCGAGCAGCTCCAAGCCGGCTTGGCCACGCGCGGCGACCCGCTTGTCGTTCTCGTCATCGAGCAGCTCCTGCACCGTGGAACGGCCGTCGCCCACGAGGTGGGCCGGCCGATCCACGACGACGTCGAGCAGCTGGCCGTCCAGGACGAGCAGCCGGTGCACGAGGCCCTCGACCTGGCGCTCGAGCAGCAGCTGCTCGCCGAAGAGCCCGGCCCGCACCGCCGCCCGCTGCAGGTCCTCGCGGCTGCGCACCCCACCGGTGACCCCATCCCCGCCTGCCGTGCCCTCAGCCGGCTTGACGACGAACCGGCCGCCCGAAGCGAGCATCTCGTAGGCCGGGCTGAGATCCCACAGCGAGAACGCCAGGCTGTCGGGCACCGGCACACCCGCCGCCGCGAGCAGCCGCAGCCCGACACCCTTGTCACCGGCCAGGCGCATCGCCACCGGGTCGTCGAGCGGGGTCATCTGCCCCATGACACGGACGACCACGCCGTCGCGGGCCAGCTCGTAGAAGCTGCCCCCGAGGTCGGTGAGGGTCGCACCGCACGCGTGCGCCGCCCCGGCCCACAGCTCCCGGTAGACCTGCTCGCGCACCGGCGAGCCGAGCCAGCCGTGCCCCCGCGGCCGGCGCCGTGCCTGCCACAAGCGCAGCGGCCCGAACAGCAGCGCGTCGTCCAGCAGCGGCGCCACCCGGCGCCCCACCGGTCCCGCCCGGGCCAGACCGGCCACCGAGGCACTGCCCGTACGGTCAAACCTCCCGCTCAGCACCGGCAGCCGGACCTTCCTCTGCGGCGTTCACCGCACATGACGACAGGCATGTACAGACGAGCGGCAGCGCTCGGTCCTGAGACGTACCGGACGGGCGATCTTCACCGGAGGAGGATCTGGTCGAGCGGGGCTACGGGACAAGGGGCCTGGGCGACACCGCCTGACCAGTGCGGGGGTCGTATCAGGACAGAAGGACGCGCCCTCTCCACCGATGTGACACGCCGACAACCACGGCTCCCGTGACAACTCGCCCTCCGGGGCCGGCCCGGATCGAGGGCGTCGTCGCGGGCACGTTCTTCGCGTTCGTGGCTCAGCTGACCACGGCGGTGTTCACCGCGGGCGTGACGCTCTACCTCGTCCGGGCCCTGGGTCCCGAGAGCTTCGGAGAGCTGGCCCTGGTCCTCAGCGTGGGGGGCATCTCGCTGGTCGTCGCCGACGCCGCGATCGCCCAGTCGACAGGGCGCTACGCCGCGGTCGCCGCCGATGGCGACCCCGAGCGCATCGCCGCGATCGTGTCCGCGGGGCTCCGCCTCAAGCTGGCGCTCAGCCTGGGGGCGGCCGTCGTCCTGGTGACGCTGGCCGACCCGATCGCCAGGGCGTACGGCGAACCGGCGATGGCCTGGTCGCTGCGCCTGATCGCCCTGTCGGTGGTCACCGAGAGCGTGATGCTGCTGTGGCTCGTGGCCTTCCAGGCTCTGCGCCGGCTGAGCATCAACGTGCGGCTCTACCTCGTCGAGAGCCTGGCCGAGGCCGCGGCGATCGTCACGCTGGTGACGCTCGGATTCGGCGTCGCCGGCGCCGTGCTGGGTCGCGGCCTGGGCTACACGGTCGGCGCGATCGCTGGCGCTGTCCTTCTGACGCGGATGCTCGGCCGCCGGCTCAGCCTGCGCGGTGACAAGCCGAACCGACGGCAGATCGCGACTTACGCCCGGCCGCTGTTCGTCAGCACGAGCATCTACTCGACCTACAGCCAGGTCGACGTCCAGCTCATCGGGGCACTGCTCAACCGCTCCCTCGTCGGGATCTACGCCGCCCCGATGCGGATCATCATCCTGCTCGGCTACCCCGGCCAGGCCCTCGCCGGCGCCGTCTCGCCGCGGATGTCCGGCCCCGACCCGGAGGTCGGCGCCTTCAACAGCGCGCTGCGGTGGCTGCTGATCTACCAGACCATGCTCATGGCCCCGGTGATCCTCTGGGCGGAGCCGATCTGCGTGGTGCTGCTCGGGGCCGACTACCGCGAGTCCGGGGTGGTGCTGGCGGCGATGGCACCCTTCCTGTTCCTCAACGGCATGAGCGCGCTGATCTCGACGACCGTGAACTACCTGGGCCACGCCCGGCGCCGGATCCCGATCGTCATGTTGTCGCTGGTGATCAACGTGGTCCTCGACCTGATCCTGCTGCCGACGATCGGCGTCGTGGGCGCGGCGATCGGGACGAGCGTGTCGTACTTGGTGTACGTCCCGCTGCACCTGCGAATCTGTCGGGAGAGCTTCGACGTGCCGCTGCGCCCGCTCGCGACCACCCTTGGCCGGGCCACCCTGGGTACGGTCGCCTTCGGCGCGATCCTGTTGGCGGTGGGTGCCGGTCCGGGCGACCCGTCGGTGGTGCGGATGCTGCTCGCCGGGACCGGTGGCGTGGTGGCCTATGTCATCGTGCTTGTCGCGACGCGGGAGCTTACCGGCGCGGACGCCCGGTTCGCCGGCGACGTCTGGGCCGGTGCCCGCTCGCGGATGGCGCGAGGCTAGCCACGGCAGGTCACGGTCGCGAGTAGACCGGCGCCGCGCCAGGGCGGGTGAGCACGAACCGGTTCTCGTTGGGGCCGGTCCAGCGCGCTACGGCGCGGGCCGGCCGCAGGGGGCGTCGCGGGAGCTCGAGCGGAGGGATGGACGCCGCGCTCGCCGCGACGACCCGATAGGTGACGATCACCCAGCCCGTGCGCCACCACCAGGGCTTGGCCGGCCACTGCGCAGGGCGGACGTCTTCGACCACGACTCGGCCCGTCGAGATGAGCCAATCGTGCTCCCAGGGGTAGTCGTAGACGATGTGCAGCGGCCGCGGGAATCGGTCGTAGGAGTCGAACAGCCGCTGCGCCGCCGCGCGGAAGACCTGCCCGGTGAAGGGCGAGTACATGAAGACCGTGGTCAGGTCGTCGGGGATCGGCCAGGTGAGCACGTCGGCGGCCTGCGACCAGACGGTGCTGCACCGCAGGTGCGGTCGTGCCTGGGCGATGTTGCGCTCGGCCGCCTGGTGCCACGACTCGCTCAGCTCCACGCCGAGGACACGACCGTAGGGCAGCCCGGCCGCGATGAGCATCCCCTGGCCCTTGCCTGATCCCAGGTCGACGAAGACATCCGCGGGCCCCGGCTCGAGCGCGGCGAGGGCACGTCGGACGGGGATCCACTCGCAGCCCTCGTAGAAGACGTGCTCCGAGCCCAGCCCGTCCTCCAGGTAGTCGTGACCGGCTGTGGAGACCCCGAGCCGGCGTTCGAAGAGCATCTGCTGCGCCGCCGCGGCGGCGTTGTACGCCGACCACAGCGCGTTCTTCAGCGGCCGGGGCAAGGCGGCGCTCGCCAGGGGGCGAAGACCGGTGGAGGTCAAGGCAATCCCCTTCACGTACGGGTGGCTCGTGCGAGGAGCGGTTCGGGCAGCAGGCGCAGCGCCGTCTGACGGCCCCGGGCCAGGACATGTGCGGACGCCAAGGCCAGGTCCCGGCTGAACGGGTGCACGAACGCGGTGACCTGGAACAGCTCATGGGTACCGCTGGCGAACGAGGCCTTCCACGGCGTGGCATCGCCCAGCATCTCCAGCACCCGCACCTGCGGGTCGCCGCAGACCCGTTCGACCAGGCGCAAGAAGTTCAAGGTCCCGGGGCTGAACGCGCTGAAGGCCTCGTCGTAACCGGTCTTGAGCCCGTAGCTGACCCCGCCCTGCTCCAGGTTGAACTCGAAGGCCACCGCGCGGCCGTCGACGCGGAGCATGGTCATGCGCAGCACGTCGCGGTCGGCCGCCCACTCGGCCACCCGCGTGTAGAAGGCGAGCGTGTCCGGCCGCGAGCGGATCGCTGTGCCTGCCGCGCCCTTCCAGCCGGACGCCTCGAGCGCGAAGCCTTCCGCGAGCAGCTCGGGAAGGCGCTCCCGACCGTCGTACTCATGCCAGGTGACCCGGCCCTGCTCCCCCAGTCGACGGGTCTTACGACGGACATCACGTCTGAGGTTGCGCCCGAAGCGGGCTTGGAAGGTGCTCCACTCCTCGTCGACCATGACGTACGGCGACCGCTGCAGCCTCCGCGCGAACACGCGGTCACCTCGTGCACGCGCGGTCTGCCGCACGAGGCCGGCCACCTCCGCACTCACGAAGCGCAGGTCCACCACGTGGACCGGCAGTGCCAGCAGCGCGTCGGCCAGCAGCACCGCGGACCCCGGATCCCGCGTGACCGGAGCGAACGACGGAGTGTGCCAGTTCGTGGGTGAGGTCGCGGCCCGCCGGGTGAGCAGCACCGGCACCAGGGCGGCGAGGCCGCGCTCGTCGCGCACGGTGCGCAGGACCAGGCGCTCGCCGGGGAAGAAGACGTCACGCATGGCGCTGACCCAGCCCGGTCGGGCGAAGGGAGGGGCGCCGGCGGCCTGCGCCAGGTCGTCCCAATCCCGTTCCAGCCGACTCGTCCACTCCTCGAGCTGGCACACCGGCCCAGCCTGGCGTGCCCCGCCGGGCGCGGGAGCGACGGACGTGGATCGCCTCATGCAACGACGAGCCGGGCTCTGTGCCGCTAGATACCGCCTGCCCGCCGGCGACGTCGGCGGGCGACGGCGCCGGGCTCACAGGACGCGCCCTCGCCTACCTCACCCCGGCAGCGTCCATCCCCCGCATCTCCTTCTTCAACTCGTTGACCTCATCGCGCAGTCGAGCGGCGAGCTCGAACTTGAGGTCCCTTGCTGCCTCGTGCATCTGATCGGACAGCTGCTGGATGAGCATGGCCAGCTCGGCCCGGGGCATCCCTGCGAGGTCCTTGGCGTGGGTGCCCGCCCCCCCGGGTGAGCTCATGCCCGGAACCGGGGCCTTGCCGCGGGACTGCTGGCGTCCTCCCCCGCCGACCAGCTCCGGATCGTCGCGGACGATGTCGTCGAGGATGTCGGCGATCCGCTTGCGCAGCGGCTGCGGGTCCAGGCCTCGCTCTTCGTTGTAGGCGACCTGCTTGGCCCGCCGGCGCGAGGTCTCGTCGATGGCCTTCGCCATCGAGGGCGTGATCTTGTCGGCGTACATGTGCACCTGACCGGACACGTTGCGGGCCGCACGACCGATCGTCTGGATCAGCGAGGTGCCCGAGCGCAGGAACCCCTCCTTGTCGGCGTCGAGGATCGCCACCAGCGACACCTCGGGCAGGTCCAGGCCCTCACGCAGCAGGTTGATCCCGACCAAGACGTCGTAATGGCCCTGCCGCAGCTCCTTGAGCAGCTCGATACGACGGATCGTGTCGACCTCGGAGTGGAGGTAGCGCACCCGGATCCCGAGCTCGAGCAGGTAGTCGGTCAGGTCCTCGCTCATCTTCTTGGTCAGCGTCGTGACCAGGACCCGCTCGTCCTTCTCCGCCCGCACCCTGATCTCGTGGACGAGGTCGTCGATCTGGCCCTTGGTGGGCTTGACGACGATCTCGGGGTCGACCAGTCCGGTCGGCCGGATGACCTGCTCGACGACCTCGGACTTCACCCGTGACAGCTCGTACGGCCCGGGGGTCGCCGACAGGTAGACGGTCTGGCCGACCCGCTCCAGGAACTCCTCCCACTTGAGCGGGCGGTTGTCCATGGCGCTGGGCAGCCGGAAGCCGTGGTCGACCAGCGTCGACTTGCGCGAGCGGTCGCCTTCGTACATCGCGCCGATCTGCGGGACGGTCACGTGGGACTCGTCCAGCACGAGCAGGAAGTCCTCGGGGAAGTAGTCCAGCAGCGTGTGCGGGGCGGTGCCGGAGGAGCGGCCGTCGATGTGCCGGCTGTAGTTCTCGATGCCGTTGCAGAACCCGACCTGGCGCATCATCTCGAGGTCGTAGGTGGTGCGCATGCGCAGCCGCTGGGCCTCGAGCAGCTTGCCCTGGCCCTCCATCTCGGCGAGCCGGTCGGCGAGCTCAAGCTCGATGCCCTTGGTCGCGCGCTCCATGCGCTCGGGGCCGGCGACGTAGTGGGTGGCCGGGAAGACGAACACCTCATCGTGCTCCTCGACGACCTCGCCGGTGAGCGGGTGCAGGGTCATGACCCGCTCGATCTCGTCGCCGAACATCTCGACCCGAACGGCGAGCTCTTCGTAGACCGGGAAGATCTCGACGGTGTCCCCGCGCACCCGGAACGTGCCACGGGTGAAGGCGAGGTCGTTGCGGGTGTACTGGTTGCCGACAAACTTCCGCAGCAGCTGGTCGCGCTCGATCGTGTCGCCGACGGTCAGGCGCACCATGCGGTCGACGTACTCCTGCGGGGTGCCCAGGCCGTAGATGCACGACACCGACGCCACGACGATCACGTCGCGCCGGGTCAGCAGGCTCATCGTCGCGGAGTGCCGCAGCCGCTCGACCTCCTCGTTGATCGAGGAGTCCTTCTCGATGTAGGTGTCGGTCTGCGGAACGTAGGCCTCGGGCTGGTAGTAGTCGTAGTAGCTCACGAAGTACTCCACCGCGTTATGCGGCAGCAGCTCGCGGAACTCGTTCGCCAGCTGGGCGGCGAGCGTCTTGTTCGGCGCCATGACCAGTGTCGGGCGCTGCACCTTCTCGACCAGCCAGGCCGTGGTGGCGCTCTTGCCGGTGCCGGTGGCGCCGAGCAGCACGACGTCGGGTTCGCCCTTGGCCAGCCGACGCTCGAGGTCGGCAATGGCCGTCGGCTGGTCGCCGGCGGGCTGGTAGTCGCTGACGACCTCGAAGCGTCGCGTCGACCGCTTGAGGTCGGTGGCGAGGCGCGGCACGGACGGCATCGCCCCGTGGGGAGCAGGCTCGATCACAGTCACACCTCAACGGTACGTCCGCCCTCCGACAGCCGCCGAGCCGAGCCAGCCCGCTACCCGGAGGCTTGCTCGAGCAGTCGCACCCACAGCGCCTCCACCAGCTCTGCCAGCCGGTCGAGCGACCCGGTGTTGACGATGACCTCGTCCGCGACGGCGAGGCGCTGCTCCCTCGTCGCCTGGCGCGCGATCCGGGCCCGGGCATCAGCGGGCTCCATCCCCCGTTGACCGACCAGGCGCTCCAGCTGCAGATCGGGCGGTACGTCGACCACCACCACGACGTCGTAGGCCGGGGCCAGGCCGTTCTCGACCAGCAACGGCACGTCGTGCACGAGGACCTGCGCGCCGGAGTCGCGCGCCTGCGCGGTCAGGTCGGCGGTCCGCCGGCCGACCAGCGGGTGGACGATGGCGTTGAGCGCCGCGAGCCGCTCAGGATCCGGGAACACCAGCACACCGAGCGCTGCACGGTCGAGCGTCCCGTCCGGCAGGACCAGCTGCGGTCCGAACTCCGCCGCGATGGCCGCCAGCCCCGCTGACCCCGCGGCGACGACCTCGCGCGCGACCAGGTCCGCGTCGATGATCACCGCACCGTGCGCGGCGAGCAGCCGGCTCACCGCCGACTTCCCCGACCCGATCCCACCCGTCAGTCCCACGATCAGCACCGTGGGAGTGTCCCTGACGACCGGACGCCCACGACGAAGGCCCCACCCGCCGGAGCGGATGGGGCCTTCGAGGTCGATCGGGTGGTGCTAGGAACCGCCGCCCGAGAGCTTCTCGCGCAGGGCCTGCAGGGCCTCGTCGCTGGCGAGCGTTCCGCCGGAGGCCGCGGGGGCCGGACGGGCAGCCGGGGCGGGAGCACCCTCGTCACCGGCGCCCTCGGCCTCCTCGCCGGCCTCACCGTCGGCGGTGGAGGTGTACGAGGTCGGCAGGGCCGCCTCGGCGTCCGCCGCCGCCATGCGCGTGATCTGCGCCTGGTGGGCCTCGAAGCGCTTCTGCGCGTCGGCGTACTGCTTCTCCCACAGGTCCCGGGCCTCCTCGTGACCCGGCAGCCACTCGCCGGTCGCGGGGTCGAAGCCGTCGGGGTAGATGTACTCGCCCGTGGCGTCGTAGGACGCGGCCATGCCGTACTGCGCGGGGTCGAAGACCGCCTCGCCGCCGACACCGGTCTCGTTGGCCTGCTTCAGCGACAGCGAGATGCGGCGACGCTCGAGGTCGATGTCGATGACCTTGACGAGCAGCTCGTCACCGACGTTGACGACCTGCTCCGGGATCTCGACGTGGCGCTCGGCCAGCTCGGAGATGTGGACCAGGCCCTCGATGCCCTCGTCGACGCGCACGAACGCACCGAACGGCACGAGCTTGGTGACCTTGCCCGGCACGACCTGCGCGATGGCGTGGGTGCGGGCGAACTGCTGCCACGGGTCCTCCTGCGTCGCCTTCAGCGACAGGGAGACGCGCTCGCGGTCCAGGTCGACGTCGAGCACCTCGACGGTGACCTCCTGGCCGACCTCGACGACCTCGGACGGGTGGTCGATGTGCTTCCAGGACAGCTCGGAGACGTGCACCAGACCGTCGACGCCGCCGAGGTCCACGAACGCACCGAAGTTGACGATCGAGGAGACGACACCGGACCGGACCTGGCTCTTCTGCAGGGTCGCGAGGAACGTCGAGCGCACCTCGGACTGGGTCTGCTCGAGCCACTGGCGCCGCGACAGGACCACGTTGTTGCGGTTCTTGTCGAGCTCGATGATCTTCGCCTCGAGCTCCTTGCCGACGTACGGCTGGAGGTCGCGGACGCGACGCATCTCGACCAGCGAGGCGGGCAGGAAGCCGCGCAGGCCGATGTCGAGGATCAGACCGCCCTTGACGACCTCGATCACCGTGCCGGTGACGATGCCGTCCTCCTCCTTGATCTTCTCGATCGTGCCCCAGGCGCGCTCGTACTGCGCGCGCTTCTTGGACAGGATCAGACGACCCTCCTTGTCCTCCTTCTGGAGGACCAGGGCCTCGACCAGGTCGCCGACCTTGACGACCTCGTTGGGGTCGACGTCGTGCTTGATGCTCAGCTCGCGCGAGGGGATGACGCCCTCGGTCTTGTAGCCGATGTCCAGCAGGACCTCGTCGCGGTCGACCTTGACGATGGTGCCTTCGACGATGTCTCCGTCGTTGAAGTACTTGATCGTCTCGTCGATGGCGGCGAGGAAGTCCTCCATGCTCCCGATGTCGTTGACGGCGACCTGGGGAGTGGTAGGGGTGTCAAGAGTGGAAGTCAAGGAGTCGGCTCCGGCTGCGGTGGGTTCGTCGCGTCCCCCTGGTGGGGACGGCGGGTGGACGGTGCTGCGCAGCGGGCCGGTGTCGTCGAAGCCAGCAGGACGTGAGTCGAACCAACGGGGACGAGCGCGGACGCAGGGGAGCGCGCGCCCGCAGCGCGTGGCGTGAGTCTAGGGGCCGGGCGTACGCGGGTCCACCCCGCCTGGCAGTGTCCCACCCGTGACCGAGCAGCGTCCCCAGCACCGCCCCGCCGCCGGGATCGCCCACCGCGAGGCCGGCCCGGCCGAGAGCGCCCACGCCAACCGCACCTGGTGGGACGCTGAGGCCCGGGCCTACCAGGACGAGCACGGGGAGTTCCTCGGCGACGCCGACCTGCTGTGGTGCCCCGAGGGTCTGCGCGAGGCAGACGTCCACCTGCTCGGCGAGGTCGCCGGCAGGGACGTGCTCGAGGTCGGCTGCGGCGCCGCCCAGGGCGCCCGCTGGCTGGTGAGCGCCGGCGCGCGCGTCACTGCCTTCGACGTGTCGTACAGCCAGCTGCTCGAGTCGCGCCGGCTCGACGCCCGCAGCGGCGTCGTCGTGCCCCGGGTGGTGCAGGCCGACGCGCAGCACGTGCCGTTTCGGGACGCCTGTTTCGACCTGGTCGTGTCGGCCTTCGGCGCCATCCCGTTCGTCGCCGACTCGGCCCGGACCCTGCGCGAGCTGGCCCGGGTGCTGCGGCCCGGCGGCCGGCTGGTCTTCTCGGTGACCCACCCGATCAGGTGGGTCTTCCCCGACGACCCGGGGCCTGCCGGGCTGACCGTGCAGCAGTCCTACTTCAACCGCACGCCCTACGTCGAGGTCGACGCCACCGGCGAGGCCGTCTACGTCGAGCACCACCGCACGCTGGGCGACCGGATCCGCGAGATGGTCGCCGCCGGGCTGGTGCTCGAGGACCTCGTCGAGCCGGAGTGGCCGGACGCCCAGTCGCGGGAGTGGGGGCAGTGGAGCCCGCTGCGCGGACGCCTTCTGCCCGGCACCGCCATCTTCGTCGCGCGCCGCCCGACCTAGGCCAGTTAATCCGTTTCAGCGGCCGTTCGGCTGATCATCGGTCCGACACGACTGGTTCTTTAGGGCTAATTTCCACCGAACGTCGTTCGGAGTGGCCTAGATCACTCTAACGTCCGCTCCGCCCTACACCCCGACCCCGGAGCGGATCCCCTCATGCACCTGCGCCACAACCAGCGCCCGATGACCCTGGTGGGTGCGGGTCTGTCCGCAGCCCTCCTGCTCACCGCCTGCGGCGGATCCTCGACCGACATCGACCCCTCCCCCGCCGCCGCTCCGGTCGCCCCCGCGGCCGACGGCGCGGCCCCCTCGGCCGACCTCAACTACGAGGGCACCCTGCGCGAGCCCGACGCCACCGCACGCGCCGGGGCCAAGGACAAGAAGGTCGTCATCATCTCGGCCGGCCAGGCCTCGATCTCCTCCTCCGTCCCGGTCGCTGCCGCCAAGGAGGCCGCCGAGGCACTGGGCTGGCAGGCCGACGTCTACGACGTGCAGCTCAACCCGGCCAACTCCCCCGGGCTCGTCCGGCAGGCCATCGCGGCCGGCGCCGACGGGATCATCCTGCAGGCCGTCGACTGCCCCGGGGCCAAGGGCGCGCTGCAGGAGGCCCGGGCCAAGGGCATCGAGGTCGTCGGGATCTACTCCTTCGACTGCAACGACCCGGTCTTCGAGAGCAGCGACCCGCCCCTGTTCAGCGGTCAGATCAACTACGGCGCGGGGTCGGAGGACCTCGGTGCCTTCACGGAGAAGTACGGCGCGGACCAGGCCAAGGCCGTCATCGCCGCAACCGGCGGCAAGGCCAAGGTCATCTTCTTCAACTCCCCGACCGTGACCGTCCTGAACTACACCGGCAAGGGCTTCAAGGACGAGCTGGCCAAGTGCGCCGAGTGCGAGCTCGTCGCCGAGGTGGAGTTCGCCGGCTCCGAGCTCGGCCCGAACCTGCAGCAGAAGGCCACCTCGGCGCTGCTCCAGCACCCCGAGGCCAACGCGGTCAAGAGCCCCTACACCTCCGCGACCCTGCTCGGCATCGCCCCGGCGGTCGTGCAGTCCGGCCGCGCCAGCAGCCTCTACGTGATGGGCGGCGAGGGCTTCGCGCCCGAGCTGGACCTGCTGCGCTCCGGCCAGGGCGTCAACGCCGTCAACATCGCGCCGTCGGACTGGACCGGCTGGGCCGCCGTCGACACGATGAACTCGCTGTTCACCGATGTCCCGGCCGCCGACTCCGGTCTGGGCTGGCAGCTGGTCGACAAGGACAACAACGTCCCGGCCAACGGCCCGTTCGTCCCGAAGGTCGACTTCAAGGCCATCTACAAGAAGGCCTGGGGCGTCTGATGCCCTCCCCCGCCACCGCGACGTCGGTGCTGCGGGTGTCGAACCTGTCGAAGGCCTACAACGGCATCCTCGCCCTGGACGGCGTCGACCTCGACGTCCGTTCGGGCGAGGTGCACGCGCTGCTGGGCGGCAACGGCTCCGGCAAGTCGACCCTGATCAAGGTGCTGGCCGGTGTCGTCGAGGCCGAGCCCGGTGCGGTCCTGCAGCTCGGGGACCGCACCGAGGACCTCGGCAGCTGGAACAGCGACAAGGCGTACGCCGCCGGCCTGCGCTTCGTCCACCAGCAGCCGGCGGTCTTCTCCGACCTGTCGATCGCCGAGAACATCGCCTTCGGGACGACGTTCCCCAAGGGTCGCGGCGGCAAGATCGACTGGAAGGCGCTAAACGCGCGGACCGCCGAGCTGCTCGCCCGGTTCGGGGTCGAGGCCTCCCCCACGACACCGCTGGGTGCCCTCCGGGCCGCGGACCGCACCCGGGTGGCGATCATCCGCGCGGTCCAGGACCGCGAGGACGCCGACAGCGGGGTGCTCGTGCTCGACGAGCCGACCGCGGCGCTGCCCGCCTCGGAGGTCGAGCTGCTGCTGGCCAGCCTGCGCCGGTACGCCGAGGCGGGGCAGACGATCCTCTACATCAGCCACCGGCTGGACGAGGTGCTGTCGGTCGCGGACCGGGTCACCGTCCTGCGCGACGGTCACAAGGTCGCCACGGTCGACGCGACCGGGCTCACCGAGGGAGACCTCGTCGAGCTCATCGTCGGCCGGCCGCTGGACCGGATGTTCCCCGAGCCGACCGACGCGCCCGACGCCGATGTCGTGCTGTCGGCCCGCGGGCTGTGCGGCGGGCCGCTGACCGACGTCAGCTTCGACCTGCACCGCGGCGAGGTCCTCGGCCTTGCCGGGCTGCTCGGCTCGGGCCGGTCGGAGCTGCTGCGGATGCTGTTCGGCGCCTACCCGGTCAGCGCCGGGACGGTGACGCTCGGCGGCCGCGAGGTCCGCTTCGCCACCCCGTCGGCGGCCATGGCGGCCGGCATGGCCTACGTCCCGGAGGAGCGGCAGGCCGACGCGCTGTTCCAGGGCAACAGCGTCCGGCACAACCTGAGCGCGGGGGACGCCAAGGCGTACTTCTCCAAGCTCCTGTTCCGCCACGACGCCGAGAAGCGCGACAGCGCCGACTCGATCAACGATTTCCTCATCCGGGTCGGCGTCGACACCCAGCCGGTCGAGACGCTGTCCGGCGGCAACGCCCAGAAGGTCGTGCTGGCCCGCTGGCTGCGCCGTCAGCCCGCGGTCCTGCTGCTCGACGAGCCCACCCAGGGCGTCGACATCGGGGCCCGCGCCGAGATCTACGCCCTCGTCCGCCAAGCCACCCGCGCCGGGACCTCGGTCCTGCTTGTCGCCAGCGACCCGGAGGAGATGGCGCACGCCTGCGACCGCGTGATCGTCCTGCGGTCCGGCCGGATCGCCGCCGACGTCCGTCCCCCGCTCGAGGCCCACCGCCTCACCGAGCTCGTCAACCTCGCCGAGAGGGCCTCATGACCACCACCCCGACCCCGGAGAACGTGACCGAGGCCGTGCCCGCCCAGCGGACCCAGACGGCGTCGCCCGTACGACAGGCCCCTGCCCGTCGCGGGCCCGGGGCGTTCGTGGGCCACCTGCTCCGGCAGTACTCCCTGGTCGCGCTCCTGCTGGCCTCGCTGGTCTTCTACGGCACCTGGAGCGAGACCGCTGAGGTCTTCAACCAGGCGGCCAACTTCCAGAACATCGCTGGCAGCCAGTCGGTGCTGGCGGTGCTGACCCTCGGGCTGCTCATCCCGATGATCTCCGGCAACCTCGACCTGTCGATCGGCTCGATCGCCGGGCTGTCGTCGATCGCGGCGGCCGGGGCCTACGCCGACGCCGGGGTCCCGCTGTTCGTCGGGGTGCTGTTCGGCATCCTCATGGGCGCGGTCGTCGGGCTGGTCAACGGCCTGGTCGTCACGCGGTTCGGGATCGACTCGTTCATCGTCACCCTCGGCACCGCGTCGCTGATCCTCGGTGGCGTCAACTGGTACTCCAAGGGCAACTCGATCATCCAGGGCATCCCCCAGGAGATCATCACCTTCGGCGGCGGCCTGACGCTCGGCATCCCGAACCTGGTCTACGTCCTGGCAGCCACCGCGTTCGCGGTCTGGTACCTGCTCGAGCAGACGCCGTACGGCCGCAACCTGCACGCCATCGGCTCCAACAAGGCCGCCTCCCGCCTGGTCGGCATCCGCGTCGAGCGCGACACCTGCGTGGCGTTCGTCCTGTCCGGCGCCATCGCGGGCCTCGCGGGCGTGCTGCTGCTAGCCCGCTCCGGCGCCGGCAACCCGCAGGTCGGCTCGGCGTTCACCCTCACCGCGATCGCCGCGGCGTTCCTCGGCGCCGCGTCGTTCAAGCTCGGGAAGCTCAACGTCCTGGGGTCCCTGGTGGCGATCTTCTTCCTCGCCGTCAACATCACCGGCCTGCAGTTCGCCGGTGTCGCCAACTGGATCAGCGACGTCTTCACCGGGCTGTCGCTGGTGCTCGCCGTCGCCTTTGCCGGGATCCTCTCGCGACCCAAGAAGCACAAGGCCGCCGTCTCCGACGGGCCGGTCGCACCAGCTCCACCTCCGGAGCCGTCCCGTGCATGACCGCGGCTCCCGCTCCGACCTCCGCACACCCGACCCGTCGAGAGGCAACACCCCGATGAGCTCCTCCTGCCAGTCACGCTCGGCCCTGCACCGCACCGGTGCCATGGCGGTCGTCTTCGGCCTCGTGCTCGCGCCGCTCGCCTCGACGGCGTCCGCGCAGACCGCGGCGGCCGAGGGGCCCGTCACGGTCCGTGCGCTGCTCGCGGGTGACGGCAGCGTCTCCTCGGTCAGCCTGGCGGGAGAAGGTGAGGCGCCCGCCGCCGACGCCCTGCCCGTGACCCTCGACATCTCGCAGTCCACCGAGGCGGACCGAACCACGACGAGGTACAGCGTCGAGAACACCACCCTGACCAAGAAGTCCGTCCGCTACCTCGATGCCGCGGACCAGCCGCAGACCGTCGACCAGAACGTCGCGATGCCGCTGGTCGCCCAGCTCGCGATCCGCCTGCCCGCAACGCGCACCGACGTCCAGGCCCCTGGCGCCCGGATCACCACGCTGTCCGACGGCAGCATGGAGCTGCTGTGGTCGCTGGTGCTGTTCTCCCCCATCGGCGCGCCCGTCGCCGACGTCAGGTTCACCGCAGGCGGTACGGGCGAGCCGCTCGCCCGCCTCGACGTCGCCGCCGTCCAGCCCAACTCGACCCAGGGCCTGTCCGCGACCGGCCAGGCCGCGAACGCCACCGTCAACGGCAACGGCATCCTGTCGGTCGTCGCCAACGGGGCCAACGACGGTCTCCTCGCGCTGGCCGACGGCGTCGGCCAGCTCCTGGACGGCCTGGACAAGCTCGAGGCGGGGGCGATCGAGCTCAATGCCGGCATTGCCGCCGGCGCCGACGGCGCGTCGAAGCTGGCGGCCGGCTCGGCGGAGGCCAAGACCGGCTCCGCGGCTCTGGCCACCGGCCTCGGCAAGCTCAAGACCGGCACCGCCGACCTCTCGGTCGGCGCCGGCAAGCTCGACGCCGGCGCCGGTCAGATCTCGGACGGCCTGGCGGCCGCCTCTGCCGGTGGCACGCAGGTCGGCGATGGCGGCAAGGCCCTCGCGGCCGGCGCCGGTCAGGCTGCTGCCGGGGCCCAGTCGTTGGCCGACGGCCTCGCCCTCATCAGCGGCGGACTCGGGCAGCTCAGCGACGAGGCCGGTCTGCCCGCGGCGCTCGCCGGTGCCAAGCAGCTTCGCGCCGGTGTCGACCAGCTCTTGGCAGGTCTCGGTACGGCGAGCCAGGAGGGGACGCTGCTCAACGGCGTCGCGAAGATCAACGCTGGGCTGGGCGCCGCGAACGGCGGGGTCGGTCAGGTGGCCACCGGGCTGTCCGGCGCGCAGGCGTCGGTGAGCGCCTCCCGCGCCGACCTGGACGCGAAGCTGGCGTCGCCCTCGGGAGAGCTAACCCAACTCGCCGGAGGGGCGACAAGCCTGTCCTCGGCCATCACGGCGCTCTGCAATGACGCCGTCGGCGCGGCGGGCCAGCCGTTCGCCGACAAGACGGCAAGCGCCTGCGGGCCCTCTGCTCCGGCTAACCCCGGGCTCGCAGGCCTGGGCGTGCTGATCAAGGACGGCGTAGGCAAGGTCTACAGCAGCACGAAGACGTCCCGCGACGGCCTCATCCAGCTCGAGGGCGGTCTGGGCGCTGCCGTGGGCGGTCTCGGTCAGGTCAGCGGCGGCCTCGGCCAGCTCCAGACCGGTACCGGCGCCCTCTCAGCCGGCCTCGGCCAGGTCGTCCTCGGGCTAAAGAGTGGCAGCGCGACCAAGCCCGGCCTCGCCGAGGGCATGGACTCCCTCATCGTGGGTCTGACCAGTGCGGTCGGCGGCGTCACCCAGCTCTCCGCCGGCGCCACCTCCGCAGCAGACGGTTCGGTCGCCCTCGCGGCCGGCAACCAGAAGGTCGCCGACGGCGCGACCGCGTTGTCCGCCGGCGCCGGCACCCTGTCGGCCGGTCTCAACCAGCTGTCCACCGGCAGCAAGGACCTCAAGGCCGGTACAAACCAGCTCAACGCCGGCTCCAAGCTGCTCGCAGCGGGTGCCGGCTCGGCTGCCGACGGCGCCGTGAAGCTCGACGCCGGCATCGGCCAGATCGCCGACGGCCAGAAGCAGGTCGCCGACGGCCTGCCCGCCGCCGTCGTCGGCTCCGGCCAGCTCGCCGACGGCATCGGCGCCGTCGTCGAGGGCCTGCTGTCGGTCGAGAAGGGCCTAGGCGATGTCCGCAGCCAGGCGATCGAGGTGCTGCGCTCGCAGTTCACCCAGGGCACCACGCTGGCCCGCCAGCAGCTGGCCGGGCTCGACGCCGCCAGCGCTCTGGTCGCCAGCACCCCCGGCGCCGCCACCACGACCTACGTCCTGACCCAGTCCGAGGGCGACATCAACACCACCCTGGCCAGCTCGACCACCGACGACGAGGGCACGGGCACCGCCGCGCTCATCGCCGGCGCCGTCGTCCTGCTGCTCGGTGGCGCGGCCGGCGGCTACCTCAGCGGCCGGCACACCACCGGGTAGCTCCCCCCGCTCCTCAGCGACGCCCCGCCCGGACCTCCTCGGGTGGGGCGTCGCTGCTGCTGCCAGCCCGCCGCGACACCCGCCATGCCCCACCAAGCCCGGCCAAGCCCGGCCAAGCCCCGGCCAACGGTCGACCACGAGGCTGGCCCGGCAGCGCTCGCCGAGGCCGTCGACGTGTGCTCGAGAGGGCGAGGGTGCTAGGTGTGGGCCCGTACTGAAGTGCCCCCAGATGTGGGGGCAGTTCAGTACGGGTCCGCACCGCCTGCCCACCCCCTGACCGCGGCCTCGCCGCCTCGCCGCGGCGTCGCGGTTGGACCGAGACCAGCACTGGACACAAAGGCCTCTCAAGGCTCACCGTGTCGTTGAGGGATGACCTCGACCCACCTGGATATGTCTAGGGACGATGACGGAGGGCGGGGCTGAGCTCAGTGGCCGGCTTCGTCCCAGGTCCGGCCGACGCCGACGCTGACGTCGAGGGGGACGGACAGCTCGTAGGCCCCGCCCATCTCGCGCCGGACGAGCGCCTCGAGCTCCTCCCGCTCCCCCTCGGCGACCTCGAGGACGAGCTCGTCGTGGACCTGCAGCAACAGACGCGACCTCATCCCGGTGTCCTCGAGGGCTCGCGACACGCCGAGCATCGCCAGCTTGATGATGTCGGCGGCACTGCCCTGGATCGGGGCGTTCAGCGCCATCCGCTCGGCCATCGAACGGCGCTGGCCGTTGTCGCTGGTGAGATCGGGCAGGTAGCGGCGACGGTCCAGCAGGGTTGAGGTGTAGCCGTCCTTGCGGGCCTGGCCGACGACTGAGCGCAGGTAGTCGCGCACCCCGCCGAAGCGCTCGAAGTAGGCCTCCATCTGCTCCTTGGCCTCGTCGACCGGGATCCGGAGCTGGCCCGCCAGGCCGAACGCCGAAAGGCCGTAGGCCAGGCCGTACGACATCGCCTTGACCCGACGGCGCAGCTCGCTGTCGACCGCCTCGAGCGGCACCCCGAACGCCCGCGACGCGACGAAGGTGTGCAGGTCCTCGCCGGTCGTGAACGCCTCGACCAGGCCGGCGTCCTTCGACAGGTGGGCCATGATCCGCATCTCGATCTGGCTGTAGTCGGCGGTCATCAGCGCCTCGAAGCCCGGGCCGGCGACGAAACCCTGCCGGATCTCGCGGCCCTGCTGGGTGCGGATCGGGACGTTCTGCAGGTTGGGGTTGTCCGAACTGAGCCGCCCGGTGGCCGCGACCATCTGCTTGAAGGTGGTGTGGATACGGCCGTCGTCGGCCACGGTCGGGAGCAGCTGCTTCTCGACCACCATGAGCAGCCGCGTCATCTCGCGGTGCAGCAGCAGCGCCTCGATCACCGGGTGCGTGCCGATGAGGTTCTGCAAGGCGTCGGCGTCGGTGGTGTAACCGGTCTTGATCTTCTTGGTCTTGGGCAGCCCGAGCTCGTCGAACAGCAGCGCCTGCAGCTGCTTCGGCGAGCCGAGGTGGAACTCGTGGCCGACGGTGGCGTAGGCCTGCTCGGCGGCGTCCTTGACCTGCTCGCGCAACCGGCTCTCGAGCTCGGCGAGGTGGTCGACGTCGGCGGCGATGCCGGTGCGCTCGCACCCGGCGAGCACCGCGACCAGCGGCAGCTCGAGGTCGCGCAGCAGCGCCGTCCCGCCCCGCCGCTCCAGATCCTGGTCGAGCGCGACGGCCAGGTCCGCGACGGCGCGAGCCCGCACCGCAAGGTCGGACTGGGCAGCGTCCTCCTCCCCGCCGTCGAAGGACAGCTGGCCGTCGGCCTTGACCTCGGCGCGCAGCTCGCGGCGCAGGAAGCGCAGGGCGAGGTCGGCCAGGTCGAACACGCCCTGCCCCGGCAGCGCGAGGTAGGCCGCAAGCGCCGTGTCGCTGGTCAGCCCGGCCAGGGTCCAGCCGCGGGCCCACAGCGCGAGCAGCGGTCCCTTGGCATCGTGCATCGCCTTCTCGACATCGGGGTCGGCGAGCCAGCCTGCCAGGGCGGCGTCGTCGTCGGCGTCCATCGTCGTCAGGTCGACGAAGGCCGCGGTGTCCGGCAGCTCACCCTCCCCCTCCGGCGGCGACTGGCTGGCGATCCCGATCGCGTTGGCGTCACCGGTCCCCCGGCTCCACGTCCCGCGCAGCTGCAGCCCGACCCGCACGCCGGCCGGGAGCCCGGCCAGGAACGCCCGCACCTCACCGGGGCCGAGCACCCGGGAGTCGACGTCGAAGCCCTGCTCGGCCTCGGGCTCGACGGCCGAGAGCGTCGCGTACAGCCTCTCGCGCAGGACGCGGAACTGCAGGGCGTCGAAGACCTTGTGCACCTCGTCGCGGTCCCACTGGCCCAGCCGCAGGTCCTGCGGGCCGACGTCGAGCGGGACGTCGCGCACCAGCTCGGTGAGCTGGCGGTTGCGAGCGACCGAGGAGATCCCGGCGCGCAGGTTGTCGCCGACCTTGCCCTTGACCTCGTCGACGTGGTCGATGAGAGAGGCGACGTCGCCGTACTGCTGGATGAGCTTGGTGGCGGTCTTCTCCCCCAGCCCGGCGATGCCCGGCAGGTTGTCACTGGGATCGCCACGCAACGCGGCGAACTCGGGATACTGGGTGGGCGAGAGGCCGTACTTGTCCTGCACCGAGTCCGGGGTCATCCGGCGCATGTCGGACACGCCGCGGGCGTTGTAGAGCACGGTCACGCGGTCGGTGACGAGCTGGAACGCATCACGGTCACCGGTGACGATCAGGACGTCCATGTCCTGCGCCTCGGCCTGCGTCGCGAGGGTCGCGATGACGTCGTCGGCCTCGAAGCCCTCGGCGCACACGATCGGCACCCGGAGCGCGTCGAGCACCTCGCGCACCAGCGAGACCTGACCCTTAAAGTCGGTCGGCGTCTCGGCCCGGCCAGCCTTGTAGTCGGCGTAGGCCTCGGTGCGGAAGGTCGACTTGGAGATGTCGAAGCTGACCGCGACGTGGGTGGGGTGCTCGTCGCGCAGGACGTTGATGAGCATCGCCGTGAAGCCGTAGACGGCGTTGGTCGGCTGGCCCGTGGTGGTCGAGAAGTTCTCCACCGGAAGGGCGAAGAACGCCCGGTAGGCCAGCGAGTGGCCGTCCAGCAGCAGCAGTCGCGAGCGGGCGGGTTCCTCGACGACGTCCTTCTTCGCAGCAGCCACGGGAGGAGTCTAGGAGCGCGCCCCGACAGCCGCGTCCCGCCAGCTTGGCGACCTACACCAGGTCGCTGTCGGTCTCGGCGGGGCCGAGCGGGACCCCCGAGGGCAGGAAGCGGCCCGCGCGCCGGGGCCGACGGCGTACGACATGGTCGGCCGGGCGGTGCTCGGACGTGGCGAGCCCGCGGCGCACCACCGAGATCGGCGCGACGCGGCGCACGGCCATCGGCGCGAAACCGAGGCGGGCGAAGAAGCGGTTGGCGTCACGCGCACCTGGATGCACCGAGACGACGAGCTGCTCGATCCCGTGCAGCTCGGCGAAGGCCGCGGCCGCGGCGACCAGCGCCTTGCCCGCGCCCCGCCGCTTGTGCCGGTCCGCGACGACGGCATGGCTCATGTGGACCGCGGCGACGTCGACCAGCGGGTTGACCCACCCGGTGGTGAACAGGGCCATGCCCAACGCCTCGTCGGCCTCGGTCACCACGACGACCAGATGGCGGTCGGGGTCCGCCAGCGCCTCGACGTAGCGCTGCTCGGCGAACTCCCGCTGCGCCGCGGGGGCGCCCCGCGGTCGGCCGCCGGCCTCGGTCGGCAGCAGCTGGTCGCGCATCTCCTCGCCCAGCGCCATCAGCACAGGCAGGTCGCCCGGCTCGGCAGGCCGGACGCGCAAGGCCCCTCGCGGCACGGCTGCTCCTGCGCGGTCGGCGCCCAGGGGGCGCGGGTGGCTCGTGACAGTGGTGTGGTG
>Ga0335397_10000119_pt1 | contig 85741 bp, 68 predicted proteins | sample MAT04_FD_205740 | JGI IMG/M metagenome (GOLD analysis project Ga0335397, IMG submission 205740) | Freshwater microbial communities from Lake Fryxell liftoff mats and glacier meltwater in Antarctica - MAT-04 (spades assembly) (version 2) ...
CGCAGAGCGGCATGCCCGAGGTCTACGTGTCGATCACGTTCAGCCCCGCCGGCGCCGACCGCTTCGAAGAGGTCACCGGCGCGAACGTCCAGCGCCGCTTCGCGATCATCCTCGACGACGTCATCAACTCCGCGCCGGTCATCAAGTCGAAGATCGGCGGCGGTCGCGCGAGCATCACGATGGGCGCCGGCGACCCCGAGACCCAGCTGAAGAACGCCGAGAAGCTCGAGATGGTCCTCCGCTCGGGCGCTCTGCCCGCGCCGATCACGCCGTCGAACGAGTCGCTCATCGGCCCGACGCTCGGCGCCGACGCCATCCAGAAGGGCGCCCTCGGCGCGGTCGGCGGAGCGAGCCTCGTGCTCCTCTTCATGGTCTTCTACTACCGGAAGGCCGGCGTCGTGGCCGATGCCGCGGTGCTCTTCAACCTGCTCATCCAGCTCGCGATTCTCGCGACTCTGAGCGGCACGCTGACGCTGCCCGGCATCGCCGGTCTCGCCCTCACGATCGGCATGGCCGTCGACGCGAACGTGCTCATCAACGAGCGTATTCGCGAGGAGCTCCGCGCAGGGCGCACGCTCCGCGCGGCGGTCGAGGCGGGCTACGACAAGGCTTTTTCGGCCATCGTCGACGGTCACGTCACGATCTTCATCTCTGGTCTCATTCTCTCGCAGTACGGAACGGGCCCTGTGAAGGGCTTCGCATACACCCTCATCATCGGCATCATCGCCAGCCTCTTCACCGGCGTCTTCTGCACTCGGTTGGTCTTCGACTACTGGGTACGTGGAGCGAAGGTAAAGCGCCTGAGCGTGGGAGCGGAGTTCTGAGATGGAGCTCTTCAAGCCCGGCAAAACCTATGACTTCATGCGCGTCCGGAAGTACTGGATCGCGCTCAGCGTGCTCCTCGCTCTCGGGTCGCTGCTGCTCCTCTTCTACCCCGGCCCGAACTACGGCACCGACTTCAAGGGCGGCACCGAGATCGAGGTCGCGTTCACGAAGGCCGTCGCGGCCGGAGAGATCCGCCACGCCGTCACGAAGAGCGGCGCATTCTCCGAGCCGGACGTCGTCCAGGTCTCGGACGGCGCGCACCCGTACCGCTACCTGATCCGCGTCCAGGAGATCAGCACGGTCGACGAGTCGACGAAGGAGGCGCTCCGCAAGGCGCTCTGTCTCGGCGTCGAGGGCGAGGACCCGAAGTGTCCGCAGAACGCGCGCGCCACCGAGCTGAAGTTCAGCGCCGGCGGCGACAAGCTCTCCGTTCGCTACGATACCGAAGCGGACCTCGAGAAGCTCAAGCAGCAGCTCGCACTCGTTCCGTCGGTCAAGCTGCGCGCCGGGGCGAACAACCCGCAGGTCACGAACCCGCGCGACCATCGCGTCGAGATCCAGCTGCAGAGCAAGGGCGACCAGCTCCTCGACGTGCTGCGCGCCGAGCTCGGCGCCGATCGCGTCCCCGCCGCGGCTCTGCGCGTCGAGTGGGTCGGTCCCAAGGCCGGCAAGCAGCTGCGCGACAGCGCGCGTAACTCGGTCGCGATCGCGATCGTGTTCATCATGCTCTACCTCGCGTTCCGCTTCGACCTGCGCTTTGCGCCGGGCGTCGTGCTCGCGTGTGTCCACGATGCGCTCGTCGTCCTCGGCGCATTCGTCATCTTCCACAAGGAGGTGACGCTCTCGACCATCGCCGCCGTGCTCACCATCGTCGGTTACTCGATGAACGACACCGTCGTCGTCTACGACCGCATCCGAGAGAACCTCGGCAAGCACCGCGGCAAGTCGTTCAGCACGATCATCAACATGAGCATCTCCGAGACGCTCAGCCGGACGATCCTGACCTCTGGCGCCACGATGCTGTCGGTCCTCGCGTTCTTCATCTGGGGAACGGGCGTCATCAAGGACTTCGCGTTCGCGATGGTCGTCGGCATCATCGCCGGCACCTACTCGAGCATCTACGTTGCCGCCCCGCTCACCGAGTGGATCGACTCGAAGATGTCGAGCCGCAGCCGCACGGAGGACGTGAAGAAACGCCTCCGCGCCGCCAAGGCTTAGGCTGTCAATTGGGGGACCTCCGGTCCCCTCACTCGCTCCGCTCGCGAGGCTCCCCCAGGCGAGAATCGGCGCTGCGCGCCGACCGGCGTGCGCAGCGCACGCCGTTTCTCGTGATCAGCCGTGCAGCGAGCGATCCCGAGACCTTCATGCGTGGAAGGCCAACAGCCTCGCGCATCCCAGGCGTGTCTTCGGCGCGGAGCGCCGTTCGCCGAAGGCGAGACCGCCGGGCCAGTGGCGCGAAGGGGAGGCTCACGAAGTGAGGGGCGAAGGCCCAAATGAAACGGGTGCTGCGAAAGAACCATGGTAGGACGGCCCCGAACTCGTTCCAAGGGGGCCTGTCTTGAAGCTGCTCGGGCTGCTCGCAATCGCGTCTTTCGCTCTCTCGCTCGGCGCTGGTGACCCGCTCTCGACCGAGCGTCACGTGCACGGTGTCATCACCGCTGTCGACCCGGCGATCGTGACGATCTCGTCGTCGCAGCGCACGGTCAGCGGCAAGATCGATCCCGCGCGGACGAAGGTGACCATCCACGGCAAGGCAGCCTCGCTCGCCGACCTCAAGGTCACCGCCCACGCGAAGGCCGAGCTCTGCCTCGACGACGTGTGGGTCTCGATCGACGCCCACTGACGTTCGGCTCGCGCTAGCCTGAGGGCATGCCGCCCGCGGCCCCGCTGATCGAGTTCAAGGGGGTCAAGAAGGCCTTCGGGCCGAAGGTCGTCTACAGCGACCTCGACCTGGCGATCCCGCGTGGCGCGACCGTGACCATCATGGGCGCCTCGGGTAGCGGCAAGAGCGTCATGCTCAAGATGCTGATCGGCCTGTTCGAGTCCGACGGTGGCCAGATCCTCTTCGACGGCGAGGACGTCACGAAGATGGACGAGCACCAGCTCTACGCGGTGCGTCGTCGAGTCGCGTACCTGTTCCAGGGGGCCGCCCTCTTCGACTCCCTGACCGTCGGCGAGAACGTCGCCTACGGCCTGCGCGAGCAGAACTGGAACACGATGAAGGACGAGGAGGTCCGGCGCCGGGTCGCCCAGTCCCTCGCCATGGTGGGCCTTCCCGGCATCGAGGACATGCGCCCGAGCGACCTCTCCGGCGGCATGAAGAAGCGCGTGGGCCTCGCGCGCACGCTCGCGCTGCAGCCGGAGGTCATTCTCTATGACGAGCCGACGACCGGCCTCGACCCGATCAATACGGCGCGCATCAATCACCTCATCGTGAGCATCAAACGCTCGCTGGGCCTCACGAGCATCGTCGTCACTCACGACATGGGCACCGCCTTCGCGGTGTCGGACTACCTCGTCATGCTCGGCAAGGGGCGCGTGCTGATGATGGGAACCCCCGACGAGTTCAGGACCACCAAAAACCCTTACGTGCGCGACTTCATCGACGGCAAGGCCCCTGAGGTCGAGGACGTCGACGTGCTACTCTCCACCTCGTGACCGCCGCGAAGAATCGCTCACTGAAGGTGGGAGGGTTCGTCTTCGTCGCCCTGGTGCTGGCGACGGTGGCGGTGTTCCTCATCGGCGACAACCGTCGACAGTGGGACCGCAAGATGACGTACCACGCGCGTTTCAACGACGTGGTCGGCCTGCGGAACGGCTCGGCGGTGCGCATGGGCGGCATCGACGTCGGCTCCGTCACGGGCGTTGCGCACGGCGAGAAGGAGGACGACTCGAAGATCTACGTGACGATCTCCGTCGCGAGGAACGAGGCTCGCCGTGTTCGTCCCGACACGATCGCGCGAGTCGTCAACAAGGGCCTCCTCGGCGACAAGATGGTCGAGCTCACCGGCGGCGATCCGAAAAAGGGGCAGGCCGCAGACAACTCGTTCATCGCGAGCGATGAGGACCCGAGCGACATGGGCAAGGCCATCGAGAAGATGACCGACGTCGCGAAGAAGGCCGACCTCACGATGGACGCCATCAAGCGCACCAGTGAGCAGCTCGCCGACCCGCAGATGACCGAGGACATCAAGGGCAGCATCAAGTCGCTGCGCACCATCCTCGACGGCGTCGCGAACAACAAGGAGGGCGCCGCGCACAAGATGATCTTCGACCCCGAGGAGGGCCGGCGCATCGATCACATCCTCGCCAACCTCGACGCGACGACGGCCAACCTGGCTGCGGTCTCGGCCGACGCCCGCGACGTGACGGCACGCGCCAAGACCGGCCCGGGCCTCGTGCACACGTTGGTCTACGACGACCAGCTGGGCGCGAGCACCACGGGCACGATGGTCGAGCTGAACAAGAGCCTCGTCGCGCTGCGTACCGGCAACGGCCTCGGTCACGCGATCATCTACGGCGACGACTCCACGCAGCACGTCATGGGCAACATGAGCGCGATGAGCGACGACCTCCGCGAGATCGTCTCGAACGTGAAGGCGGGGCGCGGCACCATCGGCGGTCTGCTCGTCGACCCCAGCATCTACGAGGACGTGAAAACGCTCGTCGGCAACGTCGAGCGCAACCAGGTGCTTCGCGCGCTCGTGCGCTACTCGATCAAGCAGAACGACGGCCGACCGCATGCCGAGGTCAAGGACCCCGTGCGCGAACCGCCGGTTCCCGCCGTCACGCCGAAGCCGCAGGCGCAGCCCGGCGCCACGCGGTAGTCGCGGCCATTTACGCGCAGCAAGACCGCGAACCTCGACGGGCTCGGGGGGCGGCCGTCAGCGCGTGACGGATGGAAGTTGCGGCGCCATCACGGCGGCGATGTCCACCACGCAGCGCTCGCAGACGCAGATGGCGAGAGCTCCGGTCGCTCCCTTCCCCAACCGTAGCGCAGTGTGGAGGACCTCTACTTCGAGAAGACCTGCGCGACGGCGAGGCCCTGCCCGCTCGTGGCGCGGAGGATCACCTTGCCCGTGCCGGCGAGCGGCGTCGGGTTCCGCCAGCAGCCGGTGGCCTTGCCCCCGAGCGTCGCGTTCGGCCCTGCGCCCGAGCTCTGCGCGACGACGATCGGCTGCATGAGCGGGGTGGGCTGGACGACGAGGGTGATGTCGAGCTGCTGGATGCCGACGCTGGCGCCGACGATCGTGTAGCAGCCGTTGCCCTTGATGTTGATCGTCTGCTCGAGGGTCTGCCCCGCGGCGAACTGACCGGCGAACGGGCTGCCGTCGGGCTGCGCGCCCTGCGCCTCGTTCTGGCCCATCGACACGAGGATCGGCTGGATGACGGCGGCCGCCATGGGAGCGATCGGCGTCGCCGGCCCGGTGCTCGTGGCCTGCGGTGCCGCGGCGGTGGGCGCTGCGGTCGGTGCGGGGCCGGTCGTCGGCGGGGCGTTGTAGGGCACCGGCGCGTTCGGATCCGACGTGGGCGTGTTCAGCTCCGCGGACGCCTTGCCGCCGCATGCGCTGGCGACGAACGTGAGCGGGAGGACGAAGGCGAGGGAAAGTAAGCCATTGGACCGGACGTGCATCGCGACAGCGTCCGACAACTCAGCCGCGCTGTCCACCTACGTAACGCGGTTCGCGCGCGAGGCCGCCAGCTCACGGGAGACGCGCTCGGCCAGCGCTTTCACGGTCAGCGGCGCCGAGCCCTCAGCCTTGTTGTTCGCGAGGATGAACGCGTCGGAGCAACCTGCCTCCTCGGCCGCGCGGAGGAGCTCGAGCACGTCGTCGCGCATGTCGGGCTGAGGCGCGACGAGGCGGTCGAAGGGCGCGTATTCGGCCTTCTTGTCGGCGTAGCGCGTGAAGGGCGGAAGCATGAGCCGAGCGACGAGGACGCGCGACGAGAGGCGGCCGTGACGCGCGAGCTGCACGCGCAGGCTTGGCATCGCCGTCCAGAACGTGAAGACGTGAGAGGCGCCGTGGGCGCGAAGCACGTCGCTCCAGCGCGGGATCATGAGCTCCTCGTTCCGGAGCTCGAAGGCCCAGTCGAACGTGCCCGTCGGCAGCGCCTGGAGGAAGGCGTCGACCTTGTCCGCGAGCGCTCGTGGCTCGACCGTGCCCTTCGGCATGGGCGTGAGCTCGAAGACGAACGGCCCGAAGTGCTTCGCATGCGGGAGGTAGGGCGCGAGGACCTCGCTCGTGAAGCGAGACGCGTCGAGAAAACGCGGGTTCCGCTCGCCCGCACGCGCGCCGTAGCGCGAGTGGCTCGGGAACACCGCGGTGGTGATCTCCTCCCAGACCTTCGAGACGAGGCGAAAGGGAGGGAGCGCCGGCGCAAGCGCGCTCGCTTGCTCGAGCTGCGCCGCATACGAAGCGACGTCGCTCGACCGGAGCGGGCCGTAGTAGCTCCGATCGACGCTCGCGGTGCGGAACAGCGGATGCTGCGCGTATGCGCGCAGCCCGGAGCGCGCGAGCTCCTCGTCGGTGTGCCGTGCGTTCCACATGAGGCCCGCCCAGCCTGGAAACGACCAGCTGCTCGTTCCGAAGTGGACCCATGAGGGGACGCGCGCCGCTACGGCACGGTCCTCGTCGGTGATGCGAGGACTGATGTCCGGGCTGCCCGCGTCGTCACGAGCTGATGAAGCTTCGTCGAAGAGCGCGAGCTGCCGGCTCACCGCACGCGACCGCCGGCAGGCGAGGGGTTCTCCCACCAGCGATCGGTCGCGCCCTGGCGCATCACGGTGAGGCGGAGGAGATCGATCTCGAGGAGGGCGATAGCGCCCTGCGCGGAGCCCCCGCCGTCGAGGTCGAGGAAGTTCGCGCCGATGCCGAGCTGAAGGCCCCACGGTGCGCCGCCGACGATCATCGCGTGGAGTGGAAAGCCGCCGTAATCGGCGCGATTGGCCCAGCTGCGCCACCCCGGCCCGATGTCGAAGGCGAGCCCCCACTGGCCGCGCGCGAAGCCGCCCGTCGCGACGCGCGCCGAGAGGTCGAGATCGGTGCCGAGCGTGAAGTACGTCGTGCTCCGCACGAGGCCGCCGACGACCACGCTGCTCGTGGGCGTGGTGCCGACGCCGATGGAGAAGGAGAGAGTCGTTGCGCGGTCGTAGGCACTGCGCGCCTCGCTGTGCGCGACGCCGTACCCACCACCACCGGTGAACCACGAGCTCACGTCGGCGTGCGCGGTGCGCGGTGCGACATTCAGGACGGCCGCGGCCCCGAGGCCCACGACGAACGCGAGCGATCTCCGTGGCGATCTCGCGAGCTTGCGGGCGGCGGGTCGCGACGGGCCAAGGGGGTGGAGAGCAGCGTGCATGTCGGCCCCGGGGCGTACCACATTTTCCGGCCTCCCGCGTGCCCCGCGCCTCGGACGGGACGGCCTGCGACAAGCTGCTACGCTCGGAGGCCGATGCGGGCGACGGCATTTCTGGCCATGGCAATCCTCCTTGCGGCGAGCGCCGTGGGGGCGACGCCGACGGTCGTGCCCGCGCCCAGGCCGGCCGCGCGTGTGGCCCACGTCGTCCCTCCGGCGAAGCGCGCCCTGACGACGGTGAGCGCCTCGGCCGTCGACTTCGACGAGCCGTGGGCCGCCCGGCTCTCGCCCGTCGTCGTGCTCAACCGGAACACGAACGCGCGCGGCCCGATCCGCCTCTACGACGGTCATGGCGAGCTCGATCGTGGTGCAGCGCGAGCGTTCATGCGCATCGCGGGTAGCGCGAAGGCGGAGCCCGACGACGCGAGCGAGGACGACGAGCGTCTCGATCTGCGTGTGGTGAAGCTCGCGCTCCGCGCCGCGTATCACTTCGGCGGTGCGCAGATCTCGATCGTCAGCGCGACGCGTCCCGGCGCGCATGGCAAGCACGGCACGGGCGAGGCGCTCGATTTCGCGCTCGAGGGCGTCAAGGCACCCGCGCTCGCCGCGTACCTGCGCTCGACGCCGCGCGCGGGCGTCGGCATCTACACGCACCCGAAGACCCAGTACGTGCACCTCGACGTTCGCGCGCACAGCTACCACTGGGTCGACGGGTCGCCGCCCGGCGTCACGTGGCGCGAGCAGCTGCTCGCCGATCCCAAGCAAGCCGCGCGCGACGCATCCTGGAGCGCCGCGATGGATCTCCCCGAAGCCCCTCGATAGCGGACAGGTGGGGCTCCGCCCCTCGCTTCGCGAGCCTCCCCGTGATGCGACCTGCCGGGCGTGATTCGCCTTCGGCGAACGGCGCTCGCGCGCCGAAGACACGCCTAACGCGAGCTTCGGGAGCCCGCGGAGCTCAGGTCGCGGGCTTCTGGTGCTTGCGGATGCGTTCGACCACGCGCGTGATCGACTCGGGATCGAAGAGAAGCGCGTTGTGGCCTCGGCCGGGGAGGACGACGACCTCACCACGCGGGAAGACCGCGCTCTCGCGGGGGACGATCAGCGCGTCGGCTTCGCCGACGACGGACATGTGAGGCACGTCGTGCTCGTGCGCGCGCGCCCGCAGGCGAGCGAGCGTCGGGCTCGTGCGATGGAGGTCGGCGCCGACGAGGAAACGGAACGGACGCGCGCGCTCGGTTCCACCGAACGGGCTGCCGAGCGAGATCGTCTGCGTGACGCGTGCGTGCCCACCGAGCTCCTGGACGTACCAGCGAGAGACGAGACCGCCCAGGCTGTGACCGATGAGGTGCACGCGGCAGCCCACCGGGATCTTTGCGACGAGCCGCGCGAGGCTTCGAGCGATCCTGTCGATGCCCATGCCCGGCGCGTGCGTGAAGCTCGCCACCTTCGCGTTCGTGTCGTTCACGAGATGGCTGCGCATCGGGCGGAACACGCCCGCGCTCGCAAAGAACCCGTGGACGAGCACGACCACGTCGTCGCCAGGGACGAGCTCGTCCGGCACGACGGCGGTGATGTCACGCGCCATGAGCGCGACCTCGCGAAGGGTCGCGACGGTCTCGTTCACGTGGTGACGGAACGTCAGCGGGACGTCCGTGAAGTAGCTGCCGTGCAGGGGAGGGATGCTGTCGTCGGGTCGCAAGAGCGGTACGCCTAGAGGAAGCACGAACCATGCGAGGTGCCAAATTCTTGCTACGGTGGCAACGTCCACATGAGCGCTGCCGCGACCCCTTCATCTCCCCCGGCCTCTGGCGAACCCGCGGCCCGGCGCGGGGTGTTCGTGCTCGCCTCCGAGGTCGGTGAGTCCGACATCGACATGCTCGGACATGCCAGCAATCTCGCCTATTTGCGCTGGGTCCAGGACGTCGCCATCGCGCACTCGGCCGCGGTCGGGCTCGACATGGAGGGCTACAGCCAGCTCGGCGCGGTGTTCGTCGTGCGCCGCCACGAGATCGACTACCTGCGTCCGGTCGTTCGCGGCGAGCAGCTCGAGCTGCGCACGTGGATCGACAGCGCTTCTGCCGCGAAGTGCAAGCGCGCCACCGAGATCGTGCGCGTGGGTACGCCGGAGCTCGTCGTCGCGCGTGCGATGACGACCTGGGGTTTCGTGGAGCTCGCGACCGGCCGGCCCACGCGCATCCCCGATTCGGTGCGCGTCGCGTTCTCTCAGCCGACCATGCGCGAGCTCTCGGCGCTCCGGAATCTCGATGCGAGCGTGCCGTTGCCCTCGGACCCGCCGCCGCCCGTCAGCGCCTGATCCACACGTGGTAGTCGCGGTAAGGGCCGTTCGTCGCCTCGAGCACGAGCGTCTCGCCGACGGCCGGCGAGTCCACGGTCGCGGTTGCTTCGCGCCACGAATGTGCGCCTTCGCGCAAAGGCGGCGCCACGACGAGCTCGCTCACGCCGCGGGATGTACGCAAGCGTAGGCCTCGCGTTCCGTCGTCGACGCGCACGACGATTCGCACCTGCCGCGCGCCCGCGCTCCTCCGGACGACGAAAGACTCGGTCCCTCCCGCGGGGATGATGCGGCCTCCGTCGAAGCGTCGAGCCCCGGTCTCGTCGTCGAGGATGTCGAGCGTCGTCCAGCCGCCGTTCGGCGCGGGAGAGACATACGCGTGCTCCGCCTCGCTGATCACGTCCGCGACGTCGAGCTCGTCGATGACGTCGGGAGGCATGTCATGGGGCGCCTCGAGCGCGCTCCAGTCTGAGCGGTAGATCACCATCGTCGGACCGGCGCAGATGAGGTTGTCGCTCAAGCTCACTCGCGCGAGCTCGACGCCGAGCTTCGAAGTGATCAGGCCGAACCAGTTCGGGTGGAGCGCGAGATAGCGAGGACGCGCATCGGGCGCGAGGCGCTCGATGAGCTCCACGGTTGCCGCCTCGCCGTTGACCGCCGCGCGTGCGAACGGCATTCGCCCGTAGCCGCCGAGGCCGAGCGCATCGAGCGCGCGCCTCTCCGAGACGAACGGAATGGCGCCGGCATCTCCGAGGAGCACGCTCGAGCCGGGCTCCATCGCCGCGGCGAGACGAACCGCGATCTCGATCTGCTGGTCGCGGATGTTCCCCGACGCGCGAGTGAAGTGCTTCACCTGCGCCGGGATGCGCGGAGCGGCAGCGATGATCGCCGTGGCCACGAGCGCACCTGCCGTGAGCGGCCCGATCTTGCGCCCGAGCCCGCGCGCGATCGCCGCTGCGCCGGAGCCCGCGGCGACGAGCACGAGCAGCAGAGCCGGCGCGTAGTAGCGGAAGTTGTGGAAGGGCGAGTTGTTGTTGAACGAGACGAGCAGCACCCACGCGAGCGCGCCGAGCAAGCATGCGGCGCCGATCGGCCGTCGCTCGCGCGATGCGAGCGACGCGAGGGCGAGGCCGGGTACGACGAGGCCCAGCGCGCGCACGGTGGAGAGCTCGGCGCGCACTCCCTTGATCGCGAAGGTCAGGATGTTCTCCACGTACGCACGCGCTCGGTCGACGTCGGAGAGGTAGGGATTCGACGAGAGCAGCTTGAGCTGCGCACCCGCGGACTGCGTCTCGCCGGTCGCGAGGCGGTTCGCTCCGAGAACTAGCGCCGTCGCCACGAGACCGGGAAGCGAGCTCCGGAGCACGGCGGCAAGCCCCGAGCGACGCGCGGCTGCGCGCGCCGCGATCGCCGCGAACACGCCGACGAGAACGCCGGCCTCGGGCCGGAGCAAGACGAGCACTGCACCCCACGCGCCGAGCCGCCATTGCGCGGCCTCACGCGTGAGACCACCACGCGCGTCGATCGGTGCGCGCGCACGAACGAGCGCGACGAGCGCCTGACCGAGCGCTGCGGCGAACGTCGCCACCTCCATCCCGCTGAAGAGCGACCAGTCGACGATCCCGATCGACAGGACGAGCACCGCGACCCCGGCGGAGAGCCAGGGGGGACAAGGCCGCGCGACCGCCTGCGCCGAGCGCATGAACGACGCGACCGCGAGGACCGAGACGATCGCCGCCCAGACGCCGAGGAGGCGCCCGCGGAAGCCGATGAGCCAGCCGAGCGCGAGTACGACCGCGTAGAGAGGCGAGGTCTCGCCCGACGAGTACCCGTTCCCCGGAACCCACTCGAACGGATGACCCTGCGCGAGCGAGCGAGCGAAATCGAAATGGATGTAGACGTCGTCGAGCGGAGCCGGGAAGTAGCCGTGCGAGGCGGCTGCCGCGGGGAGCCAGAACACCGCGCCCATGGCTGCGGCGAGGGCCGAGGCGGCCACGAAAGACCGGAGCTTTGGGGTCGCGACAGGCCGCATTTTACGCTGACGGCGCTGCATGCTAGCCGCTCTAGCCATGGACCGCGATGCAGCACACTGGGAAGCCGTCGAAGAAGCCGCCGAGCTGATGCACGAGGAGCGCTTCCACGAGGCGCTGCGCGTGCTCCATGCGGTGCTGAAGGCCGACCCGACGAACTCCTACGCCTTCTTCTTCCTCGGACAGGCGCTCTACGAGGTCGGCGAGCTCGAGCCCGCTCGCGATGCCTACCGCGCGTGCCTGAACCTGGCGCCGAAGCACCTGGGCGCGCGGATCGCGGTCACGCACGTCGAGCGGAAGCTCGGACGCATTCGCGAGGCCATCAAGGAGGGGATGATCGCCGTCGACCAGGCGCCGCATGACGGCGACGCGATGTACGCGGTCGGCCTGGCGTACGCGGCGCGCGGAGACAATCCGGCGGCGCGTCGCTATCTCGAGGCGTTCCTCCACGCGAAGCCCGAGCTCGAGACGCGCCTCGAGGTCGAGGCGCTTCTCGCGTCGATGAAGGACTGATTCGAGGAAGGACTGCTTCGAGCTAGCGAGCTAGCTCGGAGCCGGTCACTGCGCGCAGTTCTCGAAGCGGAACTGCGCCTTGCTCTCGCAGACCTTCTGGGCGCCGGGGTTCTCGGCGTTGGGACACTCGACCTGAGCCCACACGCGGCCGGCCGCGACCGCGTGGCCGAGCACCGTGTCGAACCGCGCGACGCAGTTGGTGTCGGTGAAGGTCTCGCCGCGCCTGGTCAGCGCGACGATGATGCCCGGCTGATCGCCGGTCTTGTTGAAGTGGCCCTGGAGCGTGACCGCGCCGCCCGTCGCGCCCGACAGCTCGGCGTGCGCGGCGACCTTGAAGCCTTCGCCCTCGGGCGTGACCGAGCAAGAGACCGCGACCGTGCCCTGCTGATCGGCAGCGCCGTCGTCGATCGGAACGACCGGATCCTTCAGTGGGCTCTCGGGGTCGTCCGGGTTCACGCGGCCGAGCACGGGATTGCCGAAGCTGCCGATCGTGAACCAGGTGCCGGTCTGCCCGCACTCCGTCGACTTGTGGGTGCCGGGCTGGATCTGGCTGTCGAAAGCGACGCGGGAGATCGACTTCTCGGGGTCCGAGCAGCCGTTCGCGCTCGCAGCGACGAGGCCGCCGACGAGGGCGACGCTGATGAACCTGAGAGTCGGCGAGTTGCGGATCGCGAGTTGGTGACGACGGAACATCGGAGGTCTCCCGTTGGAAAGAAAGGCGCGGGTCGGCCGAACGTGCGCTCCCAGCATTCTACATCATCGGGCCCGGGAGGGCGCCTATCCGGCGGTTACGCCTTGGCTGCTGCCTGAAAGCCGCGGTCGAGGTCGTCCGACAGGTCGCCTTCGTCCTCGAGGCCGACGCTCAGACGGATGAGCCCGTCGCCGATCCCGAGGGTGCGCCGGACGTCGGCGGGGACGCTGGCGTGCGTCATGATCGCGGGGTGCTCGGCGAGCGATTCGACGCCGCCGAGGCTCTCCGCACACACGAAGACGCGAAGCGACTCGAGGAACGCCTTCGCCGCGGGCAGGCCGCCGGCGAGCTCGAAGCTGATCATGCCGCCGGGGCCCTTCATCTGACGCGAGGCGATGTCGTGCCCCTTGTGGGTCGTCAGCCCGGGGTAGAAGACGCGCTCGACCTGCTTGTGCTTCGCGAGGCGGTCGGCGAGCGTCCGTGCGCTCGAGACATGCTGCTTCATGCGCACGCCGAGGGTCTTGAGGCCGCGGAGCACCATGTAGCAGTCGAACGGGCTGGGAACGCCGCCGACCGACTTCTGGATGAAGTGGAGCTTCTCGCCGAGCGCGTCGTCGCTCGTGAGGACCGCGCCGCCGACGACGTCGCTGTGGCCGTTCAGGTACTTCGTGGTCGAGTGGACGACCATCGTCGCGCCGAGGTCGAGCGGGCGCTGCAGCATCGGGGTCGCGAACGTGTTGTCGACGCAGATCTGCGCGCCGGCGTTCGTCGCGATCTCGGCGATGGCCGCGATGTCGATGATCTTGAGCATCGGGTTGGACGGCGTCTCGAGCCAAACGAGGCGCGTGTTGGGGCGCATCGCCGCCTTCACCTTCGCCGGGTCGCTCATGTCCATGAAGGTGGCGTCGAGGCCCCACTGCTTCATCACCCTGTCGAAGATGCGGAACGTGCCGCCGTAGACGTCGTCTCCGCAGAGCACGTGGTCGCCCGTCCGCAGGCCGAGGAGGATGGCGGTCGTCGCCGCGCACCCGCTGCCGAATGCGACGCCGTGCTTGGCGCCTTCGAGCGCCGCGAGGCAGCCCTCGAGCGCGGTGCGGGTCGGGTTGCCGGCGCGCGAGTAGTCGTACGCGTCGTACTGCCCCGGCGATTTCTGGGCGAAAGTGCTCGCCAGGACGATGGGCGTCATGACCGCGCCGTGGATCGGGTCCGGATGCTGACCCGCATGAATGCAGAGCGTTTCGAGGCGTTGCCCTTCGTCCTTCATGGCATGGCGTCTAGCACACGGCCGCGTGGGACCGAACCTCAGCGGAAGAGGGCGAGCGCGTCGCGGGCCGACGCGGGCCGATCGCTCGGCGCGTGCGCGAGGCAGCGAACGAGCACGACGTGGGCGGAGCTTCGAGCGGCGAGCTCTCGCGACGCGAGGTGAGGATGATCGTCGAGCAGAGGGCGCTCGGCTGCGGTCGCGAGCAGCGCCGCGAACGACGGGCCGGTCCGCGGCGCCGCACCGGTCATCGCGTGGAGGAACGTCGCCGCGAGCGCGAAGAGATCGCTGGCCACGGTCGGAGCCTCTCCGCGTGCCGTTTCGGGCGCGCAGTACGCGAGCGTTCCGCGAAACGCGCCGTCGAGTGGTGAGGCGGCCCCGCGCCAGGACGCGAGCTCCAGGTCGAGCAGGACCGCGCGAGCTCCTGCGTCGTCGAGCGCGAGGTTGGCGGGGCTCAGGTCGGCATGCACGATCGAGAGCGGACCGTGGGCGTCGGACGCCTCGTGCAGCGCTGCGAGCGCGCCGAGCGCCGCCTGCAGCGAGCGCTCGACCCACGCCGAATCGAGCGGCGCGATGCCGGTCGCGGCCGCAGCGTCGAGCCGATGGGCGAGGGTGGGGAAGGGGACCTTCTCGGTGCGAAGCCACGGCCCGCGCTCGTCGTCGCCCGCGCCCACGAGGCGCGGCGTGATGTGGCCGCCGAGGAGCGCGAGGAGCTCGGCCTCGCTGCGGAGCCGGGTCACGGCCTCGGGCTCGGCGCGCTCGCGCGTCGACAGCCGCTTCTCGAACAGCGTCGTGGTGGCGCCGTCGATCCCGATGATGCTGACCTCCTCGAGTCTCATTGAATCGCCTGGCCCGATCGCTCTCCCCGGGTCATGGTAGGCCCGTGCAGAAGCGCTGGCTTGGTCTTGCTTTCGGTATTTTCGTAGGGTTTGCCGGGGCTTGCAACACCGCTGAGCTGACGAAGGCGCCGGACCCCGGCACGGGAACGAGCGGGGGCCCCGAGGTCACGCCGGACGACCCCGACGCCGCGGTAGCGGACGGCGGACGCGACCCGGTCGCGGACCTCGATGGCGGCGTCATCCCGGTCAGCTCGAACGTCACGATCCAGGTCCAGCCGAGCGACTTCGGCGCCGCGATCGAGGCGACCATCCGTGCCGCCAAGACCAGCGTGCACATGACGATGTACCTGCTGACCGACACGACGGTCATCGATGCGCTCGGCGACCTGAAGGACGCGGGCAAGGACGTGAAGGTCGTCCTGAACCAGACGTTCCCGCCGAACGGCGGCGACAACGCGACGGCGTTCACCAAGCTGAAGGCGCGGGGCGTCGACGTCGTGTACGCGCCGCCGGGCTACACATTCACGCATGCGAAGACGGTCGTGATCGACAGCGCGAAGGTCCTCATCATGACGATGAACCTCACGCAGACGAGCGCGAAGGACAACCGTGAGTACATCGCGACCGACAGCGACCCGGCGGACGTGGCCGATTGCGAGAAGCTGTTCGCGGGCGACTACGGGAACAAGAGCGTGACCGTCGACGGCAAGCTCGTCGTGTCGCCGCAGGGCGCGTCGCCGGTGGACTCTCGGGCGCGCCTGAAGGCGCTGATCGACAGCGCGAAGGTGTCTCTCGACGTCGAGGTTCAGTCGCTGAGCGACGACACCCTGACGGACGCGATCGTCCTCGCGCACAAGGCCAAGGTCGCCGTGCGCGTCGTTCTCGCCACCGGCAATGACGTGACTCCGGGGCAGCAGGAGGAGATCACCAAGCTCAAGGCGGCGGGCGTTCCGCTCATGGGCGTGGCGGCGCCGTACATCCACGCGAAGGTCGTGGTGGTCGACAACGCGAAGGTGTTCGTCGGGTCGCAGAACTTCACCCCGACGGCCCTGCTCCAGAACCGCGAGGTCGGCGTGGTCACGGACGCGAAGAGCGAGGTCACGAAGGTTCGCGATGTGATCGCCAAGGATTTTGCGGCTGGAACGGCGCTCTGATCGAGCCCGGCCGTGGGGCCGAAATCACTCCGAGCTTGCAACTCCGTCGCTCGTCAGTATGGTGACGGCGTTCGTACGGTGGCCGTAGCTCAGTTGGTAGAGCGCTGGATTGTGGCTCCAGCTGTCGCGGGTTCAAGCCCCGTCGGTCACCCCGAGATGTGAGATTCGAGTGTGGAGGAGAGGACGTGAACGAGGTTCACGTCCTCTCTTTCATTTCCGCCGTGATTTCTGCCGTGATTTCCGCTCTCGTTTGCCGCTTTCGCGGGCCGCTTTCATTTCGCGTTCTTGTAGCGAATCGGCCTGAATTTACGGCCGTCGGAGATCTGCAGCGTCGTCGTGTCGACGACCTTGAAGACCGAGATCTTCTCCTGGGCAGTCGTTCCGCAGCGCGACTCCTGGAGGATGAGCGCCTTGCCCGCGGCCTTGTCGGCCCAGCCGCCGAACAGCATCACGTGGCCCGTGCCGTTGAGGGCGTCGCCGGGCTGGAGCTCTTCCACCGTGATGAGCGTGCTCACCTTCGTCTCGTAGGGGGCGAGCGTTCGCGTCGTCTCTCCGGGCGCCGCGAGGCCCCAGGACCACGAGACGAATCCGGAGCAATCGCTGCGGTACTTGTCCCATTCGACGCTCTTCGCGGCACCGGTGCGCGAGCAGGTCCCGCCGCAGATGACGTCGGAGCCCCCGTTGGGCCCGCCGCAGTACGGCATGTCGGCGTCGATCCAGAGTCGAGCGCGCGCGAGGGTGCGCTCCGCAAACGTCGGGTCGTGCGGAGGGGCGGGCGCCGGCGGGGTCGTCGCGGCGGGCGGGTCGGGGTCCGAAGCGTCCACGCCGCCGGGATCTCCCCCGTAGGGGTCGGCGCCCTGGGCCAACGCCCCTGGATCATCGCTGCACCCGGGGACCAGGCTGAGGGTTGCCAGGAGTGGGAAAATGTAGCGAAACGTATGCACGGTGCCCTAGCCCGAGCATTCGCCGTGCCGTCGAGATCGCGCTTCGTCTAGCTCAGCCGACCGTCTTCCACGCCTGCTGCGCCACGAGGCTCGCGCGCGTGATGTCGTCGCTGTCCGGGTCGCGCGAGATGTCCACCGCGGTGCCTTCGACGATGCCGCGAGTCGCCGCTAGGAGCCCGGATTCGAGCGCGACGAGGTCGTAGCCGCCCTCGAGCACCATGGCGATCCGGCCCTCGGCGCTCCTGTCCGCGACTCCCCGCAGGGCTCGAGCCATCCAGCCGAACGCGTCGGCCGAGAGCGTCATCTCGGCAAGCGGATCGCGCGCGGAGGCATCGAAGCCGGCGCTCACGAGCACGAGCTGCGGGCGATACTCCTCGAGCACGGGGAGGATCACGCGCTCGAAGGCCGCGCGATACACGGCGTCGCCGCCGCCCGCCGTGAGCGGCACGTTGACGGTGAAGCCCTTGCCCTCGCCCTCGCCCGTCTCGAGGACGGCGCCCGTTCCCGGATAGAAGGGGAACTGGTGCGTCGAGACGTAGAGGACGTTCGGGTCGTCGAAGAACGCGTCCTGGGTGCCGTTTCCGTGGTGGACGTCCCAGTCGACGATCGCGACTCGCTCGAGGCCGCGCGCACGCGCGTGCGCCGCCGCGATCGCGATGTTGTTCAGCAGGCAGAAGCCCATCGCGTGGTCGGGCCGCGCGTGATGCCCGGGCGGCCGCACGAGGGCGACCCCTCGCCTGGACGGCCCGTCGAGCAGCGCATCGACCATCGCGACGGTGCCGCCCGCCGCGAGCTCCGCGACCGCGACGCTCTCCGGCCCGACGTAGGTATCGGCATCGATGTAGCCCTGCTCGCCGTTGAGGGTCCGCAGCCACTCCACGAACTTCGGATCGTGCACGCGGGCGAGCTCTTCGTCCGTGACCGGGCGAGGCTCGATCGGCGTGAAAGACAGCTCCGAACGCTCGATCGCAGCCCGTGCCGCCTCGAGGCGTTCCGGCCTCTCGGGGTGATACCCGTTCGAGCGGTGCCGAAAGAACCTGGGGTCGGAGAGAAGAACGGCGTCAGTCATGAGTTGCCGCAGCGAACGCGGCGATGATAGCGTCTCCTGGCAGTTTCACAGAAACGTTCCGAGGGCGGAATGCGAAACAAAATCATCGCAGTCAACGCCGTGATCGTGCTCATCGTGGGGCTGCTTGCCTTCGCGATCGTTCGCACGCAACTCGCGGCAGAGACAAGCAGTACAGATCAGCTCAAGAGAAGCGCTCAGCGTGACGTGGCGGGAGCCGCGGCGCAGCTGCAGCTGGACGCCCTGCGCGCAGAGCGCTGGCTCGCCATGAAGGCGCAGGAGCCCGCGACGCGCGCGGCGCTCGGCAAGGCCACACCGGAGGCACGCGGCGACGCCGCGAGGCAGCTCTGCGATCAGATCGCGAGCGCGGCTTCGGGAGCGCTCGGAGCCAAGCCTTCGATCGTCGCCGTCGTCGACAACGCCGGGAAGATCGTGGGCCGCAACGGCTCCGACCTGAACCGCGGTGACGACATCGGCTCGGCGTACCCCGCCTTCAAGGAGGCCACGCAGCAGGCCCACCCCGGGTCCGACGTGTGGACCGACAAGGCACGCGCCGACCAGTACATCGCCTCGTATGCGCCGGTTCGCGACGAGAATCGCGCAGCCGGCATGCTCCTCATCGGGATCGCGATCAACGACGCGCTCGCGCGCGTCGGCGACATCACGACCGGGCGCGGCGTCCTCCTCGTCACCTCGACTGGCGACGTCGTCGCCAACTCCGGCAATGCCGGCGAGGACGTGAAGAACGCCGTCAAGGCGAGCGTCCAGGACGTGAAGAACTCGCTCTCGACGGGCAACGTCGTGGCGAGCGCTGCAGGCGACGTCATCTTCGCCTCGGCACCGCTCGCTGGCATGGGCGACGGAAAGCGCACGGCCGTCGTGGCCGCCGCGCCGCCGTCGCTCCTTCCCGCGGCGAACGGCATTCCGCTCTCCATCCTCGGGGTCATGGCGCTGGGGCTCATCCTCGTCGTCGCCGGCGGCTGGTTCCTCGGAAACTACATCTCGCGTCCGGTCGCTGCGCTCGAGGAGGGTCTCCTCATGATCCTCAACGGCCAGACGGACAAGCGCTTCGAGCTCGATCACGCCGAGCTCGGTGGTCTCGCCTTCCGCATCGATCAGCTGCTCAACCAGCTGATGGGCGTCGAGGAAGACAACACCGACGACGAGGGCCGCGTATCGAAGGCGCCCACGGCCGCGAACTTCGGCGACGCGCTCTCGGTCGACAAGAGCGGCGGCGCGGCCGCTGCGAACGTCGACGCTGCCAAGCTCGCAGCCGAGCCCGTCGAGGCCTACTACGCGCGCCTCTACCGCGAGTACATCACCGCGAAGAAGGCGCTCGGCGAGCAGGTCGACCACATCACCGACGCTGCCTTCCGTAGCCGCATCCAGGGCATGGAGCAGGACTTCACGAGCAAGAACGGTCGCTCTGTCCGCTACCACGTGCAGTCGAACGGCAAAGAAGTCGTCCTTCTCGCAGTCCCGCTGTGACGCCTCTTCGAAACTGAGGCGCGCCCGCAGCGCATCGAGGGCCCGTCCGCAACATCAGGCGTGTCCTCGGCGCGCAGCGCCGTCCGCCGAAGGCCTTCGTGTTGGGGACCTCCGGTCCCCCTCGCTCGCTCCGCTCGCGAGCCTCCCCCTGGGAGATTCGGCGCTACGCGCCGACCGGCGTGTGCAACGCACGCCGGTCACGAGTGCGCACAACAACGACTCAGGCGTGTCTGCGGCGCGCAGCGCCGTTCGCCGAAGGCGAAGCACGCCGGGCACGTCGCATCTCGGGGAGCCTCGCGCGAAGCGTGAGGGGCGGAGCCCCACAGGGAAGAGGCTCGCGAAGCGAGGGGCGGAGCCCAAAAAGATAGCGGACGCGACGGATCGAGCTTAAGAAGGGAGCCTCGATATGGGCCTCTTCGATCTGTTCAAGGGCAAGAGCGGCAAAGACGCGAGCGGCAAGGACGGCGGCGACAAGAAGCCGAAGGCCAACGCTGCCGCGAAGTATGCCGAGGCGGCAGGCAGCAAGCGCGCGCAGGCCTACGACCGCCAGGAGGCCATTGCCGAGCTCTGCAAGATGCAGTCGGCCGACGCGGTCGAGGCGCTGCTGAAGCGCTTCACCTTCGCGACCGACCCGTCGATCACCGATCAGGAAGAGAAAGAGGCGTGTTTCGAGGGCATCGTCGCGGCCGGCCGCGAGGCCATCGAGCCCGTGCGTGCCTTTGCGGCGAAAGCCGAGAGCGTCGCCCTGCCGATGCGCGTCCTGAAGGAGCTGCTCTCCGAGGAGGAGCTCGTCGAGGAGCTCCTCGTCTGGCTCGAGCGCTGGGACACCGAGTACGCCAAGTTCATCGACCCCAAGCTCCAGATGCTCCAGATGCTCGAGGAGTACTCGAACCCGGAGATCCGCGAGGCGGTCGAGCCGTTCCTCCAGGACGTGAACGAGCCTGCGCGCTTCTACGCGGTTGCCGCCACCTTCAAGCAGAAGGACCCGGCCGCGATCGCTCCGCTGCTCACGCTCCTCCTCGACGAGGAGAGCGTTCGCGTGCGCGCCAAGATCGCCGACGGCTTCGTCACCCTCCGCTGGGAGGTCCCCGACGAGCAGCGCGACGACGTCCGCAAGGTCCTTCCGCCGGCCTACTCGGTCGACGGTGAGGGCCACGTCACCAAGCGCGGCTAGCAAGCAAGTGGGGCTCCGCCCCTCTGCTTCTGGGGCTCCGCCCCTCTGCTTCTGGGGCTCCGCCCCTCACTTCGTGAGCCTCCCCGTGATCCCACTCGGCCGGCGTGATTCGCCTTCGGCGAACGGCGCTGCGCGCCGAAGACACGCCTGCGGTGCGTGGGGCCGTGAGCTTCCACGATGAGCGTTTCGAGGGGCGTGCTTCAGGTCCCTCGATCGCTTCAAGAGAAACGGCGTGCGCTGCGCACGCCGGTCGGCGCGCAGCGCCGATTCTCGCCTGGGGGAGGCTCCGAGCGGAGCGAGGAGGGGGACCGGAGGTCCCCACAAGCTAGTTAGTCGCTGAGCTTCGGAGCCGACGGCAACGAGAAGCCGACCGAGAGGCCGACCATCTGGTTGAACTTGAAGGTGCGGTCTTCCTTGTCGATCTTGTTGTCGGGGAACGACGCGTCCGGCGGCGCACCCTTCGAGTCGAAGCCTCCGCGGTTCCACGAGAACGGGAAGGCGCGGTACTCGATGTTCACGCTCACGAGGCCGTGCGTGTAGAGCGTGAGGCCGAGGCCGAACGTCGGCGCGATCGCCGTGCGCGTCTCGTTCGTGAACGTCGAGAGCTGCGTGCAGTTCGTGCAGTCCTTACGCTCCTCGACGCCGACGAAGGCGACGCCGCCGTGGACGTAGAGGTCTGTGTCGACGAACAGCTTCTGGAAGAGCGCGAGCTTCCCGCGGAACGGGCTGAACGTGATCTGCGGCGCAGCCATGTACTTCAGCTTGCCGACCTGCTCGGTGTACTTCGGCCCGTTCTTCGGCGGGATGTTCGCCGCGGTGCGCGAGTTGCGCGGAGCCGTCGCGTCGACCTTGTCGGCGAGGTCGGTGCTGAGGTTCAGCGCGCCGAAGCCGCCGTAGACCCCGAGCCCGAGCCAGTCGAAGACGTTGTACTGGAGCCGCAGCGTCACGAAGGTCGTGCGGTTGTACTCGTCGAGGAGCGTCTGCCCGATGCCGGGCGCGATCTCGAAGCGACCCTGGCGGTAGAGCCGCAGCTTGCGCACCGAAGGTGCACCCGCGAGCGGACCCGTGAGCTGGATCTCTTGAGCGCTTGCCGCCTTCGGCATCGCAGTCATGGCGCCGATGGCGGTGAGCGCACCGACGACGCCGGTTCGCAGGGTTCGCATGGCTCCGTTGGAGCGCCAAACGCGGGGGGAACGGAAGCTTTGCTTCATGGCCGTCCTGGTGCGGGGCATCACTTCGGGAGCCGATATTCCCAGCTGAACGGCAAGAACATGCTGATGCCGATCTGGGCTTGAACGTTGTTGGTAAGGGGCTTCTCGCCGAACCAGGTGTCCGGGTTCCGCTGCTGCACCTGAGTGGCCGCAACCTCGGTGTTCTCGAGCTGCTCGATGTAGATGTAGTCGCGGATCTCGCCCGTCACCGCGAACCAGCGGTTCAGGAAGACGCGGAGGCCGATGCCGACGGACATCGCGAGACGCCAGTCGTAGTCGAACTTGCGGTTGTCGGGGTCGATGACCGCGATGGGACGCGTGCGAAGGGCGCCGACGCCACCGACGATGTAGCCGTCGTAGTGGAAGATGAACTTGTCGAAGCCCGAGAATTTTCCGTACATCGGGACGTAGGTGAAGTTCACCGTGCCTGCGGCCTGGTACTCGTTCAGCGGAACCGCGAGGCGCGAGGCGCGGCGGTTCTGGAAGTTGAAGTCCGAGTCACCGTTGAACGGCTGGTGGAACGTGCCGTTGAAGCCGATCGCGAGGACGTTCGTCAGGTAGTAGTTCACCCCGAGGCCAGGCCCGAGGTGGCTGACGAACTGGTCGTTGAGGCTGAAGCTCCAGTAGGGCATCAGCTCGACGCGACCGCGGCGCAGCGCATAGATCTGCTGCACGGCGTAGACGTCGGCACGAACGTTCTTGTTCGAGAGCGCCTGGATGTCGCTCGCCTTCGGACACGCCGAGGGATCGATCTCGCAGATGCCTCCGCTGCTTCCGGTGGCGGGCGCACCCGTGTCTCCACCCGCAGGCGGAGTGCCGGTGTCACCACCCGCAGCAGGAGCACCTGGCGAATCGATATCGCCGAGATCACCGCCTGCACCTCCGGCCGGAGGCGTCGCCGGCGCCGTCGGCGCCGGTTTGGCCGCGGCAGGAGGCTTTCCTCCCGGCTTCTTCGGCTGCGCCAAGGCAGCCTGTGGCACCAGCATCGCTGCTGCCATGAGGAGCCAGAATCGAGCCTGCTTCATCGAGAGACCCCTTCCGTTTCGTCGTGCGCGCGCATCCATTGGGTGGTCACTAGAGTGGCCTAACGCTTGAGAAAAATTGAGGATTCAGGCTCACGGCGAAACCGCGTGGCACGTTATCACGATTTTTTTCAGCTGAGCAATGTCTAAATTGCAACATACACGGAGGCGTCACGCGGCTGCTGCCTCGTCATCGTCTCGGCCGAAGAGAGCCTCGACGAAGTCCACTGCAACGAACTCGCGCAGGTCCTCGGCGCGCTCGCCGAGACCGATGTAGCGGACGGGCACCTTCAGCTCGTCGCAGACACCGAGCACGACGCCGCCCTTGGCCGTGCCATCCAGCTTCGTCAGGATGAGGCCCGTCAGCTCGAGGGCCTCCTTGAACAGGGCGGCCTGCGTGAGCGCGTTCTGGCCCGTCGTGGCGTCGAGAACGAGCAAGGTCTCGTGGGGAGCGCCATCCATCGCCTTGGCGATGGTGCGCTTCACCTTCTTGATCTCGTCCATCAGGTTCACCTTCGTGTGAAGGCGCCCCGCGGTGTCGACGAGGAGCACGTCGGCGCCGACCTCGGCGGCCTTCTTCGTCGCCTCGAAGGCAACCGCGCCCGGGTCGGCGCCCTCCTTGCCCTTCACGACCTCGGCTCCGACGCGCTTGCCCCAGACCTCGAGCTGCTGGACGGCAGCCGCGCGGAACGTGTCGCCGGCGGCGAGAACGACCTTCTTGCCCTCGCTGTTCCACTTCGTCGCGAGCTTGCCGATCGTGGTCGTCTTGCCGACGCCGTTCACACCGACCATGAGAACGACGATCGGCTTCTGTTTGGAGCCCGAGCGAGCCTCGGGCTGCCCGATGTCGAGGATGCGCGTGGCCTCGGCGCGAAGCGCAGCCCACACCGCGTCGGAGTCCGCAAGCTCGTTCTTCTTCAGCTTCTCGCGAAGCCGCTCGAGGATCGACTGCGTGGTCTTCACGCCGACGTCGCTCGAGATCATGATCTCTTCCATCTGCTCGAGAATGGCCGGGTCGATCTCTTTCTTGCCTGTGAAGAGCGCCTTCAGCTTCGCCATGAACCCGCCGCGCGTGGCGGCGAGCCCCTTGCGGAGGCCGGCGACGTCTTTCTTCGACGCGACGGGCGGAGCCGCAGTCGTCGGCTCGACGGTGATGGCCGGCACGTTCGCCGACTCGTCGGGCAGAACCTCGGCCGAAGGCAGCGACTCGGGCGTCGGCGGCTTCGGGGTCGGCCCGAGCTGTCGGCCCTCTTTGCCTTCTTTGCGGGCGGCAGCGGCAGTGGGCTCGCCGGCTCGCGGCTCGATCGCGCGCTTCTCGACGGCCGTCCCCGGAAGCGCCTTCTTCCGGAAGAACAGGACGTAGACGAGCAGCGCCACGACGGCGACGACGACGAGGACGATCGGCAGGTTGTCCATCGCGGGGCACCCTTATAAGGAGGGCGCCGCCAGCGCGTCAACGGCGCTCGTCTTCTTCTGGCTTACGCGGCTCCGGAAGGGCTCCTGGGCCGTCCTTTTCGGGGGTTATGCCAGGGCGTCCGTCGGCCGGCAGCATCCGCTCGATCTCGCGTTCGGTCCGCGCGTCGACCTCGCCGCCACCGAAGACGGCTTTTTCGACCGCGTCGGCCCACCGCGCGGTCTGGAAGTCCTCGGCTGCCGCACGACGAATGTGGCCCGGGGTCGGCTCGGGCTTCACGTCGAACGGACGACCGCGCTTGCGCGCCCAGGCGACCAGCCGCGCGAGCAGCGCGCGACGACGCAGCACGATGGCGATCGACAGCTCGCCGGCAGGAGGCAGCGGCTGGACGAGGCGCGCGTGGAGCGGGGCCTCGACGGCGATCTGCTCGTCGCCGACGAGCCCTGGGATCGTAGGGAGAACGAACGAGCCTTCGGCGTCGGTCCCCACGCTCGCGAGGATGCTCCTGCCGTCGAACGTTCCGCGATCGACCCAGACGCGCGCGCCGCCGACGGGCGTCCCTTCGTGAGCGTCGACGACCTGACCGCGCCAGCCGCTCTCGCCGTGCGCGGCTGCTCTGACGACCTCGAGACGAGGGCTGCCGACCTTCGCCTCGACGTCGACCTTTGCCGGCTCCGGCTCGGGCTTGTTCCCCTTCGACGCCACGCGACCGACGAGGAAGAAGGCGAGAACGGCGAGCCCGGCGAGGAGGATCGGCGCCTTCGCGGCGAGGCCGGGGCCGCGGATCGGGACCTTCACCGTCGGCTCGCCGAGCGCTTCGAACCATGGCGCGTTCGGGATGTAGCGGAGGCGAACGAGCGCCTCGCTGCCCTCCGCGGTGAACGTGAGCGTGAGGCGAGCGATGCCGCGCTCGACCGGAGCCGCGCCGACGACGACGTCGCCGACGTGCGCTTCGACGCCGCCCTCGGTGACGGGACCGATCGACGAGGCGACGTCGACGACGAGCGGGATGCCGTCCTCGGGCACTTGCGCCGTGAGCTCACCGCGCTCCGCGGCCGGCACGCGCAGCGAGACCTTCACGCGTCTTTCGATCTCCGCGACGTGAACGGCGAACGCCGTCTGGGCGTCTCCTGCGAAGGAGACGTGCAGCGAGCCGCGCCCGGGTGGGCCCAGTCGCGCCGTGTCGACGGCGAAGCGTGCGCGGCCCGACCCGTCCGTCGTGCTTCGCCCGAGCTCCGCGTTCTTCTCGTTCGCGAGGAGGAGCGACAGTCCGGGCTTTGCCTGCGTCGTTCCGTCGTCCTCGACAAGAGCCGCCGCTTCGAAGGCCGCCTTCGGCGTATCGAGCGAGACGATGTGCGGAGTCGGGTCGAAGCGGAGAACGAGCCCCTGGCGCGAGAGGTCGAACGCGAGATCGGCATCGGCCGCGTCGACGAGGTTCGAGCCCCTCCACGAGAGATGAGCGACATGCCGATCGGGGACGAGCTTCGCGCGAAAACAGAAGCGGCCGCCCTCGTCCGTCACGGCGGCCACGTCCGGCGCGTCCGGGGGACCTACGACTCGGACGCCGTAGGCGGTAGGCGGTCGATCGGTGCTCCTGTCGCATGACCGGGCTGCGCGAAGACCTTCGATCACGTTGGGGTCGCGCGGGTCGCTCTCGCGCGCCACGTGAATGGTGACGCTCTCGCTGGGAAGAGGCTGGCCCGCGTCGTCCACCAGCGAGCCGCTGAGGATGAGCTCGCCCTGATCGCGCGACGCGCGCGCCACGATCCTTGCAGTTCCGCGCACGTGGATGCGCACCCCGTCGGCACGAGCGGCCGCGGGGAAGGGGAGCCCCACCGCCCACGCGAGCACCGCGAGGCACAAGGCCCAGCGGACGAGAAACTCGGGAACGAAGGAGCGCTTCAAGGGTCCAGTGGAGGAGTGTCGTGAGCGAGGTGAAGTTTTGGTCGCAGCCGCTCGTCGATCGATCGACGGCGTGAGTGCGGCAGAGAGCGAAACGCAGGACAAGGTTGATGAGAAGGCTATCGAAAAGGTCGTGCGGGGGCTCGGGCAATGCGTGATACCTTTTCTAGGTCTATGCGCGTCCGGGGCTCTGGGACTGGCCTGATAGCGAGGATGACGCGTGGCGCGCTGTTCGCCGCGGCGTTGGCGGGCACGCTCGTCTCGCTCGCGCCCCGCCCGGTCCACGCCGACGCGGACCGCGTGAGGTTTCTCGCCGACAAGCTGAGCTCGGACGACCCGCGCGTGCGCACGAGCGCAGCGCTGGCGCTCGGAGCCAGCAACGAGGACGGCGCGGTGGACCCGCTCTGCGGCGCGCTCAAGGACTCCGCCGAGGTCGTTCGACAGGCCTCCGCTGTCGCGCTGAAGCGCCTCGGCAAAGCCCAGTCGGTTCCTTGCCTGAAGACCCGCCTCGAGAACGAGAGCAACGAGGGCGTGAAGATCGCCATCAATCGCGCCATCGAGTCGATCTCCGCCGCCGCCCCGAGCGGCGCCGCCGTCGCGGACGACAAGATCAAGGAGAACGCGAGCGCGAAATATTACATCTCGCTCTCCACCATCGCGAACTCCACCGGCCGCTCGCAGCCGGAGGTCGAGAGCGTCGTGGTGAAGGCGATCAAGTCGAAGCTCGAGGCCGCAGGCACCGTGCAGCTCGCTCCAACGAAGGAGACCGCCGAAGCGGCGCGCGAGACGATGAAGAAGCGGAAGATGAACGGCTTCTACCTCGCGATCGCCGTCGACAAGTTCGACTACTCGAACGGCAATCTCCGGGTGAAGGTGAAGATCGGCGTCTTCACCTACCCGGGCAAGTCACTCCTCGGCAACGTCGACAAGGCGCTGACCAAGGAAGGAGTCTCGAGCGGCGACAAGTCGTCCGAGGACCAGTTGTTGGATATGGCGGCCGCGGCCGCGAGCGCGCAATTCGCGGAGAACGCGCCTGCGTTCCTTTGAGCATTTCTTCTTGAGGGCATGACGATGACGACCTCCGTAGCGCCGGCCCCGCAGGCCCGACCCAAGTACAAGCGCAGCTTCAAGAACTACCTGCTCGACCCCCGCTTCCAGCTGAAGTGGACCGGCATGATCATCACCGTCGCCTTCGTGATCAGCGCGATCATGGGCGTCTTCCTGTATCGCACCAGCAGCGAGGTGACGGCGCAGAGCCAGAAGGTGATCGGGCAGGGGCAGGAGCTCATCAAGGAGAGCCAGAAGAACTCCGACCTGGTGAAGATGCAGATCAAGAAGGAGTACGGCGACGCCCCCGAGCTCGCCGACACCTTCAACAAGAGCGCCCACGAGCTCGACGCTCAGCTCGAGGTGAAGCAGAAGGCGCTGCTCTCGCAGCAGCAGGCGACGATCTCGCAGCAGAACACGATGCTCACGTCGCTTGTCGCGGGCCTCGCGCTGCTCGTTCTCCTCATCGGCGTCCTCGGCATCTACTTCACGCACAAGGTCGTCGGGCCCATCTACAAGATGAAGCTGCTCCTCAAGCAGGTCGGTGACGGCAAGCTCAATTTCTACGGCAAGCTTCGCAAGGGCGACGAGCTCCAGGACTTCTTCGTCGTCTTCGAGGCCATGGTCGAGAAGCTCAAGGAGCGGCAGCGCCGGGAGGTCGCGGAGCTCGAGGCGGCGATGGATGCCGCGAAGGCGTCCGGCGCGAGCGAGGACGCGATCGACAAGATCCGCCTCGTCCGCGACGAAATGAAGGCCGCCCTCGACCTCTGACGCTCCGAAGCGACCCGCTACCCCTCGCGGGTCCAAGCGACCCGCTACGCGTCGTCCTCGGTGAACGCGCCGGCGATCCACTCGATCGTCAGCGCTCCGCTCTCGTCGCGCGTGACGGCGGCCACGTCGATGCGCAGGCGCTTCACCTCGGGCATCTTCGAGATGCGCCCCTTCCAGAGGGCGCGCACACCACGGAGGAGCGTGCGGCGCTTCGTCCGCGAGATGCTCGCGAGCGGCTTCTCGTAGGAGCCGGGACCGCGCGCGCGCACCTCGACGACGACGACCAGGTCGCCTTTCTTGGCGACGAGATCGAGCTCCAGCGCACCGATGCGCAGGTTCTGCCAGAGGACTCGAAAACCGTTCGCCCGAAGCTTGTCGGCCGCGGCCGCTTCGGCCTCGCGGCCGTGAAGAGTGGCTAGACGCGCTCGCGCGCCGTCACTGCCCACACTTGTTCGTGATCGGGTCGCAGTCGCCCTGGTTGCAGGCCGTGTCCTTGTTGTACGCCGTGTTGTCCTTGATGCAGTACGAGCCTGTGAGGCCTTCGTTACCGGCACCGATCGACGTGACGAGCGGCGTACACGAGAAGCCGTCCGGACAGTCGCAGAACGTCTGATCGCTCGGCTTGTCGCCGTTGATGTCGGCGCAGCGGCAGGAGCAGTAGACCGCCTTGTCGGCGGCGCGGTCACGGCACTGCGCGGCGACGAGCGCCTTCTTGCGCGGGTCGCGGAAGCTCTCGGCCTTGGTCGGATCCGTGAGGCCCGTGACCTTGTCGGTCGTGCCGGGAATGCTGCAGCCACCCTGCGCGTCAGCGGCATGCTGCTCGGGCGACTTCGCCGCGGCGAGGTTCACGCCTTCGCTGCTCTGGCCGTAGGGACACGACGCGCGACCTCGGAAGTGATTCACGAGGCAGATGCGCGTGCGGCACTGGAAGCTCTTCGACTCGACGCTGACTTCCTTTTCGTCGAATCCGATGAAGCTCGGATCGTACTCCTGCTCGGGAGTGCACGGGTCGCCGACGCCTTCGTCTTTGCAACCGGGCAGCGTGCTCGCGACGAGCAGGCCCATTCCAACGAGCAAAGACGTCAAAATCGCACGCGTCATTCTGGGGCGGGACGGTAGACGTTTGGCAGCGAGAGCGTCAAGCATGTCCTTCGCCTCATGGCCGAACGTCGTTCGTTCCATCGCATCACGAAGCGCGCTTCTCTTGCTCCGTCCTGCCGGTCGTCTCGATCGCGTCCCCGACTCGGAGCGCGCGCGTCCGCGGCCACCCTGGAGTAGAGCGTCCTCGCGGGGGTGGCGGATTAGGGCAGTCCCAAGGCGACGGCGTCCGGGGTGTTCAGTCGACGTGCGCCGGCAAATCGCCTTGACAAAACAGATTTAGGCTCCGTAACATTCCGCGGCCCACCGGGATTATCTTTGTAATTTCATTGAGCTTTTTGACTTCGCTCCCACCGCCTTTCGGCCGTTGGAGCTCGAATTTCGCGGCGTAACGAGAATCAGTCACGAGAAACGCGCAAATAACGGCGCGCGCACGGTCTCACACTCTCTCTCTCCCTCACGAAGGCGAGGATCCTGGAATGCGTCACTCGATTGTCAGCAGCAGCGGCGTTCGCAGCAGCAGCTTGCGCAAGCTACTCATCGCATCAGGCGCGTGCCTGCTGTCGTTGTCGCTCGTGAGCTCGCAGGCCTCCGCGCAGAAGCCGAAGCCGAAAGCGCCGACCGCCAAGCCCGCGGGCAAGCCCGCCGGCAAGCCCGGTGGCAAGCCCGGTGGCAACGAGTCGATCGAGCTCGACGAGCCGGCCACGCCGGCCGCGGGTCAGCCGAAGGCGGCCGACACCGGCCCCGCGCCTGTCGCCGGTCAGATGACCGAGCAGGCCGCGCAGGCGAAGCGCCTCTTCGACGGCGAGAAGTGGGGCGACGCATCGCTCGCTCTCTATCGCGTCTACAAGGGCGAGACGGGCGACGACGAGGGCAACAAGCAGCTCTCGCAGTACCACCTCGCGATCTCGCTCTACCGCCTCAAGTTCTATCAGGCCGCTTACGGCATCTTCTCCGAGATCGCCGACAAGCCGAACCACCTCAAGTTCAACGAGACCTTGCTGTGGCTCGCGAAGCTCGCGACCGACCTGCCCGAGCCCGCCGACATCGTCGAGCGCGTCGGCAAGTACAACGACGCGGCGATCGAGAAGTTCAACAACCAGAACCAGCGCGAGCTCTACTGGCAGCTGAACTACCTCCTCGGCCGGTACAAGTACCGCAACCGCCAGTACGAGGACGCGCTTCGCCTGTTCTCGAAGGTGAGCCGCGAGTCGAAGTACTACATCAAGGGTCAGTTCTTCTCGGGCATCTCGAACGTGCAGGTCCGCAAGAGCGTTCCCGCCGTCCAGTCGTTCCAGAAGATCGTCGGCGCCATCGACGAAGGCGTCGAGGGGCTCGAGGACGAGGAGCGCATGAGGGACCTCGCGTTCCTCTCGATGGCGCGCACGTACTACTCGGCCTCGGTTCGCCTCGACGAGAACAACGCGCCGACGATCGACAGCTCGAAGCTGTCCGCCGCCGTCAAGTACTGGAACAAGGTCGACGTCGGCAGCGAGTACTGGCTCGACGCGCTCTTCGAGGAGTCGTGGGCCTACTTCATGGCCGGCGACTACGCGCACGCGCTCGGTAACGTGCACACGATCCAGTCGCCGTACTTCCCGAACTCGTACTACCCGGAAGCTGACATCCTCAGGGGCGTCATCTACTTCGCGAACTGTCAGTACGACGACGCCGAGATCATCGTCGCCAAGTTCCAGGCGAAGTACCAGCCGATGTACGACGACCTCAACAAGGTCCTCACGCGGTTCAAGGGCGACGAGGCCGACGAGCCCTTCTACAAGTTCCTGAAGGACGTTCGCGACGACAAGGCGGACCTTCCGCCGCGCATCAAGATCGTCGTTCACAACGCGCTCTCCGATCGCCAGCTGCTCCGCCACCTCTCGTACGTCCAGGTCCTCGACGACGAGGGCAAGCGCTTCGGCAAGGCGCCCGCGAGCTTCCGCGATTCCCCGCTCGGCAACGACGTCAAGGACTCGCTGCAGCTCGCGCGCGACATCGCTGTCCGTAACGCAGGTCAGCTCGCTCGCGAGCGCTACCAGCGCAACCTGGACGAGCTCAACGAGCACCTCCGCGACAGCGCGAAGATCCTGATCGACATCAACGCGGCGAAGCGCAACCAGCTCGACGCGGCAATCGCTGGCTCCCAGGTCACTGCCCAGGAGTCTCAGCGCAACATCGTGAAGCCCGACGAGGAGCACGTGGTCTGGCCGTTCGACGGCGAGTACTGGCGTGACGAGCTCGGGTTCTATCGTCAGACCATCACCTCGAAGTGTGGGAGGTAGGTTCCGTATGAAGCGTGTTCTCCAAGTAGCGATCCTCGGCACCCTCGTCGCAGGCACCGTCCCGACAGCATGGGGCGCGGAGGTCTGCATCGACGACAAGGCCAAGGCCTCCCTCAACGCGTGCGGCGGCAACGGACCGAAGGAGTTCGACGTCGGCAAACACGGCAAGACTCCGCAGGTCAACTTCCACTCGGCGCCGCCTCCCGCGGATCTGAAGAAGCGCGACCAGCAGACGAAGCCGTCCAACCCGTCGCTCCAGGACGCTCCGCGCGACGAGCGCAAGAGCCGCCTGGCCGCGCGCCAGCGCGCGCTGCTCGTCACCGAGATCGCCGGCCTCGAGCGCCTCTTCGAAACGACGAAGAAGAACGCGCCCGACCGCCCGCAGCTCGGCCGTCGCCTCGCAGAGGCGTACGTCGAAATGGAAGCCGCCGCCTTCCGCGACAAGACGGAAGCGGAGATCAAGCGCGACGGGTTCAAGAAGACGAACCCGCAGGCCGCCGGCCAGCAGCAGACCCAGGCGAATCAAGCCGATCAGGTCATGAAGCTCGCCCGCAAGAAGGCGATCGAGAACTACACGCTCATCGCGAACGACTACCCGACCTACGGGCAGCTCGACGAGGTCCTCTACTACCTCGCGTACGAGTACGAGCAGGCGAGCGACCTCAAGAACGCGCGCTCGGTCTACTTCGACCTCATCAAGAAGCGCCCGGACTCGAAGTACATCCCCAACGCGTACCTCGCGTTCGGCGAGCTCTTCTTCAACGAAGCCCAGGGCGATCCCTCGAAGTGGGACCTCGCCGCGCAGGCCTACGCGGAGGTCATCAAGTACCCGCCGCCGAACAACAAGGTCTACGGCTACGCCTGGTACAAGCTCGCGTACGTGTTCTGGAACAAGGGCGAGCTCGACAAGTCGCTCAACGCCTTCAAGAAGACGATCGAGTTCGGCGTCGTCCACAACCAGCTACCGGGAGCCGCGAAGCTCGCCGACAGCGCGCGTCGTGACGTCATCCCGGTCTACGCCCTCAAGGGCGACCCCGCGCAGGCCTACAATTTCTTGCACAACATCTCGGGCGATGCCTCCGGCACGAACGAGAAGACGTACAAGATGATGGACGACCTCGGTAACAACTACCTCGACACGGGTCACTACCCGGAGGCGATCCTTCTCTACAAGGACCTCATCGGGCGCGACAAGTCGGGTCGGCATTGCGTCTACCAGGCGCACATCACCGAAGCGACGATGGCCATGAAGTCCGGCAACAAGGACGTCATCGTCAAGGAAGTCGACAACCAGGTCAAAGTCGCCCAGGAGTTCAAGAACGGCTCCTACTCCGCCGAGCTGAAGCAGGAGTGCGCCAACAAGAGCGCCGCCCTCGCGACGGAAACGGCGATGGCGTGGCACCTCGAGGCCGTCGGCTCGCAAGGGCAGCGCGGCACCGGCGACCTGAAGACGATGGGCGCGGCAGCGTCCCTCTACAAGAAGGTCGTCGATACCTGGAACGCCCAGGAGTTCTCGACCTTCGTCTTCCCGCGCGTCGTGAAGGAAGACTGGCCGAACATCTACAAGATCAAGTACGCGATGGCCGACCTTCTGTACTTCCAGAAGGATTGGGCCAAGTGCGGCCCGGCGTTCGACTCCGTCGTCGCCGAGAACCCCACCGCAGCCGAGGCCCCCGAGGCCGCGTACGCGTCGGTGCTCTGCTACCAGAACATCTACGAAGAGACGCACAAGGGCGGCGCCGATCGTAAGGGCGGAGGCAACCTCCCCGGCCAGAAGGAGAAGCCGGAGAAGGACAAGGCCAAGCTCGCCGAGGCTGAGCGCGAGAAGCTCAAGCCGAAGGACATGACCGACAACCAGAAGGGCATGGTCCAGGCCTTCAATCGGTACATTTGCTACATCAACCCGCCGAAGAGCGACAACGCGGGTCAGGAGCAGCTCGTCGAGGTGAAGTACGCGCGCGCGCGCACCTACTTCGAGTCGCAGCACTGGGAGGAGGCCGCGATCGGCTTCCGTGACATCGCGCTCAACAACTCGGACCGCGACGTCGGCATCTACGCGTCGCAGCTGTACCTCGAGAGCGTGAACGTCCTCGGCGCTCACTTCTCGAAGACGGCTTGCTTCGACGACATGGAGCAGGACGTTCCGAAGTTCATCGAGCTCTACTGCCAGGGCGAGAAGGCCGCGAAGAACGCCGAGGCCTGTACGAGCCTCAACAAGATCCAGGTCGACATCCTCCGCATCAAGGCCCAGAAGCTGGTCGAGCGCGCGGACAAGGAAGGCGGCAAGGAGGCCCTCGCTCTCTACGAGAAGGGCGGCGCTGCGTACTTCGAGATGTTCCGGAAGTACTGCCAGGATCCGGTCTCGAACAACCAGTCCCCGCAGGCCGAGAAGTGCGACGAAATCGCGTACAACGCGGCTCGCGCATTCCAGGCTGCACGCCTCGTCGCGAAGGCGATCACGGCGCGCAAGTCGCTCCTCGCCTACGACGAGAAGCTGAAGCTGAACTCGCCGCTCGCCAAGAAGGCGACGTACGAGATCGGCGGTAACTACCAGGCCATCGCCGTCTACGAGCTCGCGGCCGACTGGTACGAGCGCTACGCGAAGGCGGACCCGAAGGCGCCCGACGCCGACAAGGCCCTCGCCGACGCCGTCATCCTCCGTCTCGGCCTCGGCCAGGAGGACATGGCGATCTCGGACGCGCAGACGTTCACGAAGAACTACGGCGGCGCGAAGCCGGCGCAGACGGCCTCGATCGCGTTCGCGGTCGGCGCCCACTATGCGGAGCAGGGCAACTGGGACAAGGCGCGCGGCGCGCTCACCGGGTCGATGGGCGTCATCGACAAGGCGGCGCCCGACGTCCAGGTCCAGGCTCACGCAACGCTCGGTCGCGTGTACCTCACCGGGTACAAGGGCACGGGCGAGGCGCAGGCCAAGGGCGAGTACGCCAAGGTTCGCGGGCTCTGGAGCGATCCGGCGAAGGCCGAGGCCGCCATCCGTGCCGCGTACCCGACGGAGGACGCCGGCTCGCAGGATCGTCGTCTCGCGAAGGCGCTCAACGCCGTCGGTGAGGCGTACTTCTTCGCCGCCGAGGAGCGTCGCAAGGCCGAGGTCGAGGTCGTGAAGTTCCCGGCCTATTCGGGCCCCGGCGACAAGGCCACGGTCATCAAGCACATCCAGACCAAGGTCAAGGACTGGTACGAGAAGAAGAAGGCGGCGATCGAGAAGGTCGAGCCCGAGTACATCAAGATCCTCGAGCTCAAGCCCGTCCCGCCGCCGAAGTGGGTCATCGCGGCCGGCTCTCGCGCCGGCCTCATGTGGGGCGATCTCGTCGACGACTTCCGCCGCGCGCCGATCCCGGCCGCCTGGAAGACGGACGCGGAGCTCCGCGGCGTCTACTACGACAGCCTCGACGCCGCGTCCGAGCCCTTCAAGGTTCGCAACGCGAAGCCGGCGCTCAAGAAGTGCCTCGATCTGTCGGTCAAGTACCAGTACTTCGACGAGTACTCGCGTAACTGCGAGGTCTGGCTCGCGAAGAACTACAAGTCCGAATACCACGTCGTCGACGAGCTTCGCGGAGCGCCCACGCTCTCCAACAGCGGTCTCGACGAGAAGGCGCCGCCGGTCCTCACCGACGGTACGTTCTGGCACCCGCCCGCAGCTGCTCCCGAGAAGACCACCGTGTCGACGACGGAAGAGGGCGGCGGAGCGGCCGAACCCAAGGGCGGCGGCAGGCCGGCGTCCAAGCCCGCAGCTGCACCCAAGGGCGGCGCTCGTCCGCTCCCGGGCGGGAAGAAGAAGTGAGGACTGCCATGAAGAACATCACGACGATCCTCTACTCATCGATCCTCGCCACGCTGCTCGCGACTGCCGCCTGCGGCGGCGGCGGCGGCACCGAAGGTCCCAAGGTCCCGGGCAAGGGCGGCAACGGCGCCGGCACCGCTCCCGAGGAAGTATCGAAGGACGCTCAGGCGAAGTTCAACGCCGCGCTCGACGCGTTCGTCGAGCACGACAAGGCGAACAACTGGGACGACGCCGCGTGCGGCTCCGTCGCCAAGATGTTCGACGACGCCGTGGCGTCCCAGAAGGGCCGCTTCGCTCAGGCGACGTTCAACGCCGGTCTCGCGTACCAGCGCTGCAACGACGACAAGAACGCGAAGGCGAAGTTCGAGCAGGTCCTGAAGGACGACCCGAAGTTCCACCACGCTCGCGCGCAGCTCGCCCTGTACCAGTTCAAGGCGGACTCGAACGAGGACGCGGCGATCGGCGCCATGCAGCAGGCCGTCACCGACGCGCAGTTCCAGAACGTCCCCGCGCTCGTCAACCTGGCGATGTTCCAGATGATGCGCGACGGAGCGTCCGGGCAGCAGGACTGCAAGGACGACATGGAGTGCGCGAAGAAGAACCTTCAGCGCGCGCTCGCCATCGACGACGCCTTCATGCCGGCGTTCAACCAGCTCGCGCTCTACTACTTCCAGCTCGCGAAGAAGCGCGCTGGCTCGGTGAAGTCGACGGGCAAGGGCTCTCGCGGCCGTCAGGTCGTCACGCATGCCGCCGTCGGCAAGCGCGCCGACGTGCAGCAGCTCGAGCTCGCGGCGCTCGTCTGCTCGCAGGCGATCCGCAAGAACCCGAACTACGCGCCGATCCACAACACGGCGGGTCTCATCCAGAACGAGCTCGGTCAGGTCAACGGCGCAGTCGGCGAGTTCGCCACCGCGGCGAAGCTCGACCCGAAGTTCTTCGAAGCGCAGATGAACTTCGCGGCCGTCAACCTCGGCTTCCGCGGCTTCGAGCAGGCGCAGTCGGCGTACACGAAGGCGCTCGCGATGCGTCCGAACGACTACGATGCGCACCTCGGAATGGCCCTCGCGCTCCGCGGTCCGATCACCGGCTCCGAGAACGACTACGACCAGCGCGTGAACGCGGTCCAGGGCGAGCTCGACGCGGCCAAGAAGCTCGATGCGAACCGCCCGGACGCCTACTACAACGAGGGCATCCTCACGCAGGAGTTCAAGGCGAAGGGCTCGCTCGACAAGGAGAAGCAGAAGGCGCTCCTCCGCCAGTCGCAGCAGATCTTCCAGTCGTTCATCGACAAGGCGAGCGGCAAGCCCGAGTACGACGGTGCCGTGAAGCGCTCGAAGGAGCGCATTCAGGACATCGACGACACGCTCAAGTTCATGGACCTCGGCGTCGAGGACCAGAAGTCGGCGGCGCCCGCGGGGGCGGCTCCGGCAGGGGCGGCTCCGGCAGGGGCGGCAGCGCCGGCAGCAGCCGACCCCGCCAAGAAGTAACGAGGCAGGAACGAAGGCAGAGCGACCTTCGGGAGCTCGTGCCGTGTGGTTCACACGGCCGGACGCGGAAAAATCCGTGTCCGCCTTTCTTCTTGGGTTGCGTGGGAACCTTTGACCCCGAGGCGCTGTCAGGTCCCGATGAGGCTGACGCAAACCCGCTTGAACAAAGCGCGTCTCGGGAATGCGGTCAGCTTGCCGTCAAGGGTCTCGGGTAGTACAATGACACTGTAATCGCGGCGTAAAATTACTGGGAAATTGGAACACTTACAATTCCCCAGTAGGCCACGCTAACGTTCACCGCGACGACACGCAGACGGAGACTGAGACCATGAAGGCCAAGCGAATCTTCGGAGTTTGTGCAGCAGCGTTTCTCCTCCTGTCGAGCGCGTCCGCGTTTGCACAGCAGGCGCCGGGTGGCGCGGCTGCCGGCGGCGCGGCTCCGAAGGCATCTGGCGGCGGCGGCAAGGACGAGGGCTACGGCTACGAGTTCTCCGACGACCCGCTCGCGGCCGGCGGCTTCGGTCCGAACGACGCGACGATTCGCGTTCGTCCCGGGCCGGTGCGCACGACTCTGATCCGTCCGCGCACGTCGTTCGTGCCCGAGATGCTCAAGTCCGTCGAGAATCTCTGAGCTAGTTCGAGGGGGCTCCGCCCTCTCTGACGGCTACCCAGGTTCGAGGGGGCTCTGACCCCGAGAAGTTCGCTCCGCTGTTTCTGTTTCGCTAGACGACGCGCAGTACCGTTTCGAAAGGTTGTCGACGATGGAAGGCAAAGCCAAGGTTGCTCTGACGTTCGCTCTCTACCAGGGCGATCAGCTCGTGCGCCGTGACAGCATCGCGCAGGACATCGTGAAGGTCGGCAAGGACCCGCGATCTCACCTGCGCGTCGACGACGACCTTGCCTCGCGTATGCACGCGGTCATCGAGGTCGCCGGCCCGAACGACATCACCCTGATCGACCTGGGCAACGAGCCGGGCACCATGGTGAACGGCCAGCGCGTCAACAAGTGCAAGATCCGTCCGGGCGATCAGATCCAGATCGGCTCGACGATGATTCAGCTCGAGAGCGCCGAGCTCCAGGGCGCAGCGAGCGCTGGCGCGCCGGCCACGGCACCTTCCGCGACCGCGTCGAACCGCCCGCAGATGGCCGTCAACACGCCGACCGAGGCGCTCGCCGCCGCCCACGTCGGCCAGGGCGCCGCCACGGCACTCGGTGGCTTCGGAATGGGCGCGGCTCCGTCGTCGAACCCCTTCGCGGGCGCAGCTCCCCCGAGCGCCCCGCCGCCTCCTCCGGGTGGCAACCCGTTCGCGGCGCAGGCGGCTCCTCCCCCGAGCAACCCGCCGGCCACCGGCCACAACCCGTTCGCGGCGGGTGCATCGCCCTTCAGCGGCGGCGCGGCGGCTGCCTCGAACAACCCGTTCGCTCCCGCGAATCCCTTCGTCGCGTCGGCGGCGGAGCAGGCGTACGGCGGCTACGGCGTCAACTCGCCGGGCGGCTCGGACTTCGATCCGAACCAGCCGTTCACCTACTCGATGATCAAGAGCGGCCCCGACGTCCATCCGGACGAGGTCGAGGGGCACGCGGCGGCGGTCGAGGTCCTCGTCAAGTGGGACCAGAACACGCTTCACGTCTCGCACGAGAGCCCGCCGAAGAGCTTCTTCGTCGGCGAGGAGCAGCTCGGCTGCAACTACTTCGTCCCGAGCGAGGTGCTCGGTACCACGCGCGCGCCGATCGTCGTCGCTCGCGGCGTCAGCGTCGCGCTCGTCATGCTCCCGCGCTCGAGCGGCACGGTCGAGATCCCCGGCCAGGGAACGTTCACGTTCCACGACCTCATCCAGGCCGGTCGCGCACGCCCCTCGTCGGAGATGAGCGGCGCGCACGAGTTCGACCTGCCGACCAACGCGAAGGCGCGCATGGAGCTCGAGGGCTCCGGCCTGTCCTTCGAGGTCAGCGCGGTCAACGCCGGAAAGGCTCCGCCCGTCGGCGCGTTCTCGAGCTTCGAGCCGGCCGCGTACATGTTCATCGGCCTCTCGTTCCTCCTTCACATCGGCATCGTCGCCTCGATGGCGTTCTTCATGCCGAAGATGAACGGGGACGACTCCGAAGCGATCGACCGCGATCAGCTCCTGCTCATGCAGAAGATGCTGAACGCCGCTGCCGAGCGCGAGCAGGAAGAGAAGAAGACCGAAGAGGTCACCGACAACAACGCCGATCAGAAAGAGGGCGGGAGCGGTACGCGCGCGAAGGGTGAAGAGGGGTCGATGGGTAACCCCAACACCAACGCCGTGAACAAGCGCTACGGCGTCCAGGGCCCGAAGGACAATCCCGATCCGCACATTGCCCGTCAGGCTGCGATGAAGGAAGCGCAGGACTTCGGCATGATCGGCCTCATCAACGTCGGCGCGGGCGGCGATCCGAACGCCCCGACGGCACCGTGGGGTCGTGAAGAGTCGAGCGGCAACGACCCGCTCTCTGCCCGCGGCAACATGTGGGGCGATGCGATCGGCGACGCGTTCGGCGCAGGCGGTCTCGGCCTCTCCGGCGTCGGCGAAGGCGGCGGCGGTCGCGGCGAAGGCATCGGCCTCGGCAACATCGGGACGCTCGGTCACGGCGCCGGAACCGGCACCGGCCAGGGCTTCGGCAACGGCCACGGCCGCCTCGGCGGCGCTCACCAGACCAAGTCGCCGACGCTCCGTCAGGGCGCGACGCAGGTCAACGGCCGCCTCCCGCCGGAAGTCATCCAGCGCATCGTGCGCCAGAACTTCGGTCGCTTCCGTCTCTGCTACGAGAACGGTCTGCGCACGAACCCGAACCTCTCGGGCCGCGTCGCGATCAAGTTCGTCATCGACCGCTCGGGCGCCGTCTCGACGGCCTCGGACGGAGGCTCGGATCTTCCGGATCAGGGTGTCGTCGGTTGCGTCGTCCGCGGCTTCGGAAACCTCTCGTTCCCGCAGCCCGAAGGCGGCATCGTCACGGTCGTCTACCCGATCATCTTCAACCCGGGTGATTGACGACGCGGCATCGGCTCTCTAGTCCGCATGCCCATGAGGAAACGAGGCGAGTCGCTCACGCGGCTCGCCTCGCTTCGTTTGTTCACTGGATTCCTCGATGAACGTTGCAGCGCGAGCGTGCGCGAAAGATTGCGGCATGCACCCATCAGTATGCGGTATGCATGTAAATGATGTCGTAAAAATGGGCGTTTGCTGACTTGCGCATGGAGTGGCACATCGGCGGGGCGAGTGCCGACGCGTGCCGAATGAAGCGACCGAAATGCATTCGCGCACGGCGATGTGCTGCCAATCCGCGATCGCGGTCGCTACACCGTGCCGCATGCGAAGCCGAGTACTCACCACCTCCGCCGTCCTCGTTCTTGCCGCAACGCAGCTCGCCTGCAGCGCTGATTCGTCACCGACGTCGTCGACCGGGGAGCCGGTGGCCGCGGGACAGTCGCCCGAGGGGAATGGCGGGACGCCGTCGCAGGATCTCGCGAGCGGGACCGCAGGGGCAGGGGAGGGAACGGGACCGACGCCGGCTGCGCCGGTCACTACTGGGACCGCAGGGAACGACACGCCGGCGACCGAGACGCCGGGCACGGGCACGTCGACGCCTGCTCCGACTCCGACGCCCGTCGATCCCAGCGCGGGAGCTGGCCCCAAGCCGACCGCGACGTGCAGCGTGACCAAGGACGGCGCCGGGTTCTTCACGCGCACCTCGAGCGCGAGCTCGTACGTCGCGTACGTCCCCGCGAGCTACGACGGCACGAAGCCGGTGCGGCTCATCGTCGGCGTGCACGGCTGCGGCGACAGCGCGATGAACTTCGCGACGTGGGGGGTGAACCCCTTCGACACGCGCTCGACGCAGGACCACATCGGCATCTCGGTCGGCGGCGCCGACGGTCGATGCTGGACCGCGAGCGACGACGCGAAGGTGCTGGCGGCCGTCGACGACATCTCGCAGTGCTTCTGGGTCCACCAGAAGAAGGTCGTGCTCGCCGGCTTCTCCTCGGGCGGTGAGCTCTCGTATCGCCTCGGCCTCTCGCAGGCCTCGCGCTTCGCCGGCCTCCTCATCGAGGACTCCGGGCTCTACGCCGCCAACGGCAATCCCGACGGTCTCCTCGGGAACGCCTCGTGGAAGATCAACATCGCGCATCTGACGCACACGTCCGACCCCGTCTTTCCCCTCGCGAAGGTGAAGGCTGACTGGACCAAGACGACGGCTGCCGGGTTCCCACTCGTCACGAAGGAGACACCGGGCGCTCACGACGGCACCAGCACCGACTGGGCGACCTGGCTGATTCCGCAGTCGGCGTCGTGGGTCGCTCCCTGACACTGTAAAGTGGTGAAATCATGGGCATGCGCCCGTCGGGGGGGCAACCGACGGGACGCGGCCCGTGGCTGAGGGCTCCCGAAGGTCGCTCAGGGAAGGCTGGCCGCACGTGCTCCGTAAGAGAGGCGTGCTAAAGAGCCCGACCTCGCTCATGCTGACCCACGAAATTCGCTTGTTCTCGCTTTTCGGCTGCGCCGCGCTCGTTCTCGCGGCCGGTTGCTCCTCCGAGTCCGACGGCCCCACCGGCGAGCCGGCCACGGCGCCCATCCTGGCCGAGAGCCCGCAGCCGAGCCCCGAGCCGACGGCGCCCCCGGCAGCGACCACCACCCCGGCCGCGGCACCGGTCGACGATCCGGGCCCCGCGCCCGCCGGTTGCGGCCCCATCACGAAGGACAGCGACGGCTTCTTCACGCGCACGACGTCGACGGGGTCGTACGTCGGGTTCGTCCCCGCGAGCTACGCCGGCAAGCCCACGACGCTCGTCGTCGGACTCCACGGCTGCGGCGACGACGCGATGAACTTCGCGACCTGGGCCGTGAACCCGTGGGACACCCGCGGCAAGCAGGCGCACATCGGCATCTCGATTGGCGGTAAGGACGGCAGCTGCTGGGATACGAACAAGGACAGCGACAAGGTCCTCGCCGCGATCGACGACGTCTCCAAGTGCTTCTACGTGCACAAGCAGAAGGTCGTGCTCGCCGGGTACTCGTCGGGCGGCATGCTCGCGTACAAGCTCGGGCTCGCGCAGTCCTCGAGGTTCGCCGGCATCATCATCGAGAATTCGGGGCTCGGCAGCGCGCAGCCGAGCGCGGCCAAGTGGAAGATCAACGTCGCTCACATCGCTCACAAGGGCGACAACAACTTCCCGCTCAGCAGCGTTCACGGCGACTGGGCGAAGCTCGAGGCTGCCGGTATCCCGCTACAGAAGAGCGAAGTCGACGGGACGCACGACGGCGACAGCGAGGACTGGAACACCTTCCTCCTGCCGAAAATCGCGGGCTGGAAGGCTCCCTAGCGCCACTGTCACGGCTGCGATCAGCGAGCGGCGAAGGGAGCGGGCCACCACGTCCACAGCGGCGAGGTTTTCCCCTTTGCCATACCCGCTCGTTCCCTTACACTCCGGCCCGCCATGAAGAGGGTGCTGATCGGGGTCGTGCTCGCCGTGACAACCGCTGTCGGACTCGGCGGCTCGTCGTTGGGTTGCAGTCGCAACAACATCGAAGCCGTCAACCTCGCCATCGAGGGTGACAAGGCGAAGTCGACGGATATCGACACTGCCGTCTCGAAGTACGAGCAGGCGACGAACCTCGATCCGACCAACCATCGCATCCTCTGGAAGCTCGCGCTCGCGTACACGAAGAAGGAGGCCTGGGACAAGGTCGCCACGACGTGCGCGAAGGCGGAGAAGCTCCAGCCGAAGAACGCTCTCTACTTCTTCCAGCATGGTCTCGCGATGGCGCGTCAGGCCGTGAAGGGGCCGACGAGCTGGGCTGACGCGAAGCCGCCGCTCGAGGAAGCCATCAAGCTCGACTCGAACGTCGGCGACGGCGAGCACTACGGCGCGGCTCACTTCGAGCTCGCCGAGGTCCTCCTCCACATGGACGACGAGAAGGGCGCCCTCGACGAGTACACGAAGGCCATCCAGTCGCGGCCCGACACGCTCGCGTTCTACGGTCCCCTCGCCGAGCTGTACCTCCGCCTCAACCTCGTGGCCGAGGCCGAGCAGACGCTGACGACGGGCCTCTCCTTCGCGAAGGACGGCGACAAGGCGCTCTTCGCCGTGCACAGCCTCCTCGGCGACATCTACGATCGCAAGAACGACACGGCCAAGGCCGTCAGCGAGTACGAGCTCGCGAAGAAGTCGTGCGGCCTCTGCAACGAGGCCGGTCAGCAGATCGCCTTCTTCAACCTCGGCGCCGCGTACGCGAGCCTCAAGCCGCCGCGCAAGAGCGAGGCGATGGCGCAGCTCCAGTCCTTCCAGAAGATGATCTGCAAGGGCGCCGCCGCCCAGCGCTACTCCGACCAGTGCACGCAGGCACAGCAGCTCGCGTCCAGGCTCGGCGGCACGCTCCAGTAGTGGAAGTCGCTTCGCTCCCGTCGTCTGTTGGAAGCCGCAAGCCCGCGCTGCGGACCACGTCTTCCCACACGGGTCAAGCCCTTCCGTCTGCTTTGCGCCCTTTGCGCACTGTCGCGGGTTCGCGAAATAGCGCTCTATCGTTTCGTATCGAGAACAACCAAAGCGGTCGTGCGCTCTGATAGCGTAGATCCCGCCGTCGGCAGATTTTCGGTTTGCGATAACCGAGGGAATCCATGGACCTGCAGGATCGACTGAAGCAGCTCGAAATTGTTCGCGACTGGCAGGGGCTAGTCGAGGAGCTCGAAAAGGGAATCCAGTCCCAGAGCGCTAACGAAGCCAAGGCGAGCTTCCATCTGCGCCTTGGTCAGGTTCTGGAGCAGAAGTTCCTTGCTGGCGTGAAAGCGCTCAAGCATTTCCAGGACGCTTACAAGCTGAATCCCGCGCTCGCGGAGAGCTTGGAAGCGGCACGTAGCGTCTACTGGTCGCTCGGCAAGTTGAACATGGTGCAGAAGCTCCTCGAGCTGGAGCTGCGCACTCACAAGGATGGTCCGCAAGCCACCGCTCTGCTCATCGAGCTCGGCGACGTGCTCTGCGATCTCGGCGACTACGACAAGGCGACGAGCACGTATGCGCGTGCGCTCGCGACGAGCAACGGCCAGAGCGCCGAGGCACGCGCGTGCCTCGAGGACGTGCAGGCCGAGAGCGGCTCCTGGCAGACGCATGTCGAGCAGCTCGCCAAGGCCTCGAAGGAAGAAGGCGACGCGGCCGTGAAGAGCCGCCTCCTCCTGCGTGCCGCGCGCATCACGCGCCGCTTCGCGCCGGACGACGTGCTCGGGATGCTCGAGCGCGCGTACTCCGCCGACGCGTGCTCGAAGCAGGCCGCTGCGCTCTACGAAGGCTCGATGGGCGAGGCCGGCAAGCTCGACGAGCTCGAGCAGGTCCAGTCGAAGCTCCTCGCGACCGAGGCCGACAAGAAGCTCCGCGCGAAGCTCGCGCACGTCTTCGGCACGCGCTGGGTCTCGCGTCATCAGAACGTCGACATCGGTTCGAAGTTCCTCGAGGAGTCGATCAAGCTCGATCCCGAGAACGAGGGCGCGTTCCACTACCTCCGCGACGCCTACGGGCGAAAGGGCGGCGACTGGGATCGCGTGCTCACGCTGGCCGAGGAGGCCGTCACGCACGCGGGCGACAACGGCAACGCGTCCTTCCTGCTCGCGCAGGCCGGCACGATCGCCTGGCGTCAGCTCGGCAACTTGATCCGCGCTCGCAACGTGTTCGAGCGTCTCAGCCACCTCGAGCCGCAGCATCCGATGCTGCTCGCCTTCGAAGCACAGATCGGCGAGCGCCTCTCCAACGCGCCGCCGGCGAACGGCAGCATCCCGCCGGTCGGTACGATGCCTCCGGCCGCGGGGACCCCGCAGACGGCTCCGCCCCCGAAGGACTTCGACGACACGCGCCGCGAGTCCGTCGTCGATCCGGTCGAGGCGGCCGCCGACGGCCGTCCCGCGTCCGTCGCGCCGCCGCCCGTAGAGGTGGAGCACGAAGTCCGCGTCGAGTCGGTCGCTCCCGCGGCCGCCGCGACTCCCGAGCCGCCGGCCGCGGCTCCCGCTCGCACCGAAGCCCCGCCGCATGCCGACGAGGGCGGGCCTGCCGACGGCGGCGCAGCTGATCCTGGCAAGATCGCGGAGCTCCGCGCCCTCGCCGACAAGCAGGAAGCGAACAAGCGTTACAACGAGTACGTCAAGACGCTGCTCCAGCTCGCGACCATGGTCCCCGACGCGGAGGAGAAGGTCGCCCTCTATACGAAGGCGGCCGAGCTCTACACCGGCAAGTTCGCGAACCAGGCCGAGGCCGTGAAGGCCTACGAGTCGGTCATCGCCATCGATCCCGAGAACCGCGGAGCCATCGACTACCTGCGCGGTATGTACGAGAAGCGTCGCGACTGGGAGAAGCTCCTCGGTCTCGAGCGGAAGGAAGCCGAGCGCCTCTACGGCGACGAGCGCGCCCAGAAGTTCCTCGAGATCGCGAAGCTCGCCACCGAGCGCGTCAAGAAGCCCGAGGTCTGCATCGAGCTGTGGCACGAGGTGCTCAACAGCGATCCGTCGAACGCCGAGGCGCTCGGCGCTCTCGGCGGTCTCTACGAGCGCTCGAAGGACTTCGACAAGCTCGTCGAGGTCCTCGAGAAGCAGGTCGAGGTCACGTACGACAACGCGGCGAAGGGGCAGATCCTCACGAAGCTCGGCACGATCTACGGCGATCGTCTGAACAACGACGAGGGCGCGGTCACCGCGTGGCGCGCGCTCCTCGCGATCGACCCGAACGACCGCAAGGCCCAGGAGGCCCTCAAGAAGAAGTACCTCACCCTCGGTCGCTGGGACGACCTCGAGGTCTTCTACGCCGAGAGCGGCAAGTGGGACGAGTTCATCCGCGTCCTCGAGCAGCAGGAGGCGAAGGAGGCGAACGCCGAGGCCAAGATCGGTCTCCTCTTCAAGATCGCCGAGCTCTGGGCGGACAAGAAGCAGAAGAACGACCGCGCAGCGCGCGCCTACGAGAAGGTGCTCGAGCTCGAGCCCCAGAACCTCCGCGCCGCAGAGGCGCTCATCCCGATCTACTCGCAGGCCGGCAACTCCAAGGCGCTCGCCAACGCGATCGAGGTCAAGCTCGGTCACGAGGAGGACGCGTACGCGAAGCTCGCGCTCCTGCGCGAGGTCGCCGCCCTCTACGAGGGCAAGGTCAAGGACCCGGCGAAGGCGTTCGCTCGCTACCTGTCGGCGTTCGCGCTCTTCCCCGCGGACGAGCAGACCACCGTCGACGCCGAGCGCGGTGCCAAGGGCACCGGCGAGTGGAGCCAGGTCGAGGCCGCCTACAAGAAGGCGATCGAAGAGGCCACGGACTCGGGCGACGCATCGCTCGCGATCACGCTCCGTCTCAAGCTGGGTCGTGTCCTCGTCGAGGAGATGAACCAGGTCGACGAGGCGCTCTCCGCGTACCGCGCCGTCTACGACGCCGACAGCGAGAACGCCGACGCGCTCGCCGCGCTCGAGCGCCTCTACCGCGCGACTTCCCGTTACGCGGACCTCCTCGGCATCTACGAGAAGCGCCGCGAGCTCTCGCCGGACCAGGACGAGAAGAAGCAGATCAGCTACGAGATCGCGAAGCTCTACGAGACCGAGCTCAAGGACCTCGATCGCGCGATCGACACGTACAACGGCGTCCTCGAGGACGAACCGACCGACATCCGCGCGCTCGCCGCGCTCGATGTACTCTACAGGCAACTCGAGCGCTGGGAGCCGTACGTCGACACCCTGCGCCGTCGCATCGAGCTCGATGCCACGGAGCCCGAGCTCATCGACCTCAAGTACCGCCTCGGTCAGACGCTCGAGAAGCACACCGGCGACGCCGCCGGTGCGCTCGAGAACTACCGCGAGATCCTCTTCCTCGACGCGCAGCATGCAGGCGCTCGCGAGGCTCTCGAGGCTCTCCTCGGCAATGCGGATCTCCGCGCCGAAGCCGCGAACATCCTCGAGAACATCTACGAGGAGCGCGGCGACTGGGCGAAGCTCCTCACGGCGCTCGACATCCTGAGCGAGTCCGAGGGCGACCCGGATCGGCGCGTCGCGCTGCTCCGCAAGATCGCTCGCTTCTCGAGCGAGATGCTCAACGACCACGACCGCGCGTTCAAGGCGCTCGCGGCGGCTCTCAAGGAGCAGCCCGCCCACGTCGAGACCCGCGGCGAGATCGAGCGCATCGCCGAGGTCTCTGGAGACCCGGCTCGCACCTGGAAGGCCCTCACCGAGCTCTACGACCAGATCGGCGAGAACCTCACCGACGCGCAGCTCGCGCGTAGCTACTGGATCCGCTCCGCGCAGATCGACGATCAGCAGCTCGGTCTCGTCGACGAAGCGGCGAAGGGATACACGCACGTCCTCTCGCTCGACCCGGGTGACGTCGAGGCGCTCGACGCGCTCGAGGCGCTCTTCACGCGCACGAACCGCTGGACGGATCTCATCAGCGTCATCGAGCGTCGCATCGAGCAGACGTCCGACCCGGACCAGCGCGAGCAGCTCTACGGCCGGATGGCCTCCATCTACGACCAGCAGCTTGGTCGTCCGGACGACGCGGTCACGTCGTACAAGCGCGTGCTCGAGCTCGACCCGGCGTCGACGAGCGCGCTCGCGGCGCTCGACGCGCTCTTCACCCGTCAGCGGATGTGGAGCGATCTCGCCGAGAACCTCGAGTCGCAGCTCTCGCTCGCGACCGACGACGAGGTCCAGATCTCGCTCATGCTCCGCCTCGCGGCGCTGCGTGAGACCGAGATGGCGCAGGTCGATCAGGCCATCGAAGGCTATCGCTCGGTCCTCGAGCGCGACGTCTCGAACGCGAACGCGCTCGGCGCCCTCGAACGCCTCGGACGCGAGCCCGCGCACGAGCTCGTCATCGCGGACCTCCTCGAGCCGCTCTATCGCCAGATCGGCGACTACCAGAAGCTGATCGGCGCCCATGAGGTGCAGGTCCGCCGGGCGGAGGACGCGACTCGTCGCGTCGAGCTCCTCCACCAGATTGCGCAGCTCCACGAGGACGCCGCCGCCGACCTCGGCAACGCGTTCGCCACGCTCGCTCGCGCCCTCGAAGAGGACCCGTCGAACGATCAGACGGTCACGCAGATCGACCGCGTCGCTCGCGCGACCGGCCGCTTCGCGGACCTCGCCACCGTCTATCGCACGCTCGGTGCGAAGCAGGAGGACGCCGCCCTCGGCAGCTCGCTCATCATGATGAGCGCGCGCGTCTACGAGGCGGACATCGGCGACGTCGAGACCGCCATCGGTCTCTACCGTCGCGTCCTCGAGATCGATCCGGTGAGCCTCGCGGCCGCCGAGTCGCTCGAGCGTCTGTTCCGCCAGACGGAGAAGTACCAGGACCTCTCTCTCATTCTCCAGCGCAAGGCGGAGATCGTCGACGAGCCGGCCGACAAGAAGGACGCGCTCTTCCAGGCTGCCGCTATCGAGGAGGACGTCCTCGAGCTGCCCGAGGCGGCGATCGCCGTCTACCAGAAGGTGCTCGCCCTCGACGAGGACGACCTGCGGGCGCTCGATGCCCTCATCAAGCGCTATCTCGGCCTGTCCCGCTGGGCGGATCTGCTCGCCGTCTACTCGAAGAAGGCGGACCTCGTCGCCGACCCCGACGAGAAGAAGCGCATCTACTACCAGGTCGGCGCCGTCTACGAGCGTGAGCTCGGCGACGTCCCGCAGGCCATCGAGACGTACACGAAGATCCTCGAGCTCGATCCGGACGACCTCCAGGCGCTCTCGCGTCTCGATGTCCTCTACGAGCAGGCTCAGAACTGGCAGGAGCTCCTCGGCGTCCTCACTCGCGAGAGCGAGATGTGCGAGGACCCGAACGAGGCGATCAGCTTCCAGTACCGGATCGCCGAGCTCTACGAGAAGCGCCTCGAGGACGTCGTCCGCGCCATCGAGCTCTATCGCGAGATCCTCCAGCGCCAGGTCGATCACGAGCCGACGCTCCTCGCCCTCGAAGGCTTGAAGCGCGGCGAGAAGGACCCGCTCGGCGCAGCCGCTGTCCTCGAGCCCGTCTACGAGGCCGCGAGCGATTGGCTGAAGCTGATCAGCGTCCACGAGGTGCAGGTCGCCAAGGCGGACGACCCGTTCACGCAGGTCGACCTCCTCCACCGCATCGCGCGGCTCTACGAGGACGCCCTCGAGAACCACGCGTCGGCGTTCGACACGTACGCTCGCGCCCTGTCGCTCGACAACGGCAACGAGTCGACGCTCCAGAACCTGGAGCGGCTCGCGATGATCGTGAACCGCTGGCCCGCGGTGGCTGCGCTCTACGACCTCGAGCTCGACAAGCTCGCCGAGAATCCGGAGCGCTTCGTGGAGCTCGGTCTCCGCACCGCGCAGATCTTCGAAGTGCAGCTCGAGGACGTCGACAACGCCATCGGCCGCTACAAGCGCGTCGTCGGCGTCGACCCCGAGAACCAGACCGCGGTTCGCTCGCTCGATCGCCTGTACCTCCAGACGGAGCGCTGGGCCGAGCTCGCCGCCATCCTCGAGCGCGAGTCCGAGATCGGACAGACGCCCGACGAGATCCTCGAATACAAGTACCGCCTCGGTCAGGTGCAGCAGCACCGGCTCGGCAACCTCGATGCGGCGATCACCGCCTACCGTGACGTCCTCAGCGCGGCGCCCGAGCACAAGACCACGCTGGAAGCCCTCGAAGGCCTCTTCGCGGCGGAGACCAAGCAGGTCGAGATCGCGGAGATCCTCGAGCCCCTCTACCGCGCCGCTGGCGAGTGGGAGAAGCTCGCGGGCGTCTACGAGGCCCAGCTCAAGCACACCGTGAACAGCGAGGGCGGCGACGAGCGTCCGGCTGCTTACTACCGCATCGCCGAGCTCTTCGAAGAGAAGCTCATCGATCCGGTCCAGACGCTCGACGTCTTCATCCGCGCGCTCAAGGAGTTCCCGCTCGACGAGAAGAGCAGCGAAGAGGCACCGCGCCTCGCCGCTTCGATCGACGGCGGCTGGGAGACCCTCGCGAACGCCTACGCCGACGTGCTCGGGCTCCACACGGACCCGAACATCCAGCGCAGCATCGGTCGTCGTCTCGCGAAGACGTTCGAGGACGAGCTCGGCGACATCGACAAGGCAGTCGAGACCTACCGCTACGTCCTCTCCGTCGAGGCGCTCGACACCGAGGCGCTCTCGAACCTCGATCGCATCTATCTGTCGATCGAAGCGTGGGCGGAGCTCGCGGGCATCGTCGAGATGCGCGTCAAGGCTCCCGCCGACGACGTCGAGCTCGTCGACCTCTACGCTCGCCTCGGCGAGGTGTACGAGGCTCGCCTCGCGGACATCCCGCACGCCACCATCGCGTTCCGTCGCATCTTCGACGGCCTCGACAAGGCCCACGACCCGGCCATCCAGGCTCTCGCGCGCATCTACGTGGCGCTCGAATCGTGGACGGAGCTCAACACCGTCTACGAGCGCGAGCTCGAGAACGCGTCGGGCGACGTCCAGGAGGCGGAGATCCGCGCGAAGCTCGCGCACCTCGCCGCCGAGCGCCTGAACGACCCGACCAAGGCGATCGACACCTGGAAGATCGTCCTCGATCTCCGTGGAGAGGACCCCGAGGCGCTCGCCGCGCTCGCGAACCTCTACGAGCAGCAGGGCTCGTGGCGTGAGCTCGTCGACATCCTCGAGCGTCAGTGCGACATCGCCGATACCGAAGACGACCGCGTGAACATCCTCACGCGTCGCGCTCGCACCTTCGAGGGCAAGCTTCAGCGCGACGACCTCGCGCTCGAAGACTGGAACCGCGTTCTCGACATCGACATCTCGAACCTCGCGGGTCTCCGCGCCATCGCCGCCATCCGGCGCCGGCAGGGCGACGCGCAGGAGCTCGTGACGGCACTCCACCAGATGGTGGACCGCGCGGCGACGATGCTCGACGGCGAGGAGCTCAAGGAGATCTTCCGCGAGCTCGGCAAGGTCTACGGCGAGCAGCTCTCGCAGCCCTATGACGCCGCCGACGCATGGCGGAAGCTCCTCGAGGTCGGTCCCGACTTCGAGGCGATGGACGCCCTCGAGGCGATCTACCGCTCGCAGGAGCAGTGGCCCGAGGTCATCGACGTCAAGATGCAGCGCGCCGCCGCGCTGGAAGACCCCGCGACCAAGATCGAGGAGTACCGTCAGGTCGCCGAGCTCTGGCGCGAGACGGTCCAGGAGCCCGACAAGGCGACCCTCGCCTGGCAGAAGGTCCTCGAAGCCGACTCCGCTCATGACGAGGCGTTCAAGGAGCTCGAGAAGCTCCACACCGCCGCTGGTCGCTGGGAGCCGCTCATCGAGCTCTACCTCGGTCGCCTCGACACCCGCGAGGAGACGGCCGCCAAGACCGATCTTCTCCGTCGCATCGCTCGCGTCTTCGAGGAGAAGCTCGAGGACAAGAATCAGGCTCTCGACGCGCTCATCAACGCGCTCGGCGAGGACTTCCACGATCGCGACACCTCGAAGTACCTCGAGCGCATGGCGCAGGCCACCGGGCGCTGGGGTGAGGTCATCCAGACCGCGAACAACTGGCTCCAGGCGCAGACCGAAGCGGACCAGAAGATCCGCCTCTGCCTCCACCTCGCCAAGTGGTACGGCGACGACCTCGGTCACCCCGAGTACGCGCAGCCCTACTACGCGCAGATCGTCGCGCTCGACCCGAACAACGTCGGCGCGCTGCGCCAGATGGGCCAGCTCTACCGCAAGAACGGCAACTGGCAGCAGCTCGGCGCGACGCTGACCCGCGCGCTCGACGTCGCCGTCTCGGACGTGGATCGCAAGGAGATCCAGACCGAGCTCGGCGAGCTGCTCGACAGCCAGATGAACCAGACGGATCAGGCCGTCACGTACTTCCAGCGCGCGCTCGAGGTCGACCCGCAGTTCATCCCGGCGATCGAGAACCTCGAACGCATCTACGCCGCTCGCGGCGAGAACAAGCAGCTCGTCGACGTCCTCACCCGCAAGGTGGGCGCCCTCGAGGAGCCCGCGGAGATCGCGACGACCAAGCTCCGCATCGGCGCTCTGAACGAGCAGATGCAGGACACGCAGAAGGCCGCGCAGACGTACCGCGAGGTCATCGAGATCGAGCCGACCAACCTGCAGGGCCTCCGTGGCCTCGCGCGCGTCTACGAGGCGCTCGAGCAGTGGCCGGAGCTCGTCAAGGTTCTCGAGGCGCAGCTCGAGGTCGTCACGACCGAGCGCGAGCGCATCGACATCCTGATGCAGCTTGCGAACATCCACGAGGAGCAGTTCCGCAAGCCCGACATCGCGTCGGCGCGGCTCGAGCAGGTCCTCGAGATCGACCCGAACCACGAGGACGCGTACTTCGCCCTCGAGCGCTGCTACCGCAAGATGCGCCAGTGGCCCGAGCTCATCGGTGTCTACGAGCGTCACATCTCGGCGACCCTCGACCGCAAGACGAAGGTCGACCTCTACGCGGCGATCGCTCAGGTCTACGCGGACGAGATCGAGGACACGGACAAGGCGATCGACGCCTACCGCAACATCGTCGACCTCGACGACACGAACCTCCCGGCCCTCGAGCAGCTCTCGAAGCTCTACGACAAGGCCGGCGACGCTTCGCAGTCGATCGATTACATGACCCGCGTCGCCGAGCTGACGCAGGACACGAAGCAGCGCGTCGAGTCGTTCTACAAGATCGGCAAGGCGCTCGACGAGAAGCTCAGCGACCGCGTCTCGGCGCAGGATCGCTACGAGATGGCGCTCGACCTCGATCCCTCCCACTTGCCCACGCTCGGCGCTCTCCGCGTCATCGCGATGGACAACGCGGACTACGACAAGGCCGCGCGCTACATCGACCAGGAGCAGAGCTACACGCCGGCACCTCGCCAGCGCGCACGACTCCTCGTCGAGCTCGGTCGTCTCCGCGAGGAGATGCTCGGTGATCACGACAGCGCCGTCCTCGCCTGGGAGGCCTCGCAGGAGGCCGATCCGGAGAACGAGGAGTCGGCCCTCCCGCTCGCCGACGAGTACATCAATCGCGAGGCCTGGGACCGCGCGGAGCCGCTCCTCGAGACGCTCACCCGCAAGGCGGGCAAGCGTGACCGTGGCGAGCAGCACACCCTCTACAACAAGCTCGGTATGGTCACCGCGAAGCTCGGTAAGGACGACAAGTCCTTCAAGGCTTACTCGGCGGCGCACCAGCTCGACCTCACCGACCAGTCGACCATCCGCGGCCTCGCGGAGGTCTGCTTCCGCCTGAAGGACTGGGGCGCTGCGCTCACGAACTTCCAGAAGGTTCTCACCTCGCTGGCCGAGGACGAGAACGAGGCGCGCGCGGACGTCTACTACAAGCTCGGCTGCATCAAGCGCGAGCAGGGTCAGGCGAAGCAGGCGATCAACAACTTCGAGAAGGCCCTCGGCGTCGACGCCGCGCATCGGGCCACGCTCGAGGCCCTCGTCGGCATCTACTACGACCTCAAGGACTGGAAGCAGGTCGTCGCCTACAAGCGCGCGATCCTCGACAACATCGTCGACGGCGACGAGCGCTTCAAGGTGCTCCTCGAGATCGGCGACATCTGGAACGACCAGGACAAGAACCCCGGTCGCGCCATCGAGGCCCTCGAAGAGGCGAAGGATCTCCAGCCGGAGAACCGTCCGCTACTTCACAAGATGCTCGCGATGTACGAGGCGACCCAGAACTGGGCGCGGATGGTCGACACCATCCAGATCATCGCCGACATGGAGAAGGACCCCGTTCGCAAGAGCAAGTTCATCTTCACGATCGCGCAGCTCTATCGCGACAAGGAAAACAACCAGGAGCGCGCAGTCGAGCTCTTCAACGAAGCGCTCGATCTCAACCCCGGGTACCTCGAGGCCTTCGAGCGCATCAACAAGATCCTCACCGGTCAGAAGGACTGGAAGGCTCTCGAGCGTGCGTTCCGCAAGATGCTCCGCCGCCTCTCGACGACGAGCGGCGCGGCCGACGGCAAGAGCGCGAACGCGGACCTCGAGTTCAACCTCTGGCACAACCTCGGTCTCATCTATCGAGATCGCCTCTCTGACGTGAACAGCGCCATCGAGGCCTTCAAGATGGCGACCCGCTACAAGGCGGACGAGCCGGTCGAGCGTCAGATCCTCGCAGAGCTCTACGAGCAGACCGATCAGCTCGAGGCAGCCATCGGCGAGCACGCGCAGGTCCTCCAGAAGGACCCGCTCCGTGTCGACCCGTACCGCAGCCTCTACAAGCTCGCGCTCAAGATGCACGACTACGACCGTGCATGGTGCATGTGCTCGGCCCTCGCGTTCCTTCACAAGGCCGACGAGGAGGAGCAGCGCTTCTTCGAGGACTACCGCCCGCGCGGCATGATCCAGGTGAAGTCGCGGCTCGACAACGAGCAGTGGGTGAAGAACCTCTTCCACAAGGACGAGAACATCTTCATCGGCAAGATCTTCGAGATGGTGACCCCCGCGGCCATCGTCGCGAAGACGCAGGCGCTCGCGAAGGCGAAGCAGCTGCCGGCGCTCGACCGACGCTTCAAGCAAGACCCGGCGACATCGACGGTCACCTTCGCGAAGACGTTCGGCTGGGCGGCGCAGGTCCTCGGCATCCAGCTGCCGGAGCTCTACGTCCGCAACGACGTCCCCGGTGCCCTCATCGCGGTGCCTTCACGGCCGCCGGCGAGCGTCGCAGGTCAGAGCGTTCTCACCGGGTACACGCCGCAGGAGCTGACGTTCATCGTCGGCAAGCACCTGAGCTACTACCGCGGCGAGCACTACATCAAGAACCTGTTCCCGACGCTCGGTGAGCTGAAGGTCGTCATGTTCTCCGCCATCAAGATCATCCAGCCGGACTTCGCTGTTCCGGCGGAGATGGCGCAGGCCGTGAACACCACCGCCAGCGAGCTCGTGAAGTACATGCAGCCGGTCGAGCGCGACTCGCTCCGCCTCGTCGTCCAGAAGTTCATCGAGGACGGCGCCAAGGCGGACCTGAAGCGCTGGATGCAGGCGGTTGACGTCTCGGCGGCACGCGCGGGCCTGTTGCTCTGCGCGGACCTCGAGATCGCGAAGAAGATCATCGCCGCGGAGCCGCAGCTCCCGGGCGACCTTCCTCCCGCGGAGAAGCTGAAGGAGCTCATCGTCTTCAGCGTGTCCGAGCAGTACCTCGCCTTGCGCAAGGCGCTCGGCATCGCCATCGGCTGATCGCTGAGCCAAGTCGCCTGGGCCAACCAGGCGACTTGCGGCTAGAGGGCTCGCTGGAGCTGCGCGGCGCACGAGGGGTCGACCAGCCCGTCGTGCAGGTCGTCGCACGATTGCGTCTGGAGGAACGGGAGGCACGTCTTGCGGAGGGCGGCCTCGTCGCGGATGGAGCGCACGTTCTTGCAGTCGCCGTTCGCGTTGCGCTGCAGGAGCTGGTCGTAGGTGAGCTTGTAATCCGCGCCGCATCGCTCGGCCGCGCGAGCCGAGGCCTCGATGGTGTCCAGGCAAGCCTGCTCGGAGCCCTTGCCGCTATCGCTACCCGTGTCCCACGAGCTGCACGCGGCGAGGAGGAGCGCGAGCGCGCCTGCGACGACACCCGGCGCGCGCAGACGGTTCATTTGCTGCGGATGATCTGCTCGGCGCAGCTCGGAGCGAAGCGCTGGTTCGTGAGGTCGGCACACGAGATGGTCCTGAACGACGGGATGCACTGCGAACGAAGCTCGGTCTCGTTGCGGATCGACACGAGGTTGCAGTCGCCGTTCGCGAGGTCGCGGATGAACGCCGCGCGCTCGGCGTCGGAGTCGCCTCCGCATCGCTTGGCCGCTGTCGCGAAGGCGGTCGCCGTGTCGAGGCAGGCGAGGCCCGCGGTGGTGGTCGTGCCGCCCTCGCCGCCGTCCGCCGTGGTGCCCGAGGAGCCGCCGGTGCTCGACGCCGAGCCGCCGCTCGTACCGGTGTTGTCGAGCGGCAGACACGCGATCAGCGCGAGCGCGAGCACGGGCCCCGCGAGGAGAGCGACAGCGACCGGTGAAGCAGGCATGCGCATGGCGCACGAAAGGGAGCACGCGCGCCGCGCGAGCGTCAACCCGGGCGGGCGCCCGACCGGCTCTTCATCCACAGGTTCTCCACATGGACATCCTGCTTCCGCCCCGCAAGAAGCGCGCAACTGCACCGTAAAGGCGGCCGACCGGGGCTTCTGTATGACGATCGCACTCATTCCGATAGGGATACCCCGGGCGGAGGAACGCAAGGGCGACACGGTCGAGATCAGGGTCGCGCGCGGCCGCCGCGCCTGGGCGCTCGAGGTCCAGGACGAGGAGGAGGTCCGGTGCGTGCCGATCGGCGACACGCCGATCGTCTTCGGCTCGGGGTGCACCGCGGACGTGCGCGTACGCGACCGGACGGTGAGCGCGCGGCACTGCGAGGTCGCGATCGTGGGCACCGGTATCGCCGTCCACGACCTAGGCTCGACGAACGGAACCTACGTCGGTGGGGCACGCGTGAAGGACGCCCTCGGCACCGAGGGCACGACGATCGCGATCGGACAGACGACGCTCGTGTGTGTCGCCATCGACGACGAGGACGACGACGAGCTCGCCGAGCCGCTGCCCGGCGTGGCCGGCAGCTCGAGGCCGATGCGCCGGATCGCGGCGCAGGTGCGTCGCCTCGCTCAGCTCACCTCGCCCGTCCTCGTCGCCGGGGAGACGGGCGTGGGCAAGGAGCTCGTCGCGCGTGCGCTGCATACCCAGGGGACTCGTGCCGCCGAGCCGTTCGTCGCCATCAACGTGGCGGCGCTCCCTCGCGAGCTCGTCGAGAGCGAGCTCTTCGGGCACGAGCGAGGTGCGTTCACGGGCGCGGTGACGCGCAGGGTCGGCGCGTTCACCGAGGCCGAGGGAGGCACGCTGTTCCTCGACGAGATCGGCGAGCTCCCGATCGATGCGCAGCCGAAGTTGCTGCGCGCGCTGGACGGCTACGAGGTTCGACGCGTCGGCGCTCCGGGCTCGGGGCGGCGAGCGAACGCGCGGGTGGTCGTCGCCACGCACGTCGCGCTCCAGGACCACGTTGCTCGGGGGGCGTTCCGGCGAGATCTCTTCCATCGGCTCGAGGTGTTCGTGGTCGACGTGCCCCCGCTTCGCGACCGCCCGGGAGACGTCCTTCCGATCGCACGCATGCTGCTCGGCCAGATGGAGAACGAGATCGGACGACGTCAGCTGACGCCGGCCGCGATCGCTCAGCTCGCCGCGCACGACTGGCCCGGCAACGTGCGCGAGCTGCGGAACGTTCTCTGTCGCGCGGCCGATCAGGCGCGCGGCGCGCAATGGCTCGATGCCTCCTCGATCGATCGTGCGCTCCACAAGACGCGAAGGACGGTGGTCGAGCTCACAAAGGAGACCGCGAAGGACTGCCTCGCGCTCCACGGAGGAAACATCAGCGCCGCGGCCCGGGCGGCGGGCGTCGCGCGGACCACCTTCCGGAAGGCGCTCGGCGGCATCGAGGGCCCCGGCCCGAAGAAGGTGCGGTGAAGAGACACGTAGAACGGCGACCACCCGGCTGGCCCGGGTGTGCCTTGACCCGCGCGCTCGACCTTGCGAAGACTGCGCATGGCCTCGCGTGCGCACATCGGGCTCGCGTTGCTGATCACCGGCATCGCGGCCTCGGGCGGGGCCTGTACCTGCTCGAAGGGGAGCGCGCCTGCGCAGGCCGATGCGTCGGGGGCCACGGATCCGGACGCCGCCCGTAGCGTGGTGGCCGGCGGCGACGCCAGCGACGGGGGCGGCCTGTCGGCTCCCATCGCAGCAGTTCGAGTCGAGCAGGGCGAGGTCGTCGTCGCAGGGCTCGATGTGGCGGCGCGTGCGATCCGCGTGCAGCGCATCTCCGCAAAGGACGAGGTCCTCGCCGAACGCACCGTGTTCGAGGGCGCTGGCTGGACCTCCGAGTCCGAGCTCAAGATGATGCCGGCCGGCGCCGGTGTCGTCCTCGTGTGGCGTGGGCTTCGTGCGAAGAAGCCCGCCCGGCAGGCGCTCGTGCTCGGGGCCGACCTCGCGCCCGTCGGTGAGCCCGCGGACGTGGCGGCGGCGTCGTGCGCGACGCGCGATGCGCTCTGGTACACGGACGGAAAGCGGATCCATTCGCGCCCCTGGGCGGCGAGCGCGACGCGCACGACACTGCCTGGAGACAAGGAGGGCGCCGTCCTCGTCTGTGGCGCTCATCGTGCGTTCGGGCTCCTCGACGAGGATGACGGCACCTCGCTCATCAGCTGGGGCGGAGCGGATGGTGGTGCGGGTGCGGTCACGCTCGCTTCGCTCTTCAAGGAGTCCGAGTTCGGCGAGGACGAACAGCGCGAGCGCTCCGAGTACACGGTCGGCGACGACGTCGGCGTGGTCCGCCTCTCGGTCGGCGGCGCCGTCAGCCTGCGTGAGGTCCATGCGGGCGCTGCTGGTCCGCTGCGCAGGCTGAAGACGATCATCCCCCGTGACGATGACGTCGTCGCCGTCGACGCTTGTCCGCGCGCGGTCGTGATCGTCTTCACCGAGGACGTCGGCGAGGCGTGTCCGAAGGGCGACGGCGCGGCCGCGAACGTCTCGACCCGCGTGAAGGCGCTCCGGGTCGACCGCACGACGTTCGAGGAGTCGGTCGTCGAGCTCTCGCCCGGAATGTGCGGACGCGAGGTCGGCCCGTTCTTCACCGGCGCACTCGGCGACGCGGTGTCGGTCGCGTGGGTCGAGCGGCTCCCCGTGGCGGGGATGTCGCGAGCGCCGATCGCCGGCCTCGCGCATCGCAGCGTTCCCGCGGGCGGGCCTGCAGGCGAGCTCGCGCGTATCGAGCAGCCAGCCGACGCGCTCGTCGACGCCGGCTGCGACGGAGCTCGCTGCTACGCGGTCGCGCTCGCGCGACGAGCCGGCATGGACGCGATGGTCCCCGGTCTCGCCCGCGTGCTGAGGTACTAGCGGCTAGAACGAGCCGGACAACGTGAAGCCGCCGTTGCCGTAGCCGGCATACGGCGTGATGACGGGGATCTCGGCGGTCTTGTTGCGCTTGCGATTGACGATCGGAACGGCGATGAGCCACGAGATCGCGAACGCCGCGCCCACGCCCATGACGACGCCGGAGATGTTCGCGATCGTCGCGTTCGTGTCGACCTTGTCGTTGTTCTGCTTCAGCGTGTTGCAGGCGCCGCCGAAGTCCTTCTGGATCGTCGCGTTGGTGCTGCTGCACACGCCGACGCTGCTGATGCCGCGCTTGTTCGCCGCGTCGCGGATCTCGCTCGCCACGGCGTCCGCCTTGGACTGCGCGTCGGCCTTGAAGGCCGCGAAGAGGATGACGCCGATGAGGCCCGCGCCGGCCACGCCGATTCCGGCGTACCCCGGCCACATGGGCAGGGGCTCCTTCGTGCCGGTGTCCGCGTCCGGCGGGGTGGCAGCCGCGTTCGGGTCGGCAGGGGCCGGGGCGGGAGGCCCATTCACGGGGGCCGGCGGCGGTGCAACGGGGACAGGAGTGACCGGCTGGACGCCGCCACCGAACCGAGCCTGCACCTTTTGACCGGCGTTCGCGGTGACGCGGACCGTCTCGTTGGGCGCGCGGAGGCTGTGCGAGCCCGCCTCGACGTCGACGGGCTCGTTGAACGGAGCGGTACCGAGCCGCTCCTTCTCGTCGAGCGTGATCTCGGTCCCCGCCGGCGCGACGATCTCGATGCGCCCGAGCTTCTGCCTCACCTCGGCAAGGCCGCTCTCCGCGTCGGTGCGCTGCTGCGGGCTCGCGCTCGTCGACTCCTTGAGGAACTGCTGGAAGTACTTGGCCGCCTCGAGCTGGTGCCCGGCCTTCGCGCTGCTCTGCGCGAGATTGAGGAGCACGGCAGGGTGCTTCTTGAGGGCGTAGGCCTGCAGGAACGCGAGGCGCGCGTTTTCGTATTGAGCCTTGTCGTAGAACTCCACGCCTTCCTTGAAGCGCGCGCGCGCCTGCACGGTGACGGGGTCGTCCTGAGCGGCCGCACGATGCGGAACGCTGGAGGACAGGAATGCTACGAGGACGGCAGCGGCGATTCGGCTCGTCTTCATTTTTTCACGCGGCGTTCGGAGGCGAGGGGAAGGAAGGGCGCCTGTCCGCGTGTGCGGATCAGAACGGATTATCGCGAACGATACCCGTGTTCGCGGGCTTCGGTGGAGTCTTCGGCAGAGCGGGGAGCGGAGGGGGCGCGGCGGCCTGCGGAGGCTGCGCAGCCGGGGTCCGAGGCTGACGCGGCTGGGCGGGGGCCGCGGCGTGCGGTGCGGGCTCGGCCACGGGAGTCGGGCGGGAAGGCGTCGTGGGCGCGGCCAGCACCTGCGGCGCGGCCAGCACCTGCGGCGCGGGCAGGGGCTCGGGAGCCCTCGCGGCGGGCGTCGTCGTCGTGGCGGCCGCCGCGGTGGGCGTCGTGGGGGCAGGCGCCTCGACCTTGGGCGGCGGGGGCGGGATCTCCGCGGTCGCCACTGCCGGGCCGACCGCCTGCGTCGTGGTCGGTGCCTTGGGCGGGTCGTCGGACATCGCGAGCTTCGCGATGAGCCCCACTCCGGCCGCGACGGCCAGACCGGCGATGACGAAGACGAGCGTCTTGCTCGACTTCTTCGGGACGACGTCGTCGTCGTCCGTGCGCTTGAACGGATCGGCCGAGACCGCGACGGCCGCGGCCTTCTGGGGCTGAGGGCTCCGTGCGGTCACGGCGGGGCCCGCGGCGGCCGGCTTCGTATGGACCTTGGCGACCGCGGCGACCGGGCCGGGCGCTCCCTGCATCAGCTGCGTCTTCATCGCCGACACGGGCGGCGCGGCGGCGGGGGCCGGCTTTGCAACGATCGGCGGCTGAGGCGCCGTATTCGACTCGAGGATGTTCTCGGGATCGATCGCCTCCGAGCTCGGCACGATCGGGCGGATCTCGTCGGCCGCAGGCCCGATCACCACGGGTGCCTGACCCATGAGCGTCTGCTTGTGGAGCGGGACGGGAGCGGGAGCTACCGCGGGCGCGGGCGCGTCGACCACGGTCGCGTTCGCCGTGCCGTTCGTGTCATCGCCGAGCCCATCGTCGGTGTCCCACGCCGGAGTGAACGAAGCCGCAAACTGGTCGGCCTGTTCATCGCTGAGGACAGGCGCTTTGCCTTCGCCCGCTCCCTTGCCGCTCTGCTGCATGGCCATCGAGTCCAAGCGTAGCATCGGAAGGTGGGGGTAACAACGCAGCGCGGCGCGCCAAGAAACGCGAGATCGCCCGACCTTACGGCATCTTTAGGAGGCCTCAGCCCTTGCCGAACTCGCGCTTGAGCGCATCGTCCCACTCGTCGGCGACTCGCCCGACGGTGTCGAGCAGGTCCTCGAACTCCTCGTAGTCGAGCCCGGAGAGCCGGCGCAGCGCGCGGACGAACACTTCGTCCTTCGCGGCGTCGATCGCGAAGGCTGCATCGGCCGTCGAGAGGAAGGACAGCTCGAGGAGACGGCGATAGAACGTCTCGCGGCCGACCGTGGGCACCGGCATCACGGGCGCGAGCAGGAGCAGGAGCCCGTGGTCGTCGAGGACGTTGAGGCCGATCGTGGCCGAGCCCTTCCGGGTCTGGGTGTACCCGTTCTCATCGAGCGGCTGGAGAGGCGACCCTCCGCGCTCGGCAAAGCGCGCGAGGTATGCGTTCACCATCGCGGTGGCGTCCGGAAAGACCTGGCCGGTCGCGCGGTCGGCGTAGACGGGGGCAGGGGTTTCGTGGGGGCGGGTGGTCGACACGAGCCGATGATACCCTCTCACGCGGTGCGGAGAACAGGGACAGCGCTCGTTCGAGCGAGATGGCATTCGGGGTCGTTGCTCTCGGTGGTCGCCGTGCTGATCTCCGCGGCTTGCTCGGGCGGCGGGAAGGCCGGCGGGGACGCGGGTGGAGGCGACGAGGTCACCCGCGGCCAGGCGCTCGCAACGCGGGCGGCAGTCCTTCCGGCACGCCCGGAGGTCATCGCTCTCGCCCAGTCGGTCGAGGCGCTCGCCCTCAAGGAGGGAGCGGGCGCGCGGGCCGTCGAGCTCCATGCCCTGGCGGCACACCTCCACGAGCGCGTGTGGCGGACCGAGCATCGCGAGCAGGACGCGAAGGAGGCCGTCGATCTCTATCGCTCCGCGGGTCGCGACCTCGCGCTTCCCGGCGCGTGCGATGCGGCAGCGCGCGGCGCGAAGCTCTCGGGTGAGCTCGCGAGGGACGCGCACACGACCTACGCGGAGCTCTATCGCGTGCAACGTCGCTCGGCCGCGTCCGACGCGGGCACCGGCGGCATCTGCGGTAGCTCGGTCGACGAGCCGCTCGCCGCGCTCGCCGCGTTCCGCCCTGCGCCGCAGGTGCTCGATGCGATCGACCAGGGGCTCGCTGGCGAAGGCGCCATCGCCCTCGCTCTGCAAGACGCCAGCGCTCGCACCGTCGTCTCGGCTCCGCGCATCACGCGCATCGAGCAATGGACCGGCGCCGAGGGCGCACGCATCGTGGTGCACCTCGATCGCGCCGGGCGGTTTCGCGTCGGCGATGCACCCAGCGCCGGCGGACGCGGCGCGCGCACGTACGTCGACCTCGACGGCGTCGAGCTCGGAGGGGCTCCGCGCGAGACGGCGCTCGGAGGCATCGTGTCCCGGATCGTGGCCGAGCCGACCTCGACCGGCTCGCGCGTCGCGCTCGACCTGAACGGACCCGCGTATCGCAGGGTCTTTCATCTCCTCGAGCCCTACCGCGTCGTCATCGACATCGCGCGCAGGCCTCCCGGCAGCGGCCCGACGGGGAACGGCCGTACCGTCTCGCGCGTCGTCCTCGACCCCGGGCACGGCGGCAACGACCCCGGCGCCAGCGGGCCGACAGGCCTCAAGGAGAAGGACGTCACGCTCGCCATCGCCCACAAGGTGGCGCCGATGCTCGCGCGTTCGGGCGTGGAGATCACGCTCACGCGCGACGACGACCGCTACGTCACGCTCGAGGAGCGGACCGCGCGCGCCAACGCGTTCGGGGCCGACCTCTTCGTGTCGATTCACTGCAACGCCGCGGAGAACAAGTCGCGCAAGGGCGTCGAGACGTACGTCCTCGACACCACTGCGAACGAGATGGCCGGCAAGGTCGCAGCGCGCGAGAACGGCGCGAGCCTCGCCGCGAGCAACGAGGTCGCGACCCTGCTGGCGTCGATGCGCCTCGCCGACCAGGCGACACGCTCGACGCGCCTCGCCGAGCTCATGCAGCGCTCGGGCATCGCCTCGCTCGGCGGGCAGTATGACGGCGTCACCGACGGCGGCGTCCATCGCGCGGGCTTCTACGTGCTCGTCGGCGCGCGCATGCCCGCCATCCTCCTGGAGACGAGCTACATCTCGAACGCGATCGAGGAACAGCGCCTCGGCTCGTCGGACTACCAGCAGCGTCTGGCCGACGCGATCGCCAACGCGATCAAGGCCTACCGCGAAGGGCGCTGAGCGACCTTCAGACGACGGCGAGCGCTCGCGCAATCTCGCCGGGCAGCTTCACGATCTCCGTGGCGGTGACGACGATGTCGGCGCGCTGCGACCAGGAGCTCTCCTCCTCCGCGCCTGCAGCGATCGCCGCGAAGAAGATCCACGAGGTCGCGGGGTCCTCCTTGAGTGCGGCGATGGTCCCGGGGCCGAGCGACGGATCTGCCGTGCCGAGGACCACCACGTCGGGCGCCTCGGCGACGAGATGCGCGAGGGCGTGAGCCCCACACGCGTGGCGCCGCACCGAGAAGCGCGAGCCGAGGCGCTTGCCGAGGTCGTCGAGCGACAGCGGTGCGTGCTCCAGGATGCCCGACGGGAGAGCGAGCGCGACGGTCGGTCGGGCGCGCACCAGCTGGTCGGGAAGCGGATACCCGTGTGAGCGAAGGAATCTCACGACGTCGTTGCGCCGGAATCGAAGGTGGCGACCGTCGGTGCGAAAATGCGGAACCTTCCCGCGATCGGCCCAGTGGTGGACCGTCTTCAGGTCGACCTCGCAGAAGTCTGCGAAGATCTGTGCGCTATACACGTTCGAAGCGGACGACGGCCTCTGCGCCGTCGCTCGCGCCGTCAGCGCGGGGGATTTTCGGCCAGCCATCGATCCCCGCGGAGGACGTAGCGCGAGCCGCCAGGAACGCGCTCCTCGCGGACGGTGTGCTCCGGGTCGCCCGGCAGCACGAGCGCCATCGTCTCGCCGGCCTCGTCCTTGTGCTGCACGAGGCGCGGGCAGATCGGGTCGAGGCAGCTCGTCTCGGCCATCGCGAGGACGGCATCGGTCGTGGCGCATCCCGCGAGGAGCGCGATCGTCCGGTGCGTCGGCGGCATGAGCTGCACCTCGCCCGCCTCGAACCGCCTCAGCACCTCGGCAGGCGCCGCCCAGAAGCTCGCCATGGTCTCGTGCTCGTCGTGGAACCCGGTCTGCCCCTCGGGCGCGAGCGCCACGAAGAAGCGCGCGTCGAAGCGCCGTGGCTCGGCCTCCGGCGTGATCCAGCGCGCGAACGGCAGGAGGCCGCCGAGGTCGAGGCGCAGCCGCCGCTTGGAGAGGAAGGCGCGCAGGGCATCGGGCTCTGCGACGAGCTGCTTGCGCAGCACGAACAGGTCCTCCTGCGTGACCTTGCCGTCGTGGACATGGAGCATCGCGGCTTCCTCGAGCGTCTCGCGTGCGCCGGCGATCGCGAGCGACCGGAAGTGGGCGTCGCTCGACGTGAACGGCACCGCGCCTCGTCCGGGGAGGCGAGGGGGCGTGGTCAGCGGCGTCCACTCGGCGAGCACGTCGGAGCCGTCGAGCTTTCCGCCGGGGAACACGATGGCGCCGCCCATGAAGCGGCTCTTCTTGTTCCGCTCGACGCAGAAGACCTCGATGCCTTCGCCGCTGGCGCCGGCGGTCGGGCGAACGAGCACGAGCGTTGCCGCGTCCTTTGGTGTGGCGGGCTCGCGATCGGCTTTCAGATCCAGCACGAACGCATCATACACGAAGGGTCGCTCAGCGAGCGGCCATGCCCTGCGCGCGGAGGGCCGTGCGGTCTCGCTCCTGCGCGTGCTTCTCGATGCGCCGCTGCGCGTCTAGCTCCTCGACGAAGCAGAGCGCATCGCGCTCGTCGTCGCGGAGGACGTCGAGGAGGATCGAGGCGGCTTGCTCCGGTTCGACGCCGCTGTCGCCGCGTCCGGGTAGCTCGATCACGGCCTTCTTCACCGAGAGCCCGGTGAGCGCGTCGAGGATGCGCTCGAGCACGGTACGGAACGTCGCCTCGCCGAAGCTCGCGCGCGGACCGAGACCGCAGGCGAGAAGCTTGTCGAAGGGGAGGCGAGGCCGCGCCGGCAAGACGAGCACCTCGCCGAGGTCACCGACGAGAAACCCTTGCTTCGCGAGACGGCTCAGCCGGCCCGCGAGGCGCCAATCGAGGAGACATGCGAGGCCCGTGAGAGGCCGCTCGTCCTTCCACACTCCGCAGACCACGACCTCGGAGCCAGCCTCGTCGAGGCGCCGGAGGTCGGGCGCGACGAAGCGGAGGTCGACCATCAGCCGTTACGCTCGTCCTTGCGGCCGATGTTCTCGGCGATGCGGTCGAGCACGCCGTTGACGAAGCCGCTCGACTCGTCGGTGCCGAACGACTTCGCGAGCTCGACGGCCTCGTCGAGGATGACCGCACGCGGCACGTCGGAGCGGAACATCAGCTCCCAGGTGCCGAGCCGCAGCAGGTTGCGATCGACGCGCGACATGCGTTCGAGCCGCCAGTTCTGCGAGGCGGCCGTGACCTTCTTGTCGATTCCGTCGAGGTTGTCGGCGACGCCGCGGACGACGGTGTCGGCGTAGAGCTTCCCCTCGGGGTCGGCGTCCTCGTACGTGCGCCAGAACAGGTCGATGGTCTGGTTGGCCGAGGTGCCGGAGCCCTCGAGCTGAAAGAGCATCTGAAGGGCAGCTTCTCGCCCCGATCGCCGTGCGCCCATCGTTGTTCCTTACAGTCCTTCGCTGTCGAACGCGCGTTCGAGCGAGACCATCTCGATGGCGCTCAGCGCGGCGTCCCAGCCCTTGTTGCCAGCCTTGGTGCCGGCGCGCTCGACCGCCTGCTCGATGCTGTCGGTCGTGAGGACGCCGAACGCAATCGGGAGGTGGCTCGCGAGCGACACGTGAGCGACGCCCTTGGCGACCTCGCCGGCCACGTAGTCGAAGTGCGGGGTCGAGCCGCGGATGACCGCCGCGAGGGCGATGATGCCGTCGACGGTGCGTCCGCGCTTGGCCTTGGGGCCGCCTGCGCCGCGCTCGGTCATCGGGCCGCTGTCGTCGGCGGCGCGGCCGGAGGGGGCCCCGCGTAGCCGCGGGGAAAATGCCCCCCCGCGGGCGATGCGCTGAACGGCGAGCGGGATCTCCCACGCACCGGGGACGCGAACGATCGTGATGTTCGCGTCGTCGCCGCCATGGCGAACGAGCGCGTCGATCGCGCCCTCGACGAGGCGATCGACGATGAAGTGATTGAAGCGACTCGCGACGATCGCGAACCTCGCCCCCTTGGGGACGATGAGGTTGCCCTCGAGGATGCGCGGGCTAGAGGCGGCCATGTTCTCTCCTGATACTCAACGCTTGCCGAGCGGGACGCTCTCGACGACCTGGAGGCCGAAGCCGGAAAGCCCGGCGATCTTACGCGGGTTGTTCGTGAGCAGGCGGATCTTGTTCAGACCGAGGTCTGCGAGGATCTGCGCGCCGATGCCGAACTCGCGGAGCGGGCTGTCGTCGGGACCGGAGGCCGGCTCCTCGCGGGGCGGCTCGCCGGGCGCCGTCAGCTGCGCGATCTCGGCGCCGGGCGGGAGGCGCGGAGGCAGGTAGACGATGACGCCGCTCTTCTCGGCCTCGATGCAGCGGATCGCTTCGCGGAGGTTGCGACCACCCTCGCGTGGCGTCGACGCGAAGACGTCGCCGACGATCGAGCCCGAGTGCATGCGACAGAGCGTGGGCTCGTTGGGCTTCAGCGTGCCGAGCGTGAGCGCGACGAACTGACGCGAGTCGGTCGACGACTGGTACGCCGCGATGGTCCAGCGGGTGCCGGTCTCGTCGAGCTCGATCGAGCCCGTCTCGACGCGGTGGACGAGGCGCTCCGTCTGGAGGCGGTACTGGATCAGGTCGGCGATGGTGACGATGCGGAGGCTGTGCGTCTTCGCGAAGATCTCGAGGTCCGGCATGCGGGCCATCGAGCCGTCCTCCTTCATGATCTCGCAGATGACGCCCGCGGGGGTGAGGCCGGCGAGACGCGCGAGATCGACCGAGCCTTCCGTCTGCCCGGTGCGCACGAGCACGCCGCCCGTGCGCGCGCGGAGCGGAAAGATGTGACCCGGCGTGACGAGCTCCTCGGGCTTGCACTCGGGGCTCGCGGCGACGCGGATGGTGTGGGCGCGATCGGCGGCGCTGATTCCGGTGGTGACACCGGTGCGGGCCTCGACGCTCACGGTGAAGGCCGTGCCGAGCGAGGGGCCGGAGCGACCCGGAGACGCCATCATCGGCAGGCTCAGGCGCGCGATGTGCTGCTCGGTCAGGGTCACGCAGATGAGGCCGCGCCCGTGCGTGGCCATGAAGTTGACGGCCTCGGGGGACGCGAACTGCGCGGCCATCGTGAGGTCGCCCTCGTTCTCTCGGTCCTCGTCGTCGACCAGGATGACCATCCTGCCCGCGCGGATGTCGGCGATGGCGCCGTTGACGCGCTCGAGGAGCTTCGGTTCGATATTCAACGCGGGGGGCATGTGTACTCTACAGGTAACCGGCGCGCTGAAGGCGGTCGGTCCACGCGGCGTCCGAGGACGCATGGTCAGGGGAAGCGGGCGAGGTGCTACCGCATTCGAGGAGGCGAGCGACGTAGCGGGCGAGGAGGTCGACCTCGAGGTTCACGCGTGCGCCCACGGGCAGCGCGTCGAGGGACGTCTTGTCGCGGGTGTGGGGGACGAGCACGACGTCGAAGCGGTCGCCGGCCACGTTGTTGACGGTGAGGCTGACGCCGCTCACGCAGATGGAGCCCTTCTGCGCGATGTAACGGACGAGCTCGGGCGGCACCTGGAAGGTGACCTTCACGGCTCCACCGACGGGCTCCTTGGCGGCGATGCGACCGACGCCGTCGACGTGGCCGCTCACGATGTGGCCGCCCATGCGAGCGCCGAGCGCGACGGCACGCTCGAGGTTGACGTGGGTGCCGGCGGTGAGGTCGCCGAGCGTCGTCTTCTGGAGCGTCTCGGCGGAGGCATCGGCCTCGAACACGCAGAGGCCGGGGCCGGGCTTCACGATCGCCGCGACCGTGAGGCAGACGCCGTCGACGGCGATCGACTCTCCGAGCGCGAGCGGCTCCGGCCCGAGCTCGCCGCGCACGACGAGCCGCGATTCGCGCGCGCCAGCCGACGCGCCCGACGCTGGCGAGGACGCGGTGATGCGGTCGAGCGTGCCTTTCGTCTCGATGAGCCCGGTGAACATGGCTGAGCGGCTAAGTAGTGCCGGATGGTCGCAGCGTCAAAGGGAGGTGGAACGGGAAACCCGAGGCGGGAAACGGGCAGCAGGCAATGGGGGCGCGGAAATGGGAAGATGGGCGCGTGAGGCGGGTCTTTGGCATCGTGATCGGGGCTTTCGCGGTCGGTGGAGCTCTGGCTTGCGGGCCCAGTTTTCAGGCGATTTACGAGGGCAACGCCCGGTTCGAGCACTGCTATGCGCTCGAGGAGAACGCGCAGAAGGGGTTCCGCGAGAAGTCCGACTGCTGGCGCGATTGGTCCGAGCACTACACGTACGGCCAGACCCGCGACCGCATCCACTACGCGACCGAGCGCTACGTGGCGCTCTCGCAGTCGAGCAACGTGCCCACCGACGAGGCCATGATGATGGCCGCGCCCGGGATGACCCCGCGCGAATCGACGATCACCGCGCCGGCACCGACCAACGCGTTCGCGCCGCCTCCCAAGGTCCTCGACGAGGCCGCCGACGGCGGCGGTCTCATCGGCGGCAGGCCGCTTCGGCCGAACGAGCTGCCGAGGACCGTCACCTTCTCGGCGAACGGGCCGGTCGTCGTCGACGCGTCGGCGCCGGCCAGCGCCGCTCCGCGCGATGCGGCGGCGCCGCCGCCGCCGGTCGTTGCGATACCTCAGTCGGAGTGCACCGACCCGTGCGTCGCGAAGTTCCGAGAGTGCAAGGGCGCGCCCTGCGAGAAGACCTACCGCACGTGCATGCGCGCCTGCTTCAAGTAACGGGCTTCAGCTTCGGCAGGATCTCGCGCTTGTACATCTCGACGCCCGCCCGGATCGCCTTGGCGGCCTCGAAGGGACCGAGCAGCTCGTCGACCTCGACCATCTTTCGCTCGAGCGTCTTGTAGTCCTCGAAGAAACGCTTGAGCTCGATCAGCGTGTGCTGCGGCACCTCGCGGATGTGCGTGTACTGGTTGTACGCAGGGTCATCCATGTGGACGGCGATGACCTTGTCGTCGAGGCCCTTGTCGTCGCGCATCTGCATGAGGCCGATGGCGCGCGCGCGCATCATGCAGAACGGGGCGACGGGCTCCTGGCAGAGCACGAGGACGTCGAGCGGGTCGCCGTCGTCGCAGTACGTGCGGGGAATGAAGCCGTAGTTCGCCGGGTAGTGGACGGCGCTGAACAGGATGCGATCGACCTTGAGCAGACCGGTCTCCTTGTCGAGCTCGTACTTCACCTTCGAGCCCTTCGGGATCTCGATGAACGCGGTGATCGACTCGTCGACGGGCTCGTCGCAGGCGATGTCGTGCCAGGGATGAGTCATGGTGGACCTCAGGTTCAGAATCTCACGGGCCGGCTTCCGCGTCGCCACCGGCGTCGGGAATCGGTGAGGGGAGCGACGCACTCGGTGCGCGAGGGGGAGCCTCGACCACCACGCGGAGGAAGTAGTCGGCGCAGGTGCCGTTGTGGATGACGACCTGGTCCGGTGCGACGCCGGAGATCTCGGCGAGATTTCCTGCCGCGAGCGTCGAGTTCCCGCCGGGCTCGTGGCTGGGGTCCTGCTGCGCGCTCACGTACGCAGTCACGACGGCGGGGACGCGGCCTCCGAGCTCGTGGAGATCGAAGATCCATGCGCGCTGCTTCGGGAAGTCGAGCCACACGCCGTCGAAGGGCCCCGACTCCCACTTGTCGGCGGTGAAGAGGCGGCCCTCTCCGGGGTTTCGCCCGAAGAACGTGACCTCGCCGTCGCAGGTGTGGCCGTAGCATCCGGAGGCGAGACCGACCGAAAGCATCACGGTCGCCCAGAGCACGACGACCGCCATGACGCGCTTGCGCGGCGCCTTAGCCACCGAGCAGCTCCGCTGCCGCGAGCGCGTGGTAGGTGAGGATGAAGTCGGCGCCCGCGCGGCGGATCGAGGTGAGGACCTCCATCATCGCGCGGTTGCGGTCGATCATTCCGCGATCGGCGGCCGCGTGGAGCATCGAGTACTCGCCCGACACGTTGTACGCGCCGAGCGGGAGGTTCGAGTGCGCGCGGACGTCCTTGATCACATCGAGGTACGAGAGGGCAGGCTTCACCATCAGCATGTCCGCGCCTTCGGCCTCGTCGAGGGCGGCTTCGCGCAGAGCCTCGCGGGCGTTGGCGGGATCCATCTGGTAGCCGGCGCGGTCGCCGAACTTGGGCGCGCAGTCGGCGGCCTCGCGGAACGGACCGTAGAACGCGCTCGCGTACTTCACCGCGTAGCTGAGGAGGCTCGTGTTCTGGAAGCCCTCGGCGTCGAGCGCCTTCCGCATCGCGCCGACGCGGCCGTCCATCATGTCGCTCGGGGCGACGACGTCGGCGCCGGCCTTCGCGAAGAGCACGCCCATCTTGGCGAGGACCTCGACGGTGGCGTCGTTGTCGACCTCCCAGTCGTTCTCCTTCTTGGAGCCGGGGCGCTGCCGGAGGAGGCCGCAGTGCCCGTGGTCGGTGTACTCGTCGACGCAGACGTCGGCCATGACGACGAGCTCGGGGACCGCGCTCTTCATCTCCGCGATCGCGCGCGGGACGGGGCCGTCCGGATCGAGGCCGGTCGTACCGCAGCCGTCCTTGGTCTTCGGGAGGCCGAAGAGGATGACCGAGCTGACGCCGCGGGCCTTGATGGCCTTCGCTTGCTCGCGTGCGGCGCTGATCGGCAGCTGGTCGATGCCGGGCATCGAGCCGATGGGGCGCGGCGCATCGAGCGCGGCGTTGAAGAACATCGGGTAGACGAAGTCACCCGGTGACAGGTTGGTCTCGCGAACGAGGGCCCGGAGCTCCGGGGTGGTGCGCAGACGACGAGGACGAATCGTAGGGAATCCCATCGCGGGCCGGCAGCATACCTCCTACGATCCCCGCATGCGAATGCCGCGATCTCCGCGGTTGCGGGCACCGATCCTCGCGCCGCCTTTGCGCGCAATATGGCTGATGGTGGTGCTCGGAGGCGCGGTCGCGTCCTGCGGGAGCCGGACGGGTCTCTTCGGCGAGGAGGACCTCGCGGTGGGGACCACGAGCGGCGGCCCTCAGGGGAGGTCCGAGGCGGGAGTCGACGGAGGCGTCGACACGGGGCTCGACGGCCTCCCGACCATTGACGTCGTGCCGAAGCCCGACGTCGACCGCACGGGGTGTCCAGACGCGGACGCGACGTACATCTACCTCGTCACCGAGCAGAACGAGCTCTTCAGCTTCTTCCCGCCGGACCTCTCCTTCACGTTCATCGGGAACCTCGTGTGTCCGGTCGTCGGCGGCGCGACGCCGTTCTCGATGGCGGTCGATCGGCGGGGAGCGGCGTACGTGCTCTACGGCGACGGGAGTCTCTTTCGTGTGAGCACCGCGACAGGTGCGTGCACGGCGACGACGTTCTCTCCGAACCAGGACGGGTTCACGACCTTCGGGATGGGCTTCGCGTCGGACGTCGGCGGTCCCGCCGAGCGCCTCTACATCGCCGACAACGACTTCGACGGGACCCTGCGTGGTCTCGGGGTGATCGACACGACGACCTTCGGTCTGTCGTTCGTCGGCTCGTTCGGGACGACGATCCGCCGTTCGGAGCTCACGGGTACGGGGGACGGTCGTCTCTTCGCGTACTGGCCCGACAACGTGTCCGGGGGCGGCTCGCACCTCACCGAGCTGAACAAGGCGACGGGCCAGGTCGTCGCGCAGACGAACCTGCCGATCGGCGACCGGAACGACGCCTTCGCGTTCGCCTTCTGGGGCGGTGACTTCTGGATCTTCACGAGCTCGGGCGGCACGACCGACGTGAGCCGCTTCCGCCCGGCGGACGGCACGACGACGATGTCGACGAAGCACCCCTCGACGATCGTCGGCGCGGGCGTCTCGACCTGCGCGCCGCAGCTCTGACGTCGGGAGCGGCGGGGCCCGATCTTGTAGAGGCCTCTACGAAGTTCGCAGCCTCGAGCGCGGATCGGGCTTGAATTCCGAGGCGGCGTCGGGAGGAGGGGCGTGGATTGTAGAGGCCTTTACGGTTCTGCGGACCTCGCCCCGAGATCTCTCGCAACTCCGGCACCTTCGGGCCGACGTGACACTTCAGTCGTCCAGGTCTCTACAAATTCAGGGAGGGGTCCCCATGGCCGGTCGTGACATCGACGAGCTGATTCTCGATGAGCTGTGGCGGAGCTACCGGGTGTCGAGTCGGCACGTCGCATCCGGCCTCGACATGCTCATGGGCTGCTCGCTGCCGCAGTTCCTTGCGATGCGCGCTCGCCTCGGCGGAGTGCACGATGGTCGTGACCGACGTGGCGACGGTGATGGGGTGCGCGAGATCGAACGTGGGGCCGATCGCCAAGCGCTTGCAGGAGCTCGCCTGGATCACGCGGGCGGATCATCCGTGAGACTCACGCGTCGTGTCGCTCCGCGCGACGCCGACCGGCAGACGCAACTACGAGATGCTCGCGGCGGAGGTCCTCCGCGCGGCGCATGCGCTGCTCGGCGGGCTCGATGAGGAGGAGAAGTACAACCTGCTCGCCGTACTGCGGAAGATCACGGCGGTGAACCCGGAGTGAGGACCTCGAGGACGCGCGTGAGGCGGACGGTCGTCGATTCGAGGTCGGCGCACGTCGGGACGTCGTGGCGCGCGAGCTCGTGGAGGTCGGGCGGAACGTACATGCGACACGGGTCGCCCGTGATGACGCGCATGCCCGAGCCGGCAAGACGCGCGAGCCAGGGGCCGAAGCGTGCGGCGGGCGCGCGCTCGTACCAGACGTCGCCGGCGAAGAGGACGTCCGCGTCGAGCATCGCGGCGTCGGTCCCCACGACATCGGCGCAGGTCGCCTCGAGCACGACGCCGTTGGCCTCGGCGTTGAGGCGACACGCGGCTTCAGCGAGCGGGTCGACGTCGATCGCGCGCACCGACCGCGCGCCCGCGATCGCGCACGCGATCGCCACGAGCCCGCTGCCCGCGCCGAAGTCGATCACCCGCAGGCCGCGCACCGCCTCCGGATGGTCGAGCACCCAGCGGGCGAGCGCCTGGCCGCCCGCCCACGGCACACACCAGAAGGGGACCTCGAGGCCGAACGTCCCGAGCGAGGCCTGGGTCGCACGCCACAGGGGAGTGACGTCCGTGGCCATGTAGAGCCGTATTTCGTGCACGAACGGGACGTCCGCGAGCACGGTATGCGCGCGGATGAAGTCCGTCCGCTCCTGGGCCGTCTCCACCTTGGCGAGCTTAGCGCACGCCGAGAGCGTGTATCTTTCGCGCCATGAAGATTCACGTCGCAGTCGCAGTCGCCGCCGCCCTCGCCCTCGCCGCGTGCGGACCCGCCGAGCCTCCGGCCGCATCGCCGACGGAGAGCTCATCGACCGCCGCTGCCACCACGCCGCCCGCCACCGCACCGGCGGCCGCGCCCGCAACGGCAGCCGCACCGGCCGTCGCACCGGCAGCGGCGCCGGCACCCGCGTCGTCCGACGGGATGACCACCGGCGTGAGCGTGGTCTCGAACGAGATCACGACACCGAATGTCGTCACGCCCGACAAGGTCATCGCGTCGCTCCGGCCCAAGCTCAACACCTGCTACCAGGACGGGCTCAAGAAGAACCCGAAGCTCGAAGGCTCGGTCACCCTCTCGGCCAAGATCGAGAAGGACGGCTCCGTGTCCGCGGTCACGCCGAAGAATGCGACGGGGCTCAACCCCACCGTCCTCAAGTGCCTCACCGATCAGCTCAAGGCCGCGAGCTTCGCAGCCGCGGGCGGCGTGAGCTACACGACGTCAATCGACATCCCGGTCGCGTTCTCGAGCCACTGAGCGACAGCGAAAGCCTCAGGGCTTCACGTTCGCGAAGACGCCGCGCGTGCTCGGCGACCACGACAGATTCGCCTGGAGTGCGCCCGCGTCGACCGCCGACCACTTCACGTCGCGTCCAGAGTTCGCGACCGGGAGAACCTGCACCTGCCGGAGCTTCAGCGTGCGGAGGTCGAAGAGCGCGCGCCCGATGAAGTTCTTCGCCTGCCCGCCCAGCGACGGGTGGAGGAAGTTGCCGAGGCTCTCGAACACGACGCCGGTGCCGCCGCCGAACCCCGCGGCCTTGCGCACGACGCGGACGGGCTTCCAGACATGCGGGCCTTCGCCGAAGACGACGTCGCCGCCGTAGCTCTTCACGAACTCGGTGCCGGCGCGGACGAGCTCGTCCTGATCGCTCGGACCCATGCTGTGGATCGAGAGGATGCGCATGTCGGCAGGCGCGTCGCGCATGCTCTCGAAGAGCTCACGCTTGTCGCCCGAGCACGCGGCACGCGGGCAATCGGCGCGGCCCATGTACATGCTGCCGAAGGCGACGCGGACCTGACGGCCCTTCACCGTGAAGGTGCGGACTCGCGCCTTCGCGAAGTCGTTCTCGTGGGCGCTCGACGCGAGGCCCGCGAAGAGAGCGCCGTGGTCACCGAGGCTCTCGATGTTCGCCGCGGACATCGCCGCGCTCGCGACCTCGCCGCGCAGCGACGTGTCGGCGGACGCGAGGCAGTCACGCGCGTGGTTGTTCGAGAGGCCGAAGAGGTTGATGCCGCGGTCCGTCGCCTGAGTGATGTTCTCGGCGCGCGAGACGAATGCGTAGGACCTGCCCGGCGTGTACACGCTGGCGAACTGGCTGCAGCCCGTGCCGACCACGGTCTCCCAGTTGATGAAGGTGAGGTCGCCGCGATAGCCCTTGCCGCTGGCGTCGAAGCGGTCGAGCGCCTTTCCGAGCTCGGCGGCGATCGGCGTCTTCTCGTGCGTGTTGCTCCAGCCGGAGTCGCCCATGCCGCGCACGTCGAGGAGATCGGTCACCGCGGCGGTGTCGAGCGGCGCCGCGGCGAGGGCGGAGGCTGGCGCGGTCTCGTCGGGCTCGTTCAGGGCGACGAGCGCGTCCTCGCTGTCGGCCGGCTCGCCGCCGTCGTCCTCGGCATCGCCCGCGGGCGCCGCACAGGCCGGCACGCAGAGAAGGAGGAGGGGGAGGAGGAGCCGGAGGCGGGTAAGCATCGCGAGTTGAGTGGGTGCAAGACCTACACCAGCGAGAAACGCCGAAAATTACACCACCCGGAGGCCGTCTCGCCTGGATCATGGGTGGATCGACCGCTCAGGTCGTGTGAACTCACACGACACGTGCTCCCGAAGGTCGCTCAGGCCCATTGTGGTGAGAGCCGATGCGCGCGATCGTGTCGCCGTGAAGACGTCACCTCGGCGACGAGCGTTCACGCGGGCTCCCCGCGTCTCCCTCCTCCTGCTCTGCCTCGCGGCGTGCGGGAGCCGGACCGGCCTGTTCGGAACCGAGGACGACAGCGACGACCTGCTGCCCGACGGCGGCTCGAAGGTCGACGGCGGGCGCGACGCTCGCGTCGACGGCGATGCGACGATCCTCCCCGACGCGCCGCTCCCCCCGATCGACGCGCAGCCGCGCGACGCGAACCGCACCGACTGCCCCGACGCCGACTCCACGCTCGTCTACGTCGTGACGACCGACAACGAGCTCTTCAGCTTCTATCCGGTCGACGGCTCGTTCAAGTTCATCTCGAACATCGCCTGCCCCGCGCCGCCGGGCGACACGCCGTTCTCGATGGCGGTCGATCGCAAGGGCGTCGCCTACGTCGAGTTCACCGATCAGCGCATCTATCGCGTCAGCACCGCGACCGGCGCCTGCATCGGCACCTCCTTCCAGCCGAACCAGCAAGGCTTCGGCAACTTCGGCATGGGTTACGCGACGAACGACGTCGGCCCCACCGAGACGCTCTTCGTCGCCGGCACCCGCGACACGAACATGCCCTCGTCGCCCGGCCTCGCTCGCATCGACACGAACACGTTCCAGCTCACCAAGGTCGGCAACTTCGTGCCGGACATCGCGCGCGCCGAGCTCAGCGGAACCGGCGACGGGCGATTGTATGCATTCTACACGAAGGGCGTGAACAACGGCCCGCCGTCCTACATCGGCGAGATCGACACGAACACCGCCGCTGTCGTCGCCGAGACGCCGTTCCCCACCGTCGACCAGGGCAACGGCTGGGCCTTCGCCTTCTGGGGCGGCGACTTCTACATGTTCACCGCGCCCGGCGGCGGCTCCGACGTGACGCGCTATCGGCCCACCGACAACTCCGTCACCGTCGTCGCGACGCTGCCGACGCGCATCGTCGGTGCGGGCGTCTCGACGTGCGCACCGTCGCAGTAGGCTACGCGGGCGTAGGGGGGAACGACTCGATGGGAGCGAAGGTCACGTTCGTCGGCGCGGGCTGCGGAGACCCGAGGCTACTCACGGTTCGCGGGGCGGACGTCCTCGCGCAGGCCGACTACGTGCTCTTCGACGCCGACGTCCACCCCGACGTCCTCGGGCGCCTTCGCGAGGGGATCCCCCGCGTTCCGGTGACGCCCGCGATGACCGCCGAGCGGATCGCGCAGCTCCTCGTCACCGAGGCGAAGGCAGGGAAGAACGCGGTTCGGCTGACGTGGGGCGACCCGCTCCTCTTCGGCTGGGGCGACGTCGAGGGTGCCGCCGTCGCGCGCCATGGGGTGGCTCTCGAGGTCGTCCCCGGCATCGGTCCGCTCATCGCGATCGGTGCGTTCGCCGGCATCCCGCTCACGCGCTCGAGCGATGCGTCGCCGAGCGTCGCCGCCGTGAGCGTGACCCGCGGACACGAGACGCTCCACGACTGGGACAAGCTCGCGACCGCCACCGACACGCTCGCCATCGTCTGCGACGCCGACAGCATCGCCGAGACCGCGCGATCGCTCGTGTTCTACGGGCGATCGCCGACCGACCGCGTCGCCATCGTCGAGGAGGTCTCGCTCCCGTCGCAGCGCATCACCGAGACGACGCTCGGCATGGTCCCGCAGCTGCCCAAGTCGCGCACGCCGCGCGTCGTGCTCGTCGTCGGCGACCGAGCCACGCCGATGGCCGCGCTCTCGTGGCTGCCGCGGCTCCCGCTCTTTGGCAAGCGCGTGCTCGTCACGCGCGCGCGCGAGCAGGCCGGCGGTGCCGCCGCGCTGCTCCGTGAGCGTGGCGCCGATCCGGTCGTCGTTCCCACGATCGAGATCCATCCGCCGAGCGACCCTTCCGCGATGATCGACGCCGTGCACGCGATGCACGAGCGCTACGACTGGATCGTGCTGACGAGCGCGAACGGCGTCGAGCGACTCTGGGCAGAGACGAAGAGGCAAGGGAAGGACGCGCGCGCGTTCGGCAGGGCGAAGCTCGCGGCCATAGGGCCCGGCACGGCGGCCGCGTTCGAGCGCTGCGGGCTCACGCCGGACGTGATCGCGAAGGAGCATCGCGGCGAGGGGCTCGCCGAGGAGGTGCTCGCGGCGATGAGCGCGGCGGGTGGCACGAAGGTCCGCGTGCTCATCGCGCGCGCCGAGGTCGCCCGCGACGTCGTCCCCGACGCCCTCCGGGCCGCCGGCTGCGAGGTCGACGTGGTGTCGGTCTACAAGACCCGCTCGCCCCCGCGCGCGCTGCTCGAAGGGCTGGCTGCGCTCCTCGAAGGCGGGGAGATCGACGCCGTCTCCTTCACCTCCTCGAGCACGGTCGAGCACCTCTGCGATGCCCTCGAGGCACGTGCAGCCGAGCTCCTCGCCAAGACCTGCGTCGCGAGCATCGGCCCCATCACCACGGAAACCGCGAAAAAGCGGGGTATCCGTGTCGACGTGGTGGCCGAGATCTCCACGATCTCGGGCCTCGTCACGGCGCTAGAGAAGCACTTCACGAAGTGACGTACGGGGCCATGAACAGCCGCGATTTGACACGCCAGACAGGGCGCGCGACTCTAGTCGCCGCGAGCGCATGTCCCTGAGCTCCCTCATCGTCCAGCGCGAGATCGCATCGATCCGCGAGGTCGAGGAGGCCCTTGCACGGCAGGTCCTCTACGGAGGAGATCTGCTCACGAACCTCCTCGAGGTCGCGAGGCTCGACGAGGCCGTGCTCCTGCCGATCGTCGCCGAGTCGCTCGGGCTCCCGGCAGCGCCGTCCGGCGAGCTGCCTCGCCCCGAGCCCGACGCGCAGCGTCTCGTGGCGGCCGAGGTCGCGGTCGAGCGGAATCTCGCGCCGCTCAGCGTCGATCGCTACGGGCTCACGGTCGCGGTCGCCGAGCCGCTGTCGGCCGACGTCGAGCAGGAGCTGGCGTTCGCGCTGGCGCTCCCGATCTCGCAGCGCATCGCGCCGCTCGTCCGCATCAAGCAAGCGCTCGCTCGCGACTACGGCGTGCCGCTCGACCGCAGGCTCCAGCGTCTGCTCATGCGCATGTCGACCGACGGGCCGCGAGCGGGCAGCACCTTCCCGCCGATGCGCGACGATTTCCGGCTCGGTGCGCCGCGCCCGCCGAGCATCGCTCCTGCTGCGCCGCCGCCGTCGGTGATGGCGATCGTTCGTCCGTCGGTTCCGCCCGGTGGCGGTGGCGTGGGCACGCTCGTTCGCAACGCAGCCACGCCGAGCATGCGCCCGCTGCGCCGTCGTCGCGGCGCGATCACCGTCGACACCGCTCGCGCCGAGCTCGAGGACGCTGACGAGCGCGACACGATCCTCGATCTCCTCTTCGAGTTCGCGCGGCAGTACTTCGACTACACGGCCGTGTTCATCGTGCACGGCGAGGTCGCCGAGGGCCGCGACGCGTTCGGTGACGGCGCCTCCCGCGACAAGGTCGCGCGCATCGGCGTGCCCCTCGATCTCCCCAGCATTCTCCAGACCTCGCGCGAGAAGAAGGCGACGCTCCAGCGCGTCCCCTCCCTCGACGGCCTCGACGCCGTCCTCATGAACGACCTCGGACGCAGCGGGAGGACCCTCTGCGTCGTGCTCCCTGTCGTCGTTCGCACGCGCGTCGTCGCGTTGCTGCTCGGTGACGGCGGAGACACGGGCATCGACGCGAGCACGCTCGACGACCTCGAAGGCATCGTCGCGGCCGCCACGGCTGCGTTCGAGCGGCTCATCGTTCGCCGCAAGCTGAAGGGCTCCGTCCAGCCGCCCGCCGGGACCGGCGAGTCCGGCGCGCCCGCGGCGCCGCTGTTCTCCATGCCGCCGCCGACGAAGCTGAGCCAGATCAGCGATCGCCCGGCCGTCGAGGAGCTCGCGCCGCCGATCCGCGATCTTCTCACCGAGCCGATCTCGCGCGTCGGCGAGACGATCCGCGAGCCTGTCGTCCAGACCTTCCTCCCCGAGGAGGACACGTCGTCGCCGCTCGTCAGCGTTCGTCGGCCCTCCGACAACGTGCCGCCACCCGCGAACGTGCTCGCCGTGCGGAGGCCGTCGGGGCGGCCGATCCCCCGCGAGGAGCCGGACTCGCAGTCTCGCCTGCCGGCCGTCACCGCGATGTCGAACCTCGGTAGCGCTGCGCAGGAGGCGATCCAGCGCATCAGCGGTACACCGGGGACGGGGACGCCCGCGACGTCTTCCGTGTCGCTCACGCCGCGGAGCAGCCGTCGTCGCGGCGAGGCACCGAAGCTCGACTTCGGCGCCGTGCCTCCGCCGTCGTCGATGTTCGGCAGCGAGGCGCCCGGCGGCAACGAGGTCGAGCGAAGGCTCATCGCCGAGATCCAGGGGCGTGCGTTCGAGAGCGAGCCGGCAACCTCTCGCGACTCGCGTCCTCCGGTGATCGTGCCGTCGAACGTGCCGCCGCCGGTGAGCAGCGATCCCGATCCGCCGCCCTCGCCGAAGGCCGAGTCGCCGCCGCCCCAGCGCGTCGCGAGCTACAGGCCTCCGAACACGGATCCGTCGCCGAGCTCGCTCCAGGGCGACATCATCCCCGCGGACGTGCACTCGGCGCCTGCGTCCTCCGAGATGCTGAGCGCCGACGACGCCGACGTCGACGTCGTCGACGCCATCGAGCCGCCGCGCAGCTCGTCGCGTGACGCGGCTCCGCCCACGCCGTGGCCGTCGGCAATGGAGGTTCCTGTTGCCTCCTCGCCGCGCTTGCCGCCGGTACCGCCGTCGTCGGGGCGGCCGATGCCGGCCTCCGAGCAGCAGATCAGCGTCGCCGCGCATCGTCCGCCGTCGTCGCGGAGCGATCACTCGCGCATCTTGCCGTCGGTCATCGTCGACGTCGCGAGCGAGTACGTGAGCCTCGTCGAGCGCGTCGTCGCCGGAGCAAAGCCCGGCACGACCGAGGGACAGACCGCCGACGACGCCGAGACCGAGCTCCTTCGCGCCGGCGGCTACGCGATGCCCGCGATCATGGCGCGCTTCCCCGGGCCGGTGACGATCGAGCCCGAGCGGCTGACCGACGGGCCTCTCCCGCGCGTCGCCGAGTGCGGCCCGGTCCTGCGGCTCGTCGCGAGCCAGCGCCGCACTGCGCTCCCGTTCGTGCTCTCGCACGTCGAGGACCCCGACGTCGACAGGCGCTTCTGGGCGACGTACCTGCTGACCGAGCTGCTCTATCCCGACGTGCTCGACCCGATCGTGCAGCGCATCTTCGATGGTGAGCCGCGCGTTCGCCGTGCGGCGCGGGCCGCGGCGCGCGCGTTCGCCGAGGGTCATCCTTCCACGATCGTCGAGCGGCTCGAGCTCGTCGCGATGGATGGCGGCGAGAGCCTCGGCCGGCGCGTGCTCGCGGTCGAGGCGCTCGGTGAGATGCGCGAGGCGCTTGCCGTGCCGCCGCTGGTCCCGCTCCTCGACGATCCGAACGCCCAGGTCGTGAGCGCAGTCCGCGCGGCCCTCACCGCGATCGCTCGCCAGGACTTCGGTACATCGTCGCAGAAGTGGCAGACGTGGTGGGACGCCAACAAGGACCGCCATCGCCTCGAGTGGCTGATCGACGCACTGATGCACGAGCACGCCGCGCTGCGCGCCGCCGCCGGCGAAGAGCTGAAGACGATCACCAAGGAGTACTTCGGCTACTACGACGACCTCCCGAAGCGCGAGCGCGAGCGAGCCCAGGCGCGCTATCGGGAGTGGTGGAACACTGTCGGCCGGGTGCGTTTCACGCGATCTGCATCCCCTCGGGGCTGACCGACTGAAGTCCCGAGAAGCGCGGCCGTTCGTCCTATCGAGCGGCGTGAGCCCGCTCGGGGGCCTGCACGTTGGACCGATCGCGCTCATCCGCAGCAAGGACCGTCACGGACCACGGGGCCCGGGCGGCTCCCGTCGACGACGGCCCGCTCGCGCTCGGTACGCTCGTCGCCGGAAAATACGAGGTCGTGCGCAAGCTGGCCGAGGGCGGCCTCGGGATCGTCGTCCTGGCCGTTCATCGCGAGCTCAACCAGCGCGTCGCCATCAAGTACCTGAAGCCCGAGGCGCTCGCGAACCAGGCGCTCGTCGCGCGGTTCCATCGAGAGGCTCGCCTCGCGGCAAGCCTCCACTCCGAGCACGTCGTGCGCGTCTTCGATGTCGGTCGACATCGGCGCGCCGGGCCCTACATGGTCATGGAGTACCTCGAGGGCAGCGACCTCGCGACCGTGATGACCAAGGGGCGCATCGATGTCGCGACCGCGGTCGACTACCTGCTCCAGGCCTGTGATGCGCTCGCGGAGGCGCACGTGCACGGCATCGTCCATCGCGATCTCAAGCCTGAGAACCTCTTCCTCGCGCGACGCGGGACGCGCGGCACCATCGTGAAGGTGGTCGATTTCGGGCTCTCGAAGGTGATGGTCCCGGCAGGCCAGAGCGGGTCGTTCCCCCGGCTCACCGAGCAGGGCGAGCGCTTCGGCACGCCGATGTTCATGTCGCCCGAGCAGCTCGCGTGCTCCGCGGACGTGGACGCCCGGTCCGACATCTGGGCGCTCGGCGTGGTGCTGTTCGAGCTCCTCACGGGGCAGCTTCCGTTCGAGGGCGTGACCGCTGCGACGCTCGCGGCGAACATCTTCTCGGCGGCGCCGCGTGCGCTCTTGCCGCTCCGTCCCGATGCGAGCCCCGAGCTCGAGGCCGTCATCCGACGCTGCCTCTCGAAGGACCCCGCCGGTCGCTATCGCGACATCGAAGCGCTCGCGGCGGACCTCGTCCCGCACGGACCGGCCGATGCGGACGAGCGGCTCGAGGCGATCCGTCGCGCGCTGCGCACCGGCAGCGTGAAGCCGCCGCGCCGGGAAGCAAGGCGCCTCGTCCCCGAGGGAGTGTCGACGCGCACGAAGACCCTGACCGCGGTCGCGCTCGTCGCCGTGACCTTGGTCGTTGCGGGGGTCGTCCTCAGGCGGCAGCTCGCGCGCGGTGTGCAGCACGAGGTGGTCGCCGTGGGGAGCACGCAAGCGCTGCCGTCGGCGTCCGGTACGGTCGCTGCGTCTGCACCGGCAGCTGCCTCTGCACCGGCGGTCGTCTCTGCATCCGCGGCTCTCGTGGAGCCGTCAGCTCCGCCCACGGTCGCCGCGGCGCCGCCCACGGTCGCGCCCGCGGCCAAGCGGCGTCCTGCTGCGCCTCCGGTGGCGGCGCCCGCGCCGTCCCCCGCTCGCTCCGTGCCCCGCGCTCCGCCGGAGCCCGAGAGCCCCGAGGAGTGGAGCATCCGCTTCAAGCGTTGAGCTCTTCCTCTTTCAGCCGCGCGAGGCTCTCGTCTTCGGTGCCCTCGTAGGGCGTGTCGAGCCACGCATCGATGATCTCGGTGGCGACGGGCTCCGATAGCGAGCGAAGGCTCAGCGCGAGGACGTTCGCGTCGTTCCACCGGCGCGCGCCGGCCGCGGTCGCGGCGTCGGTGCAGAGCGCGGCGCGGACCCCTCGCACCTTGTTGGCCGCGATCGAGGCGCCGGTGCCCGTCCAGCAGCAGACGACCGCCTGATCGACCTCGCCCCGCGCGACGCGCCCGGCTGCCTCGGTCGCCATCGCTGCCCACGCGGCCTTCGGCATCACCGTGACGTCGTGCCCGCGCTCGCGCAGGCGCGCGGCGACGTGCTCGACCACGGCACGCTCCTCATCGGCCGCGACGACGAACTTCATTGCCCAATCAACTCGCCCCTCAACCGCCGGCGGCGGAGAGGCGCGCGCGCCAGTCGCCGGGAAGGTCGAGGAAGCCGTCGTTGTAGAGCATGTCGTAGACCGCCTCGCAGACGACCTCGCAGACGCCGGTGAAGATCTCCGGGTCGGCGACGAAGCGGAGCGTCTCGTCACGGAATTGAGCCTTCGTGTCGCGCACGCGGCTCAGCATCTCGTCCTCGACGAAGGGGACGAGGCGCTGGAGGAAGCGGCGCTCGAATGCGCTGCGAAAGAGCGGGAAGGCGGTCGCGCTGATCTTGTAGCCGGCGCCGGTGCGCGCGTCGGCGAGCTTGGCCTCCTTGACGACCTGCCACGAGAGCTCGCCGAGCACGGGCGGCATCTCGATGGTGAAGAACAGGCTGAGGACCTCGTTCAGGTACTTCACGAGCGTGTTGAGCTCGGGCGTCGTGCGGGCGAGGAACGCGTTCCGCATGTCCTTGATGATGCCGTAGTACTGCTCCTTCGCGCGCTCCTTCACGGCCTCGTTCACGTACTGGTACGAGTCGAGCTGCGCCATGACGTCGTCCTGGGTGCGGACGAACGCGTGGTAGAGCGACTGGTCCGCGAAGCGCATCGCCTTCGCCTCGTCACCGGCGCCGCGGATCTTGTCGTGCAGCTCGCTGGCGAAGAAGATCCGCGCGAAGCGCTTGCTCACCTCGCCGAGCTTTCGCTCGAGGATGGTCGCGAGCCGGTTCGGGCGGAAGATGCGCCCGAGCATCTCCTTCAGGCTCTGGATCAGCTCGATCTCGAGCTGGGCGCGGTCGTCGGCGGGCGGCGGCCGGCTGATCGGCTGCCGGGCGCGCGCGGCCGACTGCAGGTCCTGGAGCTCCTTGATGACCTGCTGCGTGACCGCATCGAGCTCGGGGCTCGTCGCGAGCTCGGCCTTGTAGTGGACGACCTTCGCCTGGAGCTGCTCGTCACGGAGCGCGAACGCGACGTCGGCGAGCGACATCTTCGCCTCGGTCGACATGAAGCCTTCCGGAGACGGCGTCGGCGCGCTGATCTGCGGCTTCTTCACCGGCGGAGGCAGCGCCACGGGTGGAAGGGGGCGTCTCTTGTCGGGGGGCATCGAGCCCGATCATACACAGGCGCGCGCGGTCACGAGTAGCGCTTCGAGAAGCGAATGGACTGGTCGTAAGGGAAGAGATCGTCCTGGATTCCGGCCTTGATCCGCTCCTGCTGAGCGACCCAGTAGCCGGCGTCGGCCAGCTCGCCGTGGACGGCCATGAAGATCTCGCGAGGCTTGCCCGGCGGGATGAGGAAGGTCGGGAACTGCTCGGGGAAGATGTCGTTCTTCTCGACGAAGAACCAGGGGTCGCTCCGCATCTCCTCCTCGTCGTCGCGGGGGCGCGGCATGCGGCGGAAGCGGCAATCGGTGAGCTCGCAGAGCTCGTCGTAGTCGTAGAAGACGACGCGACCGTAGCGCGTCACGCCGAAGTTCTTGAGCAGGAGGTCGCCCGGGAAGATGTTCGCGCCGGCGAGCTCGCGGATGGCGTTGCCGTACTCGGTGATCGCCTCGCGGGCGTGCTGATCGTTGGCGTGCTCGAGGTAGAGGTTGAGCGGCATGAGGCGACGCTCGATGTAGAGGTGGCGGATGACCACCTGGTCCGAGCCCGGGGCCATCTCGAGCTGCGAGGGCGCGAGCTTCTGCAGCTCGGCGAGGAGCTCCGGGTCGAGGCGGTGCTTCGGGAATGCGACGTCGGCGAACTCGAGCGTGTCCGCCATGCGGCCGACACGATCGTGCTGCTTCACGAAGTCGTACTTCTCCTCGACCACCTTGCGGTCGGCGTCCTTCGGAGCCTCGAACCAGTCGCGGATCACCTTGAAGACGTACGGGTACGAGGCGAGCGTGAAGACGACCATGACCATGCCCTTCGTTCCCGGAGCGAGCACGAAGGTGTCGCTCGAGTGGCGGAGGTGCTGCTGGAGGTCGCGGAAGAAGAGCGTCTTGCCCTGCTTCTGCAGGCCGACGAGCGTGTAGAGCTCGGCCTTCGGCTTCGTCGGTGCGATCGACGCGAGGAAGTCGACGTAGGCGGAGGGGACCTCCATGTCGACCATGAAGTAGGCGCGACCGAGGCTGAAGACGCGGCCGACGTCCTTCGAGTCGAGGAGGATCGTGTCGACGAAGAGCTTCCCGGCGGCGTCCTGGAGGAGCGGCACGACGACGGGCAACGTGCTCGCGCCGTTGATGACGCGCCCGACGACGTAGGCCGCCTTGTTGCGGAAGAAGAGCGAGCCGAGCACCTGGATCTGAAAATTGCGGTGGCGGCTGTAGCCCTCGGGGAAGTGCTCGCCGATCGCGCGGCGCACGAAGGCGAGGTCACGCTCGAGATCCTGGAACTCGTTCTTCAGCTGGAAGCTCGCGAGCACCGAGCGGAACGCGTTCGTGAGGTCGTCGCTCTCGGGGTAGTAGCAGCGGTAGGCCGGCTCGTTGCCGTCGAGGTGCTCGGTGGACATCGCCGGGCGCCCGAAGATGAAGTTGTTGTTGTAGTAGCGCCGGTCGAGGAGCCGCCTCGCGACCGAGTTGAAGAACGTCTCGGCGCACTCGGGCTGCTTGTGCTCGACCTCGTAGAGCAGCGCGATGTACTCGACCTTGATACGGCGCCAGAGCACCTCGTCGCGGCCGGCGTCGGGAAACCGCGACGTCACCGCCTGAACCGCCTCGGCGACGCGCTGGTCGTACATGCCGATGCGCGTGCGCTGGGACTCGCGGATGCCGAGCCATTCGGCGGCCTCGAAGTGCTGCTTGGCGACGCGGCTCGACTCGCGGAACAGGCTGTAGTGCTTGTCGAAGCCTTCGAGGATCGCCTGGGCGATGTCGGTGCTGAGCGTCATGGCGTGTACCCGAGGATACGAGAAGACGCTGCTCAGGTCGTGTGAGTCACACGACACGAGCTC
>Ga0335397_10000120_pt1 | contig 85507 bp, 70 predicted proteins | sample MAT04_FD_205740 | JGI IMG/M metagenome (GOLD analysis project Ga0335397, IMG submission 205740) | Freshwater microbial communities from Lake Fryxell liftoff mats and glacier meltwater in Antarctica - MAT-04 (spades assembly) (version 2) ...
CAGCCAACCGCCCTGCATTTGCCAGGTTCGCGAAAGGTGGGGGTGCCAGGGGTGATGCGGCAGAGAAAGGTAGGCGAAACCCAATGTTGTCCTTCATCGGGCAAAATGTGATCGACCATATCCAACAGGTCACCGACAGCGATATCGATGCCAAATTCTTCACGGATCTCACGCTTGAGGGCAGCCCGCAGGGGATGTTTTCACCCACCGATTTTGGCGCTTACCGCCAGGCCTGGCAGCAAGATGGCAGCCTGAATGCCATGCTCAATTGGTACCGGGCGTTGCTCTTCCGGCCGGTGCGGCTGCCTGCCCATCCGCGCCTGCATATGCCGGTGCTGTTAATGTGGGGTGGGCGCGATTTTGCATTAGGGGTTGAACTGGCTGAAGCGAGCATCAAGCTGTGCCCAAATGGCCGGCGAAATATTTTTCCGGAGGCCAATCATTGGCTGCAGCACGAAGAAGTGGCCGAGGTGAGCCGCCACCTCGTGGAATTCTTAAAGCCTCAACCAGACCCGGAACAGTAATTTCAATTCGGGGTGTGGTTGCGGAGAAGAGTGTACCGGGCGCTTGAGATTGCTCTCAGGCGCCCGGTATTGATCGATTGGCTTACGGATTTACTTCTGTCACAGCGAGAATCGCATCCAATAAATCCAGGTCAGCCTGGGTGGTATATTTCATTTCGATCAGCACCAGATAAGATAGAGGATTCTTTATTGGGCGTGCTGAAAGCACCAGAGCTGAAGATTTGGATCCGCCGCAGTTCTTGTAGAGCAGGAGTTGACCTTCAAATGTGGCGTCTTTGTAGGGTTTGGAACCATTGGGGGTGCATTCGGTATAAAACCCGGTAACCCCTTCGAGCAGATTTGCGTAGCCGCCAATGCTAGCCCAATCGCGGGAAGTGGCGACAAAGAGCCCGGGCGTGGTCCAGCCATCGGCGTAAGCTTTCACGTCACTGGATGCTGTGAGGGTCTGGGCGGTGAAATTGTATTTTTTACTGCCGATATTCCAGACATCGGTCCAGGAACTGCCATCATAATCCCAGTTGGCGGGGATTGTCATGGTGATCACGCCTGAATCATCTTCAACGGTCTGGGTGGTGCTTTTACTGCCAGGGGTTGCCGTGGCCTGTTGGCTGGCGGTACCGCCACTGTACGTGCCGGTAACTTTCAACTGGCGCCCGTTGAGTTGGCCTTCAAGGATTTCTTTGGTGGGCCAGCGCAGCACATTTATTGTGAGGGTGTCAGTTGCCTGGTGCGAGCGTAATATCTGGCAGTAATCAGCTTTGGTGCCATCCGTGCCCAGCACCAGGCCTTCCAACTGCACGATGATATCGCCGGCTTTGAGGCCGCTTTTATCGGCTGGAGAACCGCTTTTCACAGAAGATACCCAAATGCCCGAAATTTTCTTGTCTGTGGTCGTTACGATTTCTCCGTTGACACCGATCGAAGCGACATCATTGCCAAGTTTCAGTTCTGCCAGGACAATATCAGCCTCGGCGCGCGCAATGGCATAGTAGAAACTGTTGGAATCACCGGCATAATTAATGCCGACGACTTTGCCTTCTTTATCGACTAATGGGCCGCCTGAATTGCCGGGGTTAATGCGGGCCGTCTGCTCGAGAACGTTGCTGACCGAAGCCCAGGACGATTTTCCATTGGCAGTCGCTTTGGATACGATGCCAGTGGTAAGGGTGTATTCCGGGTCGCCCAGCGGGAAACCGGCGGCGAATACTTCCAAACCCACCTTCGGAGTACCATCATGCCACTGCAAAAAGGGGAAATTGGCACCGTCGATTTTTATCACAGCCAGGTCGGAGCACTCGGAAGCGCCTAAAACCCGGGCATTGTAGACTTTGTTTTTATCCCCGCCGACCCACACCTTCAACAAGGCTGCGCCGGTCACCACATGGTTATTCGTTACCGCGATGCCGGATGGGTCGATAATGAAGCCCGAGCCACGCCCGGCAGCATTTACCTGGGCACCCACCTGGGGATCGATAAAGGTTCCTTGAGCTTGAATCTGGATGGTAGCGCTTTTCACATCATCCAGCGTGCTGACGCCGCTGGTCGCGGATTTCGTGGCAGTGGGCTGCGCTGAGGCCTTGGTTGGCTCGACCACAGCAGCCACGGTCGCAGTGGGCTTGGCTGCTTCGGTGGGTTTCGCTGCCTCAGTGGGTTTGGCCACCTCTGTGGCTACTTCGCCACCAATACTGCAGGCCATAGAGACCAGCACAAGGATCAGCGTGACGACAAAAATTTTGTAAGACCGTGTCTTCATTTCATTCTCCTTCTGATTCCAGACTATTTGGAATGGCTGATTCTTTTCCGATAGGTTCTTGCGGACTGCCGTCGGTGATTCTTTGATCGAGAAATTCCTTCAGGCGCTGCAAATCTGAAAAGATGAACGATTCGCCAGTACGCGCGTCTTTCAATGAAACTTGCCAGCGTTGGGGCTGGCTGTTGGCGCGCCACAGGCGTAAAAGATACGAGAAATAATATTCGGGCTTCTGATCTGGAAGCATCGAGCGCTACCTCCTACCCATATACCGATCTTTGACCCTCCGTATCGTATTTGATAAAGCAGATCGAAAATATCATAGCAAACGATCGTCAAAAGAACGACAAATGAACGCCAATTTTTCGATATAATAATAAGTAAGTGAGAGGATGGAAGGAGTTGGGGGCGCGGTAAGAATCGGCTGGTAGGAAACGATGCGATTGAACGTGTCTGCGCGGATTATCAAAAGAAAAATATGATCTGAATAACGGAGAGCTAAGAAGAATTGTGGCACGTCTGGTTTTAAATTGGTTGGGGCAAATTCGGGTTGCTCTTGATAGCGAGCCGGTCGACCTTGGTTACAGCAAAGTGCGGGCGCTGCTGGCGTACCTGACGATTGAGCTGCATCAGGCGCATTCACGCGATGAGCTGGCGGTATTATTATGGCCGGATAGTTCGCAGCAAGCTGCTCGAAAAAGCCTGCGGCAGGCCCTGACAACACTGCGAAATGCCATTCGCGACGAAGAGTCAGTTCCACCCTTCCTTTTGATTTCGCGCGAGGCAATTCAATTTAATCCGGCCAGCGATTTCTATTCCGATGCTGGCGAATTTGCGGTTTTGATTGATCAATGCGCGCTCCACAAACAGGTGCATATAGAACCGTGCATTGACTGCCAGGAGCGCTTATCCCGAGGGATCGCTGTTTATCAGGGTGAACTGCTCAAGAACCTGACCCTATCGGATAGTTTGCCTTTTGAAGAATGGCTGCTGTTGACGCGTGAACGGCTGCGGTTGCAGGCAATTGACGCTTTAGGCCGGTTGATGTTGGCGAGTGAGCGCAGCGCCGACGATGATGCGGCGATGCAGTATTCGCGCCGGAGATTGGTGATTGACCCGTGGAATGAAGATGCCTACCGCGCGCTGATGCGAATTTTAGCCCGGCGCGGGCAGCGGACGACTGCCCTGGCGGAGTTTGAACGCTGTAAGCGAGTTTTAGTCGAGGAACTGGGGATTACGCCTTCGGCTGAGACGTTGGCGCTCTACGAATCCATTCGAACTGAAGTGAAGCCCCTGGATAAGCCGGCTTTACCTGTGCCTAACTCACTGATCGGGGCTGTGCCGTTGCCGCTGACCGGTCTGATTGGACGTGAAAAAGAAACCAATGCAATGGTTCAATTGCTGCAGCGCGATAGCGTGCGGTTGGTAACCCTGCTGGGTTCGCCCGGTGTGGGAAAATCGCGGCTAGCCCTGCATGTCGCTGGCATTTTTGCGGCAGCGCCCGAAACCAGGGTATTTTATGTGCCGTTGAACACGGTCACCAACCCGGCTCTGGTAATCACGACGATTGCTCAAACGCTAGGCCTGCAGGATGGGAGCCGGCTGGCGATGTTTGACCAACTGGTGAATGTGCTCAATGCCCCGGGTTGTTTGTTGATTCTGGATACCTTCGAGCAGGTGCAGGCGGCTGTCTCACAGCTGGCACGGCTGCTGCAAGCATGCCCGTTCTTAAAAGTGCTGGTGACAGCACGCGCGCCTCTTCACCTGCGCGGGGAGCAGCGTTTCTTGTTGAATCCATTGAGCCTGCCCAATCCCCGCTGCATGTCGGATTTAGCCCAGGCCGCCGCCAACCCGTGCATCCAATTGTTTGTGGAACGCGTACAAGCCAGCCTGCCGGAATTTATTCTCACTGCCAACAATGCCCAGGAGGTGGCGGAGATTTGTGCGCGCCTGGATGGTTTGCCGCTGGCAATTGAGCTGGCGGCATCTTCCATCCGATTAATGCCACCTCAGCAATTGTTGGAGCGGCTGAACCAACCGGCCGGCGCGGCATTACCGCATCTGAAAGCTACAGTACAGGATGGCGACCCACACCACCATACGCTGTGGCAGGCTTTTCAATGGAGTTATGTTTTGCTCAACCCGGTCGCACAACGCATGTTCGCGCGTTTAGGGGTGTTTGCCGGAGGATGGACACTGGAAGCGGCTGATGCTGTGTGTAATGTGGGTGATATTCAGCCGGGCAGTATGGATGAAATGACCGAACTGTTGGACAACTGCCTGATCCGCCAGGAAGAGGTGGGTAGGGGGTATTATCGCTTTACAATATTAAATACATTGCGCGAGTTTGCTTTGGATCGTTTGCGTGAAAGTGGCGAATGGAATATTTTGCAGCAGCGGCATGCGGATTATTTTCTAACCTTTGCCAAATTGGCCGAGCCGGAACTGACCGGGCGCGGCCAGATCGCCGCATTGGAGCGGGTGGAGTTGGAGCGCGATAACCTGCGCAAGGCATTGGATTGGACGATGACCGCATCGCCTGACCAGGCCTTGCAGTTGGCCAGCGCGCTGTTTCCTTTCTGGCATATTCGTTCTCATCATCAGGAAGGTCGCCATTATTTGGAGCAAGCGCTGGCGCATAATTTGACTCCGAGCGGGGCGCGCGCGCGGGCGTTGGCTGTCACTGGCCTGTTAGCACAACGCCAGGGTGATTATGGACGTGCTGAAACTTTGATTGTAGAAAGTGTGCAGCTATACCGCCAAATGGACGAGCCGGCTGGATTGGCATATGCCTTGAATAACCTGGCGATAGTACTGGAATCGATCGGGGATAATGCCCGGGCACAGACGCTTGCCGATGAAAGCCTGTTGATTTCTGAGAAGCAGGCTGATTCTCTGGGAATTGCCCGCGCAGAAATGATTTCAGGACAAATTGCTTTGAATGAAGATCGTTTGCCAGTGGCGCGCCAGTTGCTGGGAGCGAGCCTGACTTACTGGCAAAAGACAGGGGATCAGAAGAATGCGATTCTCTGCCAGGTCAACTTGGGACGAGTTGAAATGACCCTTGGCAACGATGTGGGGGCATTTACGCTTTTTGAAGACAGCCTGAAACTCAGCCGCGCCATCAAAGATGGGCAGTGGGAGATGATCGCCCTTTGGAACCTGGCCGAGATCCATTTGTGGCAGGGGCAGCCCGAAATTGCAGCGCCGCTGCTGGCAGCCAGCCTGGAGCAGTCTCGTGCCCTGGGAGACCGTTTTTTTGAGGCAGTTACGCTAAACCGGCTGGGATTGATTGCGATTGCGCAGGTTCAATTTATTGAGGCAAACCGGCTGCTGAATGAAAGCCGCAGCCTGGGCGAAGCGATCGGCTCAAAATGGGTGGTGGCAGATGCTATGGCCAGTTTGGGTTATGCGGCGCTGCGCAGTGGTGCTTATGAGCAAGCGGAAAAGGAACTGAGCCGAAGCCTGGTGTTGTTTAATGCGCAGGGTGAGCGCAGTAACCTGGCGCTGACGCTGGAACGGCTGGCCCAGGTGGCCATACAGCGTGGAAATTATGCCGTGGCGGCGGGGGTGCTGGCGGGTACGCAAACCTGGCGTACAGCCAGCCGTGAGCCGCTGGCGCCGTGTTTCAGCTCGGAACAGGATCGGGCAATAATTGATGGGCGGCAGGTGTTGGGCGAAGCATTGTGGCAGGCGGCCTGGAGCACTGGACAGAGCCTGACCCTGGAAGAACTGGTGAAAAGCGTGTTATCCGGTTCCGGCTGAAAGGGTAAAGCCGTAAAAAAAATGCTTAAAAATGATCGAACAGAAATGTGGCGATCTGGTCCGCACCATTGGGGGATGTACGGGTGATGCGCGGCAGGTCTAGCAGATGAGGGATAGTGTCGATCCATTGCCCGGATTGGAAATCGACCCCATTAATAGGCAGACCGTGCAAATGCTGCGCGATATAGGCCGATAGAACAGGCGATTCGCGGAAATTGGCGCGGCTGACATACCCGAATGGAATACCGGCATGGTAGGCTTCGGAAATAGTGCTGTAGCCCGCTTTGCTGATCACGGCATCGGCGGCATGGATCAGATCGGGGTGATAAAAATCGGAATGATGGGGCAGCAACACCAGGTTGCCGCGCATTTCCAGGTGGGCAGAACCGCCAGGAACGACAAAAAACGTGCCTGTCTGGCTGAACAGGCGATCGAGAAAGGCGAATTCCACCTCAAATCCGCCCATTGAGATCAACACCATGCGTGAATCTGGGGGAAGCCCCAGGTTTTTAAGTACCTGCGGGCGAGCCAGGCGCGGATGGCGCCCCACCGGGTTGGTAAGCAGTGCCGCATTTTTGGCATAGGCGCAAACCGGTTCAGTTTGAATATGCGCGCCGGCACTGTCGAAGATCCGTTTAAATTCTGGTATAACCGCGGCAAATTGGGGATTTTCTGCCAGATAACCCGCATAGATCCAGTCCCAAGTGAAATTTTCCACCAGCACAGACGGGATTCCGGCAGCCTGTGCGGCGGCAATGCCGAGCGGGGAAATATCACATACTGCCAGCGAGCATGCCAGGCTGCTCAGCGTGTGCGCCAGTGAAGAAAGTTGCTGCTCGGGAAACGGAATATAGGCTGCCAGGGCCGCGAGGGTGGCCGATAGGTCTTCGACCAGCGGCGAACTCTGAACCAGGCCGACATCCGTGTTTAAAACGTGGAAGCCAAACGGAAAAGTCAGCGAGCTATCAAAAAACCAGCGAGGCGCCCGGGTGAACACTTCAAATTCGGTAGTGGGCGATTGGCGGCGCAGCGCTGCCATCACGGCACAGGCACGCGCCGCATGGCCAAAGCCATGCGGCGAAACAAAATAGGCCACTCGGCGCGGGGGCATGCGTTTAGCGAGAAGCCTCTTCGACCAGGTAGAGGAAAGAGCGGTATGGTTTATGGGTGGTCATGCGCATGCCGATCTCGCAGGTGATATTGGTCGAATAATAACCGTCGTATGGTTTCGCGAGCACCTCGGCTACCTCAAACTGGGTAGCCGATTGGGTCAGTTCGGGAAAGAGCAGCCCGCGGTCGCCGGCAAAGCCGCAGCAATCGAGGTGCTCCGGCACTGTCACAGAAGCGGCACAGGCCTGAGCGATCTTTACCAACCTGGCATCCAGATCTTGTTTGCGCGCGCTGCAATTGGGATGGAGCACCACCGAGACAGGCAACTGATTTAAGGGAAGGCGCGGGAGCAAAGTATCGTGTGTGAATTCGATGGCGTCCAGCAGAGTTAACTGCGACCAGATTTCCTGATCTTCCGGAGAAAGGTAGTGTTTGCCGGTTTTCAAGGTGTAGGCGCAAGAACTCGAATCGATCACCAGCGGCAAGCGGCCGTGGTCAGACCATTCCCAGAAACCATGCAGGGTAGAGTGCAGCGTTTCAACGAACGCCTGCGTATAGCCTTTGGAACTGAAGGGCATGCCGCAGCAGTGACCGGGGCTGTCTTCTGGGATCCATACCGGGACCTGGGCGCGCTGGCAAATGGTGACCAGCGTTTCCATCAGCGAGCGTGAACCACGTTCGGGCGGAGTGCCCATGGCGCGCGAGATGCAGGCCGGAAAATACACGGCCTGGGCGTTGGCGCGCTGAGTGGGCGGCAGGCGCGGTGAGGTGGGTTTAGGAACTGAATCGTTCCATTTGAACAGGGTGCGCCCGCTGATTTTTTCGCCGACTTTGGAGATGCCGGTGACAAAATCTGGCCCCACCACCGCCTGCGCCAGATGCCCCAGGCCAACCGCCGTACGCATGCCACTCTCCAGTGTCCCGAAATGCTGCGCAAGGCTGACGGCGGTTTTTTGGCCGGTGGGAGAAATGGCGGAGTTGCGCAGATGTTTAACCAGATCGCCGGTGTTGATGTTAATTGGGCAGGCCGTGGCGCACAGGCCGTCCACGGCACAGGTGTTGATGCCGTAATACATGTAGTCTTTACGAATGGCAGCCAACCCCGCAGGGTCGCTGCCAGAGGTTTGCAGATAAACTTCTTCGCGTCGCAAAACGATGCGCTGGCGTGGGGTCAGTGTCAGGCGGCGACTGGGGCAAATCGGCTCGCAGAAACCGCATTCCATACAGCGATCGACCTCCGATTCAACGATGGGGAGCGGTTTGAGATGAGTGATATGAGCGTCAGGGTCATCATTGATAATGACGCCCGGGTTGAGCAAGTTGTGCGGGTCGAAGAGGGACTTGACGTCGCGCATCACCTGATAGGCGTCTGGCCCCCATTCGGCAACCACAAAGGGCGCAACGTTGCGCCCTGTGCCGTGTTCGGCTTTCAGCGCACCACCAAAATCGTTCACCACCACATCCACCAGGGCGCGCATGAAGGCGTCGTAGTGTTGGATGGATGCTTCATCATTGAAAGAAGGGGTAATAACAAAGTGTAGGTTACCGTCTTTGGCGTGGCCAAAGATGATGGCCTCGGGATAATTGAAGCGCTGGAAAAGCTGCTGAAGCCTGGAGACCCCATCGGCCATGCGGGGTAATGGAAAGGTAATGTCTTCGATAATGACCGCGGTGCCCTGCGGGCGAGCGCCGCCGATGGAGGGCAGCAGCCCCTTGCGTACCTTCCATAGATGCGCTTGATGATCCGCATCTTCGGTTAATTCGGCGGGGAACAACAGGCGTAGGTCTGTCATGGCGGCGCTGGCCCGGCCATGGGCGGCATCAAGCTCCGCGCGGCTGGTGCACTGATATTCGATGAGCAGCGCAGCGGATGTGCTGGGGAGTTCCGCCAAAAATTCAGGCATGCCCGGATGACCTTCCACCGATTTGAGCGCGGCGCGGTCCATCATTTCGATGGCGCGCGCGCCAGAATTGCTGATGGGAAGGATGGCATCGCAGGCATCTTGCACCGTGCGGAAAAAGAGCAGGCCGGTGAGTTTGTAGGGATAGACTGGCAGGGTCTTCAGCACGGCTCCGGCAATAAAACCAAGGGTGCCTTCTGATCCGATCATCAGGTGGTTGAGCATATCCACCGGGTTGGAAAAATCAACCAGGGCATTTAATCCATAGCCAGTGGTATTTTTGCTATGGTACTTGTGGCGAATGGATTCGGCGAGGGTTGGGTTAGCCAGAATGCGCCGGCGCAGATCGAGCAGGCCCTGGACGATTTGGGGCGATTCTTCGGATAAAATCTGCATGGCATTGGGGCTGCCCGTATCGAGAACGGCGCCCCCGGGTAAAACAAGGCGCAGGGAAACCACGGTGCGGTATGCGTTTTCAACCACGCCGCAGCACATGCCGCTGGCGTTATTGGCCAGCATACCGCCAATCATGGCCGCATCAATGGAGGCAGGGTCCGGCCCAATGCGCCGTCCAAACGGTTTCAGCAGGGTGTTGGCCTGAGCACCCACAATGCCGGGTTCAAGTTCAATCGTTTGCGCCTGGCTGCCAATGGCGTAACTGATGAAGTGTTTGGAAATATCGACCAGAACACCATCTGTAATGGCCTGCCCCGAAAGGGAAGTGCCCCCGGCGCGAAAAACCAATGGGATTTTTTGAGCCTGGCTGAATTTAAATAATTTACGAATGTCATCAGTTGAGGTAGGCACGACTACCGCCTGAGGAATCATCCGGTAGAAACTGGCGTCATGGGCATAGGCATAGCGCTCGATCGGACGGGTGAGCACGTGTCTGGGCGGAAGAATGCCCTCTAATTCATGGCGAATATCCATCGCTAAACTTTCCTTTGACGGTTGTTGGGGTTTTCGTACTTGAAAATCAGATGCAATTCTAATCGATTTTTCAGAATAGAATCAAAAAGCGCACGCTTGTTTGCCATGCGCACGCTTTCCCGCTTTGAGTGCCCAATGGGCAGGTGGGCGGGTGGGTGGGATTGAAGATTAGAAGATTAAAAGATGCTGCGCACAATCAACAGCAGGCCAAAGAGGATCAGCGGAATGCCGATGGGAGATGTGATCACCAGCACGGTTAATACGATGCCGACGATCATCAAAGCCAGTCCCAATACCCCGGCGACCAGGCGACCGGTGAGGTTGAGGATGGTGCTCAGCAGACCCCAGAGCGCCACAAATGGCCATGCCAGGCAGGATACAGGATGCGGATTGGAATTATTCATAATAGGACCTTTCATTCAAACTAAAGACCTGGTTGGGCAGGCGATGGGGAAGGCGACTGGAATACCGGGGGATCCTGCGGCTGCAGGGTGACCGGATTTCCCAACAGAGTGCGCGCGAGCTGGCCCTGCCAAATAGCCAGCAGGTTAAGTAGATGCAGGGAGAGCGGGGCAGCCACCAGCCCGAGTACCATTGCGATAAGCGCGGCTGGCATCGAGCGGATTTCCATAAAACCGAGATTGATGCGTACCCAGGGATACGCCAGAGGGGCAAATAGCAGACCCAGGGATACGAAAAGCAGGGTCACGGTGGCGACAAAGGATGCGATACCGAAGGGAAATTTGAGGAAGAGAAATGCGATACCTTCCCAGGTGGCCGGGTTGGTCAGATGGGCCTTGATCCCTTCAAAAAGGGTGCTGCCAGGGGTGTTAGGTGTCTCCATTGGCGGCACATCTACGTGCAGCAGGCCAATCGCCAACTGGCGTTCAAAGAGTGTCAGTGGCCAACAAAATGCCAGCACGCCGGCCAGAATGATAAAACCGACCCAAACGATCAGCAGCCCGACGCCTAATGAAAAACCGGTTACCAGAAAGGTGAAATAGGCAATGCCAAGTGGGAAAGCCAGCAGCAAGTAAAGCAGGTTCAGGTAAGTTTGTGGTTTTACAATTACTCCATATTAACGTTCCAGCGGATTGGATTCCATTTTATTTTCCTTTTCGATCTGTTTGAAATAACATACGCAGAGCGGAGGGAAAGGTTGCGTAGCCACTGAACGCCGCCAGATTTTTTTCGGTATGGGTTGAATGGTGTGCCAGATCGTTATTTGGATTTTGTTTCGGGTTTGCGCAGATGTTCGAGCGAACGGGTGATATTGCGCCAGAAGCGCTGGACGCGTGAAGTTTGCAGTTCACCCACGAGGTGATTGCTGTAACGCGCTTCGAGAAAGGTTTCGGTCAGGCCGGTGATATCTTCCTGCACCTCGGGGAGGTTTTCACGCAGCACGCGGGCGTACTGGTAGGGAGTTTCGGAGGCTTTGCGTTTCAGGCCATGGGGCTCGCCGCGCTCGATCAGGCGCAGGTAATAGAACACAATTTGCTGGCGCGGGTCAAGCTGCCGAAAATTGAGCCAACCGCGTACCTGGCGCGATAACGAGCCCCCGCGCGCCGTAAACAAACGCTGCCGGGCTTCTTTCATGGCAACCACAACCTGAGATGAGGCGCCTTTGATCAAGTCTGACAGCCAGCGACAGAATGAACCGATCCAGGCCAGCACGGGTAACCGTGTAAGCATGCCCGCTAATTGCGGATTTTGCCGGATGAATTGAATGAGGGCATACGCGATGATCAGGATGAACAAGCCCCAAAAAAGCACCGATTGCAGCAGTTCCAGCCAGGGAATGGGTGTGGATGGGGGTGGTGGTGGTAAGAGCGCGGCCGATGGGGTGTTTTCGAGCGCCTGATCAGGCGATTGGCGCATGCAGCCGCTCAAGGATAACAACCAGATAATCGGCAGAAAAATGAGTTGGAAGACAAAGATCAGGGCTGCGATGATCCAGTTCAGCAAGAAATTTAAAGTTTCGAGCAGGCCCATCGAATAGCTGGTGGGCAAGATAAAGGAAATGATTGCCAGCAGCGCAAAACAAACCAGCCCGTAGCGCAGCCAACTGTGCGCCAGATGTGGGCTGGTGGGTGTTTGATGCCAGAACCAGCGTCCACTTAACAGTGCAAATTGCGTCAGGCTGAACAGGATGATCGCCAGGAAGAAATAGATCATGATATTAAGCACAGGTTCCTGCATCGCGGCGGTGCCCAGGGCGGCACCGATATTCACGCGCATGCCGGCTGCCAGTACCACAATGGCAATGCCGGTCCACAAGAGACGGCTGACCAGTCCGCCACGAATTGTGCTGCGGCTGTTGGACAGTTTGCCAAATTCCCAGTCTAAATCGGTGGGATCGATATTGAGCGCAGCGATATCGTTGGCGGTGGCGCGGCCGATTAACCAGACCATCATCAACAATATCCATGAGGGAATATATTCGCCCTCAAAAAAGGTCAGAAAATTTTCCTGCCAGCGCGGCAGATCGACGGGCAGGTTTCCAAAGCCATGAATAAAATATAAAACGAATTTGAGCAGCACCGCGAAGGTAATCCACTCAGCAAAATGATATATCCAACGTTCGCGCCCTTCCAATTCACGTACCACCGGGCGGGTGAGAATAACCTCCATCCCAACCAGGAAAGCCAGAAACGGCAAATGCTGCCACTGCAAACCGCCCATTCCGCTGGAGATCCAAGTTAAGAATTGGGTGTAGGTGACCGAGACACAAACCAGCATCGCGGCCAGGATGGCATAACTGGCAGCGTTGGAGAGTCGTTGGTTCGCGGCGATGTTGGCGGGCAGAGAGCGATTCATGGGTTATTTACGCCAGATTTCCAGGTCTTTTTCATTTTGAATGTGAAAGAATGGGATTTTGAAGTTCTCGGTGCGCAGTTTTGCCGCCTGCACCCCCGGAATATCGCCACATAAAATCAATACAATATTTAAACCCACCCGGCGCAGTTGAAAAAACTCCTCAAACAGCGCGTCATCGGCCTGGCCGGTGAGTACAATAATGGTGGTTCCCCAACCAAAATCCACCCGCTTCTGATGTAAAACCTGGTGAATGGGCAGGGTATTGGCCAACTGCACCCGCGCCAGGGTTTCGAGCAGGCGCATCAGGTGCGCGCGGCCTTTGCGGACGGGCAACGCCGGCCGTGCCGCGCTGGTAGTAAGCGGGTCGAGGCCGTTCACCACCAGGCCAACCGACTGTTTTTGTGCCACAACCCAATTGGCCAGAGATGCTGCTACCACGATCGCCAGTTCGGTGGCATCGTAACGAAACTTATGGTGATAATCTTCGGTGTTTAAATTTAAAAACAGAACTGTTTCAAGCGCAATGGAAGGCTCGAACAATTTGGTTTGCAGCCGTCCAACCGCGGCAGTGGATTTCCAGTCGATGCGGCGCAGGGAGTCGCCGGTGGAGTAATCGCGCTTGCCGATCGGTCGGGAGGGGTCTTCAAAAATGGGCTGTTCGTAGCGCAAATTTCCAAGGGGCGAGTGGGAGGGCAGTCGCACCCTGGAAAGGGGAATCACCCGCGGGAAAACAGTAAGGTAATCGCTTTCTCCGGAGATCGTTTTAGCCTGTACCAGGCCCAATAAATCACCGGTGGAAAACAGGACTGGGCCCAGCGGGTAGTAGCCCCTTTTTTTTGGGGTGAGCTGGTAATTGAGTACCTCGTGGGCGCGGGGGGCCAGTGTGAAAACGTGCCGCAGAACTTTTTGGGCCGAAATTTCCAGGGCGAGCGATTCCTGGACGTGCAGCCAGACAATGGGCAGGCGTGACTGGTTGTGGATTTTGAGTGCGACGGAGATGCTCTCGCCTGGAAAGGCACGGTGTTCAAATTTGCGTTCAAAGCGCAGAGCGGTCGCGATGCGATTGATCCACCAGCGGCTGATCAGGAATGCGCCGGTGAACAGGTATAGCAGCACAAACGCATAACTGTCACGGGTCAGGACCGCAACCAAAAAGACCGTCACCAGAAAGACGATAAATGCGCCACCCATAGGGTTTGGCTACTTTTTGCCCACCTCGCCTAATTCCAGGGGAACGTTGGTCAAAATATCCTGCAAGATAGCCACAGGAGCACGTCCGCGCAGTTCGGCTTCCGGAGATGCCATCAGGCGATGTGCCAGCACCACCGGTACCAGGCGTTGGATATCGTCCGGGATGACGTGATCCCGTCCATGAAGGGCAGCCAGCGCCTGAGAAGCTTTAAACAAAGCCAGGCTGGCGCGGGGGCTGGCTCCTAACATTAAATCGCGGTGGTTGCGCGTAGCCGATACGAGTTGGATGATATACTCCTGCAGGCTGTCATCGACGTGCACCTCCCACGCCTGGTGCTGCAAACTCAGCAGTTGGCTGGCATCCACCACCGGCTGCAGGCGGTTGACCGGGTGCTCGCGGCTGAGGTGGGTTAACAACTTGCGTTCGTCGGCCGGGGTAGGGTAACCAATTCGGAGTTTGAGCAAAAAACGGTCGAGTTGCGCTTCGGGCAGGGGAAATGTGCCTTCGTACTCGACCGGATTTTGGGTGGCCAGCACCATGAAAGGGCGTGGGAGGGCGTAACTTACCCCATCTACACTGACCTGCTGCTCCTGCATGGCTTCCAACAAAGCCGATTGGGTGCGGGGTGTGGCCCGATTGATTTCATCGACCAGAAGGATGTTGGCGAAGATGGGTCCTGGACGAAATTCGAACTGGCTGGACTGCTGGTTAAAGATCGAAACGCCGGTGACATCGTTGGGGAGAAGATCGGGGGTGCATTGAACCCGTTTAAACTGCGATTTGAGGCTGGTAGCCAGCGAACGCGCCAGCATGGTTTTGCCAACCCCGGGCACATCCTCTAATAGCACATGCCCTTCACATAGCAGTGCAACCAGCAGGAGTTCGATGGTGGAACGCTTGCCGACGATGACCTTTTCGACATTGTCCATCACCGAAACCGCGAATGTTTGGATACTGCTCATATGGGCTGCCATGTGCGAAGCTAATTGAGATCCACAATTCCGGTTTGCATGGCTTCGGTCACATCCGGGTTGAACTGCAGGCCGGCTAATTCCAGCTTGAGATAGACATCGCGGTCCCATTCGCCGATAAATTGTGTGGGAATGGTGCCAATTTCATCAAATGCGTGCGGTTGGCTGAACGTGGCGCGATAGGGATATTCTACACCGCTGCCGCTGCCTTTGCGAGTGGTGGTGATGGTTGAAAGCGTGCCTGAGTCTGGGGCGAACTCCAGGGTATACATCAGGGGGGCTTTTTCCGGCTGGGTTATGGTGACGACTGCCGCGCCGTCTTGCTGTGTAACCTTAACACCCGGCAGATGGAACAGGCTGCCCGGGCAAAGCCAGAGAAAATACAACCAGGCCAGCGCGCGCTCGGTCTCGTCGAGATAGGGTTTCTCAAGTGTTTCTGCGCCCAACAAATACGTTCCTTTACCATCACGATATTCTTCACCCCCGCGGATAAAACGCCGGCGAAACCAGGTAATGCGGTTTTGGATGATGAAATTGCTGCCGGGCAGCAGGTACAGTGTCCAGGAGAGGGGCAGCCAGACCCGCCCGATGAGCGGCAGCCGCGAAGCGATGGAACCGCGCCCCCAGGCTACCACCGCTGCCGGTGCAGATAGATGATTATCTGCACCGGAGAGCCACTGCCGGACGGCCAAAGGCAGACCGTCTGGCAGTGGCAGATGCTCCACTTCACCCGTGGGCTCGCCAGCAGGCCAGCTTAACGGGGCAGAGATTTTCAATCCGATGAATCCGACCACCAGGAAGACGGTCAGGCCCAGCAGAGCATAGACTATGATCGATGAGACTGTATCCACTTCGTCCGGTCAGGATTCGCTGACGGTTAGTGTCACAATTTTGTCGCCCTGGCGGATCGCGTTAACCACATCCATGCCTTTGATCACTTTGCCAAAGACGGTGTGCTTGCCGTTGAGGTGGGGCTGGGGCGCGTGGGTGATGAAGAACTGGCTGCCGTTGGTATTGGGTCCGGCGTTTGCCATGGAAAGGACGCCCGTTTCGTGTTTTAGCGGGTTGCTGCGGGTTTCGTCTTCAAAACGATACCCCGGGCCACCCAGGCCGGTGCCGGTTGGGTCGCCACCCTGGACCATAAAATTGTTGATCACACGATGGAACGTGACGCCGTCATAAAAACCCTGGCGGGTTAGAAAAACGAAATTATTTACGGTGACCGGCGCATGCTGCGGGTAAAGCTCAATTTCTATCACGCCGCGATCGGTGGTCATGGACAATACATATTTTTTCTTGGGGTCGGTTTCGTTGGCAGGCGGGGTCTTCCACTGTTTGGCGGGCATAGCTGATCCTTTCCGAGATGAAATGAGATGGATTGATAGAATTTGTATAGCCCGATTATATCATCTGAGCAAGCTCCGGTTGGACCTACGGGGTATAATCTTTGCTTATGTATAGAAATCGTTATCGCCGTATTTTGTGGTTTTTTGGAAAAGTGATTTTATCTTTTATCTGGTGGGATATCATCCTGTTCCGTCTTGGTTTCCGGCAGTGGTCACGCTCCACCCGGCAGGAACGTTTTCGCAAATTGGCTGCGGCTTTTCGCGGTGAGGCTCTGCGCATGGGAGGGGTAATGATTAAGGTGGGCCAGTTCCTTTCAGCGCGCCTGGATGTGCTACCGCGCATCATTACTGACGAACTGGCTGGATTGCAGGATGAAGTGCGCCCGGAAAAGACGGAAGATATCATGCGCGTGGCCACCAAGGAATATGGAACGACCCTAGAAGAAAAATTTGAATCGTTTGACCCCATGCCGCTGGCGGCAGCATCGATCGGTCAGGTGCACCGGGCCCGGCTAAAGGCTGGTGTGCGTGGCCAACAGACCGAATTGGTTGACGTGGTGGTAAAAATTCAACGACCCGATATTGAAACCATCATTAATGTCGATCTTTCGGCGTTGCGGGTGGTGGCCGGTTGGCTGATGCGTTATCCTCCGATCAAAAAACGTGCGAATATTCCGGCCCTGCTGGAGGAATTCGGACGATCTCTTAATGAAGAAGTGGATTATCTGGGCGAGGGGAAGAACGCCGAACGGTTTGCGCAGAATTTTGCCGATCAGGCCGATGTTTTGGTGCCGCGAGTGGTCTGGAGCCATACCACCCGGCGGGTGTTGACCCTGGAATATATTGACGCGATTAAGATCAGTGATTATCCTGCAATGGATGCTGCCGGGATTGATCGTCCGGCGGTGGCAACCAAGCTATTCAATACCTATCTCAAACAAATTTTTGAGGATCGTTTTTTTCATGCAGATCCGCACCCGGGGAATCTGTTTGTGCTGCCCGTGACGGCTGACCAGGCGCTAAAGATCGGGCAGAACTGGCGCCTGGTATTTGTCGATTTTGGTATGGCTGGCAGCCTCTCAGAAAGCCTGATGGGCAATCTGCGCGAGATTTTGATCGCGGTGGGAACACAGGATGCGCGGCGTATTATTAAAACCTACCAGTCACTGGGAGTTCTGCTGCCGGGAGCCGACCTGGACCTGATAGAGAAGGCGACCAAACGCGTGTTTGAGCGTTTTTGGGGAAAAACTGCGCCGGAATTGATGAATATGCACCAGGAAGAAGCCCTGGCCTTTGTGCAGGAATTTGGTGATTTAATTTATGACATGCCTTTCCAGGTGCCTGAAAACCTGATTCTGCTGGCGCGTTGTGTGGGCATCCTCTCGGGGATCTGTACCGGTCTGGATTATCAATTTAATGTATGGAATGGAATTGGACCCTATGCGCAGAAATTGGCCATGGCAGATCGCAGTGGCGGCGGGGTCGGCTGGCGTTTCTGGCTGGACGAAATTGGCAGCGTGGTGACGTTAATTGCAGGCCTGCCGCGAAAAACAGATGCCCTGCTCAACCGTATTGAGCAGGGCAGGTTAGAAGTGCGAACGCCAGAGACAGACCGGCGATTAGCGCGCGTAGAACGGGGTGTCAGAAGTCTGAGTGCGGCGGTAATCTTCAGCGGGTTGGTACTTGCCGGAACACAAATGTATTTGGCTCACGAAACCGGCCTGGCTGTTGCTTTGGGCCTTGGCGCGGTGTTAGCCTTGGGGGCAGCGCTGTTCTCGCGGTGATACCCAACTTAAATGCGCCTATTTCGCGGACTGTTGTTTTTCCACATGCTCAATCGCCGCATCCAGCATTTTGCGCAAACCTAAAAGCATTTCCTTGCGGGCGGCGCGGCGATTTTCAAGGTAACCGGCCGGGATAAACGCCTCCATCGATTTACGCATGGCACTTCGGGCGGTGTGAAAATGTGCGCGTGCTTCTTCCAAATTTGTACTCTTCAACACTTGATCGGTTGTTTCAGTCATAGCTACCTCCATTGGTAAGAATTATTATAAGAAGCCTGGGGGGGGTCGTCAATAGCCTGAAAATTGCGCTACGAGCGGACGGTAACCGGCTTGTGCGGCGCAGTAGGGCGCAGGCTGGCGGCAATGTTGATGATGGCCGCGGCCATTACTAAGAAGGCGCCCACTAAAGCCGCCGTCACGACGGACGCAAAGGCGCTTTGTTTTACGACAATCCCCAAAAACGCCCATACCAGCACCAGGGGATAGGCGGTTTGATGTTCGCGCAATGCCATGTAGATCCCCAGAGCAGCCCCAACGGCGATAACCAGTGCAGCCCAAACGGTTTGGGGAATGCCACCTCCGGTCCACCCCAGGTTATACAGGGTAACCGAGAAGTTAGCAATAGTAGCAACAGAAATCCAACCGAGGTAAATGGAGAAGGGAACGTTTACCAGCCAGTTTTCGGCGGAATTAGCGGTTTTTTGGGCAGGAGACAGCTTGAGGTAAATGATGATCAGGCTTGCCAGCAGGGCCAGCATCACAAATAAAGTGATGGTAAAAAAGCCATACTGCCATAAAAAAATCCAGGCGGTATTAAGCAGATTACTGACAGAAAACCACACGCCAATTTTCTTCAAGCGCGGATTATCTTTCTGTGCAGGTAAAGCCTGATAAATGGAAAAGGCGATCAGGCCCAGGTATATGACACCCCAGATGGAAAAAACATAGCCGGCGGGGGTAAAAAGCACCGGAAACGCATCGGAAATTTGCCCGGTAGTGCGCCCACCGAGCGGAAGCCCGGTTGCCAAACCATTTGAAATCAGCATGACCACCAGGGTCAGAATATTGATTATCGGAAGCCAGTTCATAGTAGTTCTCCTGAATCAGTGTTAAGTTGTTGATCTACTCTAATTATACATAGATGTTACAAAATATAATCAAAGTGTATAATGTGGGCAGTTATGATTCGGGTTGAAACGATTCTCTGGAAGGGTTATGATTGCGGTGCTATACTTAAGGCAACCTGCGGCAAAGATGAAATTATGACCTCTTCAAGTTTAACGCAACCTTTTCCGATCAGACGAGTGATTAAAACCTGGTGGCCGTTGGCCGCCAGTTGGTTATTAATGAGCGTAGAAATACCAGCACTGAGCGCTGTGATGGCGCGCCTGGCTAACCCGGAAATTAACCTGGCGGCTTATGGCGGTATTGTTTTTCCGCTCTCATTGATTGTCGAAACACCCATTATCATGCTGCTTTCTGCTTCAACTGCCTTGTGCAAGGACTGGGCAACCTACAAGAAATTGTACTGGTTCATGATGTTCTCGGCAGCATTTTTGACGCTACTGCATATTCTGATCGCCTTTTCCCCGATTTATTACTTTGTGGCGCGCACTTTGCTGGGTGTGCCCGAGGCAGTGGTGGAATCGGGCCGGTTGGGCCTGATGCTAATGACACCCTGGACGTGGTCGATCGCTTACCGCCGGTTTCATCAAGGAATATTGATCCGGTTTGGTTATTCCGATGCGGTCGGTCTGGGTACCGTTGTTCGCTTGACCGGCGGAGGGATCATTTTGGTCGCAGGATTTTTGGTGGGATCGATCCAGGGTGTGGTTGTGGGGGCTGTGGCTCAGGCAGTTGGCGTGGTCAGTGAGGCGGTGTTCATCGGTTTACGGGTGCGCCCGGTTTTAAACTTTGAATTGAAACACGCGCCAGCCGGGGAGCCATTGAAATGGAAAAGTTTCGCAAATTTCTATGTGCCGCTGGCCATGACTTCGTTTTTAGGGCTATTATGGCAGCCATTAGGCAGTGCCGCATTGAGCCGAATGCAAGACCCACTGACTTCTCTGGCAGTATGGCCCGTGGCTGCCGGGCTGGTGACTTTATTCCGCAGTGCCGGGTTTGCAATGAACGAAGTGGTGGTAGCCTTGTTGGATCGAGTGGGTTCTTATGTGAGTTTGCGACGGTTCACGTTTTGGCTGGCGGCGATTTTGACCTTACTCCAAGTTGTGGCCCTGGTAACGCCAGCCGCTATGTTCTGGTTCGCGGGGGTGTCTGCCTTACCTCAAAACCTGGCCAACCTGGCCTGGAACGCCTTCTGGCTGGCTGTGCCGATGGCCGCTTTGACAGTTTTCCAGAGCTGGTTTCAGGGAGCCATTTTGTATGGACGGCAAACGCGGGCGATTCCAGAAGCTACGGCGGTATTTGTAAGCGTATTTTTGGGTTTTGCGATTATTGGAATTGTACTGGGTAACGCCACCGGGCTATATGTGAATATGGTTGCTTTTGTGGCCGCTAACCTGGCGCAGATGGGTTGGTTATGGCTGCGCAGCCGCCAAACCTTGCGGATGATTCAGAGGAGAGATGTGGCATGACTTTTAATAAAAAACTGTTTTCCAAATTTGCCTGGGGCACGCTGGTTCTGAATGTGTTGGTGATTTTGTGGGGGGCTGTGGTGCGTGCCACCGGTTCCGGTGCGGGGTGTGGAGCGCATTGGCCCTTGTGTAACGGTGAAATTGTGCCGCCAAATCAGCAACTTGCCACGATGATCGAATTTGGACATCGCGTTTCGAGTGGCATGGCGTTGATCGCGGTACTGGTGCTGGTGATCTGGGCCTGGCGCAGCTTTGGACGCGGCAGCCGGGTGCGCTGGAGTGCTATTCTGGCGGCTGCATTTATATTGAGCGAAGCATTAGTGGGGGCGGGCCTGGTACTGTTTCACCTGACAGGGACAAATGATTCAGTGGCCCGGGCAGTGGTAATTGTCATTCACCTCATCAATACCTTTGTGTTGCTGGCGGCTTTGGTGGTGACGGCATGGTGGTCCAGCGTTGGTGAGCCACAGGCTTTGGAATGGCATGGATTGTCATCGGCGTTGTTGCTGGCCACTGTTCTTGGCATGTTTTTTTTGGGTGGCAGCGGCGCCATCACGGCCTTGGGCGACACGCTTTTTCCGGCTGCTTCACTGGCAGATGGGTTTAACCAGGATTTGTTGCCCTCGGCTCATTTTTTGCTGCGCTTGCGCTTGTATCATCCCCTGGTAGCGGTTGGGATGGCGATCGCCGGTGGAGCCTTTCTGCGATGGTTTAAACACCGTGAAACCAAACCGCTGACCCAGAGAATGGTCAGCGGTTTGATGATTATATTTGGATTGCAACTGCTGGTGGGCGGATTCAATGTGCTGCTGCTGGCGCCGGTATGGATGCAGGTTGTGCACCTGTTTGTTACGGATCTGGTGTGGATGAGCGCTGTACTGGTTTTAGTGCTTCACCTTGGGCGCGGTACCCGGGCGGTTTAACTTGCGATAGGCACCATTTAACAGGAGATCCATCACCCAATAGCCTAACGTGCCCAGATTATAGACAAAGTAATAGATTTTCAGGAATAAGCCGGGAAGAATGACATAATCGTTCTTGCGAATCCCGCGGATGATTTCCTCGGCGACCGCCTCGGGTTTCATCAATACTTCATTTTCGCCCACCACAATTTTGGTCATTTCGGGCAGGTATTGCGTTTCTTCGTCGTGCTGCGGGGTTGCCACATCAGCCGGCATCACCACACTGACCTGAATGTTGTCGAATTTCAGTTCTTCGCGCAAGACATCTGAAAAGCCGCGCATGGCGTATTTGGCGGCGCCATAGGCACCATACCCATACATGGGAATAAAGGCAGCGCCAGAGGCAACGTTGACGATATGGCCTGATTTGCGGGCGACCATTGCCGGCGCAATGCGCTTGGTGACATACACCGTACCGAGGTAATTTACATTGATCAACCAGCGAAAGATTTCGTTTTCCTGGTTTAAGATTTCGCCGGGGCGGGATAAACCGGCGTTGTTTACCAGCAGGTCTGGGGTGCCCACCTCTGCCAGAAATTTGGAAAGCTCCAGGTTGACCTGGTTTTCATCTGAAATATCCAGTTGAATGGTGCCAAACTTTTGATCCTGGCTCACCCGGCATTTTTGAATCTCGTTCAGGGCTTGTTTCAAGGTGTCTGGGCGGCGCGCGGCGATCCAGACATCTGCGCCAAGCCGGGCCAATTGTTTGGACAATGCCAGCCCAATACCGCTGGAGCCGCCGGTTACCAGAGCGAGCTTGTGCTGGAAATTTTGCATGGTTTCAATTATTGTGAGAGCCGCATGACCCGCATGAGCCACCGTTGCAGCCCGAGCAACCGCTGCTGCTTTGCGTGGCAATCGCGCGACCTTCACTGGCGGCGAAGAAGCGGGACACCTTGCGCCTGGTTGAAATGCTGCTGCACCTGGCGCAGGCGATGGGCGCATCCGATTGGCTCATGGGACGCATCTTATCAAATAGATGACCGCATTCTTGACAGGTGTATTCGTAAACGGGCATATCAAATCCTCCAATGGGGAATAGTTTTCGGCGAAAATCAGGATAAACTCTATTGTAATATTATTTTCTATGAGGTCAATGAGCAGATTTGATGGGGGTAAAGACTACTTACTGAAAATATCTCACTATTCTAATACGCGTATCATTGTTATACTTTCAGATGGTGTTGTCACACAAATAGACGTACAACCTACAGGAGAAAAAATGAAAACTGCTCGCTTCGTAATTGTATTGCTCGTTGCTCTGAGTGTGCTCTTGGTGGCCTGCCAGCCTGCGGCCACCCCGACCGCTGCGCCTACCGTTATCCCGACCGTGGCTGCATCCGCCACGGTGCCTGTGGCGCCGACCGTTGCAGCTACCGCTGCACCTACTGCAACCCCCATCCCACCGGTTTGCGCTAAACTCGCCACCCTGCCCACTGTGGCCGCGGGAGAATTTGGCTCGGCCGATAAACCTATCGTGATCACCTTTGTGCCCTCGGGCGACACCGGCAAGATCACCAAGGCAGGGAACTCCATCGCTGAATGCCTGACCAAGATGACTGGCCTCAACTTCAAAATTGAAGTCGGCACCACCTTCGCCGCCTCGATCGAAGCCATGGGCGCCAACAAGGCCCAGGTGGGATTCCTCAACACCTTCTCAGTCCTGCTGGCTGTCCAGAAGTACCAGATCGTGCCCGCCCTGGCCGTGCTGCGCAAATATAACACGATCGACATCGATCCGGATAAAGCCAATGCCGGGCAGTTGACGGCTTATTACCGCGGTGAATTCTTCGCCAATAAAGCGGCCAACATCAAGACCTTCGCCGACCTGAAGGGAAAGACCTTCTGTTTCGTTGATCCCAACTCGACCTCGGGCTACATCGTCCCGAACATCATCCTCAAGGCCCAGGGCCTGAACCCTGAGAAAGATTTCAAGGCCATCCAGAATGCTGGTTCGCACCCCAATGTCGCCACCGCTGTGTATAAGGGCGACTGCGACGCAGGTGTGTCGTTCATCGACATCCTGACCGATGCTGCCTCGAACCTCAAGGCCAAGTACCCCGACATCACTGAGAAGGTCCTTCCCTTCGCTGTGACCGAGCGCATCCCCAACGATGGTGTTCAGTTCGTCAAGGATCTGGATGCCAAGGTTGGCGCCGCGATCACTGAAGGGCTCCTGGCTATGGCCAAGGATCCGGGCGGTACCCAGGTCCTGCGCAACCTCTACACGGTCGATGGTTTCCAAAAAATCGACGGCAAATTCTACGATGAATTTGCTGCTATCCTCATGAAGGCCGGTGTGGATCCCGCTTCGTTGGTGAAGTAAACTTTATTATGGTTCTAAAAAGAGGCTGGCGTTGTTGCCAGCCTCTTTTTAGAAATTGGTTTGGCCTGAATTGGCGATGAAATTATTACTGCGCCGGGCTTTTTTTCTTGTACAATTACCCCATGCTAAGCATAAAAAACTTGACCAAAGTCTATCCAAATGGGACCCAGGCCCTGTACGATGTCAGCTTCGATGTCATCGATGGTGAATTTCTGGTAGTGATCGGGCTGAGCGGTTCGGGCAAATCGACCCTGTTGCGTTGTATTAATCGTCTGGTCGAGCCCAGTTCGGGCACGATTGTCTGGGATGGAATGGATGTCACAGCCGCACATGGGGCGGAGATCCGCAAAATTAGGCGCCAGATTGGGATGGTTTTCCAGCAGTTCAATCTGGTCAAGCGCTCGTCGGTCTTGACCAATGTGATGGCGGGCCGGTTGGGATATGTGAACACCTTTCCCAGCCTGTTGGGTCTGTTCTCTCCTGCCGACCGCCAACTGGCTCTCGCAAGTTTGGAGCAGGTAGGCCTGGTCGAAAAAGCCCATGTGCGGGCCGATTCGCTCTCGGGCGGGCAACAGCAGCGGGTAGGGATTGCGCGGGCTTTAATGCAAGAGCCTCGCCTGATGCTGGCGGACGAGCCGGTGGCCTCGCTTGACCCGGTTTTGGCTCACTCGATCCTTAAGTATCTCGAACAGCTTAATAAAGAACGCGGAATCACCGTGCTGTGCAGCCTGCACTACCTCGACCTGGTCCATCGTTACGCCACCCGGGTGATCGCACTCAAAGATGGCAGGCTGGTTTTCGAAGGCACGCCGCAGCAGATCGATGACGCCCAGTTCAAAGCTATTTATGGGCAAGAAGCTGAACGGATCTCTGTCGTTTAATATGTCTCAATCCAAACGAACTCTCATCGCAACAAATTCCACTTCCTGGGTGGGCTGGTTATCGTTGGTGATTCCTGGCGCGAGCCAGATTTTGCTGGGGAGAGTCTGGCGGGGGATCTTAATTTTGTTTACAACCCCCATTCTGGCTTTTGTGGTGGGTTGGTCCCTCGACCTGGTTCAAAAAATTGGCCAGATTGATCTGGGCGGATGGGTCACGAGCTGGCTTTGGCTGCCGTTCATACTATTCTGGGTCTGGAACGTATTGGATGCCCGGCAACTTGCAACGGGTAAGGCCCCCAACGCCATGCCGGGCCTGCTTTTTGCCGCGATCATCCTGTATGTCATCGCCTGGAATGTCACTGACGTTAAAATGGAGCGGCTGGTAACGCGCTTTGCAGACGCCAGGCTGGTGCTGGTGGATATTGCGAACCCCGATATTTTGACCATCAGCCGTGGCGGTCAGGACTCGATCTGCGCGTGGGCCTGCGTCGGCGAACTAGTCGGGAATGCCATGAGCGGCAAACCTGCTCCAGGTGAGATCCGTATTAGCGACAATGCCGGGGATATCTTTGGGCGGGTCAAAGAAGTGCCCACGCCCAAGTGGCAGGTGGATCTGGGTTGGGCCGAGAAGGGGAGTACCTCTGCTCAGTACCTGGCTGGTACTCTGATCGAGACCATCGCGATGGGCTTGCTCGCGACAATCTTCTCGACCATACTGGCTCTGCCGTTGAGCTTCCTGGCGGCCCATAACGTGATGGGCCGGGTGCCGGTGATCGGCAATGCCATCTATTATGCGATGCGCACCTTTCTGAATGTGATGCGGGCGGTTGATACGATTGTGTGGGGCTTGATCTTGATCGTTTGGGTCGGATTGGGTCCTTTCACGGGCATGCTGGCCCTCACGATCCACTCTATTGCTTCGCTGGCCAAACTGTATTCGGAAGAAATCGAGCATATCGATGTCGGCCCGGTTGAAGCCGTGACCGCCACGGGGGCGACCCTGGTGCAGGTGATCCGTTACGCCATCGTGCCCCAGATCGTCCCGCCGTTCCTGGCCTACACCCTCTTGCGCTGGGATATCAACATGCGTTCGGCAACGGTGGTGGGTTTTGTGGCTGGGGGAGGGATTGGCTTCTTTGTAATCGAAACCATCCGCCTGGGAGCTTACCCGCAATACGCCGCGGCCCTGTGGGCTGTAGCCATCGTGATCATTCTCGTCGACACGATTTCGGCCAACTGGCGCGACCGGATTTTGCGCGATCAACCGGTAGATAAGGGTCCAAAGCTCCCGCCGATTCTGAACACCCTTAAACGAACAGCCTATTTCCTTGTGGGAGCGGCGGTATTTGTCTATTGTTGGCAGATCACCAGGATTGACCTGAAAGCCCTGTTCGATCCGGGGCAGACGTTTGGACGGTTGTTGAGAGACTTCGTCAGTGTGGACCTCTCTCAGCCGGTGCTGGCTGTAGTGACCAAGCAAATGCTGGTCAGTGTCTTCCAGGCGCTGTTGGCCACCACCCTTGGCGCATTATTTGGTTTACCGGCCAGCTTTCTGGCAGCGCGCAACTTGACCGGGCGCAGCCCGGCTACGGCCTGGATTTATATCACGATCCGCTTTATATTCAACGTCCTGCGCTCAATCGAAGCGCTGCTGTATGTGGCGGTTTTCGTATTCTGGGTAGGGATAGGTTCGTTCCCCGGAATGTTGGCGCTTTCGGTGACCACCTTTGCGTTAATCGGCAAGCTCTTCTCAGAGTCGATTGAAAACATCGACCCAGGGCCGATTGAGGCTCTCACCGCCACCGGTGCCAACATTTTCCAGGTGGTAAGCTACGCTATCCTGCCGCAAATCGTTCCGCCATTTATATCTTATCTGATCTACCAATGGGATATCAACATTCGCATGGCAACCATTATCGGCTTCGCGGGCGGCGGTGGGATTGGTCTGACCCTCTCGACCTATTTTGGCTCGCTTCAGTATCACAAGGCCGGCACGGTGGTCTTGTTTATTGTGGTGGTAGTGGCGCTAATGGACTTTGCCAGCGCTCGCCTGCGCGAAAAATTAATCTGACGCCAACCCGATTTGTTCCCAAACCGAGCTGCGCATTGGCTGCTCTCGCAGCCAATGGGAGCCTTCATTAACTCACAAGCATTGGAATGTGATATACGTCAATGCCAAAAATGTTGCTGCCAGGCGGCTGTTGGAGCATGAGTTTTTTTGCCTGGTTCCTTTGCTACGATGCAGGTAACTTTTTTACCATAAGTTAACGCAACATTATTCTGGTGTTAAACCAGAATGAATTTAAAAGTGGATAATCAAAGAAATTGTTCATCAGATTCACTGGTCTCAAAACTATTCTTTGGTACAATAGATTTTGGTAGTGTCAGGATTAAACAAGCATGTTTCGCCTAATTCCGGAGAGTATAACTTCGTTATGACTGCACAGGCCCAACCTATTTCACCGACCCAAAAGAAAAGTATGTTTTCTCCCAGATTCTTACGTCGCGCGCGCGAGGTGGGCCTGGGGTATGTTTTACTGGCACCAGCGATCCTTTTATTATTAGTCTTTGAACTCTACCCGGTCCTATTTGGTTTTTATATCAGCATGTGTGATTGGAAGCTGAGCTGTGTAAATTTCTTATGGTTTGATAATTACATCAAAGCATTTAATGATCCAGCGATGTGGCACTCACTGTTGGTGACGGCGACTTATTCCATAATTTCTGTGCCGATCCAGTTGGGTCTGGCGCTGGTAATGGCTTACCTGCTGTTTCAAAAAATCCGTGGGCTCACCATTTTTCGTATGCTCTACTTTTTGCCATATATTACGACCACGGTGGCTTCAGCGGCGGTCTGGGTCTTTTTATTCAGCCCCGATAACGGCCCCATCAATAAAATTATCCAATTGGTGGGCGGAGAGCCGCTGAAATGGCTGAATGAGGGCAATGGTATTTTTTTTCTGATGGCCAATAAAGTGGGGGTTGAACTGCCCGCCTGGGCAAATGGTCCCAGCCTGGCATTGATCACGGTGATCATTTATACAACCTGGGTGTTTGTAGGTTATGACATTGTGATCTTTTTGGGCGGGCTCGGCAATATTTCTCCGGAGTTGTATGATGCGGCCAAGGTGGATGGTGCGCAAGGCTGGCAGTTATTTCGTTATATAACATTCCCGCTGCTTTCGCCAACGACCTTCTTTCTGCTGATTATCACCGTGATTGGAACATTTAAAGCCTTCAATCATCTTTACGTGATGACCCAGGGCGGACCAGGCGATGCCACAACCAATGCCAGTATATTTATTTTCAATCAAATGTGGCAGTACAATAAATATGGTTACAGTGCGGCCCTATCTTTTATCGTTTTTATTTTGATCATGGTTTTGACGGTCTTCCAGAACCAATTCGCCGGTAAGCGGGTAATCTACGATTAGCAAGGAATAGAGGATACGCATGACCACCGTGGGAACTCCAGAAAACCGTACGGCATCTAATAAACAGGATTGGGGTCGGATCGCTCTCTATACCGTTTTGGTGATTGGCGCGATTATCTCGGTCATTCCGTTTCTGTATATGATCATGTCTTCCCTGCGCAGTTACGGCAGCATTATCACTAATAATTTCTGGCCGTGGTGGCCATTGGGGGATGAACCCCCGCAGTTTAACAATTACGCAGAGGCGATTCAGGCGATCGGTTTTGATAAGGCCTGGGGGGTTTCGTTATTTGTGCGCTATTTGCTGAACAGTTTGCTAATGTCTTCTGCGGTTGTCGCCGGCACACTGCTCACTTCTATTTTGGCGGCTTATGCGTTTGCCAATATCAATGTGCCAGGGAAAAATCTCGTATTTTTGTTAATTTTGGCCACATTAATGATCCCCAATGACCTGACGCTGGTGCCGAAGGTTGTGATGATGTACAATTTTAAATGGTACAATGGTTTTCTGGCGCTGACCGTACCCTTTTTTGTGAGTGTTTTTGGAATTTTCTTGTTACGCCAGTTCTTCATGCAAATTCCGAAAGAATTGTATGATGCGGCGATTATTGATGGGGCCGGGCACCTGCGCTATTTATATGCCATCGTTTTGCCCATTGCCAGACCGGCGGTAATTACCGTTGCGCTGTTGAATTTTATCTGGACCTGGGACAGTTTCAAGTGGCCGATGTTGGTGACACGCGACAGCAATATGCGCGTGCTTGCCGTGGGCTTGCAGCAGTTTTTAGTGGGCGAAGGTGGCACGAAGGTGCACCTGATGATGGCCTTTGCCACGATGGTAGTGACCCCGGTTCTGATATTTTACTTCTTTACCCAGAAGTACTTTACCGAAGGAATTGCCAGAACAGGTATAAAAGGTTAATTTCGTCCATTTTTAAGGAGGTGATTTTGCCCTTTGGGTTTTGAATGACGTGCAGTTCTGCACATCGTTGAAGTTGATAAACCAGTTCAATATTTTGTAAGGAGAGAGAAGCATGCGTTCCAATTTGTTCAAAATTCTGATGGCTGTAATGGTGCTTTCTATGCTGCTGGCCGCTTGCGCGCCAGCCGCTACCGTAGCCCCCACCATGGCCCCTACTAAGGCTTCTGAAGCCACCACTGCACCGGCTAAGCCGACCGATGCTGCCAAGCCGACTGAGGCTCCCAAGCCGACCGCTGTGCCCGCCACCGCTGCGCCCAAGCCGACCGAAGCCCCCAAGGTTTCGAATCCTCCAAAGGCTGGCGAAGTTGATAACATCGTTCTGGATGGGACGAAAAAAATCCAGGTGACCTATTGGCACAACCGCCCGCAGGTTGATCAGGAATTTCTGCAGGGTATGCTGGATGAGTTCAACAAGTCGAACAAATACGGCATTACCGCCAACGCTGAAATCGCCGGCGCAGGTTATCCCGATGTGTACAATAAAGTCAATGCCGCCATTCAGGCCGGTGTTGCCCCCTCCATGTCGGTGGCTTACCAAAATCAGGCCGCTTTCTACCGTGGCCAGAATGCGGTCATCGATCTGACCCCTTTCATTCAGAGCAAGAAGTACGGCCTGAGCGAAGCTGATCTGAAGGATTACTACCAGACCTTCCTCGACAGCGACAAGAACCCCCAATTCAAGGGTGAGGTGCTTGGGTTCCCGACCCAGCGTTCGATGGAAGTGATGTACGTCAACATGGATTGGCTGACCAAACTGGGTTACAAAGAAACCCCCAAGGATTGGAAGACCTTCGAAGAGATCGTTTGCAAGGCCTCCCAGGAAAAGGATAAGTACGGTTTCGCCTTCCGCCACGATGCTTCGAACTTTGCCTCGCAGGTTTTCTCCCGCGGCGGCCGCATTCTGGCTGCTGATGGCCTGTCGTACACTTTCGACAGCCAAGCCGGTATCGACACCGTAACCATGATCCAATCGCTCTTCGCCAAGAAGTGCATTGTTGAAATCCCCCTGAGCGAGCGCAATGGTGAGCAGAACCGCTTCGCGGCGGGACAGGTGCTGTTCACCTTTGGTTCCTCCTCGGGTCTGCCCTTCTACGCGACGGCTGTTAGCAAGGCTGGCAAGTTCAAGTGGGATATTTCGCTGCTGCCTTATGCCAACGATAAGCCCGCGGTCAACCTGTACGGCGCTTCCGTTTCGGTTTATAAGACCACCCCGGAACAAGAACTGGCCGCATGGCTGGTGATCAAGTTCTTGGGCGAGAAAGAGCAGACCGTGCGTTGGGCGACCCAGACGGGTTACCTGCCGGTGCGCGCTTCCTCCAAGGATGATGTGATCAAGAACTTCAAGGCGTCTACGCTTTATGGTCCTGTAGCTGACTCCTATGCCAAGTTGTTCGATTGGACGAAGTACGCGATGGTCGAATCGCCCGTTGCCGGTTACGATCCGGTGCGCGCGTTGATCGACACCGATCTGCTGAGCAAAGTTATCACCGATCCTAAGGCCGATGTGACGGCGCTGTTGAAGGCTGCTGTTACCAAGGCGAACGGAATTCTCAAGGAAAACGCTCCCAAGTAAGTCCGTTTTACAAGCCTGACTTGCCCCTCTCTACATGGGTAGAGAGGGGCTTTTTTATAAAACCCACTCTCGCCATGTGTACCGGTTTGCAGTATAATCGTCGTCCGAACCACTAAAACATTGATTTAAATCATAGATAATAAAGAACGAAGGTATAATTTGGAACCCCACGAACAATCCGTGACGCCAGTAAGGTCATACCGGTATTTTGACCTGGTGATGGCCCTATTTGTTACTGTTTTAATTGTGAGCAACATTGCCTCTTCGGCAAAAATTGTAGATTGGGGGGTCTCACTGCTGGGTCTGCCGTTGGCTTTTGACGCAGGCACGATATTATTTCCAATCAGTTATATTTTTGGCGATGTGCTGACAGAAGTGTATGGCTATAAACGCTCGCGTAAGGTGATTTGGGCTGGGTTTTTCTGCCTGGCTTTCAGTGCGCTGGTGCTGTGGTTGGTAAAAGTGATGCCCGGCGAAGCCACCTGGCAGGCCATGACCGGCCAACAGGCCTATGATAATGTGCTGGGGGGGATGATCAGCGGTGGAATTGTGGTAGCCAGCCTTTCGGCTTATTTTGTGGGTGAATTCAGCAATTCGTTTATCCTGGCGAAAATGAAAATTCTTACCCATGGACGCTGGCTGTGGTCGCGCACGATTGGCAGCACGCTGGTTGGCGAGATGGTTGATTCTTCCGTATTCATCGGCGTCGCCACCCTGTTTGGTGTTTTTCCGGCAGAGCTGTTTTGGACGTTGGTGGTCACCAATTACATTTTTAAAGTGACAATTGAGGTGGCGATGACGCCGCTCACATATGCCGTTGTGCGCCTGTTAAAGAAAACGGAACATGAAGATTATTACGACCGCAACACGGATTTCAACCCCTTTCGAGCATAACCAGTAAATATACGGTTTCAATAGACAAATTCGCGAATATCATAGCGGCTGATATGCGGGGTGCCGGTTTGTAGGCTGAATTTGAGGCGGCTTTCAATTTCATCGCCCTGGGCGATACGTTCTGTGGATGAAAGCGGTTTTAAATCAGCCTGAAAAGCGGCGCGGGTGTATTCCATGCCTTCACTTTCTATCAGTTCTGAGAAATAAATGAGATCGTCGGCATCCAGCGACATGGCATTTATCAGTCGAACGGTATCATCGACATGCCGGTGAGCATATTGTTGGCCACCCGCACCCAGCAGGATGATGATCCCTACCGCGACACCGCCGGCCTTAATGGCTTGCACAGCTTTTAAAACATCGCCGGGCTGGCCGGGCTTTTTTAGAAATTGCAGCAAAGGCGGATGCCCCGATTCCATGCCGATATAAATGCGTTTGAAGCCTCGTCGGGCTAGTGCCTGGTAATCGGCGGCGGATTTTCGTTCTCCGCTGAACCCGTCCAGAAATGCGTACAAACCACCGAGTTTTTCAACATCCAACATGTCGTAAATTACATCGATCTGTGCCAGCAGACGTGGCATGGGAACGACCAAGGCATTGGCATCGCCCAGGAAGATGGTGCGCCGCAGACTGAGCCCCTCGCCCAGAAAATCTTTCACAGCGGCGATATGGGAACGCAAAGATAGGGGGTCTTTGATGCGAAAAGGCCGATCGCGGTAAAAGTTGCAGAATGTGCAGGTGTTGAATGCGCAACCCTCAGTGGCCTGAAGTACCACTGCCATGTATTGATCGGGAGGGAGGATGCCAACGGGCTGGTAGACCCGGGCATAGGCTGTAACGTCGGTAGAATAACGATCGGAGGAAAATTGGCCAGCTTGTAGGAATACATTCTGTGCAGCCACAGAGAGCGGCGCATCGAGTGTGGCGGCCTGCTCAGAAATGGCGTTATGTAAATCCGCGGCCGCCCGGCGGGCTTGTTCTTGTAAATCTTCCGATTCTTGCGAGTCCAACCAGCGGCGGTGGTGGGAGGCAGCCGGGTCGATCCATTTGGCCACAATTTTGCCATTGAGGCCGCGCCGGTAAGAAACGCCGCCCGACATGGCGGTCCATAATCGCCCGATGCGGTCGTAAGAATACACATCGGGCAATGCTCCCGCGGAGCGGCTGATCGTCAGACAGTTGCTCTTTTCGGAGATCGTGATCGAAGCCTGGTGCCATTTCCCATTAATGACCATGCGTGGATTGTATTAGAAATTTGAATTGTTGGAAAGATGCAATCCTCAAATGATCTAACCACGGAGAAACGGAGGTCACGAAGAAAGAAAGATCAATTATGTGTGGTTCACTTCAGAGCAGACTGACTAAAAGAGACCGGATGGTTTTGCGATCCGGTCTCTTTTGGGGTGGTACGGTTGTAACTGTGCAGGTTCGCTGATTTATTTTGCGGTGGGAGAAAGGGCGCCGGCTGGTCGGTGCAGTTGGGGCTTCGGCTGCGCGGCGGGCTGTGGACTTGCTTGCAGAATGTGTAACTGACTTACTTTGCGAAAATGGTAGCCATAAATCGATAGGGTGATTGCCATCGCGAAGTGTTTGGGGTGGGTGAAGATCGCCCAGAAAAAGAGTTTCCAATATTCCCAACGCTCCTCTCCCAGGATACCCAGGCGTCCAATGGAACGGAAGAATGCCAGAATTTCACGCCACTCCAGCGTGACGGTGGCCTGGTTGGGGCGGAACTCGGTTAAAAAGTTCTTAATTCGCTGGTAGAACAATTTTGGAGAATAGATTTGATCCAAAATGTGGCGGTAACCGGTATTAAGAATATTGGCATCCATCATAGAAATGATATTGGTGGTGCCGTCGGTGTTGTTGCCGGTGAACGTGGTATTGATGCGGCCTTCTGCCTGTAATCGACGGTGAAGTTCGGTGTTGAGTGGTGCCTGAAGCAGCCCCACCATGGCGGTGACGATGCCTGATTTTTGAATGAATTGAATTTGCCTATCGAATATGGAGGGGGTGTCGCTGTCGAATCCGACGATGAAACCGCCCATAACCTGAAATCCGTGATGCTGCAGGGTATGTACATCTTTGACCAGATCGCGATTACGGTTTTGACTCTTGTGGCATTCTGAAAGACCTTCTTCATCAGGCGTTTCGATCCCAATGAAGATGGAAAGGAAACCGGCACGGGCCATCAGATCCATCAATAGTTCGTCGTCTGCCATATTGATGGAGGCCTCGGTAATAAACAGGCAGCCCACTTTGCCTTTGCGCCATTCAATTAGCGCGGGCAGCACTTCTTCTTTAAGAATGCGTTTATTGCCAATAAAATTATCATCCACCAGAAAGATATTACGGCGCCAGCCAATTTCGTAAAGCTTATCCAGTTCGGCCACCAACTGTTTGGCAGTTTTCGTGCGCGGGCGGTGCCCCAACAGCGCGGTGACATTGCAAAATTCGCAGTTGAAGGGACAGCCGCGAGAGAATTGTACTGCCATGCAATCATAGTCGTTGGGGCTGAGTAACTCCCATAATGGCATGGGGGTCTGGGTAATGTCTGCATATTCGCTGGTGGAGTAGACTGCCTGCGGAACGCCGCTTTCAAAATCGTTCACAAATTGGGGAATTGTGATCTCACCCTCATTCAGGATGAAATAGTCCACATCCGCAAAGGTCTGGTAATCTTCGGTAAACAGGGGGCCCCCCGCGGCGATTTTGAGGCCGGCCATTTTGCAGCGCGCGATCAAGCGCGTGACTGATTCGCGTTGGACATCCATCGCACTGACCATAGCCAGGTCAGCCCATTCCAGGTCGTTGGAAGCGAGTGAGTGAACGTTGAGATCGATCAGGCGTTTGTTCCAGTGTTTAGGAAGCAGCGCAGCCACGGTTAACAAACCTAAGGGAGGGTTGACCGCGGATTTGCCGACGAAATTTACCGCATGTTTGAAACTCCAGAAGGTATCAGGAAATTCGGGATAGAGCAGCAAGATATTCATCAAGGGACTCCTGATTGGAAAAGAGATAATAACAGTATATGGAAATAGGGCGGTTTGTTGATGTGTCTCGAGTCACAACCTGGGTCCTACCGCCGGGTATGACCTGCTGTGACCTCAATGTTAACGGGGCAGCGTCTGGTTGCAGGGTGGAGATGCTGTACCTTCCATGATCATAAACTGCCTTTTTTGCTTAAGCAAAAAGGGCAGTTTATGATCATGGGTATTATATAATAACGAGAAACCTTTATGCGTACCCCTTCGTTGATTAAACCTGGATCTACTGCCAATGTGGCTTTCGCGGTGGTCGTGTTGGCGTCATATTTTGCCACCTTCGCAGCCACGCGCAAGGCAGACCTGTTTGATATTCTGTTAATGATCGGGTTGGGGCTGGCCTATATTTTGATGGGAATTTATGGTTATGCCTACTGCGCCCGTTCCGAATTGCCTTTGATCCGGATGGGTTATTTCTTGGTCCAGATTCCTCTGGGTGGCCTGATTGTCTCTTTGGGCAAGGGGGCAGGCTATAACGCGTTGTTGTTGATTCCGCTGGCGGGGCACGCGGTGGTATTGTTGAGTGAACTGTGGGTTTATCTGACTACCCTGGGCATTATTGGGATTTTTATTATTTCGACCGGCTCTTACAGCAATTGGAGCGAGGTGTGGGCCGGACTACCCACCTTTCTGGCTGGTTTAATTTTTATGATGGTATTTACCCAGAGCGCAGTGGCTGAAGAGCAAGCGCGGCGTGAAGTGGAACGCCTGGTGGGCGAACTGCAAGATGCCAACCAGCAGTTGCGCATCTACGCGGTTCAGGCCGAAGAGATGGCCATGACCAAAGAGCGCAACCGCCTGGCGCGCGAAATACATGATGGGTTGGGTCATTATTTAACGACGGTCCATATGGAGATCCAGGCGGCGCGGGCGGTTATGGAACGCGACCCGAATCAGGCCAAAAAAATGCTGGAAAAGGCCCAATCGCTGACCCAGGATGCGCTGATGGATGTGCGCAGTTCCGTCGCAGCTTTACGCTCTGCACCGGATGAAAATTTTTCGCTGGCTGAACAGGTGGATAAGTTGTTGAACGACTGTGGCAGCCTGGATTTGGAAACAGAGCTCAAGGTGTTGGGCACGCCACGTCCGCTTTCAGCAGCGGTGCAGCTCACATTGTACCGCGTAGCCCAGGAAGCCATTAACAATATTTGCAAACATGCCCACGCCAGCCAGGTGTGGGTCAGCCTCGATTATCAGGATCTGAAACAGATTCGGTTGATGGTGCAAGATAATGGGGTGGGGACCGAGCAGATCGAAGGCGGCTTTGGCCTGATGGGTTTGCGGGAGCGGGTTAACCTGCTGGATGGTGAATTGGTGATCCGGACGGCAAAAAATCAAGGGTTTCGATTGGAGATTAGCGTACCGCAATGAACCAGCCTATTCGGATTTTACTCGTGGACGACCAGGCTTTGTTTCGTGAGGGACTGCGCATACTGCTATCGGTTCAGCCTAACTTTGAGGTTGTGGGTGAAGCAGCCAATGGTGAAGAGGGCGTGCGCCTGGCGGCCCAATTTCAAGCGCAGGTGGTATTGATGGATGTGCGTATGCCGGTGATGGATGGCGTGGCAGCCACCCGGCGCTTAAAAGAAGTGCTGCCTGACTGCCGTGTGATTATCCTGACGACATTTGATGATGACGATGCCATTTTTGATGGATTAAAAGCGGGTGCAGTCGGTTATCTATTAAAAGATGTCTCATCGGAAAAATTGAACGAGGCCATCCTGGCGACCGTGCGTGGGGACTATTTTTTATTGCCTTCGGTGACGGCTAAAGTGGTGGCCGAATTTTCGCGCCTGGCAAAAGCGGCGCTGCCGGTTCAAGGTCTTCCGGTGCCCTTAAGCGGGCGCGAGGTGGAGATTTTGAAGCTGGTCGCCAGCGGATTGAGCAATCGCGAGATTGCCGGTCGGCTGGTGATTTCGGAAGGAACGGTGAAGAACCACCTGACCAATATTTTGGGCAAGCTCGCCGCGCGGGACCGGATGCAGGCTTCCCTGCGCGCGAAAGAGTTGGGGATCATTTAAGCGATCCTGGCGATTGGAGTGTGTATTGACGCAGCATTCGAAGGCGGATCGTAGCTATTATAAACACGCTGGGATTGTGCTTATCCTGGCAGGATTAGTGTATAGCCTGGATCAGGCCTTACAGACCGGGTGGTTAACCCTGCTGGTTCTGCCAGTGCTTGGAATGTGGGGTTTCGTTCAGGGGATCCGTTTCCGGCGCAGGTTGTGGACAATCCCCGGTTCATTGGTAGCCGGGTTGGGAGTGGGGGGATACTTTTTACTGGCGCCATCGCTGGGGATTTGTGTAGAATTGCGGGTGGGATGGCTGCTTTTGTGGGTAGGAGCGGGTTTTCTGGGTATTTTTGCGGCATCGTGGGTTTGGGAAGCAGGCCGTGCATATTGGGCGTTGCTGCCAGGTTTTCTGCTGGTGGGGAGCGGCCTGCCCTTTTTATTTGGCCGCGTGCTCATCTTTGAGCTTGTTTTCGCTATACTGCTGGCGGTGGGGTTGGCACTGCTGGTTTGGGGTGTGGCACAGAAATTGATCGGCTTGTTAATTCCAGCCTGTCTGCTATTGGGTATCGGACCTGGCATCTATTTCGCCTGGTCCAGGTCGGAGGTCTATAACGGCCTGACGGAAACCGGGGTGATGCTGGTGTGGTTTGCGCTGGGCTGGGCTCTAATCACCATTGTGCTGCGAGTAGTTTCCGAAAAGTTTGTCTGGTGGCCTTTAATTCCGGGGGGGTTAATGGCAGTGGTCGGTTGGGGGTTGTACATCGGCGGGGACCCAGGAAATGGACTGGCATTTATTGGCAACACTGGCTCGATTGGTTTGATCATATTTGGGATTTATCTGCTGCTGCTACGGCGCGGATTTAAGGACTGAGCGGACTTACCCATACTGGCGGTACAGATCCACCAGATCGCAGCCGCAAGTGCTGTCAAAGGCAGCCAGCAATACCGCCAGAGAAACCAGGCGGTAGCGGTTGCTGGTATAGTAATGCTGCAAGACTTTCTCGAAGGCTGAATCTCCCATTCGCTGGCGGACTTGATCAAAAAACAGGGCAGCTTTCACATATAATACAAGCAACTACAGAAATTTATTTTTCCCTATTCAAAAAGATGCAAAACTGATATGATTAAACGGTTTGGCTTTCGGTTCAGAGAACTGTAAAGCGTTGCAGATAGGAAACGAGGTATAGATGCTGGTAGAACGAACTGATCTTAGAAACATCGCGATTGTGGCTCACGTCGACCATGGGAAAACGACACTGGTAGACGGCATGCTCCGACAGGCCCGGGTTTTCCGGGAGAATCAACAGGTTATGGAACGGGTTATGGATTCCAATGATTTGGAACGCGAGCGTGGTATTACCATTCTGGCGAAAAATACGGCAATCACCATCCCGGATCCGGAAACGGGTGAGCTGGTCAAAATTAATATCGTGGATACCCCCGGCCACGCTGACTTTGGTGGTGAAGTGGAACGGGTGATGAATATGGTTGATGGGGTTCTGCTGCTGGTGGATGCCGCAGAAGGGCCCATGCCTCAGACGCGCTTTGTGCTGAAGAAAGCGCTGGAAATGGGGCACAGTGCCATTGTGGTGATTAACAAAATGGATCGCAAAGACGCCGACCCGGAACGCAGCGTCAACGATACTTTTGATTTGTTTATTGAACTGGGCGCGTCTGACCAACAGGCTGATTTTAAAATTATTTATGCGAATGGCATCACTGCTCAGGCTGGAGAGACCGAAGAACTAACTCCCAATTTACAGCCGTTGTTCCAGGCCATTCTGCGCCACGTGCCGGCGCCCAAAGTAGACCTGGACGCTCCCTTGCAAATTCTGGTGACGAATTTGTTTTATGATGATTATCGCGGCACTACGGCATTGGGCCGTATTCATGCCGGGCGAATTACGGCGGGTCAGGCGGTAGCGCGGATGAAGGTGGACGGGCAAGTTGTGCCGGAGCGCGCGCGCTATTTGTATATTCATCAGGGACTGGATCGGATCGAAGTGCCGAGCGCCGAAGCGGGTGAGATTGTGGCAATTGCAGGTCTGGAAGGAATCGCGATTGGCGAAACCCTGGCAGATCCGATCAACCCGGTAGCGCTGCCGCCGATTAAGGTGGAAGAGCCGACCGTGCGCATGACCTTTGGGGTAAACACCTCCCCATTCACGGGACGCGAAGGGAAATGGTCCACTTCCCGCAAACTTCGCGAACGTCTGTACGACGAATTGAAGAATAACGTCGCTTTGCGCGTAGCCGACACTGATCTGATGGACACTTTTGCGGTGTCGGGTCGGGGAGAGCTGCACCTGGCAATTTTGGTAGAAACGATGCGGCGCGAAGGTTACGAATTTCAGGTTTCGCGGCCTGAGGCGATTTTTATGCAAGGGGCCAACGGTGAGATGGAGGAGCCTTATGAAGAGGTTCACATCGATGTGTCACCCGAGGTGATGGGCAATGTGGTTGAAATGTTGGGCAGCCGGCGCGGCAAGATGCTGGGTATGACCAATAATCCAGATAATACCGTGCATCTGACTTATTACATTCCCACGCGCGGCCTATTAGGTTTTCGCTACCAGTTTCTGACGGCTACCCGCGGTATGGGCACCATGCATACCATATTTCAAGGGTATGCTCCACTGGCGGGGGTTATCCCCGGGCGCGGCACCAGTTCGGTGGTGGTTTGGGAAGCGGGCACCACAACCAATTTCGGTTTGAAAAACGCGGAAGAGCGGGCCATGCTTTTCATCGGCCCGGGTGTTGAAGTGTATCAAGGTATGGTGGTCGGTGAAACTCCGCGTCCCCAGGAATTATTGGTGAACGTCTGCAAGAAAAAGCACCTTACCAACATGCGTTCCTCAAACGCAGATATACAGGTGCGCCTGACGCCTCCCCGCAATCTCAGTCTGGATGAAGCTATTGAATTTCTGGCAGATGATGAACTTTTGGAAGTGACGCCGCTAAACTACCGCATTCGCAAGCGGATTCTGGAATCAGAAGAGCGCGGCAAGCTGACCAAGAAGGCCCGTGAAGTAATGGAAGAGGTCGAGTAATCAAAAACCGCCCAAAGCAACTTTGCTTTGGGCGGTTTTTGATTCTGGCTGAAAGTGAAAGAGCAGCGCAGTCTATTTGATAAAGAAATACAATAGGATGGCGAGCAGCACATCCCCAAAAATGAGCGCCATAGCCGCCGTGGGACCCAGCGGGTCAAATACCTGCCCGATCACCCAGGGTAATACCATACCGCCCAGGCTGGCGCCGATGAAAAACCAACTGGTGATTTTTCCACTGATATGAAGACGCTTTTCGGCCAAGGTGAGCGCCGTTGGGAAGATGGAAGCCATCGATAAACCCAAAAGGAGTGTGCCGATCCAGAGCACCGCCGCCACAGTGGGGAATAATACGATGAGAAACATGCTGAGGCCGCAGCCAATCAAGTCAACCCACAGAATTGTTTTAGGATCGAGGCGAGTTGAAACTGGAATTGCCAGCAGCCGTCCGACGGTCAGTGCACCCCAGAAAGCTGATGTGATTAAAGCGGCAATGGTGGCATCGCCCAGGTTGAGGCGGGTGGCATAGGTAAATACCCATCCTCCGAAACTGACCTCAGCGCCGACATAGAGAAAGAAAAAGAGCACCAGCAGCACCACCAACCTGCGGTTAAAAGGTTTTTCTGCTGCACTGCCGCGGGCCGTGTGATTGATTGGACTGGGAACGCGGCTCATGAAAAAGGCCAGGGGCAGTATTAGCAGAGCAATCAGCCAATAAGCGGCATCGTAGCGCCCGGTGAGCAGCACTGCCTGAGCAATGAAGATGGGAGCCAGGAAGGCACCAATTCCAAAAAAGAAATGCAGCCCATTCATAAATGGTCCCACTTTCGGACCGTGTGCCCAGATGATCAATGTGTTTCCGCCTACATCCATGGTTCCTTCACACAGGCCGATGACAAACAGAATGCCAATGAGCGGAATTAAAAGTGGGACTGCTGGCACCATAGCCATGCATGCTGCCAGGGCAAGTAAGACCCCGGTCAAGACCGGGTGGCCTGGGCGATGGTCATACAACCAACCACCGCGTAAACTTCCCAGCAGATAGCCCAGTGAGCGGAAGGCGAAAAGAGCACTGATTTGGCTGAGCTGGGTTTGGGTCTGGTCGGCAAGATAGGTCAGCGCCGGGCCGAAAGAAGCGGAGGTGAGACCCAAAATGATGAAAGCGGTGTAGTAACCGGCAGTTTGCCACCTCCGGCTTGGATTGCTTATTTCATTAGGCTCTGTGGAGTTGGCAGTGATTGTCATGCTTCGATTTTCCGAATTTTGGGAACCTTAAAGAAGATGAATAAACTGTATGCCAGTGAGATCAATGCACCTATACCCACAGATACCGGCGCACCGATGCGATCGGACATCAACCCGGCTTGCAGCCCGCCCAGGCGCATTGTGGTTTGAAAAACCAGGGTATAAAAGCTCATCACGCGCCCACGTACCGCGTCGGGAGTGATAATTTGCAGCAGGGTGTTTGCCAGGGCATTTTGAAGAACGAAGCTTATCCCCACAAAGTACAACACAATCCCTGAAAAAATGAAGGAGCGCGAAGTGGAGAAAAATACCAGTGCCAGTGGAAAGCCCAGATTGCCAATGGTGAGCATAATCCCGCGGTGGGTGGGGTCGGTGATGGCAGCAACGATTAATGCCCCGGTGACGGCGCCCAGCCCAACCATGGTTAAGAGAATACCCAGGGGCAGTGCTTCCGGCGCCTGACAATGGATGAAGGGCAGCGAACCACCGCACACGGCCTGAATGACCGGGCCGGCGCTGTCTTTGAGGATTTCACCGGCAAACACTGGCATGAGCGTGCTGTAGGGCATGGAAAGAAAAGCACTCACGGCGATCAGGGTCATCAGTACCAGGATGACGCGTTGAGAGAGCATAAAGCGCACACCTTCTGACATGTGCTGCACAAAATTTACATTGCCAGGCGGTTGGATGGGTTTTGGTAGTCGGGTCATCAAACCTAGGCTGATGATGACCGGGATAAAGGTAAAAGCGTTGATCAGAAAGGCAATTCCTTCACCGGTGGCGGCTACCACAATTCCCGCCATGGCAGGTCCAAGGGCACGGGCGCCATTAAACATGGCGGAGTTCAGCCCAATCGCATTAGCCAGATCATCCTTGCCTTCCACCATATCCACCGTAAATGCCTGACGGGCCGGCAGATCAATGGCATTGGCGGCTCCCAGGAAGAAAGACATGAGGTACACATGCCAGATCTGAACCGTTCCGCTCCAGGTCAGGTAAGCCAGCAGCAAGGCCTGCACCAACATAACCCATTGCATCGAAGTGATGATAGCGCGCTTTGAAAAGCGATCCGAAATGGAACCACTCCACAGTGAAAGTGGAATTAATGGAATTAAACCGATGAATGAAATAACCCCCAATGAAGCCGCGGAGCCGGTCAAGCGGTAAACCAACACTTGCTGCGCCATGGTTTGCATCCAGGTGCCAATCAGGGAGATGCCCTGCCCAAAAAACCATAGGCGGTAATTGGGGTGACGTAAGGCGCGGAACATGGCAGGAGGTTGGCGCGTGGACGAAGTGTTTGGCATGGGTAAGGCCAGTTTTGGGCGCATGTGAGGTTTATGGTTTCACTTTACGATAGATTAATTCAGTGACTCCCGATATGACGTAACTGGGAAGACCAGCGAACTGCGCGTAGCCACGACGCCGGAAGAGCTTTTGGGCGCCGACATTGAAATCGGAGACAAAAAGCTGGACATCGTCAGCTGTTTCAAACAGGCGGCTCTCGGCTACATCCATCAATTGGGAACCTATGCCGGCATTCTGTGCGTCTGGCATTACCCCGATCAGCAGAATGCTGCCGCTGTGTTGAAATGGGCCTTTTAGCACAAACCATATAAAACCTTGCACCTGTTCAGCTTCAGCCACCCAAAACTCAGCTTTTTCGGCAAATGCGGCAGAAATCCGCTGCAAGGCATTGTCATGGGAAATGCCGTAACGCTGCCAGAGCGGGTCTTCCGCCATAATTCGGGCACAGGCAGGCAAATCGGCTGTAATCATGGGGCGGAGTCGAGCAGGCATACCTTCCTGTTATTACGAACAGAAGTGAGAATGGTGAAGGAATGGGTCACGCTGATTCGAAAGGTTTAAACGCGCTTGTCGATTATAGCACCGATTATTTGGTGGTTAATTCAGGTTGAAGATTTGCCCTGGAAAGAACCGGCCAGATCCAGAAGGAGGTAGAACCCAGAATTGAGAGCAACCCGCAGAATACCAGGGTCGGCCCAGTACCAATGGAATTGGCGATGGTCACACCGATGAGTGGAGAAATGAAAGCGCCAAGATTAACGATGGTCATATACAGCGCCGTATAGCCGGGACGATTCCACTCCGGGGTCACTTTGAGCAGGGTATTGAAATGGCTCAGGTTAATCCCGGGTGCCAATAATCCATTGAAAGCCACGATGATTAAAATTGGGTCGAGGGAAGGGATTAAACCGGCAAAGACCGGGTAGAGGCCGGCGCATACGATGGTTCGTTTTAATGTGACGGGTTCTCCCCAGCGTTTTAATAACCAGCGCCACAGCGCATATCCGGCGATGGTAGCGGCGCTCAAAACAGTTCCCTGAATCCCCAGCCAGGCATCATCTGCTTTCAGTGTTTTAACATAATACAAAGAATAGACCGGGCCGGCCATCCAGAGGCCGATACCGTGCAACAAGGTATTCCGAGTAATGCGAATGAAGCCGGGATGATCGCGAAAGGCTTCGCGCAGGGTGCTGATCTGCGTTTGAATGGCCGCCCCCAATTTTTCTGATTTGACCACCGTGGTAGCATCGGGCACTTCTATTTTGAGTAGGACATAAGTGCTCAAACAGGAAGTCAAGAACCCGACCAGATACATGGCCTGGTAATTGATTGGAAAGACAACGTTGCTGAGCCACAGGCCAAACAAAAAGGTGCACACACTGTAGGAGGCATTATATATAATGTTGCGCGCCGAAAAAATCGCCGCACGACGCTCTTCTTGCGTGACTTCGGCCAACATGGGGATCCAGCCCACATTGAAAAAATGAGCCGGGATGCTGGATAAAACCAGCACCCCGATGGTTAGGTCACCGGTCGGAATTCCAGCAGCCTTCAGCAATGGAATCAGCGCAACCATCAAGTACCCCATCCGGTTCAAGTTGATGGCGGCAATAATCCATGGTTTGCGCCGGGTCCGCGTTTGCAGAAAAACACCGGCAGGAATTGAAACTAAAATGGCAAAAAGTGCGGGTAAGGAAGAGAGTAAGCCTACCTCAACATTCCCAGCGCCCAAACGGATGGCATAAGCGCTGTTAAAGGTGGCAGCGGCGGCTAAAAGCGATGCCCAAAATATCTCAATCACCAGATAATAGGCGTTGCGATCCTCTTTGGTGGTGAGATTTATTTTTGGAATAAAGCGCACAATTCCTCAATGGGGCTTGGACAGATTAGAGTTCGAATTCTTTTCTGGCAGATATTCCCGGTTTGTAGGCCCCATCCATGTTGGTGATCGACATTCCGGCCTGAAACGAGATTTCGTTGATCGGGGATATGTTCGCCAGGATTTCTGGTGTGAATAGGCGCACTTTGCGAATTTCGTGCAGGCGCCGTACAATAATTTGGGCGCCTTCATCGCTGGTCAGCCATTGGTGGCGATCATATTGGTGCAGTTGAATCGGCAGGGTATAGCCTCGCAACGAAAAGGAGCGATCCAAATTGTAGAAATCGTTGAAATAAGACATAACCAGTTCACGAATGCTGGTAAAAACAGGCTCTCGGCTGCGCAAACCGACGAAATTGGATTTTGCCACGCAACCAAAACGCCCGAAGCATTTGTAGATAGCCAGCATGTGATCATCATCATCCTGCGGCAGCAATTGAACGACCACCGGGATAAAGCCGATGTTGCGTAACGCGGCGGCGGCGAAGAGTGAACCGTCAAAGCAGTGCGCTTTTCCATCTCTGAAAACGCTTAACGCGCAGTAATTATCGTCTTCTACCCGGTACGGAATGCTGTCCAGATAATCCTGGATCAGGAAAGGGGTCGTAAGACTGGAGAAAATTCGCTGCTGTTCTGCGGTGAGACTGGAAAGAAATTGATTCATCACATCCATGTCAATTATCCTGATTATAAAGTCAGAGCGAACTATATCAAATAATGGGGATTTGTCAATCAAACGTAATTCTCGAAATTGTTAAGTTGAACACAGGGAAAAAGTGTGGACAGACCTGGGAAACTGCCGAAAGAACAGCAAAACAAAAGCGAGCGGGTAATTTCGTATATAATTTATTGAAGTAAATAGCTTCTCAAAAGGATCAATTATGAGTGAAAGAGCTAATTTTGTACGTTACTCACAGTCGCTGACTATATTTAATGGAAACACCTATTATCTGGCACATAACCAAATAACTTATGAAAAACAACTGGTTGTGATAGGCGATACTGCCGGATTTCATGGTGAAGTAGGTGGAGATGGTGCGCTGACCTGCCCGTTGAGCGCTGAAAATGCACAAGCGCTGCGCGCCCGCCTGCCCTGGCTGAAACCTGTTCCACTCGGCCTACATATATCCGCCGGAATGGGTGATCGTTTGGGCCTGGCGACGCCGGGCCACGCGGCGGCGGCGGCTGGAACCGGGATTGCGCCAATTTTTGCCCAACAATCGGTGCGCGAAAATGTGCGCACGGGCAGAAAGCCGCAGGAAGTGATGAATGATGCTCTGTGGGGAGTGTTCCAGTGCGGTTGGCGCGAGCCATGGGGGGCCGATGCCGATCATCTCAAGCTGGTGGAATTACTGGATGATTTTGTGGCGGCGGGTTATACATTTTTCACGGTCGACCCGGGTGATCATGTAGATCAGAGCGCCGACACTTCTGGTTTGAGCGAACTGCGCGAAAAGGCCGCCGAGCTGCCGTGGCAGCGGCTGGCTACCAGCCAGGCAGATCTTTTGGGGGCGCTGGTGAACCAGGCGTTTACCCTCGAAGGGACCGTGTTGAAATTTGATGAAGAGACGGTGCTGCGCGCGGTGGTGAAATATGGGAGGGCGGTGGCCCATGCGCTGGACATGTATTCGCGCCTGGTAGAACTGCACGGAGAGCGACCGTTCGATTTCGAAGTGTCTGTCGATGAAACAGCCACACCAACTTCTGCCGAAGAACATTTTTATATTGCGCATGAGCTAAAACGGTTGGGTGTGCATTGGGTAAGTCTGGCGCCGCGATTTGTTGGCCGGTTTGAAAAGGGCGTGGATTACATCGGCGACATCGCTGAACTCGACCACAGCATGGCGCAGCACGCGGCGATTATGCGATATTTTGGCAGTTATAAGCTCAGCCTGCATTCGGGGTCCGATAAATTCAGCGTTTATCCGATTGCTGCACGTCACACCCGCGGGCTGGTTCACCTCAAGACTGCCGGCACAAGCTATTTGGAAGCGTTGCGCGTGGTCGCGGTGGCGGATGCGCAATTATTCCGAAAGATCTATGAGTTTGCGCGTGCGCACTATGAAACGGATAAAGTCAGTTACCATGTTTCGGCAGATGTGGCCAAAACCCCGGCTCATCCGGCTGACGCGGAACTGCCGGAACTGTTAAATCAGTTTGACGCGCGCGAAGTGCTGCATGTGACCTTTGGCTCGGTGCTGGATGCCTTCCGCCCGCAGTTGTATGCTGTTTTACGGGCACATGAACAGGAATATTACCGGGCTCTTGAAAAGCATTTCCGCAAACATCTCGAACCTTTAAAGCCATAAGGCAGGAATTGCACCTCAATATTTGAATTTCAAGGTAAAATCGTCTCAGATATTGAATCTAAACCATTCGACTATTTCCATTTGAGCCTTTTTGTAGAATTTCACGAAGAAGCAGGGTTCTGGCTAAAAATGGCCGATAGGTGCAGTTTCAGCCAGTCAGCCCGGTACCGCATAAAATTCATTCAGTAAAAAGTGAGAGGAATATGGGATCAAACCAGCTCGAACTTTCTCCGGACCGTTTCTTTTCCGCCGAACCGACCCAGCGCAGGGTGGCGCGCGAGATATATGACGCGGTCGCCAATTTGCCGATCATCAGTCCGCATGGGCATGTGGACCCCGGCCTTTTTTCAGATGAGAGCGCTTCTTTTGGCACCCCGGCTGAGCTATTAATCATTCCGGATCATTATGTATTCCGCATGCTTTATTCGCAGGGCATCGCCCCTGAGCGTCTGGGGGTTCCCCGGCGCGATGGCGGTTGGGTGGAGACTGACCACCGCAAGATCTGGCAGTTATTTGCCGATCACTTTGCGCTGTTTCGCGGCACTCCTTCGGGAATTTGGCTAAATCATGAAATGTACAGCGTGTTTGGGGTGCGCCAGGTGCTGAACCATGCTACGGCGCAGGAAATTTACGATCAAATCACAGAAAAGCTGGCTTCTGCAGAATTCCGTCCGCGGCGTATGTTCGAGAACTTCAATATAGAACTCATGTCAACCACAGATTTCGCCGCCGACCGCCTGCTGCATCACCAAAAAATTCAGGCTTCAGGATGGCAGGGCAAGATCATCCCTACCTTCCGGCCCGATGGAGTGGTAAACCTGGACGCACCTGGCTGGCTCAAGAACATCGCCGATCTGAGCGAGGTTGCGGGGATCGATGTGCATGATTGTGACAGCCTGATTATGGCACTGGAGCAAAGACGGGCTTATTTTAAGCAAATGGGTGCCAAAGCCACTGATCATGCTGCACTGACCGCTTATACGGGGGAACTGAGTAAAGCGGAGGCCAATGCAATTTTCCAGCGGGCCCTGCGGGGGCAGGCTGCCGGCCGGGACGTGGAGCAGTTCACCGGGTACATGTTGATGGAAATGGCGCGCATGAGTATTGAGGATGGACTGGTGATGCAACTGCATGTGGGCTCCTTCCGCAATCATAATGCGTTTATCTACGATCGTTTCGGCCTGGATAAAGGCTGCGATATTCCGGTCAGTTCGGAATTTACGCGCAATATGAAGCCGCTGCTCAATCGGTATGCGAATGAAGCGGGCCTGCACCTGATCTTATTCACCCTCGATGAAACCGTCTATGCGCGAGAACTGTCGCCGTTGGCGGGGCATTATCCGGCGGTGAAGATCGGCCCACCATGGTGGTTCCACGACAGCATCAACGGGATGGCGCGCTATTTTGACCAGATTACCGAAACTGCCGGTTTATATAATACGGCCGGATTTAATGATGATACGCGCGCATTCCCCTCGATCCCGGCCCGGCATGATACCTGGCGGCGGTCAGGCGCCAACTGGTTGGCGGGACTGGTAGTGCGCGGGATTCTTCCCGTGGAAGATGCCGCCGAAATGGCGCTGGACCTGGCCTACCGGCTGCCGAAGCAAGCTTATCAGCTCGATTAACACAAGGAGAACCTTTCAATGACCTCTATTTCACCTGCCGCCCAACCCCTGGCGGACCTGAAACCCACATCGGCTTTTTTTGTCGGAATTGATTCGGACGGCTGCGCTTTTGACACGATGGAGGTGAAGCATAAAGAATGTTTTATCCCGAATATCATCAAGTATTGGGACCTTCAGCCGGTATCAAAATACGCCCGCGAGGCAGCAGAATTCGTTAACCTGTATTCTAAATGGCGTGGAATCAACCGCTGGCCGGCCCTGATGAAGGTGTTTGACCTGTTGAGTGAACGTCCTGAAGTGTTGGCTCGTCAAGTGAAGATCCCTGCCGCGCTGCGGGTACGCGAGTTTATTGCTTCCGGCAAGCCGTTGAGCGACAGTGGCTTGAAAGCTTATATGAATGAGCACCAGGACCCCGAGCTGGATGAGGCCTGGGCCTGGACCCGGGCGGTCAATGAGACGATCGCCGACCTGGTGCACGGCGTTCCGCCTTTCCCATTTGTGCGGGAGAGCCTGAGCAAGATGGCTCACAAAGTCGATATGGTGGTAGTTTCAGCGACCCCGACTGAAGCGCTGATCCGCGAATGGCAAGAGCACGATATTGCCAAATATGCGCGCATCATTGCGGGGCAAGAATTGGGCACTAAAGAAGTTCACCTGAGCCTGGCGGCACAGGGAAAATATGCTCAAGAGCACATCTTAATGATGGGCGATGCACCGGGCGATATGAAGGCGGCACGTTCGATTAATGCTTTATTTTTCCCGATCAACCCCGGCCACGAAGATCAATCGTGGGAACTGTTTTACAATGAAGGTCTGGATAAGTTCCTGAATGGCGAATATGCCGGCGAATATGAAAAGAAGCTGATTGTTGAATTTGAAAAAGTTCTGCCGGATCTTCCCCCCTGGAAAAAGTAAGCGGAGGTTTAAAAATGGAAAAAGCATCAATCGGTATCATCGGCCTGGGCGTAATGGGGCATAACCTGGCTTTGAATATGGAACGGAATGGGTTTGCCGTGGCTGGTTATGATTTGGATGCCGCCAAGACAAAAGCATTTTTGGATGGCAAAGGCAAAGGCAAGCGCATCATTGGGGTGGATTCGCCGGCAGCACTGATGGCGGTGTTGGAGAAGCCCCGCCGCATTTTAATGATGGTTCCGTCCGGTGCCCCGGTGGACAGCGTGATTGCGCTTTTAAAACCGCATCTCGAGGTTGGCGATATTCTGATCGATGGTGGCAACTCATTCTTCCTGGATACCGAGCGCCGTAACAAAGAGCTGGCGGTGGATGGGTTTAATTTTGTCGGGATGGGTGTTTCGGGTGGTGAAGAAGGCGCCTTGTGGGGTCCCAGCCTGATGCCAGGTGGACAGGATGAAGCCTGGGATGCGCTGGCCCCGATTTTGAGGGCGATTGCTGCCAAAGCGGAAGATGGCGCGCCATGTGTGGAGCACATGGGGCCACGCGGTGCCGGGCATTTTGTCAAAATGGTGCATAACGGAATCGAGTACGGCGATATGCAGTTGATTGCCGAGGTGTATGATGTGCTGTCACGCGGGCTGGCGCTGCCGGCTGCCGAGCTTTCGCAGATTTTTGCCGAGTGGAACCAGGGCGAGGTGAAATCTTACCTGGTGCAGATCACCTCGGAAATTTTAGCCAGGGTGGACCCTGACACCGGAAAACCCCTGGTGGAAATGATTCTGGATGAGGCTCAACAGAAGGGCACCGGCAAGTGGACCAGCCAGAATGCGCTGGATATTGGCGCGCCGACCCCCACGATTAACGCCGCGGTGGAAAGCCGGATTATTTCGGCGCTCAAACCGCAGCGAGTGGTGGCCAGTAAAATTATTCACGGACCGCAGCCGGTTTATCACGGAAACAGAGACCAGTTGATCGATGCGGCACGTAAGGCCCTGTACGCCAGCAAGATCACTTCGTATGCCCAGGGACTGGGCATGATGAAGATTGCATCGGACGAATATAAATACAATCTACAGATGGGTGAAATTGCCAAAGTGTGGCGCGAAGGCTGCATTATTCGCGCCAGCCTGTTGAGCGATATCACCGAGGCCTACCGGCGCAACCCCGCACTGGTGAACCTGCTTTTGGACGATGCCTTCCGCGCGGCGGTGGAGAGCCGGCAGGAACAGTGGCGCTTCTTTGTGCAGACCGCCATCGGTATGGGCATCCCAGTACTGGCCTGCGGTGCTTCATTGGCATACTTCGACGCTTATCGCAGCGAACGATTGCCTGCCAACTTGACGCAGGGGCAGCGCGATTACTTTGGAGCCCACACATACCGCCGCATCGATAAGGAAGGGGTATTCCATACGGAGTGGGCCAAGTGAACAAAAATGTGATTGTTGCCCAATCGGGCGGCCCCACGCCTGTGATCAACAACTCTCTGCGCGGTATTATTGAAACCTGTAAGGCGCTGCCGGAGAAATTTGGAACAGTGTATGCTGGTTATCACGGTATTGAAGGGGTGCTCAAAGAGGAACTGCTGAATCTCTCGGCGCAAAGCGAAGATGAGATTGGCCTGTTGGGGTCTACCCCTGCGGCAGGTTCGATCGGTACCTGCCGGTATAAGTTGAAGAGCAAACAGACCGAAGATTTTGACCGGATTATCGACATTTTTAAGGCGCACGAGATTGGATATTTCTTCTATATCGGCGGAAATGATTCGATGGATACGGCCTTCAAAGTGGCGCAGATGGCGCATGGACGCGGTCTGGAACTGGTGGCCTGCGGTGCTCCGAAAACCATTGATAACGATGTGGGTGACAGCGAGTTCAAGCTAATCGATCACACCCCCGGTTATGGCAGTGTGGCGCGTTATTGGGCGCTCAACATTCAAGACGCCAATGAGGAAAATGCCGGTTCATCGCCCGCGGACCCTGTGCTGGTGATTCAGGCCATGGGGCGCAAGATTGGCTTTATTCCAGCCGCGGCACGCCTGGCAGACCCGCATCGCGAACTGCCCCTGCAGATCTATATGCCTGAGGCCGGGGTCAGTATGAAGGAAATGGCTGACCTGGTGAATGACCAGCTCAGGCACAGCGGGCGCTGTATTGTGGTGGTAAGCGAAGGCTTTGATGTCGGTGATATCGGCGAAACCAAAGATGGTTTTGGACACACCCAGTTTTCTTCTAGCAAATCGACGGTAGAACAGACGGTGGTAAATTATCTGAACGAGGTGGGGTTGGCGGCGCGCGGTGCGGCCCGTGGCAATGTTTCGGGCACAGATCAACGCCATAACATGATTTATGCATCCACGGTGGACCTGGAAGAAGCCTATAAATTGGGGCAACAAGCAGCATTAATTGCCGCTTATGACGGCTCCGGGTATATGAGCACCATTCTACGCGAGCCAGGACCGATTTACAATGTGCGTTTTGATAAGGTGCCGTTGGAACTGGTGGCTAATTCGGAACGAAATTTTCCCACTGCCTGGCTGTCTGCCAATAAGATCGATGTGACAGACGATTTCATCCGTTATGCACAGCCGCTGATCGGCGAGCATTGGCCTTCCATCCCGCTCATTGCGGGGCGCCAACGCTTTGCCCGGCTGGAAAGAATCTTCGCGGAACAAAAGCTCCCGGCATATACGCCCCAGGCTCTCCGCTAAGTTCAGAAAGCATTCAATCAAGAAGAGAGGTCACGCAAGCGCGCGACCTCTCTTCTTGCTAAACCACGAAGAATTATGGGTAAGTTTGATCTCATTGTTCGCGAGTTTATCTAAAACGCTGATCACGCCCGAGCAATCGACTTACCCATCCAGCCCAAACCGAAATATCCTGATGTTTTCATGGGACCTCCACAGTGATGTATTTCAGACGATGCCGGCAAAGACGTTCTGGATCATGGTTTGAGCTTCTTCCTGAATACGATGCAGATGTTCGGCGCCTTTAAAACTTTCGGCATAAATTTTGTAAATGTTTTCTGTGCCAGATGGGCGGGCGGCAAACCAGCCATTCTCGGTGACTACTTTTAATCCGCCAATGGGCGCATTGTTGCTGGGCGCGCGGGTAAGTTTGGCCAGAATTTTCTCGCCAGCCAGTTGGTCACCAGGTACATTTTCAGGCGACAAATTGCTCAATATTGCCTTTTGCGCCGGGTCGGCAGGGGCATCCATGCGTTCGTAAAGCGGATTACCAAAGCGCTGTACCAACTCCTGGTAGACCATTCCCGGATCTTTGCCGGTGATCGCTTTGATTTCTGCCGCGAGCAAGTTGAGTATAATGCCATCTTTGTCAGTGGTCCAAACTGTACCATCCAGGCGCAGGAAAGAAGCACCGGCACTTTCCTCACCACCAAAGCCCAAGGAGCCATCCAGCAAGCCGTCCACGAACCACTTAAAGCCCACCGGCACTTCGGAGAGCGGGCGATAAATGGCCTGTGCCACGCGATCGATCATGGAGCTGGAAACCAGCGTTTTCCCGACGCGCGCATCTTTAGGCCAGCCGGGGCGGTGCTGGAAGAGATACCAGATGGCCGTAGCCAGGTAATGATTGGGGTTCATCAACCCGGCCGATGGCGTGACGATACCATGCCGGTCGACATCCGGATCGTTGCCAAACGCAATGTCGAAGCGGTCTTTCAGGGCGATCAGGCTGGCCATGGCAAAGGGTGATGAGCAATCCATGCGGATCTTGCCGTCATGATCGACGGTCATGAAACCAAAGGTCGGGTCGATCACTCGGTTTACCACAGTGATATCGAGCCCATATATTTCTGCGATCACATCCCAATAAGTTGCCGCGGCGCCGCCCAAAGGGTCCACCCCGATGCGGACGCCGGTTTTGGCAATGGCATCCAGGTTGATTACATTTTTTAGATCTTGAACATACGGCAAGCGAAAATCCATGGCCTGCGATGAGGGCACGCGCAAAGCCCGCTCGACCGGGATGCGCTTCACATCTTTCAAGCCTGCCAGGAGAATCTCATTCGCCCGTTTTTGGATCACTTTGGTAATTTCAGGTCCGCCGGGTCCGCCAGAGGGCGGATTATATTTGAAACCACCATCGCCCGGCGGATTGTGGGATGGCGTGATCACCACCCCATCGGCCAGTCCCGTCGTTCGGCCGTGATTGTAACTGAGGATGGCATGCGAAATGACCGGAGTGGGGGTATCGCCCATGCCGGATTGGTAGCATAACTCGACTTCATTGGCGGCAAACACTTCCAGTGCGGTGGCCTGAGCAGCCTCAGAAAGGGCGTGGGTGTCTTTGCCAATAAATAGCGGACCAGTAATCGCATTATCGCGGCGGTATTCGCACAGGGCCTGGCAAACCGCCAGCAGGTGATCTTCGTTAAAACTGTTGGCAAGAGACGTTCCGCGGTGGCCGGATGTTCCAAAAGCGATTTGTTGGGTTGGAATCTTCGGGTCGGGATGGTAAATGTAGTAGGTGGAGAGTAAGCGGGGCACATTGACCAGCAAATTGCGCGGTGCGGGCAGGCCAGCAAGCGGAGAATTGCTCATAGTGGAGTCCTTTTGATCGTGAGCGATAATTAGGGAATGCCTGATAAAAATTGATGCAGATCAGACAATTGCAACTGAGGCAATGCAACTGGAGCGAATCTCAGAATTGCAACAGCCCTTACCAGAGATATTTTAGCACTTTTGCGGATGAATTGCGCGGCAGGCGCTTGCGGTCTCGGGATTGGAACGCTTAAATCCCAAGAGGTATGGATGGAACGAATTGCTGCCTTAAATGGATTATTGCTATAAAATAAGGTATGACTCATTGGCTCTTGCTCTTTGTTCGCCTGACCGGCGCAATTCTATTAATGGTGGTAATCCAGCCAGGTTCAGCATTATCCCGGCATACTCTGGCACCTCCCGGGGCAACGGTTGAGATGCTTGATCTCCCCGGCGGTGAGATCTCTCCAACCCAAGAGCAAGCCATGTGGGCAGAAATCCAATATAATTTTAAATTACTGCAGGAACAGGGGGTGCTGTATCCACCCAGTGCCGCGCAATCAGTACTATATACCTTTCCACTGCGCCTGGTCCCAGGGCTGCCAGATTATGCGGGTTTCAAGGTCACCGCCTTTGCGGATCACAACCCCGCCAACGGGCCGATACTGGATTACAATGGCGGCAACCGCACCTACGATAGCCATCGGGGTACCGATTACGGGCTATGGCCTTTTTCCTGGAACAAGTTGGATGCGGGCGAGATACAGGTGATCGCTGCTGCGGCGGGTACGATTGTATCCAAAGCCAATGTTGACCCTACAGATCATAACTGTAATAATAGCAGCAGTGACCCCTGGAATTATGTGGCGCTGGCGCATGCCGATGGCCGGATGACCATTTATGGTCACATGCGCTACAATTCCCTCACCAGCAAAAGCGTTGGCCAGGCGGTGGCCCAGGGCGAATATTTGGGCACGGCGGCGAGTTCAGGCAACTCCAGCGGCCCCCATCTGCATTTTGAGGCACGCTTCGGCAGCTTCTCTAACTCAGAGTGGATTGACCCTTATGCGGGGCCCAACAGCCAGCCTGGGTCATTATGGGCCATCCAGCGCCCCTACCTGGACTCTGCCATTAACAAACTTGCCACGCATTCGTCTCCGCCCAGTACGCCCGACGTTTGCCAACCCAGCAGTGCCAATCTGCAGGATAGTTTCACCACACCTGTGAATATTTACTTTTACACCTATTACCGTGATTACCAGGGCCCCCTCGTCACTCAGTTTAATATCTATCGCCCAGACGGGAGTATTTACCAAACTTGGCAGGACATCCCCGCTAACAGCACATTCTATTCCGCGGCGAACCGTGCCAAAGTATTTACTTATACTACCAGCGACCCCGCGGGCACCTGGCGTTTTGAGGCTATTTTCAACAACCAGCCGTACGAGACTTTCTTCAATCTGAACGCAGCTCCCACCCTGGCGCTGAGCAGCCCCAACGGTGGTGAACAATGGGAAATATCACGCGCACATTCTATCCTCTGGGCTGACAACTTTGGTGGCGCTGTGAACATAGCGTTGTATCGCAATGGCACCTACCTCACCCACCTGGCCTACAATACGCCAAGTGATGGCGAGTATCTTTGGACCCCGGACAGCGGGTTTGCGGCAGGAATTGGCTATACCATTCGGGTCTTCAGTGTGGTACGTCCCGCTTTATTGGATGAAAGCAGCACTTCCTTTGCGCTTATACCCAACACATTAACTAAGAAAGTGTATTTGCCGAAGTTGCAAAAATAGAATGACCTCTTCTTCTGTTATATAAATCAAACTGAACGATCATTTATCCAAACTGATCCGGTTGATATATTATTTGGCATTTATATAACTATATTGTAATATATAGCCATGCTTTCAACACTAACTGCTCTGGCTGAGCCCAACCGCCTGCATATAGTCGAACTGCTGCGTGAAAATCCACGTTCTGTCAACGAAATCGTCACACACTTGCACTTAAGCCAACCGCTGGTTTCGAAGCATCTGCATGTTTTAAGCCGGGCCGGATTGGTAAAAGCCCATCCGAGTGCGCAGCAGCGTATCTACCAACTCGAGGCGGGGCCATTCGAGAATCTGGATATCTGGCTGGAAACTTTCCGGCGCTTGTGGAACGGTCGTCTGGAAAACCTCGACGACTATTTACAGGAATTAAAAGGATAACAGCCACAGGAATAGCAATCGTGGGGTCAGGCGATTGGATCAAGACATTTATTCGTACAAGGAGTTGCAATGGACCTAACTACTCAAGCCCAAAAAGAAGCACTCTAATACCCAGAAGGCACAGCGGGTGATGCAGGCCATGCTGCAAATGAGCAAGATTGATATTGAAAAGTTGAGGCAGGCGCGGGGAGCGGGGAAAAAACTCATACGCCTGTCGCACCTGGAATATTATGCCTGGAGTATACTGGACCTATGGATATTCTCACCTTAAAACAAACGCCCGCCGCTTCGGCGCTGTCTTCTGATCATTTACGCGCACTCTGGTACGATGCGCATGGCGATTGGGATACCGCCCACCGTATTGTTCAAGCGCTGCCTGATGTACATGCCATGTGGATTCATGCTTACTTGCACCGCAAAGAGCCGGACCTTTCCAACGCCCGCTACTGGTACCATAATGCGGGCAAGCCTTTCCCCGAAGGGCAAAGTTTCGAGGAAGAAGCTGCGGCTATCCTTGCCCATCTTGATTGAGGCATGGTGCATTTACAATGAAAAAGACTACTTCGATGGATTCTCGAAGTAGTCTTTTTCATTGTAGCGGGAGCGACGGGATTTGAACCCGCGGTCTCGGCCTTGACAGGGCCGCATGTTTGGCCACTACACCACGCCCCCGAACGGTCAATATCTTATCATGATGAGGCACTGGCGTCAAGGTTTTTCGGGAACCTTTTATTGTAACAATCTGACCGCTATTTTAAGAAATCCTCCGCTTTGGTGTATGCTTCCAGGGCATCTTGCACCCGGTTGTTCTGGAAATAGGCATCGCCCAGTGTTTGCCAGATGGCGCTGTCGACCGGATAACGATAAAGGGCATCCCGCAAATCGTGAATCGTTTCTTCGAGATTCTGCTGGGTTTCGATGAGCCTGGTATAAACCCTGAGGGCCAGTTCGATTTGGCCTCTGGCCAGGGCGGTTTGTGCCTGCCCAATCAATTCTTCAGGGCGGTTGCTGATCTCAATTTCTGGGGCTGCCGGCAGGACAATTTCGGCCAAAACAGGAGTTCCTGGAATGAGGTCTTCTTCCGTTTCCGTTTCAAGGTTTTTGAGCCAATCAGGCAGAGCAGGGCCTTCACTATCGTCCTGTGCTACGGGTTCGACGAAACCTGCCAAAGATTGGGCAGATTCTTCTGATTTGAGCCAATCGGGCAGGGCGGGTTCTTCCACCGCTGAGGGATTCTCTTCGACAGGTGTGGCGGTGGGGGGCGTTCCGCCGGCCAACCAACTGGGCAATGGTCGGGTAATACCAAAATTGGCAGGGTGCTGTGTTTCTGGGGGCTCTTGTACCTCTTGCTCAAAAAGGGCCGCGGGCAGTTCGGCTGCAACTGTCTGGTCTGTTTCCTGAACCCAGGCAGGCACATCGCTTTCGGATTGCGGTGTGGCTTCTGCGACGGGCGGTTCTTCCAAGATGCCTGACTCTTCTGGAATGGCTGTCTGTTGAGAAGAAATATTGGGAGATGCTTGAAGTGCCGTTTGCGGTGACGATTCAGTCTCTTTCAGCCAATCTGGTAAATCCTGTTCTGTGGGCTGGCTCAATTCGGATGTGACCGGGGTTTCTTCGCTGGATTTAATCCATTCTGGAATCCGTTCAGCCGGTTCTGCGGCCTGGATTGCCATTTCGGCTTCAACTGCTTGTTGTTGAACCCAATCCGGCGCGGTTTCCTGGCGTTCTTCAGGGGCTACCAGCAGCGAATCTGCATCGGCACCTTGTTTGGCAGCTAACGATTCCAGCCAGGCAAAGGCCGCATCCATATCCATTTCCTCGGATGGGCCGACCTCGGCAGAGGGGGGCAACGGTTCGGCTGTCTGAGAGGGGAGCGCTTCCAAGGGTTGGAGGGGTTTCGTTTGAAGGAGGTCTGGCGTGAAACCCGCTGGATAATCTACGACTTCGGCGGCAGATGGTTGCACTTCAGCCTCAACGCCAGGAATCTTAGGTTCATCAAGCGAATTGGGCGAAACGAGGGTTTCGGAGCTAGTTGAAACGGCTGCAACTTCCATTTCAGGAAGTGTAATCGGTTCCACCAGATTCTCTTCGAGGGTGGGCTCAAGCGTACTTTTAAACAGGTTTACTGCAGGAAGAGGTTCTTGCGTAATGCCAGCCGGAGCGGACAGCGCACCAGGTTCTTGTTCTTCGCTTTGGGCGGCCTGCGCCACCCATTCCGGAGGCGCAGAGGGGCGTTCATCGGGGCGGGATAGCAGGGTCTCTTCTTCAGCTCCTTGTTTGGCTGCCAGGCTTTCCAACCAGGCCATGGCCTGGTCAAGGTCATTCAGGTCTGGGGTTTCGCCAGCAGTGGCTATGGTTTGATCGACCTGGGGTTGGTTTTCCGGCGGTTTTAATTTTTCAAATGAAACTGTGCCCGTTTTCGTGGGCAGGACCTCTTGATCAATCGGAATGGTTGCTGCCTCTAAAAATGTTGGAGGAACTTCAACCTGAGCCGGACTGGTTTCTTGCTGTGCAGTTGGCCAATCGAGATTTGATGAGGTTTCGGATTCATCGGAAAGAGGAGTCTGCATCTCAGCGGTATTCAGCAACCAATCCGGCAGCGGTTCATCATTCTGGGTGGTGAACAAGGTGTCATCCGGTGGCATGATGGGCGATTTTAACCAATCTGGCAGGTCGTCATTCGCGGTGGGAAAGGCATCGGCCTCCCCAAAATTGACCTCAGGCGAGGGTGTTTCCATGGCGGGCGCAATCGATGGAATGGTGCTGAGCGCATCGTTTGTTCCCAACCAATCTAAATCGCCTTGAGCGTCGTTGGCAGCAAGCTGGTCTGGAGCCATCTCTTTTAGCCAATCCGGCAGTTCGCCTGGGGCGGCAGCGCTCAGTGCAGAGGGTTCTTCAGGAAGGATTGGCTCCTCCATGGCCGGGTGGTCAGAAATCGTCCAGCCGGCGGTTTGCATCCAATTGGGAATATCTTTTTCGTTTGGTGCGGCGATGGACGGCAGCGATGAAGTGTCCAATGACTGTTGGGTATTTTCGAAAAGGGAGGGTTCCTCTGAAAAAGGTCTGGCAGAGGGTTCTTCAGCCAGAGTTTCAGCAGATAATTGCCCCGTTTCAATGGTGTTCATCCATTGAGGCATTTTTTCTGTCTCGCCATCATCAATCTTAATCCCCAACGAACGAGCCCAGGCAGGCTGTTGATCGGTTTCCAGTGAAGGAGACCATGCCAGACGATCCAGGGTTACCGCATTATCTGGGCTTTGAGGTGAACCTTGAACGGCTTCGGAATAACCCAGGTAAGGGTCGAGAGCCAGGAGTTTTTGCTGCACCCCGCGGGCGTCATCCGCGCGGGAGGTTTCGGGAAGGACATCGGCCAGGATGCGGTTAGCCTCATAGCAGTATGGCAGTTTGGTCACCAGCCGGCTGCTGATTTCAGCCGCTTCGGCTTTTTGGCCGGCGAGAAAATACATGCGAGCCAGCACAATTTCCAAATCCAGGCGCTGAGGATCTTCTTTTAATGCCGCGCGCGATTCGGCAATAGCCTGACGGTATAGGTCCCCGCGGGCATACATGCGAACCAGCGCGCCACGCGTGAGGCGAAGTTTGGGGGGCTCAATGCCATCGCGCCGGCCATATAAGCGGCGCAGTTCATCTTGAATAGCGGCATTGGAAGGTTGAATTTCAAAAGCACGTTCCATGTGGTAAATGCCGGCATCCAGGTTTCCCTCATCTTCGCGGATGATGCTCATGCCAATCTGCGAAACAAAATCATCGGGCTGGACCGATAGGATGCGCTGCAAAATGTCGGCTGCTTCACTGTATCGCTGGCTTTCCAAAAACGTTTTTCCCAACAAGCGATAAGTTTCTAAATGTTTGGGATAAGTCTTAAGGATGAATTTACAGTGGGCAATCGCTTCCTCGGTCTGCCCACGGTCGATCATTGTTTCAATTTCACGGTTGTAGACGCGGAGTGAGATCTTAGTCATCTTTACAGCCTCCCAACTTTAGTATGCACCAGACTTCAGGATTTTGCAAGTGTTTTTTGGGCCGGGTGGCCGGATTAAAATAAGAAAGCCACACGAAAAAACCTTTTTCGCATGGCTTTCAGGGATAAATCAGTCACCCAGATAATCGCGTAACTTTCGGCGAATGGAAGGGTGCCGTAGGCGGCTGAGGGCCTGGGCTTCAATCTGGCGAACGCGTTCACGGGTAACACCCATCTTGCGGCCTACTTCTTCCAGGGTATAGGCCTGACCATCCAGAAGACCGTAGCGCAATTGCAGGATACGGACTTCGCGTGGAGGAAGAGAATTTAAGACTTCCTCCAAATGTTCGCGCAGCAGGTTGTATGTAGCTGTATCATCCGGCGGCGGGGCCTCTTCATCTTCAATAAAATCACCCAAAACCGAATCTTCTTCATCATCGGTCGGAGTTTCGAGAGAAAGAGGGCGGCGGGCCACCTGAATCATATTTTCCACCTTCTTCGGTGGCACATCGAGGGCGGTGGCTAATTCTTCCACACTGGGTTCGCGCCCGAGGCGTTGAGTAAGCTGGTGCTGAACTCGCAGGAGTTTATTGATCTGATCGCCCATATGGACCGGCACGCGGATCGTGCGGCCCTGATCGGCGATCGCGCGCGTAACCGCCTGACGGATCCACCAGGTGGCGTAGGTGCTGAATTTATGACCACGGCGGTAATCAAACTTTTTGGTGGCACGGATCAAGCCGATGTTGCCTTCTTGTATTAAGTCCAGGAAGGGCACACCGCGGCCCATATATTTCTTGGCAACGCTGATCACCAGGCGGGAGTTGGCGGTAATCAAGTGCTCGCGCGCGCCCCAGCCGTCTTCAATCAAACGGCGCAGATCCTGCCGGCGGCGGGTGCTCACATTGCTACGGGCCAATTCCTCGCGCGCCATCCGGCCTCGCTCGATTCTTTGGGCCAGTTCTACTTCCTCTTCGGCAGTCAGCAGCGGTACCCGGCTGACCTCTTTGAGGTAAAGGCCGATCGTATCATCGGTGTCAATATTAGCCAGATCATCGACTGAGATGCCTTGACCTGGATCCTCCGATTCATCTCCTTCATTTAGCGACAATTCCTCTTCGGAAGGTTCTTCTGGAGAAGAATCTTCCATATAAGGGATCCCGGCGCTCAACAACGCCGCAAAAGCCTCTTCCAACTGCTCAACATCCTGTTCTGCTTCCGGGAAGAAGTGCAGAATGTCGTCAATGGTAACATAAGACTTTTGCCGGCCCAGTTCAATCAGGCGAGCAATAGCAGGATATTCTTCATCTTCATCCACTACATTAATTAACGAGTCATCCATCATACGAGCGTGACCACATCCTTAACAAAGGTTGTAATATCGTCAATCCAATCCAAAACCTTATTCCAGAATACACGCTTTCGGTGTTAAAATCAATAGCCCTGGCGGTCAGGTTGGACCAGATGAAATTCATCCATCATACCCACAGAAATGGGCGGATAAAATTTCCGCCCGTAAAAAAATAACGTGTTCAATTATTTACCGGGAAAAACCCCGAGTAACACTATACATCAAACAAATGACATATGTCAATAAGATCGATCTCTTCTAATGAAATACTAATGTCTCTTGATATGATTGACAGTTCGATTTGCTTGGGTTTACAATTGGACGTATTGCGCCCAAATCTTACTTAATTCAGTGGAGGAAGGAATGGATATATTCTTGATGGGTTCAAGGCACGGGATGACCGACTTTGAACAAATTGCGGTGTTGTTTGTATTACTGACCGCATTTATCAGCCTTGGTTATGCCTGGTTGCTGCGCGGTTCTGTCCTTAAGAAGGACATGGGCACCAAGAAAATGCTGGAAGTTTGGGATGCGATCCGGGTTGGGGCTGACAGTTATTTGAGCCGCCAACTGCGCACCATTTTACCGGCGATTGTGTTGTTGGCTATTGCGTTGTTCTTAAGCGTGTATGTCGTAAAGCCTACACCTGAAGCCAGCCTGGAATTCCCGGTTAATACCGTGATGATCATTGCGATTGGCCGAACGATTGCCTTTATTCTGGGTGCCTCCTTCTCTATGCTGGTGGGGCAATGGGGCATGCGCATGGCGATCCAGGCAAACGTGCGGGCGGCGGCGGCTTCGAGGCGCAGTTTCAATGAAGCGCTGTCTATCGCATATTATTCTGGTACCGTTACCGGTATGCTGACCGATGGACTTGGCCTGTTGGGGGGCACGGTTATTTTCATTATCTTCGGTAAAGCGGCACCCGATGCTTTATTAGGTTTTGGCTTCGGCGGCACCCTGATCGCGCTATTCATGCGCGTGGGCGGTGGTATTTATACCAAGGCTGCGGACGTGGGCGCAGACCTGGTGGGTAAGGTTGAGAAAGATATGCCCGAAGATGATCCGCGTAATGCGGCTGTGATTGCTGACCTTGTGGGCGACAATGTTGGCGATTGCGCTGGTATGGCGGCGGATATCTTTGAGAGCTATGAAGTTACGATTGTTTCATCCCTGATCCTGGGTCTGGCTCTTCTTGCGATTGATAACAGTATGAAGTGGATTATTTATCCGCTGATTATTCGTGGGATTGGTGTGATCAGCTCCATTTTTGGTACCTTTACGGTTCCGATTTGGGAGAAGTTCCCAATCAAGTTCCTTCGGTCGCATGATGCCGAAGAATCGATGTTTCGTTCTTATGAAGTGTCGAGCCTTAACACCATTTTGTGGGCTTTCGTGGTGGCTTTCCTGTATGCCAATGACTGGCGCCTGGGTATGCTGACCACCATCGGTGTGGGCCTGGCAGTGGCGTTCAACCCGCTGACCTCTTACTTCACATCCACCAAGTCTACCCCCGTGAAAGAAATCGTTCGTTCGACACGTACCGGCCCTGCTACCACCATCCTGACCGGTCTCTCGGTGGGTATGGAATCGAGCGTGTGGGCGTTACTGGTGATTGTGGTTTCTTTTGTCGGCGCTCTGCTGCTCTACGGTGGTGAGAATAACCCCACCTACGTACTGTATGCGGTTGCGATGGTTGGTATCGGTATGCTCAGCCATACCGGGAACAACGTGGCGATGGACTCCTATGGTCCCATCTCGGACAACGCTAACGGCATTGCTGAAATGGCCTGGCATGACCAGACCGATGCCGAGACCGTGAAGGCGCGCCAGATTATGGCTGACCTGGATGCAGTAGGTAACACCACCAAAGCCATCACCAAGGGTGTAGCCATTGCTTCGGCGGTTATCGCGGCGGTCAGTTTGTTTGCTTCGTATGCCACCGATGTTGCTCGGGTTCAGGCATCCATGAATGTTGCTGAAAACCTGCGGATCACCTTCACCGGCATCCGGGTCTCAGACACGCGGGTCTTTATTGGCCTGCTTTTGGGTGGCGCTCTGCCCTGGCTGTTCAGCTCGCTCTCCATCCGCGCTGTTTCACGCGCTGCGAGCCAGATTGTGGAAGAAGTGCGCATTCAATTCCGCGTCCCCGGAATTCTGGAAGGTAAAGTTAAACCCGATTATGCGCGTGTCGTGTCGATTTCGACCCAAAGCGCTCAGAAAGAACTGATCCCGCTGGCGACGATTGCCGTTTTGATGCCCCTTTTTGTTGGCCTGGTACTTCAGGTTGAAGCATTGGGCGGTTTCCTGGCGGGTGTCATCCTCTCCGGTCAGTTGTTGGCGGTCTTCATGGCCAATGCCGGCGGCGCCTGGGATAATGCCAAGAAGTCGGTTGAAGATGAACCACGCAGCGTGCAGAACAACACCGGCAAGGGTTCCGAACGGCACAAGGCCAGTGTGGTTGGCGATACGGTTGGCGATCCGCTGAAGGATACCGCCGGCCCTGCCCTCAACCCGATGATCAAAGTGGTCAACCTGGTCAGCCTGCTGTTTGCCCCGATTATCGTTGCAACCAGACCGACCGATCCGGTGGTTTGGGTTGTGGCAGCCGTAATGCTGGTCGCCATGATTTGGGCTGTGATGAGCAGCAGCAAATCCGTCCCAGAACTTAAGGCGAATGTTGTTTCCTATGCAAAATCAGTGGAAACGAAGCCGTCGGTTGAGAATAAGAAAAAAGGCAAGTAGATTTTTATCGAAATGGTAAAAAGAACTCCACGAGAAATCGTGGAGTTCTTTTTACATGTGAAACCATTGCAGCGCGGCTAGAAAATCTGGTGGATCCGGCGCATCCAGGTGCAGTGGGGTGTGCTGCAGCGGGTGCAAGCACTCGATGGAATAGGCATGTAATGCGACGCGTTCGATTAGCCCGGCAGGAATGCTAAAGCCGGTTGGCCTACCAGCAGGCGCACCTGGGACATTCATATAAAGCCGGTCATGCAGAATGGGAAAACCGAGGGCAGCCAGATGCGCTCTGATCTGATGCGTATAGCCAGTATGGGGGCGCGCCTCAATCAGGCAAACGTTCTCAGATCGTCGCATTACTCGAAAATCGGTTTGGGCAGGCTTGCCGTTTAACGCGGAGACCAGCGTGCGGTGTTTGCGATCGGCATTCACCCAGATCGGCGCGCGGGTCTGGATTTCATCCCAGGCGGGCTGTCCGAGGATGAGGGCATGGTAACATTTTGCGACCTGGCGATGTTCGAATTGGAGATTTAAATCACGATGGGCGGTGGGGGTGCGTGCCAGCAGAAGCAGTCCGCTGGTTTCGCGGTCCAGGCGGTGAACGATCCAGACTTTACCAAATTCTGTCGCCAGCACACCAGCAACGTGCGGTAGGCTGAGATTATAGCCATCGGGAATGGATAGTAATCCTGCTGGTTTATTGATGGCCAGTATATCTTCGTCCTGGTATAGAATTTCAGGTTGGGTGGTCATGAGGTTTATGGTGAGTGATAGGTTGGTTGAGATGCAAAATTTGCAAGGGTAAGTTTTTTATTGCTGGAATTTGATATACAATAGAAATTAAAATAAACTCTGAGAGGCGATATGCATATTCTTCTGGTTCATCTACAAGTTAAACCTGAAAATATTGATGAATTTAAACTGGCTACCTTGGAAAATGCACGAAACAGCATTCAGGAGCCCGGTGTGGTGCGTTTTGATGTACTTCAGCAGACCGATGCCCCGGAGCGGTTTGTGTTGATTGAAGTTTATAAGGCACCCGAAGACCATGCGAAACACCGTGAAACCCTGCACTATCAGGTGTGGCGCGACACGGTTGTGGATTGGATGGCAGAACCCAGAGTTGGAATAAAATACTCCAACTTGTTCCCGGCTGATTCAGATTGGAATGGTTAGCTGGAACCGAACCCGCATGGCTATTTTTTGCAAAAATAACTGATACCAATTGCTCCCGGACCGGCGTGAACCAGAATTGCCGGAGGTAGAAAGAAAATTGGGATATTGGAAATGCCCAGGTTTTGCTTGAAGTCTTCGGCTAAAGCCAGAGCATCTTCCATGGCATCTCCTTGCATCAGGCCAAGGTGAGAGTCGCTGCCTTTGGGGCAGTCAGAGAGGACCAGCTCCATAATGCGGGCCATGGCGCGCCGTTTTGTGCGCTGGCTTTCGACGGGTTCGGTATGACCATCACGAAAAGTGAGGATTGGTTTGACCTGAAGCAGGCTGCCGAATAAAGCCTGGGCTTTGCCGATTCGGCCACCGCGCTGCAGATATTCCAAGGTGTCGACGACAAAATAGAGCTTTTCACGGGCGGCCATATCCAATACCCTTTTTTCAACGATATCTGCATCCAACCCCTGGTTGGCCCATGCTACGGCTGCCTGCACCAGGGTTCCCAGGCCTGCGCCAATTGATTTGGTATCGATAACACGAATATCGGCATTGGGGAACTCTTTAGCTGCCACCTCAGCGCTGCGCACTGTGCCGCTCACCTGAGCTGAAGGGCAGATCACCAGAACCGTGTGACCTTCCTGGCTGTATTTGCGATACAACGGTTCGTACATCGCGGGTGGGGGCGCGGCTGTTTTCGGTAATGTAGATGAACTGCGCAGTTTTTTCAGGAATGTGATGCTATCAATTTCCGTATCATCCCGGAACGCCTGTTCGCCAAATTCGATAATTTGCGGAATAAAATCTACACCTAATTCTCTGGCTTTTTCAATAGACAGGCAAGATAAGGTGTCTGCGATAATTTTAATCATGAAAAAGTCCTTTCAAGCATTATGTTAAAAAATAGTAAAGTGTTGGTCTATTATATCAGCCTCAACACGGTTTACTGCCAGAATGCTTTGAAATTAACTGGCGCTCGGAACAGATGATTAGCGGTGGATCAATTGATCGGATATACTTTTGCCGAGGTGAATGCGCAAGATAATTTCCGCTAACAGCGGAGCAATTGAGACAACCTCGATTTTTGGGTGCATGCGTTCTGGGGGAATGGGAATAGTGTTCGAAACCACCAGCTTTTCGATACGATCTTCACGATCCAGGTATTCCAACGCAGCGGGGAGTAAGACAGGGTGTGTAATGCAAAAAATGGCTTTCCCTTCGGCGCCCTGAGTATACAGCGCATCGATTTGGTGCAAGACACTTCCACTGGCAATGATATCATCCACAATAATGGGACGGCGACCTTTAATATCACCCACCACATGCGTGGTTTTAATATCCTCAAAGTTAGTGCGGCGCTTGTGCATCACCACTAACGGCAGATTCACCAGTTCGGCGTAACGCCCAGCCAGGCTGGCCCGCCCGACATCCGGACTGACAATAGCTGAATTGGCAAATTCTGGTTTCTTAAAATATTTGCTCAGGACAGGTATGGCGCTGAGGGGGTCGACCGGAATATTGAAAAATCCCTGGATGGCGAGATTATGTATATCTACAAAAATCACGCGAGTCAAGCCCTCTTTTTCGAGTAGGTTGGCCACCACCCGGGCACTGATGGCTTCACGGCCATTGGCCATGCGGTCCTGGCGCGCATACGGAAAATAGGGAATAACCGCTGAGACGGAATGGGCACTTGCGCGCCGGAAAGCATCGATGTAGAGCAGCAGTTCCATCAGATTATCATTAACTGGGGCATTGCAGGGTTGAATGATAAAGATATCCTGGTCACGGATTACTTCATCAATCATGACATGCGTTTCACTGTCAGGCAGGCGGCGGGTCGTTGATTTTCCCAATGGCACATTGAGGAGATTCGTGATTTCTTGGGCAAGCATGGGATGAGCAGACCCAGTAAATATCCGCATCGGATGATCTGACATGAATAGTTCCTTGTTTTCGCTTGATTTCGTGTTTATCCTTTACAATTATAACGAGAAAACGAAGATTATTATGGATTTAGGACATCGTTATAGAGTATACTCATGGTTTGTTTTTTCTGCGGGTAGATGTGAAAGATGGGGCAACTTGCTCCCGTGTGTGAAGGAGAATTATCGAAAATGAATAATCCACCTGACGTGAATGGTGAAAGTGTTGCATTTGTAATTTTTGGTGTGACCGGAGATTTGACCCGGCGAAAATTGCTTCCAGCATTATACGAACTGCAACTGACAGACAGGCTTCCGGAAAAATTCCATGTGATTGGTTTTGCGCGTAGAGATTGGACCGAGGATGTGATGCGCACAACTTTGCGCGACGGTATTACTGAATTTTCTCGGACAAAGCCGGTCGATCAGGGTATTTTGGAAAAATTGGCAGCCGACACCCGCTATAACCGGTCGACCTTTGACGATTTGCAGGGTTATCAAAACTTGCAGAGCATGTTTGCTGAACTGGGGGTTGTCAATGTAATTTTTTACCTGGCTACCCCCCCCGATGAATATATTCCAATCATCCAAAATATCGGAAAGAGCGGATTGATGAAGGGCCACACGGGCTGGACGCGAATTGTGATTGAGAAGCCGTATGGAAATGACCTGGATTCAGCCCAGACACTGGAAAATGAGGTCCATCAGGTGTTTTCTGAAGAGCAAATCTATCGCATTGACCATTATCTTGGAAAAGAAACGGTACAAAATATTCTGGTATTTCGTTTTGCCAATGGTATTTTTGATCCGCTGTGGAACCGGCAGTATGTGGACCATGTTCAAATTACTGTGTCCGAATCAGTGGGTGTGGGCACACGTGCCGGTTATTATGAAACGGCCGGGGTCATTCGCGACATGTTTCAAAATCACCTGTTGCAATTGCTGACCCTGACTGCCATGGAGGCCCCCGTGGCATTTAATGCAGACGCGGTGCGGGATGAAAAGGTAAAAATATTGCATGCGCTGCGTCCGATGCGGGGTCAGGATGCCATTACCAACACCTACCGCGCCCAATATGTTTCCGGACTCGATAATGGCAAACGGGTTGTGGGCTATAAAGATGAGGCCGGGGTGGCGCCGAATTCGGTTAACGAGACGTTTTTGGCGGCGCGTTTATATGTAGATAACTGGCGTTGGGCTGGTGTGCCTTTTTATCTGCGCTCTGGCAAACGCCTGCCGGCGCGCGCAACGGAAATTGCCTTGCAATTCAAGCAGGTGCCGCTCTCTTTATTTAACTGGCATAATCTGGCTGGAGATGCGCCGAATGTTTTAGCAATCAATATTCAGCCTAACGAGGGTATTACACTGACTTTTGGCGTAAAATCACCGGGACCGATCAACCAAATTTCACCCGCCAAGATGGCTTTTAATTATGAAGAAACCTACGGAGAGCCGCCAGAAGCGTATGAACGCTTGATTTTGGACTGTCTGGGAGGAGATGCAACATTATTTACCCGCAGCGATGAAGTGAAAGCTCAGTGGAACTTTACTACGCATATTTTACAGGCCTGGAAAGATTTTCCAGTCAAGAATTTACATGTGTATGAAGCCGGCACATGGGGCCCCCCCGCTGCTGACGACTTCATTCACCATGATGGGCGTGCCTGGCGCACCCCGGCTTAATTTCCACTTAGAAAGGATTGCCGCAGTTTGGGCAAACCTTTCTTTTTTCACGATAGGCATACCCGCATTTGATGCAGGTGAAGGGCTGACTGTCGCCTAATGGGGCTCCGCAGGCACTGCAGTTGGCTTCGCCCACTGCGTTGGCCACATTGCAATAACTGCAAACCGTTCGCCGCAACCGGTCGGAGATTTCATAACCAGAGCCAATGGCGCGGGCGGTGTTTTCGAGAGTTTGCCAAACTTCCTCGGTCAGCTTCAGCGATTCGACATCCTGTGCAATATCGTCCAGCCGGTTGAGCAGCGACCAGGGATTAATGAATGCGGTGATTGCGCTGTACCCGAGGCTGGCGGCTACGCCCAGCCAGGTTTGTTTGCCAATTTGGACCGCGATCCCATCTTCTACTGTTTGGAAATTAATACTCAAAGCGGTCTGGCCGCCTGAAGCGGCTGCCTGCGCGGAGGCGATTTGGATGGCAATTTTGTCGCCGCTGCCAATTTGCTGAACCCGAAGGTTACCGTGGTTGAAATGGGCCAGCAGGCTTTGAGCGAAGTCAGCCGATGTAATTTTTCCATGAAAGATGCGTTGTTCCATAGAGTGGATTATAATCAAAACCTGAAAAACATTGAACGATTGGCAGGAGTTGGAAAGATGAATAAACGCTGGACCGTGTGGGTTACTATTTTGGTCCTGTTGTTTGGTTTAATGATATTTCAAGCTCAGACCGTGTTTGCCGACCCCCTGTATCAGATACCAACTGGAAATATTGCAACGGTAACCGGAACGCCCGGTGGACCGATGGTTACTGTGCGCCTCGACCTGGATCAACCGTCTGTTAATGTGCGCAGCGGTCCCAATACTACTACCTATAAAATTGTAGGGGTGCTGCTGTTGGGGCAAAAAGCAGCGGCCAAAGGGGTTTCACCTGGCGGAGAATGGATATTAATAGAGTATCTGGGCGCACCCAATGGTGAAGGTTGGGTTTATTCGGCGAATGTTAATAAAACACCCGGTGATTTGAAAGTGGTGCAGCCCCCGGCCACCCCGACTCCACTGGTGACCTCAACGATTGACCCGACCATGGCGGCTCAATTTGTGGTTACCCAGGCACCCACCCGCCTGGCTTCATTCACGCCGCCGCCACCGCTTGTAATTCCGACTTTCGCCGCCCAGAGCAGTAACGATATTCAATCGCGGGTGCCGATGGCGTTAATCATTATTGCTTTGGCGGCAATTGGACTGTTTTTGGGAATCTTTTCACTTACCCAGGGGCGCTAAGCGTCAAAATTCCGCCCAGGAAAAAAAATTCCAGCTTTTTCAGGCATTCCAGGCCGAGCTTGTGAGTACTATTTGATTCGCATAATTGGGCTTCGGCGCCAGATTCCTCAAGGAATTTCAGCACTTGATGCGAATTTTCCACCGGCACGGTGGTATCACGGCTGCCGTGGGCAACAAAATAGAAACGCTGGCGCAAGGAATTGGAGCGGATAGCCAGGCCACCAGGCAAAAAACCCGCCAAAAGTGCATGCTTTTCGCGCGGAAGCGAAAAAAGACTGCTGAACACCAGTGCCAGCGCGGCTCCCTGGCTGAAACCCATCGTGAAAACCGGCAGGAGGTTCGTTCCCAGATCTGTCGCCAGCAGGTCCAGGTCGCGGTTGAGTTCTTGAGCTTCTTGAAGAAAATCGGAGGCGGGTTGATGGATGCCAAGTGGAGTTTTTGCCCAACTGAAACCACCCATTTCCAACGCATGGGGTGCGCGCGGATAAATCACCCAAAAGTCATGGCGGAGTTTGTGAGTAAAAATTTCCATGGAAAGCTCATCGCCGGAAAAGCCGTGAACAGCCAGAATTAAGGCGCGCGCGGGTTCTTCATCTGGGGGTTGGATGCGGAATAAACGCCCGCGGACTGACAGTTCGAAGGCGTCATTCATTTTTGTAACGGCGTAAGACCCATTCGATGATCAGGAAAAAGATGAAAATGGCTGCCAGGGGAATCATGCCCAACCCCATACATACCATGCCTGAAATGGCTGCGGCCGGGCCATAAATCAGATAAATCAGTCCATTTCCGACGACGAATAAAATGACAATGCCGCCGATGATTAAGCGCATGATGGTCTGGCGCTGGTAGTTGCCTAAGTCACGCATGGGGTTCACTCCTCGATTATCACCTGTTCGGGATATAAAAGAGATCGCAGCGCAGCGAGTAATGCTTCCAGATCTTGATGTGAATTATATGCCTGGAACGAGACCCGCACCATGGGGCGGTTGTTCCAGAGGATCATGGGAACTTCAATGTGATACTGGTTGTACAGGTTCTCTTTGAGCGCGTTTAAATTGGTGTTCGAAGGCAGAGGTACCGTGACCATTTGAGCATACCAATCGGATCCGGCTGGATAGAGAGGCACCTGGCCGGTCAGACGGGTGATTTCGAGCATGCATTCGGTGGCAAGTGCGTGTGCTCGAGCGCGGTGGGTATCCCAATGCTGCTGCGCCTGAAAATCGATCGCTGCCGGCACGCTGAGGAATGCCGATAGATCGCGAGTGCCGATATATTCATACAGGTCGACCAGGCGTGATGAGCTGGGTGCATCGCTCTCCCAGCCGTAACTGACCGTCAGTGGTTCCAGGAGATGGTGGACTGGTGGGCTTGCGTACAAGAATCCGGCGCCTTTGGGAGCGCACAACCATTTATGCAGATTGCCTCCGTAAAAATCAGCGCCGATATCTTCCAGATTCAACGGAATATGGCCGGGGACATGGGCACCATCGATGACGGTCAGGATGCCCTGGGCGCGCGCCAGACGGCAAATTTCTTTGACAGGGGCAATGACTGAAGTGGGCGAACTGATGTGGCTGATGAAAATGACACGGGTGCGAGTGGTGACCCCGGCCCAGAACTCTTTCACATATTGTTCGGGGGTTGTTACTGGCAGTTGCAGAGGAACATTGATATACTTAAAGCCTTCCTTTTGCTCCAAGAAGCGCCAGGTGCGATCGAGGGCGCCGTATTCCTGATTGGTTGTGAGTACCTCGTCGCCGGAGGTTAATTTCAGGCTGCGCGCCACTGCATTCACTGCGACGGTGACGTTAGTCATATACACCAGGTTGTCTGCCTCGGTGTGAAAATATTGGGCTAACGCTATGCGCGCCTGGTGAAGCAGTTCTTTGGAGCGGCGGCCTATAAATTCTACAGGTTGGCGTTCCAATTCCAGCTGCCAGGTCTGATATTGCTCAAAAACCGGTTTGGGGGTGGCCCCAAATGAACCATGGTTGAGAAAAATAACTTGTGGATCGAGTAAAAAATGCTCTTTCATTCAAAAAATCTCCCTATCTGTCAGGGGAAAAATTATACCAGAGGCGAGTTTTAAGTTGACGGTAATTTCACGGCTAATCCAAATTCCGCAGCGTTTGTTCCGTTCCACCTCGCCTGTTCCGGATCCGTACCAGGCAAATTTCCGAAATTTATATTTTGATATCGCCTGGTATGGCATGCTTAATGGCAGCATTCTTTCATTCATTTCGGTGTATGCCGTTCGGATAGGCGCAACGGGAACGCAAATTGGGCTGTTAAGCGCAGTGCCTGGAATTGCGAGCTTATTTTTTACTTTGCCCTTAGGAGGGTGGTTGGAAAACCGCCCGGTGCGGGAGACGGTATTCATCAGCTCGCTGCTGCAGCGGTTGTTTTATGTGCCGCTGATTTTTTTACCGTTGATGCTTTCGCAACCAGGGCAGGTATGGACGGCAATTACGTTAACATTGATGATGTCGATCCCTGCCACTGTGCTGGTGGTAGGGTTCAATACCATGTTTGCAGACCTGGTTCCGGCGGAATGGCGCGGTTATGTGGCCGGCCTGCGCAACGCGCTGCTGGCAATTGTCTCGACGGTGACGAACCTGGCCTGTGGTTGGTTGTTGGTGGCATTGCCGTTTCCCATCGGGTATCAGGTAGTGTTTGGCCTGGGGGTTGTAGGCGCTTTAATGAGCAGCGTGCACCTGTATTGGCTGGCAAGAGATAACCGGTCGGCAGGCCAGGCGCAATCCATTCTGGGGTGGCTTCGTTCAATTCTGGTAGCGTCGCAGGCGGCTGTAGTGGGGGTGGCAATAAAAGCAGCCGGTTTTCGATTGGAAATCCTCGGAGGACCTTTTGGTAAGGTACTTGGCTTACTCTTCTTTTTCCACCTGGTACAGTATTCAGCGATTCCACTGTTTCCATTGTTTGCAGTCAATCACCTGAAATTTAGCGACCAGGTGATTGGTTTTCAAACCGCAACCTTTTCACTTGCCGTATTTTTTGGATCTTTGCAGATCGATAAATTTTCGAGGCGAATCGGTAACAAGAAGTTGATGGGTTTAGGGATGATTGGGATGGGATCGTATCCCATTCTTACTGGTTTGTCTCAGGGGATTGAGCTTTATATTATTGCAGCGATTTTTGGTGGGCTGGCCTGGGCCATGGTAGGCGGGGTACTCTACAACTATATTTATGAGAAGATTCCAGCGCTGGATCGGGGCATATACCTTTCCTGGTACAACCTGGTACTCAATTTCGCGATCCTGTTGGGCTCAATGGGTGGGCCTGTGCTCGCTGGCCTGGCAGACTATTCCATAATACTCATAATGCTTGGGCTGCTGCGAGCGTTGGCGGGCATCGCTATTCTATTTTGGGGATAGTTAAGGTAAAATCGAACTATGTCTGATAAAACCCTGGCTTCAAATCGAAAAGCGACCTTTGAATTTTTTTTGCTGGAACATTATGAAGCCGGGTTGGCGCTTCAAGGCAGTGAGATTAAATCCATGCGGGCGGGGCAGGTCAGCCTGGCTGAGGCTTATGTCAGCGTAGAAGATAACCTGCAAGCCTGGCTGATTAATGCTCATATTGCGCCGTATGATGCCGCGAGTTATCATAACCATGACCCAAAACGACCGCGCCGCCTGCTGCTCCATAAGAAAGAAATTCGCGAATTGCGAAACGCGATTAAGTTAAAAGGTGTCGCCGTGGTTCCGGTGAAAATCTATCTCAAAGACGGTCGGGCAAAGCTAGACCTGGCGATTGGTAAAGGCAAGAAGTTGTACGATAAGCGTTCTTCGATTGCCGAGCGCGATATGGAGCGCGAAGTCGCACGCGACTTCCGCGCCAGGCGAGACAACCCGTAAATCGCAGAAGGCCCTGTGATTTGCCTGCCTGGTAGCCCTTCTTAAAAGAACTCATCTGTCTTTAACCCACCTTCAATTGACAATTTGCAGTTTCAAGGGTATCTTTTGATTATGGTGTTAAATCCAAAACTTACTCGTAGAAATTTATTACAGCGGGGGCTGATGGGATTGGGCGCGGCAGTTATGCTGCCCGCGATTCAACCCTTGGGATTTTTGTTGGGAACTGAGCTTCCTTCAGAGCATTCTGTCACCGATTTTCCGCAAGCCGACCACCTGGGGCGGGTGTGCGTTGGAAAAATCGATGTGAAATTGAAGCCGGCTTTTGAAAGCGCCACGGTTAAGGTGTTGTATGAAGATGCAGTGCTGCCGTGGGTGAAAGAAGTGATTGGAGCGCCCAACCTGAACCGGGGAAAAAGCCGGCGTTGGGTAGAGACCCCCGACGGCTATATTTATGGACCTGATTTTCAGCGTGTGCTCAACCAGATCAACGTGCCGGTAAAAACGCTGCCACAAAGTGCATCTGGCCCGGGTATGTGGGTTGAAGTGAGTGTTCCATGGGTCGATGCGCCTTTGGCTAACCCGCCTGCTCGAGCTGAAGTTTTGAGGCAGCTCGATGGAAACCCGCGGCTGTATTACAGCCAGATCTACTGGGTCGATGATCTGCGCCAGCGCAACGGCAAAACTGAATACCATATCACCGAAAAGCATGGCAGTCCGGGCGATATGTTCTGGGCCGATGGGCAGGCATTACGTCCCATGACCGCTGAAGAACTGACGCCCATCCGGCCAGAGGTTGCTGACAAGCGGGTTTTGGTGAACCTTGGCACTCAGACTATGGCCTGTTTTGAGGGAAAGAAAGAAGTTTATTTCTGCCGGGTATCGACAGGCGCAAAATTTAACTCAGATGGTAAGGCAGTGGATAAGTGGTCTACGCCAGTTGGAATGTTTAATTCCATCAGCCGCAAATTTGTTGGGCTGCATATGGCAGGTGGAACGCGTGCCAGCGGTTATGAAGTATTTGGGGTTGGGTGGGCTTCATTTTTTGCGACGGGGGGATATTCGATCCACTCGACATACTGGCATGCCAACTTTGGCGAACCGATGTCGCATGGCTGTGTGAATGCCGAACCCGACGATGCAAAGTTTGTGTTCCTGTGGTCGGCTCCCCAGGTGGCTTATGATCCCGGAAAAATTGAAATTTCCGGTTATGATGGCACAAAAGTTGAAGTAATCGAGCAATAATAAGGAATTATTTATGGAAACCACCCTTCCACTGGCTTTTCTGGCAGGCCTGGCTTCATTTTTGTCACCGTGTGTTTTTTCGTTGGTTCCCGCATACGTGGGTTACTTGAGCGGTAGGGCGGTGGCGATCGACCAGGAAAAATTTGTTGCAAATCGACTTGAGACTCTGACGCACGGTCTGGCATTTGTTTTGGGTTTTTCAGTGGTCTTTATCTTCCTGGGCGTGGCTGCTTCTGCCCTGGGCGGTATGTTATATGATGTGCGTACCTGGCTCGCTAAAATTGGCGGCGTAGTGGTCATTTTATTTGGTTTGCACATGACCGGGCTGCTGCGCATCAAATTTCTTGAATACGACTTGCGCCCTCAAAATTCGCAGGATTTACAACGCAGTTATGTTTCCTCTGCCATTCTCGGCGTATTTTTCTCCGCGGGGTGGTCACCCTGTGTTGGGCCGGTTTTGGGGGCTATTCTAACGCTGGCTGCCCGTGGCGGAAATGTGGCCCAGGGTGTTCAACTGCTCACCGCATATTCGGCCGGCCTGGCGATCCCTTTTTTGCTGGCGGCGTTGGGTGTGGGTTGGGTAAGCACCATTTTGCGGCGCTACCAAAAAGTGCTGCATTATATTGAAATTGCCATGGGCATCCTATTAATTATCATGGGCGTGCTGCTGTTCCTGGGTATTTTTGAACAGCTTGCACAGTTTGGCTGGTTCATCGATTTTGGAATTTAGCGGTTTCGCTTGAACCGGAAAGGTCTTTTCTTTCTTTTGCCGGGACTGCTGTTGGGAATTATATTGGGGGCATTAATCCTGACGGCTGGGGCTTCTGCCCGGCGAGCGCCGTCTGTCGGCGAAGTGGTAGAGGATATGTCATTTCAGGGGTTGCAGCAGAGCCAGATGACTTTGAACCAATTCCGCGGGAAAGTGGTTCTGCTTAATTTCTGGGCCACCTGGTGTGTGCCATGTAAGGACGAGATGCCCTTATTACAGAGGATCTTTAAGGCCCGAGCCGAAGAAATTGTGGTGATTGGGGTGAATTCGCAGGAATCGGAAGCGGATGTGACCGCTTATTTGCAGGCGAATCGCCTTACCTTTCCCGTGGCGCTGGATGCTAACGGTGAATTGTCCCGTAAGTTTTTGATCCGGGGATATCCAACCACCTATTTTATCGATGCCGGCGGTGTAATTCGCGCCGAACATATCGGGGCATTGAACGAAATATTGCTATCCGGTTATTTGCAGACTGCAGGGGTAAAGCCATGATCACCGTGACGTTCTATTACCGGCAGAATGATCCGAAATGCGCGGCAGTGGACCAGCTTTTGAGCCAGGTTCAAACGGAGATTCCACACCAGTTGGTGCGGGTCGATATTGATGCTGAGACGTCATTAACCCGACGCTTGACTCAAGGCGTCCCGATCGTCAAGGCCGGTCCATACACCATCCAGGGTGAATTTACCCTGGAGCGCTTGCGCATGACGCTGGGAGCCGCCCAGGACCGTATGAAGCACCTGCAGGAGCTGGAAGACCCTAAGTATAAAACGCGTTACGAGCGTGCGCGTACTTTCAGCGGTATGGATCGGTTGACAGATTGGCTGAGTCACCATTACCTGGCATTATTTAACTTCTTTCTATTTCTATACGCGGGCTTACCCTTTTTAGCGCCGGTTTTGATGAAAACCGGCCTGACGTTGCCTGCGAGGGTGATCTACACCGTCTACAGCCCACTATGCCACCAAATGGCTTTCAGATCCTGGTTTTTATTTGGCGAGCAGCCTTACTACCCGCGTACGCTGGCGAGAGTGGATGGTGTCTTGAGTTATGAAGCGGTTATTCTGAACGGTCAGACTGTTTCAGAAACTTCGTCTGATTTTATTACCGGTGCGCGCAATTTTTTAGGGGATGAAACGGTGGGGTATAAGGTGGCACTGTGCGAGCGCGATGTGGCGCTTTATGGCGGAATGCTTGTTTTCGGACTTATTTTTGCGCTTACCGGGCGCAGAATTGGCCAGATTCCCTGGTATCTCTGGCTGCTCTTTGGGTTGGTGCCGATTGGGATTGACGGCTTTTCGCAGTTCCCCAGCTTGATTGCCGGGTTGCCCGACTGGCTGCCGGTGCGCGAAAGCACACCGCTGTGGCGCAGCCTGACCGGTGCTTTGTTTGGCGGGCTCACGGCCTGGTATCTATACCCGCTGATTGATGAAACGATGAAAGATACGCAGGCGTTGCTGGCTTCAAAGAAACAGGTCATTGTTCAAACCAGGTCCTCATAACTATGCCGTTTATCCAATCGAAAGGACTTCGGTATTATTCTTTTGAGCTACTTGAAGGCGAACTCGTTTGGCAGGGTGTGTTTACTCGCCAAGGCGGCGTCAGCCCTGCTCCGTGGGGGTCATTAAACACCGGCGGGTTAAGTGGCGACAAACGGGAAAACGTGGTTGAAAACCGGCGGAGAATATTTTCTGTCTTCAACCGGCCGGTGGAAAGCATTTATGACGTCTGGCAGGTGCACAGCGCGGATGTTAAAATTGCCGATGCTCCGCGCCCGCTGGATCAACCGCACGAGAAAGCGGATGCGATCGTTACAAACCGGGCCGATGTGACTTTATTCATGCGGTTTGGTGACTGCGTTCCGATCCTATTGTATGACCCCATGCAGCGGGTGGTGGCTCTGGCTCACGCAGGATGGCTGGGGACGGTTGGCAATGTGGTTGGGGAGACGGTGAATCAAATGCAAGCCCGGTTTGGCTGCAAACCGGCAGATGTGTTGGCCGGGATTGGTCCATCGATCTGTCCGGATCATTATGAAGTAGGCGCCGACGTGGTGGCGCGGGTCCAGTCAGTTTTTGGGGCGGAAGCGAGTGCGGTGCTGATTGAGCGGGATGGGAAAACCTGGTTCGACTTATGGCAGGCAAACGCCCTCTTGTTATCCTGGGCGGGGTTGCACAGCCACCACATTCAGATCAGCGGTGTTTGCACGGCGGGGAATCTGGATGATTGGTATTCTCACCGCGGCGAATATGGCAAAACCGGACGCTTTGGAGCGCTACTTGCGCTAAAATAGAGCTATGCAAACGCGTATCGAGCAGATCCGAATTAATCTTAACGCTGTTCAGCAAAAGATTGACGAGGCCGCCCAGAAAGCCGGGCGCGCCCCACAGCAGGTGCGTCTGGTCGTGGTCAGTAAGGCGCAACCCGCTGAGGTGATTCGCGATGCCTACCAGGCGGGGGTACGTGATTTTGGCGAAAATTACCCACAGGAGGCTGACGAGAAGATCGCGCAGTTGGCAGATCTGACCGACGTGCGCTGGCACATGATCGGTCATTTGCAGAGCCGCAAAGCGGCGATAATTGTCCGTCGTTTTCAGATGATGCATTCGCTGGACAGTTTGAGTCTGGCGGTGAAATTAAGCAGGGCGTTGGCTGAGCAAGATAAGCGGTTAACGGTGTTGCTGGAAGTGAACGTCGGCGGTGAAGAAAGTAAGTTCGGCTGGCGCGGTTCAAGTGAGACTGAATGGCAGAAACTGCTGGAGGAATTCCGGCAGATCAGCGCTTTACCCAACTTGAGCGTTAGCGGATTGATGACCATGCCGCCGTTATGGGATGACCCACACAAATCTCGCCCTTATTTTAAATTGCTGAAGCAGTTGGGTGAATATTTGCGAATCGAAATGCCTGAGACAAGCTGGACTCAATTATCGATGGGCACCAGTTCTGATTTTGAAACGGCTATTGCCGAAGGGGCAACGATTGTCCGGGTTGGCAGTGCAATTTTAGGCGCACGACCCGCACGCAATGTCGACCCACCAGGAGAACATCAATGATCAATTTTCTTATTCAAATTGTACAAACAGCCGCCTGGATCTTCACGCTGATGGTGATTGCGGATGTGGTGCTGACCTATTTTATGAATCCTTACCACCCCGTACGGATATTTTTGGATCGGATCATTCACCCCCTGTTACGGCCTATCCAGCGTCTGCTGCCGCCGATGATGGGGATCGATTTCAGCCCGATGATTCTGCTACTGCTGGTTCAACTGCTAGAATCAGTCATCATAGGTTTCCTGGTTGGGGTTCGGTGAGGTACCATGACCACAGATCGCAATTTTGATTTACATGATGGAAAGTTTGGAGCCGCAATCACGGTGCGCATTACACCGCGCGCGAGCAAAAATGAGATTGCTGAAATTTTGAATGATGGCACCATTCGAATTCATCTGACGGCTGCCACGGTTGAAAACCAGGCCAATCTGGCATTGGTGCAGTTTCTGGCAACCATTCTGCAGCTTGCGCCTACCAGCATTGAAATTGTAGCGGGGCACAGCGGTAAAGATAAGCTGGTTACGATTCTTGGATTGGATTCGAGTACGGTACACCAAAGAATCATTAAAAATTTGGGGTAAAAACTTTGGTTAATTTATCGCCCGGTTCGGGTGACTTTAATTGATTCTGGCAGGCGGCAGGCGATATACCAGAGGGCTAATTGTGCCGACTCGCTGAGAATGGGTTCCCCGTGCATGGCTGCATTGGTAATAGCGGTGATTACTTTTTCGTCCGAATACCCTCTAAGGTAGTTCAGCGCTGCGATTTGTTCTTCTTCATTTCCCGCTTGTAGTGCATCCAGCAGGATACCCTGGGCAGGATCACCCGGAGGAATGCCTACACCCTGTTTGTTAGCAAAACCGAGTAGCCAGGGGGTTTCGGATGGCGGCGTGAGGGGGTATGGAGTGCGTGACTGGGGTTTCTGAAGCACGTCCAGGGCTTGAATGGCAGCATTCCGCACCACCCATTGCCCGTCTTGAATGGCAATCTTCTCTAAAAGCTCTTTTGACCAGGTTTGCTTAACCAGCACCAATCCGGAAACCGCTGAGCGGCGAACCAGCAGGTTTTCCGATTGAACAGCCTGGTTCAGGATTGCGTGACCTTCCGGCGCGTGCCCAGCAAGAGATTCGGCGGCGGCCTGGCGCAGAATTTCATCCTCTGCGGATAGACATTCGTTCATGATTTCATATGCGCCAGTATTGCGCAAATTGCCGATGGCGAAGCAGGCATCGCGGCGCACCTCATTCACCGGGTCTGAAAGCAAGTTGGCGATTGGATTGAGTGACTTCTCATCGCCCATGGCTCCAAGTGCCAGACAGGCCATCGAGCGGGCGCTGGCTTTGGGTGAGGTGAGCAGTTGTCGAAATAAAGATGTGATTAAAGAATCGTTCGCGCAGGTGAGCGCAGTGGAAAATCGAAAGCTGACGGACAGTAGTCCCCGCTCATCGAGCAGGCCATCGGCCAGCCGCTTCAGGGCGCGGGAGCGGGCCGGGTGGTTGGCGGGAATGAACTTCAGCCAACGCCCCAGATTGAGGGCTTTTCGGAATAATGGGGGGCCGCTCTGCATCCATTCACTGGGCAAAATCAGCCTTTCAGCGAAGATACCGCAGTAGAAGGCCAGGGTCAATTGGCGGACATCCCAGGCTTCTACATCGACCATCCATTCAAAAATATCCACTTCTTCGTCGACCGAGGCTGCCAGGTAGGCGGTGAGTACAGGGTGGCAGAAGCGGTAAACCCGGCCCGGATGCTCTGTCAAAACACCGCTCTGAACCAGGGCAGAGATCCATGGTGAAGCATTGATGCTCGGTTTTTCTTTGGCGGCCTTGCCTTTGGTCGAAGGAAGTGCTTCCGTTGGATTGGCGGCAGGATCAAATACCTGCGTTTGGTTCAACGCTTCGCGTGTGGAAAGGTTTTCCAGGTCTTGATGACTAAAACAGGATTTTTGGTTTTTTACAACATCCAGGGCCAATGAGTACAACGGGGCCAGTAAATTGGAATCTGGCAGCAGGCGGGTGAGCCAATCGGCAGCCGCGCCAATGGCTGATGCAGACCCGGCCTGACCCGCATAAATGGACCAGAGCGATAAGGTCCAATCCAAGGGTGTGAGGTGAAGCTGGTTGGGTTGAATCCAGTTGTTGACAAAAGTGGGATCCAACGGGTCAGTATTCAGTTTTCGTTTGATTTCGGGTTGAATTTTATCTTTCCAGTTTCGGCCCCATTTTTGGATGAACTGTACCCGTTCATCCCGATTCCAGGCGGCGAGTGTCACCGGATGAAAACCAAGTTCAATTAAGCCGTCCAGAAACAAGGGAGACCCGGTGGTGACCACTCGCAGTTTGGGGTTCTCTTTCAGCAGCAAATCCAAAACCACCACTGCTTCTTTGAGAGATGGAGTGGGAAGTTCATCCAGTCCATCCAAAAGCAATAGCACGCGATTATCTGCCAGGGTTATTTTTAGAAACGCCGGCACCTGATTTTGGGCAAAAATGGGAACGCGCGAGGTGATGACCCGGGTTATTATCGCCAGCGGTGTAATGGAGCCGGGGGCCACTTGAGGCAGCAGGTCATGGATATGCAGGAAAATGGGAACCAGCGATTGGGCGGCATTCAGAGAGGGGTCTTTGCGCGCCAATTGGGTGGCAAGATGGGCTAAAGCAGTTGTTTTCCCGGAACCTGGCTGCCCAACCACTACCAGGTTTGCATTGAGTTGAATGGCCTCGGCCAGGGTTAAGAATTCAAGGGGGTATTGGGATGCCTGTTCGGGCCAATCTGGCAGGGCGGGAAAGAGAGTTGAGATGAGCGAATCGGGAAAGTGGGCCTGGGTGGGGTCCAAAAGCGGGGGAGGGGCGATGAGCTTGGGTGGAATAAGGACTTCATCGAGAGAAAACAATTGGGCCGCGAGATGTGATTTTTGTGCCCGGCGTAAGGTATCCAGCCGCACGGCTGCTTCGACCCCCGAAAGGTTGCGTTCGCGGAAGTTATGCAGGATTTGCTTCCCAATTGCGAGAAGACGCGGGAACCAGCCTTTAAATTGACTGAATACAACCCAAAAAAGGGTTCCCGCGGCAACCCCAAGGAAGAATGATAATCCGTCGACGCGAATATTTAACCAATCTGGCATAGCCAATTACCCGGCATAAAGCAGGCGTCCACATGAACCACAGCGAACCAGTTGGCTGGGAGAGCGTGCCGCCTGTCTTTCTTCGGGGCGCAAGACGGAGCCGCAGCCGGCGCAGGCATCCTCGAGCACCTGGCAAACAGCCAGGCCACGTTTTTGTTCTCGCAGGCGCGCATAGATGACCAGACTCTCGGCATTGGTTTGCGGTGTGACAGCCTGGCGCTCGGTGTTCAAGCGGTCTTTGGTCTTCAATAATTGACTCTGTTCACCGCGCAGGCTGGCAGTCTGATCTGCGACTTCGGCCTGGGCTTTGACCAGTGCTTGAGCCATCGATTTCTGCAGGGATTCAACTTCTTCGAGGGTGACCATGGCCTGAAATTGTTCATCTTCGAGTACAGCCAACCGTCGTTTAAGAGACAGGATCTCGTTTTGCAGATCCTGCAGCTCTTTGGTGATTTTTATGCGTCCGCTGTAAAGGGTTGCATCGCAGGTTTCGATTTTAACACGTTGATTTTGTACGGCGGTTTCTGTGTGCTGCAATGCCGTTTGGGCGGCCTTTAGCGATAAGGCAGCCGCGGTATTATTTTGCTCCGCCTGTTTGAGGGTTTCATTGGACTGCAGGATAACCTCGATTTGATTCAATCGCGATTGGATCTGGTCCAATTGGGTGTCTATTTTTTGAAGCTGAAAAAGATGAAAAGCCTGACTCATAATACGGATTATAGAAGGGCTTGACCGGAAGCGCAAGTAAATTGGGCCAATCTACTGGATCGAAATGATTCTCTCGGCCTCCAACACCGGCTCGCCACGTTTGGCATCTACAACGATGTTGCCTGAGACCAGAATTGGAGCGGTGGTCGCCAATGCCTGGCGCGATCGCCGGTAGGTTTCTGGCCAGACCACTACATCGATCATGCCATCCAGATCCTCCAGGGTGAGAAACATCATCCAATCACCGCGCGCAGTTTTGGAGCGGTGGCCCGCCTGGCGCACCCCGGCTACTGCCACATTTTGACCGATGCGCCCGGCAGCCTCCAGGGTGGAAATGGCACCCAGGGTGGCTATCTGACTGGCTACCAGTTCTAATGGGTGTGCATCTACCGCTGCTCCAAGCAGGTCCTGCTGTGCATCTACTTTTTGCTGCAGGCTCCAGTCCAAATTGGATTGGGTATCCCAGTCGAAAAGCGCCGGCTGCAAGGGTTGCCAGGCTGCACCCAGTTGGATGCGGTTAAGCATTGCCGGAATTTTGCCAAAGCCTTCCAATGCGCCTACGCGGGCCAGGGTTTCGGCTTCCTGTGGGCGGGGGTCTGCTCGCACCAAAAAATCTTCCAGCGATGTAAATGGCCGTTTAGATAAAATTTGGGCAATGGTACGATGGGTTAAATCTTTTACCTGTCCCAGCCCCATGTATAACGTTTTTTGTGAAGAGGCATAGGCCAGATTGGGCGCATTTGCCGCGCAAAAACTTTCGCTTGAATGGTTGACGTGGGGTGGACGAACTGCCAGACCCATGCGCCGGGCTTCGATGAGATAGACACGCTGGCTGTAATAACCGCCCCAATTGGCCAAAACGGCGGCCATAAATTCTGCCGGAAAGTGAGATTTGCACCAGGCTGAGCGCCAGGCAACCTGGGCATAGGAGGCAGCATGCGCTTTTGGGAAGCCATATCCGGCAAATGCCGCCATTAATTCCCAGATATGCCGGCCGATTTCGGGCGCTACCCCGGCATTTTGTTGGGCAGCGGCAATAAACTTTTCTTGAAGCTGTTGCATCTGTTTGCCTGGGTCAAAGTGGCTCATGGCGCGCCGCAGCAAATCGGCTTCGGCCAGACTGAAGCCCGCCAGCGCATGGGCAATGCGCAGCACCTGTTCCTGATATAAAATAACCCCATAGGTGTCATCCAGCAAGGGTGCCAGTGCCGGGTGCAGATGGGTGACGGCTTCTTCGCCTTTAAACCGGCGCACAAAAACATCGCGCAATCCGCCCTGGATGGGTCCGGGGCGATAAAGCGCCAGGGCTGCCATTAAATCGTCTGCGGTGCGCGCATGAATATCGCGCAGGGTGGCACGCATGCCGGGGCTTTCGATCTGGAAGCAGCCGATGGTCTGCCCGTTTTCGAGGCGCTGTGAGGTGGATTGATCTATGTCAGGGATTGAATCCAGCACCACCAGGGGTGATTTTAACTGCCCGGGCTGGTTGTGATGAATAAATTCAGCGACATCGCCCAGTACGGTCAGACCTCGAATTCCCAACAGGTCAATTTTTACCAGCCCCAGGGTCTCTACGGAATCAAGGTCAAACTGCGTGATCACCACCCGCTTTGCGCCGGAACGCATGACCGGTACCAGATTGGTGAGCGGGCCGGGAGAAACGATCAGGCCACCGGGATGAACGGAATGATGCCGGGGTAGATTAAGCAGGGCTTCGGCATCGGTAAAGACATCCTGGTGCAGATCGTCTGGATAGCGCTGGCGCAGATCGGTAAAAGGTGAGGAACCTTCGCCTGCCGCGTTTTCCTCATCTGAGCGGGCAAAAAAGGCATAGGGCAACTGTTCGGAGAGTTGATGTGCGGCGGAGGGGGAAAGCCCATAGGCTTTGGCCACATCGCCCACCGCGGAACGCGGGCGGTAGCGGTTGATTGTGGCCACCATGGCCACCCGGTCACTGCCAAATGTCTTAAAAGCATGGTGAATGACTTCATCTCGCCGGCGGGAACATAAATCGGTGTCGATATCAGGCGGGGTAGATCGTGCCGGATTGAGGAATCGCTCAAAATACAGGTTGAGGCGCAGTGGGTCTGGGCTGGTGATACCCAGGCAGTGGGCTACCAGCGAAGATGCGGCTGAGCCGCGTGAGGAGAAGGGAATATCTGCACGGCGGGCATAGGCCAGCAACTCTTCAACAATTATGAAGATCGGTTCGTAGCCCTGGCGGGCAATAACCGCCAATTCGTGTTCCAATCGGGCCTGAATGGGCGCAGTGATTTTCCCGTAGATCCGCAGAGCGCCAGCTTCGGCCTTCTGGCGCAAAAACTGCGCAGCGGTCAGGCCGGGGGGCAGAGGCACCTGTGGCATGCGGGCTATACCCAGCGGGAGGTCAAATTTGCAGCGGGCGGCAATTTCATCTGTGGCGTTCATTGCGGCCTGAAAGGAACGGAAATGGACGGCCAATTCCGCGGGGCTGGGGAATGCGGCCTGCGTGGGAGCTGTCGCAGCCGCAGGCAATTTATCGCGAGTGGTGTTCAGGCGGATGGCAGAAACAGTACGCTGTAAACGAGCCTGATCTGGCTTCAGGTAGTAAATTTGAGGCGTGGCGGCCACTGGCAGGCGCAGGCGGCGAGCCAGGTTGGTGACGGCCAGGCCGGAAGATGGATCTTGCAGGGCAAGATAAAGGCGGTTTGGGAAAACAGCTTTCAGGTCTTGCAGCCGCTGGTCAGTAGCATCACCCAGGGGTGGGGCAATCGCCAACAGGCCGCTG
>Ga0335397_10000122_pt1 | contig 85088 bp, 67 predicted proteins | sample MAT04_FD_205740 | JGI IMG/M metagenome (GOLD analysis project Ga0335397, IMG submission 205740) | Freshwater microbial communities from Lake Fryxell liftoff mats and glacier meltwater in Antarctica - MAT-04 (spades assembly) (version 2) ...
TGAAGGGGCTGACCCCGCCCGTCGTGGAGCCGATCCAGCAGGCCGAGGAACTGCACATCGAGTTGCGCCCCTATGACCTGGCCCGCTACGGATTGACTCGGGCCCACGTCGGCAAGATCGTTCAGACGGCGCTGCAGGGAGAAGTCACTTCGCAGGTCTTAGAGGGGCAACGCCGTTTCGATCTGCTGGTGCGGCTCGAGGAGCAGTCGCGAACGGACTACGCCAATCTCGGTCGACTTCGCATTGATCTGCCGGGCGGCAAGGGGCAAGTCGAACTCTCGCAGCTTGCCGACATTGGAGTCTCCAGTGGTCCCAACGCGGTGAATCGCGAAAACGCCCGCCGACGGATCGTCATCCGCTGCAACACGCACGGTCGCGACCTGGCCAGCGCCGTAGCCGAGATCCAGGAAGAGGTGAAGAAAAGCGTCGTCCTGCCGGAAGGCTATTTCATCGAATACGGCGGGCAATTCGAAAGCCAACGCCGCGCGACCCGACTGATCGCGGTGCTGGCGTTTGTGTCCGTGATCGGCATGTTCGTGGTCCTGCTGTTGCTCTTTCCTTCGGTCCGCATCGTGCTGCAGATCCTGAACGCGCTGCCCACGGCCTTCATCGGCGGGGTGCTGGGCCTGGTGCTGACCGGCCAGACGCTCACGGTCGCCAGCCTGGTTGGCTTTATCTCGCTGGGCGGGATCGCCGTCCGCAACGGCATTCTGCTGGTCACGCACTACTTCCATCTGATGAAAGAAGAGCATGCAGAGTTCACCCAGGCGACCATCCTGAAGGGGAGTCTTGAACGGCTCGCCCCGGTGTTGATGACTGCGTTGACCGCCGGCATTGGCCTCGTCCCGCTGGTGCTCGGCGGACAAGAACCCGGCCGCGAGATCCTCTATCCCGTCGCCACCGTCATTTTGGGCGGGCTCGTGACATCCACTTTCTGCGAGTTCCTGATTCACCCCGGTCTGTTCTGGAGATTCAGCGGCCAGGATGCCGAGCGTGTGATTCGCGAAGGGGACAAGCAAGACGAGCTGAAGGAGTGAAGTGGTTTGATCCATGGGTGCTGACACGATCACAACCCGAAGCGTTAGCGAGGTGAACCCGCAGAAACTGCTGCCTCGCTGACGCTTCGTGTTGTGATGACCCAATCCAGCTTCTTGGGCTTGACGACGAACACGAACGACACCCACCGCGATCGAGTATTCGCAATTCCTTCCAACACCAAAGGACCACGCATGCATCCTCTTTCAAGAAGTGTCAGTACAGTGTGCCTCGCAGTGCTTTTCGCCTCATCGTTTGGGTGTGGCACTTCGGCGCCTGCTCCCGCCAAAAAGGCAGCCGTGGACACGGGGCACGATCATGGGCATGCCGCTCCACACGGCGGGACCGTGGCCGATTGGGGCGGCGGAGCTTTTCATGTGGAATTCAAAGTCGATCATGCCAAGAAGGAGGCCACCGTCTATGTGCTGGGGAGCGATGGCAAGACGGCCGCCCCGGTGAAGACGACCCAACTCCGGCTGATCCTGCTCGACCCGGCGACGGAAATTGAACTCGTGGCCAAGCCACTCGACGGCGAAGCCGAGGGCAGCTCCTCGCGGTTCGTCGGAACGCACGACAACCTGGGGATCGTCAAAGAGTTCGCGGGGACCATCAGCGGAGAAGTCGCGGGCACCCCCTATGTCGGCGAGTTCAAGGAAGTCGCGGGAGATCACGGGCACGCGCACTAAACGCATTGGCGTCCCGCCTGCTGGAAGCGTTTTCGTTGCTCCAGACAGGCGAGACGCCTGCACTACAAGTCCTCCGATTCCCTGACCAAATCCTGGGCAGGTCCGCCCGGACATCGGGCATGTCGCTCTCGTTGATGGGTTTCACGTGCAATGCGGCGTCTGCGGCGGACCTTTCAATTGCTGGCACTGCAAGGACTTCTGCCAGTCGCCAGACTTTCATCGCGCGAGCGGCACACAATCTGCCTCTCCGCTGTCGGGCCATTATCTTCTGGCCCTTCCGCGCCCATCCTCTTCCCCCGCACGTGCTTCATGAATGACATCGGGACCGTCACTTCCGACACCTCGTTTCTGCTGACTCTCGAGGAGATCTCGCATCTGGTCTCCGTCAGCGGCAATCCTGCCGAAACCCTGAACAATATCGTTCAGTTGATCCAAAAGCGGTTCGCCACGGATGTCTGTTCCGTCTATCTGCTGGAACAGGACCGCTCGAACCTGGTGTTGGCCGCCACGATCGGCCTCCGCCCCGAAGGAGTGGGTCAGGTCCGCATGCGGGTCAACGAAGGACTCGCCGGCCTCGTGGCCGAGCAGGTCAAACCGATCATCGTCGACGACGCCCCCAAGCATCCCCGCTTCAAATACTTCCGCGAGGCGGGCGAAGACGCCTACCATTCGTTCCTCGGAGTGCCGCTGGTCGATCGCGGTCTGCTGCAAGGCGTGCTGGTCGTGCAGACCCTGGATTTCAGGCAGTTCACTCCCGACGAGACCCGCATGCTGGTCGCCGCGGGTTCGCAACTCGGCCCGATCGTGAGCGAAGTCCGCACACAAGAGCATTTCATCACGCCCGCCCATCAGAGACTGTGGAGCCTGGCTCGCAATCTGTGGTGGTGTTGGGACCGCGAGGCCACCAGCCTGTTCCGCGAACTCGATCCGGTCCGCTGGAGACAGCTCGACCACAACCCGATCGCGCTGTTGTCGGAAATGTCGATCGACAAGCTCGAAGAGCGGGCCACGCAGTTGGTCCTGCTGAGCCGTATCAATAACACCTATCGCCGATTCCAGGAGTATTTGCAGTCCGACCACACCTGGGGCGCCCGGCACGCAGGAGTGCTGTGGGCTCGCCCGGTGGCTTATTTCTCGGCCGAGTTCGGTATCCACGAGTCCGTGCCGATCTACTCCGGCGGCTTGGGCGTGTTGTCGGGCGATCACGTCAAGGCGGCCAGCGACCTGGGTGCGCCGCTGGTGGCGATCGGACTCTTCTATGACCAGGGCTATTTCAAGCAACGCTTGAACGCCGCGGGTTGGCAGCAGGAAGACTACCTGGATACCGATCCACGGATGCTCCCGATCGTTCCTGCGGTCGGAAAGAATCGCCAGCCGATCAACGTGACGATTGAGACCCGCACGGGCTCAATCGCCGTGCGCGTCTGGAAAGCCGCCGTCGGCCGCATCAGCCTGTATCTGCTCGATTCGGACGTGGACGGTAACGCCCCCGAGGACCGCGAGTTGACCGCTCGCCTGTACGGCGGTGATCGCCGCGTCCGCATCCGCCAGGAGTTGATTCTAGGCGTCGGCGGTGTGCGGGTTCTGAATGCCCTGGGCATCTCGCCCGGCGTGTATCACTTGAATGAAGGCCACAGCGCGTTCGCGCCGCTGGAAGCCATTCGCCAGCGAATGGCCACGGAAGCGATCAGCTTCGACGAAGCCTCGCGCCGCGTCGCCTCGCAGACGGTCTTTACCACACACACCCCGGTGCCGGCCGGTCACGATCGCTTCTCGTACGATCAGATCGAAGAGCACTTGGGCCCGCTGCGCGACTCGATGGGCATGGGCTTCGACCACTTGATGTCGCTGGGCCGCGTCGACCCCTACAACCACAACGAAGATTTTTGCATGACGGTGCTGGCCCTTAAGCTGTCGCGCAAGGCCAATGCGGTCAGCTCGCTGCACGGGCAGGTCTCGCGCAGCATGTGGACGGGGCTATGGCCCGGGCGGCCCGAAGAATCGGTGCCGATCGGACACATCACCAACGGCGTGCACGTCCTCACCTGGCTGGCGCCGCAGATGCAGCAAGTCTATGAGCGCCACCTGGGACCCGAATGGTCCACGCGTTCCAGCGACAAGGGCTTCTGGGACAACGTCGAAAAGGTCGACGATGGCGAACTTTGGGAAACTCACCAGGCGCTCAAGGCCCGGCTGTTCGACTTCGTCCGTCGCCGCACCGTGGCTCAGGCCGAACGCCGGGGCGAACCGGCCGAAGTGCTGGCGCAGCTACGCCGGGCACTGAGCCTGGACACGCTGACCATCGGCTTCGCCCGTCGCTTCGCCACGTACAAGCGGGCCAACCTGATCTTCCGCGACATCGAAATGATGGCCGAGATGGTCAACTGCGCCGCCACGCCGATTCAGTTCGTGTTCGCAGGCAAGGCTCACCCGCACGACTCACCGGGCAAGCAGATCCTGGAGCAGATTGCCAAGCTGACGCGCGATCCGCGTTTCCTGGGTAAGCTGGTCTTCATCGAAGACTACGACATCAACGTCGGCCGCCACCTGGTGCAAGGGGTCGACGTGTGGTTGAACAACCCCCGTCGTCCGTTGGAAGCCTCGGGCACCAGCGGCGAAAAGGTGGTCCTCAACGGCGGTCTGAATCTCTCGATTCTCGACGGCTGGTGGGCCGAGGCCTACGACGGTGCCAACGGGTTCGCCATCGGCATGGGCGACACCAACAGCTCCGACGAGATCCACGACCAGCGTGACGCGGACCATCTGCAGGCCGCGCTCAAGGACGAAGTCATCCCGCTCTATTACCAGCGCGACCGCGACGGACTGCCGCGGGCCTGGATCAAGCGCATGAAGCGGGCTATCCGCACCATGGGCTGGCGATTCAGCGCCGATCGCATGGTGATGGACTATGTGAACAAGACGTACATCCCGGCCGCCGGGGGGACGTCGAGCGATATGACCCGCACCTGAGTTGATCGCAGACTGAGTTGATCGCGGACAATGCGTGAAAACGAGCCGGATGGATCCCATGGCGGACACGGGGATCCATCCGGCTGTTGAATATCCCGTGGAGAGAATTCCCCACGAGAGAAAGGGACGGGCGATGTGCGAAGCTACGCTATGCACCCCCTGTGCCGTCCCGGCCGCATCGCAATGAAAAGGACGCAAACCTAGCCAAACAAGTAGCTTGCGTCGTCAATGATGCGGTCGCCGCTATCCGCGCCAGACTTGGTACTGTCAACGGACATTTACACACGTGTAAACCCTCCGTCACAGTTCCTCTCACTTCGCAGGTGCTGGCATCTGCGCCGAGCCAGGGCCGCGATCCTGCCGCCTGTCGGCCCCGGAAATACCGTCCCTGGCAAGGAGAGCGTGTCTTGAACCGTGGTCCGCCCGTTTCGCGCGGAATCAAATTCGTCCCAACTTGAGACAAAGTGTAGCGATTTGGGACATTACTCACGGCCCCCGCGGAATTTTGCTTGCGTTTAAGGGCATTGGCGATACCATTTTAAGTATCACCTCCGATTGTGACCCTTCGCTGGCACTAAACCTGCTCTGGACTGCTTGTCATCACTCCGAGGACAGTCATTTCCATTGACGCGCAGCTTTGACGGGGCCAAGATGGGCATTCAGTTCTCAGAACGCGACCGCAAGCTGGGTTGCGATGGCATCATGGCCAAGGAACTCGAAGGGGTTTCGGCGGATCAAACCCATGATGGCGGGGGTGAGACACTGAACGTCCGAAGCACGGAAGGTGCCGTGGGAATCACCGAAGCCGAAAACGTGCTGGCAGAGAATCCCGACAGTGATCTGTCCGGGACCATGCTTGGCAACTACAAACTCATCCGGCGGCTGGGCGTCGGTGGCATGGGCAGCGTCTACCTTGCGCAGCACACCCTGCTGGGCCGCAATGCCGCCATCAAGGTCATGCCTCAGGAAACCGAGCGCAAGAGCTCGGCCCTGGAACGCTTCCGCCTGGAATCGCGGGCCATCGCCAGCCTGAACCATCCCAACATCGTCCGCGCCCATGACTTCAGCGCCGATGGAGCGATCCATTATCTGGTCATGGAGTATGTCGAGGGGACCAACCTCGACAAGTTGATTCTGGACAACGGTCCCCTGGCCGAAGAAGTGGCCGCCGACTTCATGCGGCAGGCTTCCGACGGCTTGGCCGAAGTGCATCGGTCCGGGCTCATCCATCGCGACGTTAAGCCCGCGAACCTGCTGCTCGAAACAACCGGCGTCATCAAGCTGCTGGACCTGGGCGTGGTCCGCTACTGCGGCAGCGATTCCATCGCTTCGCTCACGCTGGAATACAAGGAGCATCTGCTGGGCACGGTCGACTACCTGGCGCCCGAGCAAGGGCTCGACAGCCACGCCGTCGACGCCCGCACCGACATCTACAGCCTGGGCTGCACGTTCTACTACCTGCTAATGGGCCGGCCTCCGTTCTCCGACGGCACCTTGGCGCAGCGCATGCTGATGCATCAACTGCACGATGCGCCGCGGATCGAGGACTTCCGCAAGGGCATCTCGCCGGCCATCGCCAGCCTGGTGCGCAAGATGCTGGCCAAGCGTCCCAGCGAGCGTGTGCAGTCGGCCGCCGAGGTCTCGCAGATCCTCTCGAACTGGCTGGCTGAGCGCAATCAGGATAAAGAAGCGGCCCGCACGGGCACATCTCTGTCGCGGCCTTCGCAAATCATCATGCCGGCAGCGCAGCCTCCCGCGCCGTTGTCTCCTCCGCCCAACTCCGGTTCTTCACACAGCGGTTCTTCCCGCGGTTCTTCACACAGCCGAGCCAGCCGCGAAACGCTGAGCGGCCGTTCCGACGACACGGTCGATTGGTCCAAGCGCCGCCACGAAGAACCCGAGGAAGACTCGAGCGACTACCAACCCGCGTTCGAGCGCAAGTCGACGCGCCGCCAGATCGGCACGGGTTACTTCACTATTCGTCGTCTGGCCGCTGCGGTGATCTTTGCCATCGTCGTGGCCAATGGGATTCTCCTGTTCCAAGGCACGGGCGAGCTGCCGAGCGACATCGTTCCCGTTCCGGCGCCGACGAACGACTTGGTTACTGAGACGCACCCCAACGGCACGAAGTCAGCCCAGGGCAGAATGTCCAATGGCGGTCGTCAGGGGCCATGGATCCTGTTTAACGACATGGGCGAGAAAGTCGGCGAAGGGGAGTTCGTCAACAATCAGGAACAGGGTCCCTGGGTCTATTGGGTTAAGAACGGGCAGCAGGAGTCGTCCGGTTCGTATCGCGCCGGCAAACGGCATGGCCCTTGGAAGTTCCGCTACGACGATGGCCAACAGAAGAAGGCCGGTCGCTACCAGGAAGGTGTGGAAGACGGAACCTGGACCTTCTGGCATCCCAATGGCCAGAAGTCGGCCGAGGGCGAATTCAAACTGGGCCAGAAGGTCGAAGGCACCTGGCGTGAATGGGACGCCGCCGGCAACCTGAAGAAGTAGTCTTCGCTCTTCTGCGAACCAATCGAACGGCCGGGGCCCATCGGTCGTCGCCGCAGGCAGACTCGATTGGCCTGTGCGAACTCTGTGCAATCGTCTCGCCTTGCACTCGGCTCTCCACTTCCAGCGCAGCGATCGCGCTCGCTTCCCCCTCGCACGGCACTTGTGTCGGCCCGTCTTTCTGATACCAAAGACGAACAAGTTGCCTCTCATTCCATCCGCCTAAGACCGCTTCCAGAGTCTCATCCATGGACATGCACGACCTGACCCGCAGCTTGCAACAGAAGAACGACTCCAAGATCGTGATGCTCGTCGCCGACGGGCTGGGAGGGCTGCCTCTGGAGTCGGGCGGACTGACCGAACTGGAAACCGCCAAGACGCCGAACCTGGACGCGCTGGTGAAGAAGGGGAGCTCGGGACTCAGCATTCCCGTCAAGCCGGGCATCTCGCCGGGAAGCGGCCCCGGCCACCTGGGGCTGTTCGGCTACGATCCGCTGAAATACGTCATCGGCCGCGGCGCACTCGAGGCCACCGGTATCGGCTTTGCCCTGGGGCCCAAGGACGTCGCCATCCGCGGCAACTTCTGCACGGTCGGTCCCGACGGCAAGATTACCGACCGTCGCGCCGGGCGCATCTCGAGCGAAGAGAGCGCGGCACTGGTGGTCCGCATGCGAGCGGTCAAGATCCCCGGCGTCGAGATCTTCGTCGAGCCGGTCAAAGAGCACCGCTTTGTGCTGGTCTTGCGAGGCGAGGGGCTGGGCGGAGACGTACACGACACCGATCCGCAAGCCGTCGGCGTTCTGCCGCTCGACCCCAAGGCCTCGGCCCCCGGCAGCGAGAAGACGGCCGAAATCGCCAAAGAGTTCATCGCGCAGGCCCGTAAGATCCTGGCCGACGAAAAGCGGGGCAACGCTCTGACGCTGCGCGGCTTTGCCAAGCGCCCGGACATGCCCAGTTACGAAGAAGTCTACGGTCTTCGCGCCGCGGCCATCGCCGTCTATCCCATGTACAAGGGACTGGCCAGCCTGGCCGGCATGGACCTGGTCGGCAAGGCCCAGACGCTCGACGAACAGCTCACGCTGCTGGAACAGAACTGGTCCAAGTACGACTTCTTCTTTCTGCACTACAAATACACCGACAGCACGGGCGAGGACGGCAACTTCGCCGAGAAGGCCAAGAAGACCGAGCAGGTCGACGGCGCCATCCCCCGCATCATGGCCCTCAAGCCGACCGTGCTCATCGTCACGGGCGACCACAGCACGCCGGCCTTCCTGAAGAGCCACAGTTGGCATCCGGTCCCCACCTTGCTGGTGGCCGACAACTGCCGTCGGGATACCTGTCAGTCCTTCGGCGAAACGGAAGCCCTGAAGGGGGCGTTGGGCCAGTTCGAGGCCAAATACCTGATGCCCATGGCCCTGTCGCACGCCGGCCGCCTGGGGAAATATGGGGCCTAGGCCGCGGGTGATTTTCAAGAATCCGCGCGTGCCGCGAGCAACTTGGCTCGATTATTGGAAATGCCGCGCGCGGCGAGTTATCCTAGGAAAGTTCCCATTCGCGCCGCGCTCCCCTTGGGAGTTGCGGTGCGTTAGACTTATGAATGGTTTCCCCCGTTTGCCAGGGGATTCCACACCTTTCGGGTGACACGCGTTCCCGATCCGGAATGCTGGCATCTCGAAGCCTCGTGTTTCAAATCGTGCCCCGTCGCGGGCGTTAACAAGGGTAGGCGAGATGGCATTTTCTCTGTTCGGCAAGAAGGCAGAAGAAGAAGACGGCGACGACGGCATGCTGGAGATGCGGATCCGCGAGGAAGCGCTCCAACGCCGCGAGCAGGAGATGCAGAAGAAGCTCGAAGCGGCCGAGCAGGGGATCAGCCCCGCCGTGCTCGAGGAAGTGCAGCAGCGCGAAGCCGACATCGCCGCTCGCGAAGAGGAACTCCGTGCGCGTTGGGCCGAGTTGGAACAGCGCGAAGGCGAGGTCGTTCAGTACAGCGAGCAGAACCAGACCGTCTGGGCCGAGTTGGAAGCCCGCCAGCAGCAACTGGTAGAGATGGACACGCAGCTCCGCCAGCAGTACCAGGAGCTAAGCTACCAGGCCGAGAACGCGCAGCAATTGACCGAGCGTGAAGCGCGCGTGCAGGCCCTGGCCGACGAATACAATCAGCGAGCCACGGAGTTGGCCGAGCGCGAAGCGCGTCTATCAACTGCGCAGGAAGAGATCGCGCAGCGTTCCGCCATGCTGGCCGACAGCGAAGCCCAATTGAACAACGCCTTCGCGGGGCGCGAGACGGCCTTGGCCGATCAAGAGCGCGAAACGGCGAAGATGTCCGAAGCCATCGCCAAGCGACGCGGCGAGTTGGAGGCCATCGAAGTCAGGCTCCGCACGCAGGCCGATCTGCAGGCCAAGCAGGCCGCCCATCTGGCCGACCAGAATGCCCAACTCACGGCTGCCGTGCAGCGCCGCGCTCAGGAAGAGCAACTGTGGGCCGAGCGCGAAGCGCAACTGGCCGCGCAGGTCGAGCAGCAGAACCAGCGCGAGCAGCAACTGGCCGAGCGCGAGGCCTGGCTGACCAGCGTCTCGCAGCAGCAGGCCGAGCGCGAGAGCGAATGGGCCGCGCGGGAAGCGCAGATCTCGGCGATGCAGGTCGAACTGGCCAACAAGCAAGCCGAGTTGGCCGGCCGCGAAGCCAAGCTGGCCGCAGCCAGTCAGGAGAAACAGCAGCGGGCCGTCGGCGAACTGGCCGCCCAAGAAGCCAAGCTCGCCAGCATGGCGCAGGAGCAGGCCCGACGTGCCGCCGAACTGGCCGACCGCGAAGCGCGGATCGCCGCCTCGGGCGGACAACAAGCCGAGCGCGAGGCCGAACTCGCCCAGCGCGAAGCCAAGCTGTCGCATGCGAACGAGGAACTGGCGCGCCGACGCAGCGAACAGGACTCCCGCGACCTGAACCTCACGGCCAACGTGCAGGAGATCGAACAGCGGATGTCCGAGATCGAAGCTCGCGAGCAGGAAGTAGTCCGCCTGCAGCAGGCTGCCGAGCAGGCCCAGGCCGAAGCGGCCAATCGCGAAGCTGCCTTTGCCGCGCAGAACGAGCAGCACGCCGTCCGCGAGCGTGCCCTGGCCGACCGCGAGGCCAAGCTGCAGGAGGCCCTTCGCAAGCAGGCCGCTGCCGGAGCCGAAACGTCGAATCGCGAAGCCAAGACCGCCGGCCTGATCGAAGAGCAGACGCGCCAGGCCGCCGAACTGGCCCAGCGTGAAGCCAAGCTCTCTGCCGAAGCGGCACAACTCGCCAAGCGCTTAAGCGAGTTCGAATCACAAACTTCGGAACTGGCCGCCCTGCGCAAGAATCTAAGCAGCGAAAAGCTGGAACTGGAAGGCAAAGCTGCCTCGGCCGCGCAACAGGCCGAGTCGGCCGCCAAGCAGTTGGAGTCGGCCAATGCGGCGATCCACACGCTCCGCGAGCGCGAAGAGAAACTGATGCAGCGCGAGAAGGCCTTGGCCGCTCGCGAAGAAGCCTCGCGCAAAGTCGAGCAGGGAATCGTGGCCCCCTTGGCCCGCCCGATGGTTCAGAAGCCGCCCCCGATCACCTTTGCCACCAAGCCCGCGGCTGCCCCATCGGCTCCGTTGGCCGGTGCATCAGGCGGAGTGCTGACCGGCGACCTGCAGCCCTTGCCGGGCCCCACCGCCACGGCGGCGGGCGCCGCTAAGAAGCCTGCTGCCAAATGGCAATCAGAGGAACTCGGCAACGAACTGCATCAGTCGTTCGTGTTGGGCACCGTTCCGCCGGAAGTGATTGCCGGCGTGGCCAAGGTCTTGAAGACGCTGGGCAAGAAACTGAAGCCTGAAGAACGGAACGAGCTGAGCCAACTGGCCGGCGGCATCGACCTGATGAAGATGGCCGAGGATCTGGATCGTAGTCTCGACCCGGCCGCGCACCGCGAACGGGCCATCGAGATCGTCAAGCTTCCCGCCGGTCAGGAGCCGACCGCGGCCCAGGTCAAGATCGCTCGCATGGAGATGACGACCGAGGCCTACAAGCCGTTCCAGAACCCCTCGTTCTGTGCCCGGCTAATGCAGTTGAAGAACGCGCACCGCAAGACGGGGTAGTGGTTGGGTACTGGCGTCGCCTGCCTTTCTCACTCGCCCTTTTGGGGAGAAGGCCGGTGAGGGGCCAGCATTCTTGCACTTGTATCAACCGTGATCCCTTGTGGTGCAGGCGTCCCGCCTGCTGGATTGCGAGAACGCACGGCCGGCACATGGGACGGCCTTTCGCACTCGCTCCTTTGCTAGCGCAAAAGGCTTTTGTAATGCAGACACTGCGGCATGTTTCGCGACGCATTTAGCAGCCTCTCGTGAAAGGTGGCGTCCATGGCGGAAACACGTCAGATCGTCAGCTGGGCGCTGGAACGAAAATGTGCTTACCGCACGGGAGATCAGTGGTTCCTGCCTGGCAACACTAGCACGCACCTGGCAATTCTCAGGACGGTCGCCTCGGCCCAGAGCGATGGTCGGAACGTCGACGGCATCTGCGTCACCAGTTGGGGTATGGGAGAGGACAATTCCAAAAACAGCTACCGCATCCCTCATTCCGGTTTCCGCATCGAGGAGGAACTTGGAACTGTGGGCGGAATATCGGCCGCCCTGGCCACGTGCGGCGCCTGCGAAGCCAATGCCAAGACAGAACTCGGCATCGACGTAGCGGGGTGCTTTGGCCATCTCGATATCTGGCCCGATTCAGAGGAGCTGGACAATCAGCTCTGGGGCATCATCAAAGCTCGTGGTCTGGAAGAGCGGCTCCGCGCAGCGTTTCCGTTGACGACACCGTTGTGGTACGGCTTCTGGATCCATTCGCCCCTTGGGAGACTGCAGGCCGAGTTGCTGTACGATATCCTTGATCCCGCTTGCGACCGATCCAGTCGAGAGGACGAGGACGTGCGTCACTTTCTGGGCGCGCTCCAGGCCGCGATTCGCTGGGAGCTGCCAGTCCACGTATCGCTATTTTCGCTTGGCCATACGGACTTCGGTATGTACACCGTGTTTCCGCATTGCCCGCGATGCAAGGCTAATGCTCCCGTCGGCCGGTGGAAAGAAAGTTATCCCGAAACTTCGCACGCGTGCCGTGCGTGCGGCCACGAGTTTATTCCCGAGCAGCATCGGAGCAGCGAGCGATTCGACTTCAATGGCGAAGCCGATTCGCTCGAAAAATGGCTGCGGGAAGCTGCGTACGATTCGTTCCTGAGAGCGTTCCTGCGTCAGCAGAACTGCACGCCCGAACAAGTCGATGAGGTCATCGACAACAAGAACCACGGTCCTTTGCTCCGACGCATCGGCGCCGTGCGCAAGAAGCGAATCAATACCCTTGAACGCTTGAGACAGAACTCCGCGGGGAAGAGCGACGCTCGGCACCACGCCGCCTGCTCGATCTCCTTGGCCGATGACCTCGACATGGAGTTCGTGCTGGTCCCCGCGGGCGAGTTTCTCATGGGCTCGTCGGCGACGGAGGAGAACACCGAAGAATCTCCTCAGCACGTCGTGAGGTTCGATCGGCCGTTCTACATGGGCCGCTATCTCGTGACGCAGGCGCAGTGGAACGCGGTCATGAACCCGCTCAGGCCTCAAGGCGATCCGACCCTCCCTGTCGATCGGGTCAGTTGGTTCGACTGCCAGGCGTATTGCGAGAAACTGTGTCATCGCATGCGAAGGGTCTTTCGCCTTCCCAGCGAGGCTGAGTGGGAGTACGCGTGCCGTGCGGGAACGTCCACGAAGTACGCTTTTGGAGACACCCTCTCGCCGGATCAGGCGAACTTCACCCCTTTTTCCAACGACTTCCCCAATCTCGAACTGGCACCAGAACCGGCAAAGAAACCGCGACATCGAAAAGGAAAGCGATCCCCCGTAGGCATGTATCCCCCCAATGCCTGGGGACTCTACGACATGCACGGAAATGTCGACGAATGGTGCGAGGATGTTTGGCACTCGAGCTACGAAGGTGCGCCCACCGATGGGAGTGCCTGGCTTGAGGGAGAAACGAAGATCCCGTTTCGAGTGATGCGCGGGGGTTGGGCGTCCGCGACGGAGTTTGTTTGCACGAGCGCATCCCGGCATCTGCTGCGATCTGACGCAGGCGATCGAGCCGACGAACCTGAAGAAGATGAGGATGCCGGCACGTTGAAAGCTCTGTTCGCCACCCCCTACGGATTCCGAGTCGTCTGTGAAATCTCGTAGGACAGCCGACTCGAAGACTCATTCGTAGTCGTCAAAGTCCTCGTCCTCTTTTTTCTCGTCCTCATCCTCGTCCTCATCCAGCAGTTCGCCCGTCTTGGGGTCCACGGGCATGCCGGCGGCCGCGCCCCACTCGGCTTTCGCCGGCGAAGCCTTGCCCTTGCCCTTGCCCTTTTTGGTCGAGGGACCCAGGTCCCCCAGTTCCGCTTCTAACGCCTCGCGCATCTCGGCGAAGTCGGCAAACCAGCGTCGGCGGAATAGGTTGTAACCGCTCCACATCAGGTCCGCGCAGATCTCGACCGGCACCTTGCCCGTATTGGCTCCCAGGCCCGGCAGCGCGACCGAACGGATGCTTCCCGGATCTTCGTTGTTCTGAATATGCACCGCCTGAAAGGCCGCCGCGCAGGCCAGGGCTACGTTCATCGTGTCGCTCACATCGTCGCTGGAGCCGACCATCGTGGGAGTCGAGATAAGGTACTTCGGCAGGTCCTTGCCGGTCGGGACCACCGTGGCATGGCCGACAGGCATCTGCCCCCCATAGAGCTGGCCGATCTTGGCCTGCACGCGGCCTTCGATCGCCGCCCCGAAGTGATTCTTGATCACCCCGTCGAGCCCGCCGTCCATCGACCCTCGGCTGTTGGTCGGCGAGACGAACGCGCTGACCTTCTGCTCGAGCATCGAGCCCTGCAGGATCTCGACCTCGGGGTTCTCCTCGAAGGTTTCTTTCCAGGCCTTGATCATCTTGGGATTGATGTCGACCAGGACGACTTTGATAAGCATGGGAGGTCTCGGGGAAAGAGGCGAAGGCAGCGTCAAGTAGCAGGCACACTCCGTGTGCCGTCCGCTGATTGTGGTGCAGGCGTCCCGCCTGCCTTGAACATCGGTCTCACATCACGGCAGGCGGGACGCCTGCACCACAAAAAAAGTGAGCTTGAAAGAACTCCGGCCCTCTCCCCAACGGGGAGAGGGAGGAAGAAAAGGCGGACGGCACAACGGAGTGTGCCTGCTACTTTACGAAACAACGCATCGGCTAAACCGTGAACTCCACCAGATACTCCTGGCGCTGCTGCCGGCCGTCGTAGATCACGTACTCGTTGTCGTCGAACTCGCTGGCCACGGTCTTCTCGCGGCGCACCCCGTGACAACTCTGGTACCCGGCCGGCGGCTCCGCCAGGCCGTAGGTGATCTTGTGATAGTCCTTCATCTTGCCCAAGGCCACGCGAGCCACGGCCATGAACCGCGTCTTCTTCTTGCCAGGCGTCGTGTAAAAGGCACTGGTGCAACTGGCGTCGCCAAAATAAATGCCGTGCCCGAGCCAGCCTGCGTCGGTCCGGTTTACCCCCATCGAGACCACGATCTTGGGGAGCAGGATGCCGCGGGAGAGAATACCGACCCAGTTGCCGATCCGCGAGCCATGAAACAGATGCCGCTGGTTGTCGATCTTGGTCGTAAACGCGTCCCACTCTTCCTTCCGCTTGATGCTGTAGATGCTTTGCACGTTGATCGTCTTGGTCTTCACCTGGCTGGCGATGACGTGCTCCTGCATCTTCAGGTACTCGTTGCTCCCCTTGGCGAGTGGCACGATCTCGCACCCCAGCGCTTCGTACTCCTTGTCGACCTGGGCGTCGAAGAGCACATTCCCTTCCTCGCCGTTCACATTCAGCATGTCCTTCATCAACTGCAGCGTTTCCTGCTTCTGCTGAAAGTCGGCCAGCGAGTTGATCACGGCCGCCTCGACTGCCGCGCGGGTCCGCCCGATGCGATGCGGCACCACCGTATAAAAGTCGCTGGAAAGCTCGCTGATTCGCTCGTCGCGGTTCTTCACGTTCTTCTTGTTGAAGACGTCGTACAGTGCGGTCAGGATCTCTTCCCCCTTCTCGATCTGGCCGATGGTCAGAATGCCGAGCGGGGTCTCGATGCCATTGGCCGTGATCTTGGCGTTCACGTTCGCGGTGAGCGCCCCCTTGGCCTCGTCGTACAGATAGCGGACCAGCGACTGCACGGCGATCGGCAGTTGGCTCTCCTGCACGACCGGGGCCTTCTTCTCGGCGTTATTCGACTTCAGCTTCTGCAGCGTCTTGGCGTCCACATCGCCCGAACCGGTGCCGCGGGCCTTCTCGGAGCCGATGTTGCTCGAGGCCAGCGACAGCTCCTTGTAACCCTTGCGCGGCGAGGTCTTCTCGTTGTAGATCGACTGGTAGTTGGCCTGCGCCATGCCCAGGTTCACGAAGTAGCGGGACTCCTTCTGGCCGCTGTTGGGGTTGTTTTCGAGATCGTCGGTCCGGCCGTAGTGCGTAAACACACGGTAACTGCCCCCCGCGACGTGCAACTCGATGGCGTAGTACTTGTTGCGGTTGGTCTTGATATCCGTGACCTGCAGCACCGCTTTCTGGGCGATCTCGAAATCGTCGGGAAAGCCGGGCTCGCCGGCCTCGCCACGTTTCCATGCCTTGACGCTACCCATGGTCTACGGACCTCCTCGGAACGAGCGTGCAAAGGATTCGCCGCGCCTGCGATCCATCGCGGGCCGCGCGCAGACAGACTTGAAAAACCCCAATGTCAACGATGGGAAACCGGCCTGCCAAGCCGATGTCGGCCATGCTACCGAAGGGATTCGCAAGGGTCAAAAGAAAAGCCCGTGAAGTGCCTCGCCGCCAGCACGTTCAGCAACGGTCGCAAGAACCTGCTCAGGGATTTTGGCGGGCGACTTTCTCCCGCTCCTTTCCCCGGGTATCCTACGCTGGGGCTTGAAAGGTGCGCTGTTCGTGCCGCACCGTTGTCAGGCTCCCATCACCTCACTTCCTGCTCGAATCATCGCCGCTATGCCGGAGTTTCAGGGACACCTGCTGATTGCGTCCCCCACGCTGCGCGACCCCAACTTCGCGCGGTCCGTGGTGCTGTTGATCCGCCACAACGAAGACGGCGCCTTCGGGCTGATCCTGAATCGCCCGACCAAGGTGCCGCTGGCCCAGGTCTGGAGCCAAGCCAGCGAAAGCCCCTGCAACAGCAAAGAGCGGCTGCACCTGGGCGGGCCGGTCGAAGGCCCGCTGATGGCTCTGCACACGCAGCCTTCGTTGTCGGATCTCGAGATCCTCGACGGAGTCTACTTCAGCACCGAGCCCGACCATCTGCGAACCCTGGTCGCCCAGCGCGAAAGCACCACGCGATTCTTCGCCGGCTACTCGGGCTGGGGCAATCTGCAACTCGAGAACGAAATGGCCGAAGGCTCCTGGCTCACCTTGCCGGCGACTGCCGGGCACATGTTCCACAACGAGAAAGACCTGTGGGACAAAGTGCGCCGCGAGATTGCCGACGCCTCGCTGCTGGTTTCGCTCAAAATCAAGCAGGCCCCGCCCGACCCGCGGCTGAACTAGCCGCGGGCGAGAGATGCCGCCCTGCCTCTGTAGGGAACGCCCTCCGTGGCGTTCCGGGCATTCTGGAAGGCTCTCCAACCGGGAATATTTTTGGTGGAGGTAGCGTCGGCCCTGATTCGCGGAACGCCGCGGAGGGCGTTCCCTACACAGGCCATCGCCTACGCTTTCTTCCTCAGCACCAGCGTGTAGTTCAGCGAGTTGTGGCGGGTTGCTTCCTCGCCGGCAGGGGCCGGTGCCCGCAGCGTCGCCTTGTCTCCGGTCACCGCGTACTCAAAGTCGACACCGGTCACCGGATCCATCGGAATTGGCGTTTCGGTCATGTCCGACAGCTTGGCGGGAAAGCGCCCTTCGTGCGCCGCAGCGTAAAGCCGCAAGGCTTCGATCGTCCGTAGGATCGCCAGTTGACGTTCGAGCCGCACATGCGCGAACCACGCCCGATCGATGGCGGGCATCATGCCGCCGAAGACTGGAATATCCTGCCCCTTCCTCGATTCACGCAGTTTTTCCAATTTAGGATGGGCCAGCCAATAAGGCAGATGCGTGAGCTTCACGCGTTCCTCAAAGGCTTCGCGGTACTGCGAGGACCAGTCCAGTAAGACCGCCTGCGGCGCGGGCATCGACTTGACCAGTTCGGCCTTGAACCCTGTCGCTTCGAGCCGGCGGCGGGATTCAGGGGCCAAGGCCTCGGCGGTGGCCGCCAGCACCAGCGGCGACACCGGAAGCGGCTCGCCTCCCTCGACGGTCTGCGACAATCGAATGAACCGCTCCAGCATCACCCCGACCTCGGCCTGCGACATGGCCCGATCCGTCACGGCCATCTCGGGCATGGTGGCCACGACCATCGCCTTCTCACTTTCCAGCCCCCGATGGGTATCGATCCAGGGGGCGGGGGCCGAGGTCAGCGCCCAGTACAGGTTCGGCGCCCCCGGGGCCTGAATCAGTTCTTCGACTGCTGTCAGGGTCGCGCTGGCGCCGGCGATTCCGATCAGATTGCAGATCAGAACCGGCGCTTGCCCTGTTTGTCGCGAGAGGGAGAAACTGGTCTGCAACGATCGCATGGCTTCGTCCAGCTTGCCTTCGGCGATTTGCAGACGAGCCCGCTGCACCAGCAGCCGGCTCAGCTCGTGCAGCGACTGCATATCTCCGAGCCGCGTCTGCATCCCATCCTTGCGTATCCGTGCGAGCAGTTCCCAGTCGCAGCTTTCCAGACGGGCGGCCGCATCGCATTCCATCAGGGGTGCATACGTCAGCAGCCACTGCATCTCGTCGCGCGGCAAGTCGGCTATCGGGGTCGACCGCCAACGATCCATCTGCTTGTCGATGTCAGGGGTGCGTCGATGGGTGAAAATCTCGGGAAGCATCGCCCGATAGTAGGCCTGGGCCGCATTGCCCGGCGATTTCTCGCTGATTTCGGGCAGCAATCGATACTTGAGGGCGGGGCGCGGCGCGGCGGCCGACTCAAGCGAGAGTGTCTTGTCGATGATCTGTTGAGCATGAACCACGGTCGTTGGAACGAGCAGCAGGGCGAGGGCAAGGAAGATTCGCATAAGGTCGACTTTCTAAGCGAGTGATAGAGCCTGGTGGTGACGTAAATGATTTAGATGGAAGCGCGCACCGTCAGCCGGGCGAGCACATGGTGTTGGCAGGGAACTCCACGGTGGGCGTGCCCAACGAAGGCTAGTTCAGTAAGTTGTCGCGAAGGCCTCGCGCCGGCGTTCCCGACTCGGGAGGCGGAGGAACCCAGTTGTCGGTACCCTTGGCTTGCGACCATTCCTGTCGCAATTGCAGGTAGCTCCCCTGAGCGAGTCGTCCTCCGAGCGGCGCGGGAGTCGCAGCGTCGGGTGAACTCGGTGGCAGCCCCTCGGGCGGCGCGGGGGAAGTCTGGATTCGATCGACATACACCACGTGCACCTGGCCCGAAGTGACAGCCAGCATCAATCCAAGACCGGCCGAAAGGACGAGTGCAGCCGCGGCCAGCGACTGCCAGGCCCATTGCACTCGACGCGAAGCAGCTTGCCCCGCGCGAAAGTACAGCTCGCGATCGTCGATCGCCGCAGCGGCCGGCGAAAGCCCTCGCAGACTGGCCTCCAGGGCCTTCAGCTCTTCCGGGATTTCGTGTTCGGACATAGCACTCCTAGCCTTTCCCGCAGGGCAACCAAGCCCGTCAGATAGGTTCGATGGGCCGTACTGGATGACGTGCCCGTCAGTTCGCCGATTTCTTCAAAGGTCTGCTCGCCCCACAGTCGGGCCACGATGACTTCGCGCTGTTCGATCGGCAACTCGGCCAGGGCCGTAGTGACGGCTTCCAGGTCGAGCGTCGATTCCCCCGGCGCGAACCAGACCGGTGCGGCCGCGGCGGCCGAGGCTTCGTGCCGCTGCCGTCGCCGACTGCTCCGCAAGGCGCTGATCGCCCCATTGCGAACGGCCCGATAGAGCCAGGCCACGGGGCGAGCCGGCAGGACCGATTGGCCGGCCAGTTTGATGAACGCCTCTTGAACAACGTCCTCAGGGGCGTGACACCATTGCCGGGCAAACAGGGTCAAAGTCCCTGCGTGATCGGCGACAAGGCTGGCCAGTTGATCGGGTCCCATTGCAGAGAGGACGCCGGCCAGGGCGAGCCATCCCAGGAAATTTCCAAGAAAAGATACTTAGAATCTGAGATGCGCGGATTCAGATCGATGAGATCGGCGATAAGGCTAACGTCGTTGTGGAATGAGTAAGTCCTCGTACATCTGCGCAAATCTGCGTCCATCTGCGGACAATATCTTCGTCGCACTCTCTGCAAACATTCTCTTGCGATTGGCTTCCCCCGCATCTTGAATCTCAAATTTCAAATCTGAGATTCGTGGTGAGTGGTTCCAAGGATATCCACCGCATGCCGCCTCATGCAAACGCGTTGAAATCCTTGCCCAACAGCATGGCCGCCAGCTTGAGCTTCAGAATCTCGTCGGTCCCCTCATAGATCCGGCAGACGCGCACATCCTGCAAATGCCGCCCCACGCGGTACAGGTTCGACCAACCCCGTCCGCCAAAGATCTGTACCGACCGGTCCGCGGCATCCCAGGCGGCATTCGAGACGAACAGCTTGGCCTGCGCCACATGCTGATCTGCCTCGGCGTACAGTTCGGCCGCCAGCGGGTCGGCGTCCGAAGCGGCCTTGGCCCGCGCGGCTCGCATCACCATCTCGTGGCTCGATGCCCGATGCAGGTCGATGTTGGCGATGTGGTCCTGCACCAGCTGATGCTTGCCGATCGGCTTGCCATGCTGATGCCGCGTCTTCGCGTACTCCAGCACTTCGGTCAGGCAGTCTTCGATCACGCCCAGGCATCCGGCGGCTACGCTCAGCCGTCCCGAAACCAGAGTCCCCATCGCCACTCGAAAGCCGTTCCCTTCGCCGCTCAGCAGATTGGCAGCCGGAATGGCGTAGTCGGTCATCTGGAACATGCCCGTATTGGCCGAGAACATCCCCAGCTTGGCCGGCAGGTCTTCGGCCTCAAAACCCTCGCCGACCGTGTCGACGATAAACGCGCTCATCCGGCGGTCTGCGCCGCTCTTGTCCTCGGGATAGCCAAACACGATTACCGCGTGCGCGATCGATCCGTTGGAGATCAGATACTTGACCCCGTTCAGAATGAACTTGTCCCCTTCGCGGCGATAGGTCGTCGTCATCTCCAACGGGTTCGAGCCGGCGTCGGGTTCAGTCAGCCCGAAGGCCATCAGGCATTCCCCCTTGGCGGCGCGGGGCAGATAGCGTTCCTTCTGCTCGTCGTTGCCGTACCGCAGCACGGGGTACTGGCCAATCGAAGTATGCCCTGAGAAAAAAGTCCGCACGCCCGTCCCCTCGCGCCCCAGGCGGGCCAAGGCCAGCGCATAGGTGACAGCATCGGCCCCCCGGCCGCCGTACTTTGTGGGAATGGGCAGCGACAGGATGTTGTACTTCAGGGCCAGTGGCACGATCTGGTCGTTGAAGCGGTGCTCGAGATAGCACAGCTCCTCAATCGGCCTTAGTTCCTGACAGAAGGCATCGACATCGGCCAGAATCGCATCAGCGTCACCACGTTCGCAGCAAGCAGTCATGACGGCGGGCGTCCTTTCCAGGGAGAGGGGGGCGACTCCATAGGTATTCTAGGTCCGGACGCCCAAGGGAGAAGGGGACTTTGTGGTGCAGCCCCTTTGTGGCAGGAGCGTAAAGTAGCAGGCACACTCGGTGTGCCGTCCGCTTGAAGCCTCTCCAGCCGTCGGCGACGCAAACTGAGCGGCACGGCGCTAGCCGCCGGTGGCCCCAGGTTTCGCTCTCCCCATCGCATGCGAGTTGGACGTTCGAGCCCGCCATCGATGAGAACAAATACCCAAGGGATGCTCGAACCGTGTCCTACCGGCGGCCTAGCGCCCTGCCGCTCAGTTCCAGACCGCTGGCGTTTGCTCCCACGCCGTTTCAAAAAAAACCACAGCCTCTCCGTGTGCCGTCCGACGGAGCTCTCTCCAACTGTCAGCGACGCAAACTGAGCGGCAAGGCGCTAGCAGGGTGCTGAAAAACTCAAACGGACTCCGAAGACTACGCTAAATGTTGCGGCGATGTTTTCGGGCGACACAACATGCAGTGCTGAAGTCTGCCATTTTGGCGTTTTTCAGCACCCTGCTAGCCGCCGGTGGCCCCAGGTTTCGCTCTCCCCATCGCATGCGAGTTGGACGTTCGAGCCCGCCATCGATGAAAACAAATACCCAAGGGATGCTTGAACCGTGTACTACCGGCGGCTAGCGCCCTACCGCTCAGTTCCAGACCGCTGGCGTTTGCTCCCACGCCGTTTCAAAAAATCACAGCCTATCCGTGTGCCGTCCGCCGGAGCCTCTCCAACTGTCAGCGACGCAATCTGAGCGGCACGGCGCTAGCCGCCGGTGGCCCCAGGTTTCGCTCTCCCCATCGCATGCGAGTTGGACGTTCGAGCCCGCCATCGATGAGAACGAATGCCCAAGGGATGCTCGAACCGTGTACTACCGGCGGCTAGCGCCCTGCCGCTCAGTTCCGGACCGCTGGCGTTTGAATCACGCCATTCTAAAAAACCCAGCCTCTACGTGACACTTCGCTAGGGCGCTGCCGGCGGAGCCGCTGCAGCGGCCTGCGCCTTCGACGCGGCCAGCATCGGGCCGAGCTCTTCGACAAAGTCCTTCACGTCCTTGAACTCGCGATAGACGCTGGCGAAGCGGACGAAGGCCACCTGATCGAGTTCCCGCAGTCGGGCCATTACGAACTCGCCCAGATAGCGGCTGGGGACTTCCGTGTCGAACTGGCTATAGACGTCGTCCTCGACCGAGGAGACGATCGCGTCGATCTGCACGTCGCTGATGGGCCGCTTCCAGCAGGCTTTCTCGAGCCCCTTCTTGATCTTGTCGCGATCGAAAGGGACACGCGTGCCGTCCTTTTTAACCACCTTAAGTGGCGACTCTTCGATCCGTTCGTACGTGGTGAAGCGACGACGGCACTTCAAGCATTCCCGACGCCGGCGAATGGCGAAGCCGTCGGGGCTGGTGCGCGAGTCCAGGACGCGATCGTTATCTTCTCGACAGAACGGACACTTCATGAATCAAAGCTCTACGGGCACGTCAGTTAAGCACGTCTTCGTTATAACCTAAGATAGGGGCATAGGGGATAACCGTTCTGGCGAAGTCGTACCGGGGAAGGAATTGCAAATGCCCACGCTGAGTAGTTAGGTAGCCCCGTGCGGCGCGACTCTGGACCCCAGCGGTCGTGCCGCCCTGTTCCGTTTTCCACCCGGATGCTAGAGTAACTGTAAGGGAGCAAGGACTTAGGGATGGACCTGACTCTCTCCCAGGGTGGCTGTGCGCTTCCTCAGGTGCTTGTGTGCTCGCCGAAACCCCATCACTGCTCATTACCGACGACGATACCTCGTTCCGCGAGACCCTGTGCGGTCTGTTTGAGCCCACCGGTTTCCGCCTGCTGACCGCGGGTGACGGGCAAGAGGCCCTCGATATTCTGCGCGGCGAGAAGGTCCATCTGATCATCGCCGACATGCACATGCCCCGCCTGACCGGGCTGGAGATGATCCGCCAGGTGCATGAACTGCATGGCGAGCTTCCCTGCATTCTGCTCTCGGCCGAAGCCGACGACTGGCTGGTCGAGCAGGCGCAACTGGCCCGGGTCTTCTCGGTGCAGCGCAAGCCGGTGAGCCGTCGACGGATCGTGGGACTGGTGAGCCAGGCCATGCGGACCACCTACGACTGGCCGCCACGAACTTGATCGACGCGGTGAATTTTGCCTGGCGATTGCGGTTGCACCCGCAGCAGCGATGTCCGCGGGCCAGATCGCCTTGGCAATCTCCCGCTCGCCTCCTAGGATCGGGGGCAGAGGGATGTCTCTCCTATTTCAAATCGCAGATCTCAAATTTGAAATCTGAGATTTGAGATTTGAAATGAAAAGGCAAGAACCTTACCCACCGTTTCAACGCAGGCGACACGATGCGCATCATCCTGGCCAATCCCCGCGGCTTTTGTGCCGGCGTGAACATGGCGATCGAGAGCCTGGAGCTGGCCCTGGCCCGCTTCGGGACGCCGCTCTACGTCTATCACGAGATCGTGCACAACAAGTACGTGGTCGACCGCTTCAAGAGCCAAGGCGTGGTGTTCGTCGACCATCTGGACGAAGTTCCCGAGCAGTCCCACCTGCTTTACTCGGCCCACGGAGTCTCGCCCGAGATCCGTCGCTATGCCCGCGAGCGAAAACTGTACACCATCGATGCCACCTGTCCGTTGGTGACGAAAGTCCACCTGGAAGCGATCCGTTACGCCAAGCAGGGTTATACCATCGTGCTGATCGGGCACGAAGGACACGACGAGGTGATCGGCACCATGGGCGAAGCCCCGGAAGCGATCGTGCTGGTCGAATCGCCCGAGGAAGTCGACACACTGGTGGTGGCCGACGAGGGCAAGCTAGCCTACCTGACGCAGACCACGCTGAGCGTCGATGATGCCAACCGGGTGATCAATCGCCTGAAGGCTCGCTTCCCCAGCATCACCTCGCCGCCGACGGAAGACATCTGCTATGCGACGCAGAACCGCCAGGAGGCCGTCCGCACGCTGGCACAGGAAGCCAACGTGGTCCTCGTGCTCGGGAGCCAGAACAGCTCCAACAGTCAGCGGTTGGCCGAATTGGCCCGCGAGACCAAGATCCAGGCCCATCTGATCGATGGTGCTGCCGAGATCGATCCAACGTGGTTCACCGCCGACGACACGGTGCTGATCACGGCCGGGGCCAGCGCCCCCGAGGTCGTGGTGGAAGAGGTCATCGAATGGCTCAAGGCGAAGTTTGGGGCCACGGTCGATGAACGGGTGATCCGCAAGGAAGAGGTCCACTTCCCGCTTCCGAAGGAGCTGCGGCAATTGCCGCCGCAGGTGGCGGCGCACTAGGCATCGAGAGTGCGTGGATCGATGGAGAGTGGGCGGCGATGTGGATGGGACGTTCTCGCCGCGGCCGCGGGCCTCATTTCACTCTGCCCTACCTGCAAGTTCGCGTCACCCCATCGGGCGAGAGCGAGGAACGCAGCATGCGTCAGATTACGCCCCACTCGCTTTGGCTCGGCCACGTCGGCGACATGCGAAATCTGCGCGACCTGCTGGAACACGGGATCGTCGCGGTGGTCGATTTGGCGGTGAACGAACCGATCCCCACGCTCACGCGGGAGTTGGTCTATTGCCGCTTCCCGCTGGTCGATGGAACCGGCAATGAAGCGTGGCTGCTGCGGGCCGCGGCGCAGGCCGTCGCCGGGTTCTTGAAAGCGGAACAGCCTTTGTTCGTCTACTGTGCCGCGGGCATGAGCCGCACGCCGGTGATCTCAGCCGCGGGATTGGCGCTGGCCACGGGGCGTACGCCGGATGAATGTCTGGCCGGCGTCACCGCCGGCGGGCCGTCCGACGTCACGCCGCAACTGTGGCACGAGGTGAAGCAAGCGGTTTTCGGCGCGGCTCGAGTATAGAAATCGGTGGGCGTCTCATCGTTTACGCTCGGCAAAAAAAGTGCAATTATTAGACTGAAATCAATCTATTAATATGCTATACTGAACGATAGACAGAGGATCGGTCGACCGAAGTAGTCCTGCGTCACGAGGGGGTGGGGATGGTGCGCCTGGCGAAAAGCTGCGAGGGAGCGGGCTGCCAACCCGAAAAGTTACAAGGCAAACTCAGCGCCGGCGCTGGGGTCAGCGCCTGCGCTGAGATCAGCGCGATGAACCCGCAAAGTTACAACGGCTGCTCCCGATGAGCAGCCCGTCGCACCAACCCGCAAAGTTACAAGGCAAACTCAGCGCCGGCGCTGGGGTCAGCGCCTGCGCTGAGATCAGCGCGATGAACCCGCAAAGTTACAACTGCTGCTCCCGATGAACAGCTCCTCGCGCCAACCCGCAAAGTTACAAGGCAAGCTCAGCGCCGGCGCTGGGGTCAGCGCCTGCGCTGAGATCAGCGCGATCAACCCGCAAAGTTACAACGGCTGCTCCCGATGGACAGCTCCTCGCGCCAAACCGAAAAGTTACAAGGCAAACTCAGCGCCGGCGCTGAGGGCAGCGCCCGCGCTGAGTTCAGCGCGATGAACCCGCAAAGTTACAACCGGCGCTCCCGATGATCAGCCCGTCGCGCTGACCCTACAAAGTGATACGACGGAATCGCCCGGATCCCGATTTCGGCGATACCCCCCGCCCCCTCTTCCCTCCGCGTTGACGCCCCCGTCCTCTCTCGTTCCAATACTCCTGCGTTTGCCTCCGGTGTGAAAGCCATTTCAAGCGGCGCTCCCTGGAGAATTCGGAGGCACGCGATTCACGGAGAATCTCGCATGGCGATTCCGCAAGGTCTTCTCGTTTCTCGAAGCTCCCTCACTCGAGCTGGCCGCTTCAGCCTGCTCGCGTTCGCGGCCGCGTTGAGCTGGGCCGCGGTCCACGCCGCCGAGCCTGCCCCGTCCCCCCACTGGCCGCATTGGCGCGGGCCCGAGGCTTCCGGCGTCGCACCGAATGCCGATCCGCCGATCGAGTGGAGCGAAGATAAGAACATCCAGTGGAAGGTCACGCTGGCTGGCAAGGGAAGTGCCACGCCGATCCTGTGGGGTGATCAGCTCTTTGTGCTTTCGGCCGTCGAGACCGACCGCGTTGCCGACCCGGCCGACCGCCCGCAGCGCGATCCCACGCTCGAGGCCAAGACCGAAGCGCCGACGAAGTATTATCAGTTCGTGGTGCAGAGCCTGGATCGCAAGACCGGCAAGCAGCTTTGGAGCCACACGGCGGCCGAAGCCGTGCCGCACGAAGGGCTGCATCAAACCAACACCTACGCGGCGGGCTCTCCGACCACCGACGGGCATCGTCTGTATGTCTCGTTCGGCTCGCGCGGGAACTTCTGCTACTCGCTCGACGGCAAGCTCCTGTGGAAACGCGACCTGGGCCCGATCCACTCGCGGCTCGGCTGGGGCGAGGCGGTCACGCCAGTCGTGCATGGCGACTCGCTGCTGCTCAACTGGGACCAGGAGAAGGATTCGGTCCTCTATTGTCTGGATGTGCAGACCGGACAGACCCGCTGGAAGGTCGACCGCGACGAGAAGACCTCGTGGAACACGCCGCTGGTGGTCGAACATGGCGGTAAGACGCAAGCCATTCTGAATGGCACCACGCGAGTCAGAAGCTACGACCTGGCGACGGGCGAGGTCCTTTGGCAAACCGGGGGCATGACGGTCAACGCCATTCCTTCGCCGGTCGCCGCCGAGGGGGTGGCCTACATCATGAGCGGTTACCGCGGCGCCGATGCCGTGGCCGTGTCGCTCGACAGCCGCGGCGAACTGGGCGAAGGCCAAACCGTGTGGCGCTACAGCAAGGGAACCCCCTATGTCCCGTCGCCTCTTTTGGTCGCTGGGCGGCTCTATTTCACCATGGCCAACGTGAACGCGATGACGATCCTGGACGCCAAGACCGGCCAGGCCCTGGTGGATCGCGGCCGGCTGGACGGCATTAAGAACGTCTACGGTTCGCCGATCGCCGCGGCCGGGCGGATTTATCTGGCCGATCGGGAAGGGACGACCGTGGTTTTAAAACTCTCGGACAAAATTGAGGTCCTGGCGACCAACAAGCTCGACGAGCAGTTCGACGCCTCGCCGGTGGCCGTGGGGAAGCAGCTGTTCCTGCGTGGGCACAAGACGCTGTATGCGATCGGCACGGCCGAGTAACGATCCCGCAGGGAACCGCTCTCTTTAGTCATCACTGCTCAGCATCCCGCCATCAATCGTGCCGACGAACAGCGCGAAATAGATCCCGTATTCCAGGGCCAGGCATGCCAGCAGGCCTAGCCCATCTGTCCAGGCGAAACGCAAGTCGGAATCGAAAAGGCCCCGCAAGACCTCGCGCAGCGCGAGAACGCACAGGACGAGTTGAGCCAGGAAGATGAAGCCAACGAAAAGGTAAGCCAACCCTGATTCGCAACAGGCGCTCACCGCGACCATGGCCAGCAGCGCACCTGCCGAGAGCAACCATGCAAACTCGCCTACTCCCAGTGGGCGGCGTCTCCCGCGGTACACCTGGCTCGAAAGCAGCACGGGCCCCGACATCACCAGTCCCAGCAACAGGCTCAGCGCGAAGAGCTCGTTTTGGGTCGCATAGGCGGGCCAAGGGGCCGTCCCGACCCAGTTCCAGGCAACGCGCAGCGCCTTCTGCAGATACCGCGCCGACAAAAGTCCTGCCCCCGTACTCCCCAGCAGGATCATCGCATCGACCAGCGTCAACCGTCGCGACGGGGCGACCGCCGGCGTCGGAACCGAAGTCTCGTCGGCAGGCGGCTCGATGCTGGCAGGGAGGGTGTCCATGGAATGTATGTTAGCCCCGCGCGAGCTGAGATTGCCAGGACAATGAGAGACCCCCTAACGGTACCGTCGTCGCACGTTGCTGCAAAACAGTTCGCATTCTCCGGGACGCGCGGACTATAATCCGGGTGCTTTCCAGCTCCCGCCCGAAAACTCGACTTCTCCCCGAGGTCCCCGCCATGCCTCGCTTGCCCGACGACGTCTGCTCCGACTGCTCAGGTGCGAATCCAAACGCTGCGGCTTCGCGGCGCGACTTCCTGCTGCAATCGGGTGGGGGTCTTGGCGCGATTGCGCTGGCCTCGCTCCTGAAGGACGAAGCCCAGGCGGCCGGCGGCAAGACCGCTCAGAATCCGCTCGCCCCGCGGAAGTCCCACTTCGAGCCGCGGGCCAAGCGGGTCATCTATCTGTTCATGCATGGCGGGCCGAGTCACGTGGACCTGTTCGATCCCAAGCCTGAACTGGCCAAGTACTCAGGCCAGCCGCTGCCCGATAGCTTTGGCATGGTGATGACCCGCCGCAAGGTGGCGCAGAATCCGCTGCTGGGACCGATCCGCCCGTTCAAGCCGCGCGGCAAATCGGGCCTGGAGATCAGCGAGTTCCTGCCCCACATCGCCGAACATGCCGACGATCTGTGCGTGATCCGCAGCCTGCATGGCGACAGCGTCAACCACCCGCAGTCGGTCTATCAGATGAACACGGGCAGCATCCTGATGGGCAAGCCCTGCTTCGGCAGTTGGGTGGCCTATGGACTGGGGACCGTGAATCAAGACATGCCGGCCTTTGTGGTCATGCCCGACCCGGGGGGCGGTTTGAAGGGGGGCCCGCCCGCCTGGGGCTCAAGCTATCTGGGGGCGACCTACCAAGGCACGCCGATGCGCGCCGGCAAGGAGCCGCTGCTGCATCTTCGTCCGCAGCCGCAGATCTCGCCCGAGCAGCAGCTCGGCACGTTGGGCCTGGTGCGGCAGCTCAATGCACAGCACCTGGGACTGCGCGACAACGACGATGAACTTTCGGCCCGCGTGGCTTCGTACGAACTGGCGTTCCGCATGCAGGCGGCTGCCCCCGACGTGGTGAACCTGGCCGACGAAACGGCCGAGACCAAGGCCATGTACGGCATCGGCGAGAAAGAGACCGACGAGTTCGGCACGCGCTGCCTGCTGGCCCGACGGATGATCGAGCGCGGCGTGCGCTTCGTGCAGCTCTACTCCGGCGATACCAACGGCTGGGACGCGCACAGCGACGTCGACAAGAATCACACCGAGTATTCCAAGAAGACCGATAAGCCGGTGGCCGGCCTGCTGGCCGATCTCAAGCAGCGTGGCTTGCTCGACGACACGCTGGTCATCTGGGGCGGCGAGTTCGGCCGCATGCCGATGAGCGAGCAGGGCAAGGGCCGCGACCACAACCCCTGGGGATACTCGGCTTGGCTGGCCGGTGCCAAGGTGAAGGGGGGCTACGCCCACGGCGCGACCGATCCCATCGGTCTGCGCGCGGTCGAGAACAAGGTCCACATCCGCGACTTCCACGCCACGCTGCTGCACCTGCTGGGCCTCGATCACGAGCGTCTCTCCATCTATCACAACGGATTGGATGAGCGGCTGACCGGCGTCGAGCCCTCGCACGTGGTGAAGGAACTGCTGAGTTAGTCATATCCCAATTCGACGTTGCCGGTGAGCGGCATGGCGCTAGCCGCCGGTGGCCCCTGTGACGGCGCCAATTCACCGGCGGCTAGCGCCTTGCCGCTCAGTGAATTCATGCCCACTCAACGTCCGCTGGGCCGCGCGTTGGGCGAGGCGATGGTGGAAATGGTGAACGAAATGAGGGATTGGAGATAAGGGAGCGCGGGAGAGCGTGCCTGGCGGGACGCCTGCACCACAAGGGGAATCGTGGGGCAAGCCCATCGAAACGTGCTTCACTTCACAGACTTGTTGCCCCACAGTTTGGCCAGCAAGAAGTGCACCGGGGCGTAGATTAACGTCGGTAGCACGACCATCAACAGCGCCACGTAGGCTGGCTGCGGCATCCAGGTCTGCGACTCCTTCAGACTGAAGCCGTAGACGTAGTTCACGTTCACCGGCAGGTTGGGGTTGTCGACCGGCGCAGGCGGGGCGGGCAGGAACAGGTAGCAGACCAGCACCAGCCCCCAGGCCAGCACGGTCCAGTACAGAAACGCCCGACGGTCGTAGCCCAGTCGCGACACCATCCAGACCAGGAACCACGGCAGCCAGAAGTGGAAGAACGACAGCCCTCGGACAAAGGTAGGGATGTTGGTGTCGAACATGTAGTCGGTCAAGCCGACCACCGGTTGCCCCAGCAGGATGCCGATGAAGTCGATGCCCCACAACGTCTGCGGCAACAGGATGCCGACGGTCGGCATGGATGCCAGCAGCGGCGACTCGAGCCACAAAGCTGCCAGCGTGAAGAATAGGGCGACGTCGCAGAAGTAGAGGAAGTTGGTCGGGCCGTAGGCGTACCAGTAGTACGGCACCAGCACCGCCATGTAAGCGGTGAACAGCAACTTGGCCCACAAGGGGATGCGGCCCCGGCTGGCTGGCAATGAGTCGGCGTTCGCGTTCAAGGGATTCTCCCGACAAGGCGTATTGACGTCGTCCTTCCCGCGAAGCGGATGCACGCTTGGAAGGGGGGGCAGGCGAGACGCCTGCACCACAAAGATCCAGGCGTCAATCCGGTCAGCGTATATCGCGCTCGGGAGAAAATCATCGCCAGTTTTGCGTTGAAGCACCAACCGGCGGACGGCACACCGAGAGGCTGTGATCTTTTCAACGGCGAGGGAGCAAACGCCAGTGGCTCCGGACCTGAGCGGCAAGGCGCTAGCCGCCGGTGGCCCGAGGGAGTGCATTCCGCCCCGCGCGGGCGCTGTATCTTCCGGCAGACTCGCTCCGATGGGAACGAATTCGAAAGGGATGTCCCGCCGTGTACTACCGGCGGCTAGCGCCCTGCCGCTCAGGTCCGACGCAGCACTGCAGAGAGTTCGGGCGGACGGCACACGGAGTGTGCCTGCTACTTTACGCTGCCCGTTTCATCCACTCGCGGACCAGGGTCCGGCGGAATTTGCTGAAGGGGGCCTCGGGGTGGAGCAAGGTCTGCGGGCCGACCAGCCAGCGGGAAACGCCCGCCTGAATCCCATGCGGGCGTTGCAGGCGGAGCCGCTGCAGCAACCCGGCCGAGTCGGCGTCGCCCAGCAACCGCGAGGTGACCTCCAGCCCAGCCGCCAGCGCTGTGGTGGCGCCGGTTTCGCGGGCCGCTTCGCGTAGCCAGGCCTCGTCGATCGAGCCGGCCGTGCCGCGGCAGATCTGGCGGATATCGCAGAGCTGCTGCAAGCGGTCGAAGCGATGCCCCAGCACTGCATGCACCGAGGCCATCAGCAACAGCGAGGCCGGCGTGGGTCGCAGGCCGCGGCGTCCGTCGACGGTCGTTTCCGTCAAGGCCAGGTTGGCCAGCGTCACGCTGGTTTGGCGGCGCTGGGCGGGGCTATTGATGAGATTCCAGTGTGTCTCGAGGCTGACCTCGGGGGGTGTCATGCTGGTCCACGAGATCTCGCCGTAGCCCTCGGAGTGCTTCAGGTCGGCTTCGCTCGCGCGGAAGCCTAGCCCCGGCAGCATGTCATTGGCCGCCCGATAGTCCTCGGGGGACAGCAGCAGGTCGATGTCGCGGAACGGTCGCAGTCCCGGCTGACGGTAGAGCCGGTCAGCGAAGTCTTCGCCTTTGATGACGATGGCCGAGACACCCTGGCGATCGAATGCTCCCAGCACCTGGCGCGTGCGCGATCTGAGAAACAGGGCCGAGGCCACAAAGCCGAACCAATCCCCCCGCGCGGCGCGGATCGCCTGCGTCAGTGCCGCGGTCTCCTGCCTGTCCATAGCCGAGACGATGCACTCCTGCCCGGCGCGCTGGCAGATACTGTTCCAACGGGCTGAAACGGCCCCTGTGACGCCGTGTTGGCGGGCGAGGGACCACAGTTCGATCGCCTGCGCGGCGGTCAGCCGTTTGCGCGGCACATGGACCGCACTGGAGTGCGTGGAATCGGGCTCGGGATCCGAGAGAAACAACAGCCAGGAGGAGATTGCATCGGAGAACATGGCGGCGACATCCTTGTCGACTTGGGCGATCTCGTGTTGGTGTCCGCTCCCGCGTCTCTTATTGCACATGCTCCGCCAGCAACTCCACCAGGCCCGTGCAACGGGGGCCCACGCTCAATCCCACGACCGGCGTCTGCTGAACCACTTTGGCAAACAGCCCGAATAACTGGCTGGCTGTCAGGTCGGCCGCACCTTCCACCGGTCGGACATTCTCGTGCGAAAGCCCAATCAGGGCCGAAGCTCGATCGAGTTGCCTGAGTCGGTGTCCCTCGCGATTATGAGGTTCCAGCACCACGATCAAACCCAGCGGCAGCGCCGTCCCGTGAGACTCGCTGCGGCTGTTCCAGACGCGATCTCCCAGCAAGGCCAGCGGCAGCCCCAGTTCCTCCACTCCGACGCGACGGACCAGCGGCAATTCAGCCAGCCAAGGGAGCAGCGACAACGTGTAAGGCCGGATATGACACTGCCGGGGATAGCCCCAGGCCCGCCAGTCGCCAGCTCGCCCATCAAGGTAAGCGACGTCGTCTCCCATCAGCTTCCAGCCCTGGTCTGCCAGCGCCAGCGACGTGGTGGTCTTGCCCGTGTTACTGAGGGCCACCACCAAAATGCTGCGCCAGGCATCGCCGGCTGGTGCGGCCAGACAGGCCGCATGGACCGGCGCCACGCCCGCTTCGGCCAAGGGGACCGAAACGAACGACGTTACGAAATACTCGACCGCCTGGCTGGGGACATTCGGGCGAAGCGTGATCGTTGCCCGGCACTGGGCCAGGTCGACGTCCACTTCGCCCGTATTTTTCAATTCCCAGCGACGACTCCTGGGGCCAGCCCAATTACTGGCGAAGCAATCGGGCCCGAGTTCTCCCTCCCACAGCAAGCGGAGCGCGTCATCTCGGTTTGAGATCTCTCCGCGCCGCACATCAAGCTGCCAGCGCTTGCCCGTATTGCCGGCCGTCGGATGGCGGCGCAGGTTCGCCTCGCTCACCGCCAGGAGATCTTCGCTATCGGCAGTGAGATGAACGGCAATGCCGGCCGCCTCGCAGCTTTCTGAGAAGTTCGTCACAGGCGTGTCCTACTTCAGGCCAGCCATTCGGCCGCGCGGCGCCGAGCGCGTCGGCCGAAACGAAGCATGATGTCCGGGTCCGAGAACCGTCGGACTTCGGCGACTCAGCACGACGTAAGGACTAGGTGGGAGGCAGCGGAACGAAGCCGGAAATCGCCATGCCGGTCACTTCGACCAGTTTCTGGGTCTTCTGGATCTTGGGGGCTACATACGAAGCAACCTTAATCGAGGGCTTCGTGTGCTGGTCGTTTTGCGATTTGTCGGACGAACGATCGTGAGTCGACATAGGGATTCCATTCCTGGTTCGGGATATTCTCGTAGGAAACCCGCTTCGTGCAGGTTCCCGAATCACTGCGTGCAGTTCCATGGCGGAGCAAGCAGGCTTATCACGTCTATCGGGCGAGCAACCCAGTAGCTGGAGTCTATAGCACGATCACCAACGGCGGCCGATCGTGCGCCAGACGTCCTTCATCAGACAGGGGGCGGGACAAAGCCCGAAGTAGCCATCCCCGTCACTTCGACGAGCTTCTGGGTCTTTTCGATGCGCGGCGCAACGTACTCAGCACGGGGCTGAGTCGGCCGGATTTCCGTCGACGACGGAGCGGGGAGACGGTCCTGCATGGACATAAGCGAATCCTTTCAAAGTCATCCAAGTACGAAGGCCGGCACGGCTTCCTGCCGCGCGAATGCCTGCAAACTCACGAGAAGAGCAGGCCAACTGAGTGGCTCTACTCCACTATCGGGGGGCGAGCGGAATCAACTGGAGACAATTCCGGCGGGCTATTCCTTGGAATCTAGCGGCATGTTTTGCTCATCTTGCCCGACCGGTGCGACCGATAGAACCCGATGAACGATCCCTGTCACCGCTGCCTTGCAGGAATCCCGTCATGGCCTCTCCCCGACTTCAACTCGCGCCCGGCGTTAACTTTCAGTCTCTGGGAGACGGCGAGGATGGCGTCGTGCTGTCGATGGGCTCGGGCTATCTGTTTCGCTGCAATCACACCGCCGTGGCGATCCTGGAACAGCTTCACGATCAGCCGACGCTGGTCGAACTCGAAAAGCGGCTGGCCTCGCATTTCGGGCTCTCCGAAGAGCAGGCCCATCGCGATCTGTCGGCCTTTGTCGCCGACCTGATGCGCGAAGCCCTGATCGTACCCGTGGCCGCGTGATCCCGATGCAGCGCGCGATGCTGTGGCTGCACCTGATTGTGCTGGCCTCGATCTTTCCGGATCTGAAGCGCTGGGTGTCACTCCCCCGCTTGCTGGCCTGGTTCACGCCCCGCCGCGAAAGCCGGCTGTACCACGGCCTTTCGAGCGAGCAGATCCAGCGCGTGGTGCTCGGTTGGCTGGACCGGCCAATGCGCATGCGCGGCCGGCCGTGCCTGCGGCGGGGGCTGCTGCTGTTCTACTTTTTGCGGCTCGCCGGCCATCCGGCGGTGCTCCACTTCGGCGTTTATGCCCAGCGAACCGCCCGCGAACAGGCCCACTGCTGGGTATCGCTCAGGGGGAAGTGCCTGGCCGATCCTCCGCTGCACGCCCATGTGGTGGTGCTGACGCACGGCCAGGCCGCCTGAAGTCGAGTTCGGCCTTTCGCTTGGTGTGTGGCACTGCGGCCCTCGCTGGTCGTTGAGCATTTTCGGCCCGGCTGCTATCCTACCTTTCCGCTTTATTCCCCGCGTTTCCGCATTGAGGAGCTAGCACGGATGGGTCTTTTCGACGGCAAGAAGGGCTTGATCCTGGGGGTCGCCAACGACCACTCCATCGCCTGGGCCATCGCGCAAGAAGTGATCGCCGGCGGCGGGGAATGCGGCTTCACCCACCTGCCGGACCGCCCGGACGACGAACGCCAGCGCAACCGCCGGCGCGTGGAGATGACGATCCAGGCGTCCAAGCCGACGTTCCTGCTCCCCTTGGACGTGAACAAGGATTCGGACATCCAGGCTGTGGTCGCCAAAGCGGCCGAGACCTGGGGCAAGATCGACTTTGTGCTCCACTCGATCGCCTTTGCCCCGCTCGACGATCTGAAGGGGGATACGATCGCCACCAGCCGCGAGGGTTTCAAGCTGGCGATGGAGATCAGCTGCTACAGCCTGATCGCGGTCTCCAACGCGGTGAAGGGGATTTTGAACCCCGGCGCCAGCATTGTGACCATGACCTATTTCGGCGGCGAGAAGGCCGTGCCCGGCTACAACCTGATGGGAATCTGCAAAGCGGCCCTCGATTCGACCGTGAAGTACCTGGCTTTCGATCTGGGCGCGCAGGGCGCTCGGGTGAACGCGGTGAGCGCGGGCCCGGTTCGCACGCTGGCTGGTCGCGCCGCCGGGGTCGACGACATGCTGGTCCTGTACGAAGCTGTGAGCCCCATGCAGCGCAATATTACGCTGGAAGAGGTCGGCAAGAGCGGTGCTTTCCTGCTCTCGGACATGGCAGCCGGCATTACCGGCGAGATCCTGCACGTCGATTGCGGCTACAACATCATGGGTTCGCCCGGCCGAGCGGTCTCGAAGCTGAAGTAGCCGAGGAAAACCTGAATCGTTGGTGAACTCGCTTCCCGGGCGGTTAGAATGAGAGTTGGTAGACAACTCTCCCCTCGGGAAGCGAGGATTGGCGATGCTTCGATTGGTGCGACGCGGCCTGTTGGCGTTCGTCTTCGTCGGGATGCTGACTTGCTTCGGCTCGAGCGCGCTGGCCGCGGAACCTGCGTCTGAATCCGCACTCCAGCCGCCGCTTGATACGGAACGGGTTCGCGAGGCGGTGCTTCGCGCGCTCCCCATCATTCGCCAGGCCGGCGACAACTACCCCAAGAACCGCAAGTGCTTCTCGTGCCACCATCAGACCCTGCCGATGCTCGCCATGCGCGATGCCAAGAGGCACGGACTGGAAGTGTCGGCCGAGTTCATCCCGGCGCAGATGGACTTCACCGCCCGGAGCTTCGTCGATAAGCATGACCGGCTGCGCGGCGGCACAGGCATCGGCGGCCAGGCGATGACGGTGGCCTACGGACTGTGGACGTACGAACTGGCGGATGCCAAGCCGAGCGAGACCAGCGAGGCGATGGTCGCCTATCTGCTCAAGACGCAGCGCGAGGACGGCTCGTGGGGCTTTCAGACCGATCGCCCGCCGATGGAAGCCTCGCGGCATACCAGCACAGTACTGGCGGCCTACGGCATGGACCGCTACCAGGCGGAGACCCAGCGCGAGCTGGTCAAGAAGGCCATCGACAAGTCGCGGTCGTGGCTCGATCGGGCCGAAGTGAAGCAGCAGGAAGATCGCGCCATGCGGCTGTGGGGACTGAAGCGGTTAGGAGCCGGAGAGGAATCGCTGGCTGTCGCCCGCAAGGTGGTACTCGACGCGCAACGCCCGGATGGCAGTTGGGCGCAGCTCGACTCGATGGTGGGCGACGCCTATGCCACGGGGCAAACGCTGTGGATCTTGAAGGAGTGTGGATTTGCGACGAGCGAAGCGGCCTATCAGCGCGGGGCGACGTTTCTCCTGAAGACCCAGCATGCCGATGGCTCGTGGCTGGTCGAAACGCGGTCGCGCCCCGTGCAAGCCATGTTCGATAATGGGGATCCTCACGGCAAGCACCAGTTCATTTCGACTCCGGCCACCTGCTGGGCGACCGCGGCCCTGACCGCCATTCTGCCGAAATAGGGCCGACCGCTTCGATGAAGTCTGAATGAAGACGCCGCGGGCGCATGGCTGACGCGATTGCTGTCAGGGTAGAATACGGGCGTATGAGCGACAAAACGGAACCACAAGAGAACCTCGACGCCTCACTCGACGGCGACGTCGATCTGGCCGGCGCGATCGGCTCGCTTCTTCCCCGACCTCACATGCCCGAGGCCGGCACTCCTGCCGGGATCGGGCCCGACGATCTGGCGGCCCGCATTGGCCAATCGGGCCCCGTGCTGGTGACCTGCACGGACTACAGCGTACAGCAATACGAGCGCAGCGAACTGGATAGACCCGAGCAGCTTTGTGAGTTCCTGGCTCGGCATCGTCCCGCTTGGTCGAGCGTGCGGTGGATCGACGTCCGCGGCTTGAAGAACGTGGCGGTCATCCGGGCCATGGCCGAGAAGTACGAACTTCACCCGCTGGCGGTCGAAGACGTGATGAATCCTCAGCGGCCCAAGTGCGAGGACTACCCGGCCACGGCCGAACACCCCGAGCGGCTGTTCATCATCGCCGTAACCGTGCGGCGCGGCGAGCAGCGGCATCGCAAGGAGCAGGTCGCCTTGTTTCTGGGGCGCCACACGCTGCTCACGTTCCAACCGGGGCCTGAAGACGTGTTCAAGCCGATCCGCGCTCGCCTGGCCGTCAATGGCTCGGCCGCCCGTCGGACTGATGCCAGCTTTCTGTCGTACATGCTGCTGGATGTGCTGGTCGACTATCTGTTTCCGGTCCTCGATCGGATTTCGCTGCGCCTGGAGCGGCTGGAGCGGCACATGCTGCGGGGAAGCCCGCGGGACATTGTGCGCGATGTCTACCTCATCCGGCAGCGTTTGATGCTTCTGCGCCGCGCGACCTGGCCCATGCGAGAAATGATTCATCAGCTTCACCGCGAGCCGCACGAGTGCCTTTCGGACGAGACCCGTACCTACTTGCGCGACGTCCACGATCACATCGTCCAAATCGTGGAATTGACGGAAACCTATCGCGAGTTCGCTCAGGGATTGGCTGAAAACTACAACGCTGCCATCGCGCACCGCACCAACGACGTGATGAAGGTGCTGACGATCATCAGCACCATCTTCGTGCCGCTGACCTTTCTGGCCGGCGTATACGGCATGAATCTGAAGATTCCCGAGGCCGAGTCGCACTACACGTATCCGCTGTTCTGGCTGGTCTCGATCGGTTGCAGTGCGGGCATGTTGATGATGTTCAGGCGGCGGGGATGGTTTTGAAGCGTGAATTTTTTACCGGATTGAAGTTGGACGAACTCTCTCACGGATCGAAGCCGGACGACCATGAGTTCGTCTCCTGGGTGAAGCAGGTTGAAAGGCTAGCGCGCATCCGCAATCCCGACCCATTTTTGCTTTCGAGCGGTTCCTCGATGCGATGCGTCGAGGAACCACTCGAAAGCCGGAGAGATGTTGGGAAGTCGAATCTGACTAGCCTGAAAACCTTTTTACGCGCGAAGCAAGCTCGTGGGGGTCGTGGATTCGATCCGTCAGAAAGTTCTCAACGTTGAATGCAATGCAAATTGAAATCGCAGGGGCGTCTCCCGCTTCGTGAACTGGCGGGCTATCTTAAAGACAACCCTTCTGGAGAATGTTCATGACGCGTACGACTCGTTTGTGTTGGATGCTGGCGATTGGCAGCGTGTGTTGGCTTTCGTTGCGAACTCCGCTGGCCTCGCTGGCCCATGCCGAACCGGTCCAGCCGGTGGTTCGCAAACCGGTTCCGAACGAAGCCGCCGCGCATGATCACGTCCGCGACCTCCAGACGGAAGCTATCCGCAGCAACACGGCCGAATGGGGGCATTGGGGTCCGATCCCGCAGCGCTACTCGGTCTGGAGAAGCCACTCCAATCGTTTGATTCCCCTCTATACCTTTGGCATCTCGCAGGCCGGCGTCTCGGGCGAGAAGAGTGTGTATCGCGACGCGGCCAAGATCCGCGAACTATACGGCCGATTGCCCGAGGACACGCTGAATCCCGAAGCGGTCTACTCGGACCAGACAGACGTCTATCGCTTGCAGCGCGACGCGGTGGCAGCTGGTAAAAAGAACATCATCCTGATCGTGTTCGACGGCATGGACTGGCAGACCATCTGGGCGGCCGCCACCTATCAGGCGGGCAAGGTGGCCTATCGCGAGGGACGCGGCACGGGGCTGCACTTTCAAGACTACCGCGGCGCGCCGACGGACTTTGGCTACTTTGTCTCGAGTCCTCACAACGACGGCACGCTGTACGATGTCGACGCCCAGATGCTCAAGAACCCGGGCGGACGATTAGGCGGCGGCTACGATCCGTACCTGGCGGGCGACACGCCCTGGGCTGTTCCTCGCGATCCCTTCTATCCCATTGGCCAAGGCGCCCCACCGGGACGACGGAAGCACGCTTACACCGATTCCAGTTCGTCGGCTTCGTCCATGACGACCGGCAAGAAGTTCTACAACGATGGGGTGAACATCGACGCCCAAGGGAACCAGATCGAGACCATCGCACAGCAGTTGCAGAAGCAGGGTTTTAAAGTCGGCGCGGTCACCAGCGTTCCCATCAGCCATGCCACACCGGCCTGCACCTATGCGCACAATGTCTCGCGCGATGACTACCAGGATCTGTCGCGCGACATGTTGGGGTTGGTGAGCGTGTCGCATCGCCGCGAGCCGCTGCCGGGACTGGACGTGCTGATCGGCTGCGGCTGGGGCGAAGACACCCGTAAAAAGGACCCACCCGTTTCGCTGCCGATCCTCTCGCAGCCGCCGATCGACTACGACCGGATCGACCAGGGGATGAACTTCGTCCCCGGCAACCGTTACCTGACCGACAGCGACCTGGCCCAGATCGATATCGAAAACGGCGGCAAGTATCGCGTGGTGCAAAGGACGCCGGGCCAGTCGGGGAACGAAGTGCTGATGGCCGGCGCCAAGCAAGCGGCCGCCAAAGGAGAGCGTCTCTTCGGCTACTTTGGGGCCAAGAAGGGGCATCTGCCTTTCCGCACGGCTGACGGTCGGTTCGATCCGACAATTAGCGCCGACGCGGTCAACACACGCGTGGCCACGGCGACCGAGGTCTACACACCCGAGGATCTGACCGAGAACCCGACGCTGGCCGAGATGGCTCAGGCGGCGCTCACTGTCCTGTCGAAGAACGAGAAGGGCTTCTGGCTGCTGATCGAAGCGGGCGACGTCGACTGGGCGAATCACACGAACAACATTGACAACTCGATTGGCGCGGTGGTCTCAGGAGATCTGGCCTTCAGAGCGGTCACCGACTGGGTCGAGACCCGGCCGGAAGGCTGGCGAGACACGGCAGTCTTCCTGACCGCCGATCACGGGCACTACCTGGTGCTGACTCGCCCCGAAGCGCTGGTCGAGGGGAAGTCCGCCAAGTAGCCTCCACTTCTCCCTGAGCGGCAGGGCGCTAGCCGCCGGTAGTACACGGGCGAATTTGTACCCATCGAAACGGGGCTGACGGGAGATCCGCTAAGCCACTAAGGCGTAAAGCAATCCCTCGGGCCACCGGCGGCTAGCGCCCTGCCGCTCAGTTCCGGACCCGACAGTTCGCAAAAAAAAAGCGGCCGGGCACCCTGTTTGGAACCCGGCCGCCTGAAAATCAAATCGCGACTACTTGGTGGAAGGCAACTTGCCATCCTTGATCAGGTCGCCGAACGTCTTGCCTTCGACGGCGCTCTTTTCGCCGGCAACTTTGCCGAACGCAGCCTTCAGTTCGTCGGGGCTGGCCTTCGGTTTGCCGAGCGCCTTGCCAATCGCTTCGCCGTAGTTGTTCCACTTCTTGTCGGTCGCCTTGCCCACATGGCAGACGGCGCACTTGGCCGTGGCGGCCTCTTTCACATCCGGGAACTCTTCGCTGAATACCTTGATGAACGGCGGACGGGCTTCGACCGATTCCATTCCCACGAAGAGGAGCCCGCCCAACAGCGCAGCTCCCCCGACCATAAACATCTTCATCGCGTGACCTCCATTGGATGGTATTGATGCTTGACGCGCCCTTGCAGAGAGAGCAGCCCAAACGCATCAGCAGAGATGCATTCGAGATGGAGGGATCATAGCATTGCGGTATCGGCAAAACCAACTTCGCCTGGAAGAATCCGCAGCTGCCATTGAAGAAATGCACAGACGAGGGCAGCTGTGTGAGATAGCTCACACTGTTGCGATCTCTTATCGGAAGCGACCGCTACGGATGGGAAGCGGGCGTCAGCGGAGGGCGATGCCACGCTGCGGCTTCTACCGGCGAGTCCAGCGACTTGCCCATCACCAGCCGCAGCCCGGGCCCTGTGGCCACGGTGGTCACCAGGGCCATCACGACCATCATCGCGAACAGCGCGGGACTGATCACTCCCAGGTCCAATCCGATGTTGAGTACGATCAGCTCCATCAGCCCGCGGGTGTTCATCAGGCATCCCAGCGCGGCGGACTCTCGCCAGGGCAAACCGCTCAGCCGCCCCGCGGCCAGCGTGCCCCCAAACTTGCCGATGGTCGCCACCAGAATGATCAGCCCGCACCACCACCAGTCGCTGGCGCTGTTGAGCAGATTGAACTGCGTTCGCATGCCGGTGTAGGCGAAGAAGGCAGGGAGCAGCAGCACGGTGACCGGATCCTTGAGCTTGGCCGTGAACTCGCGGGCTAGTTTGCCATCGTGAGCCAGCACCACGCCCAAGAGAAACGCGCCAAACACGGCGTGAATGCCGATGGCCTCAGTCGTCAGGGCGCAGAGCAACACGCCTAGGAAAGTCCCGGCGATCGCTCCGGGGGAGAGAGGACCTGGGCTTTGCTCGACCGTTCGCACCAGCCGAGCAAGGACAGGCCGTGCAATCAGGAACATGAAGGCGATGAAAGTGACCGCCCCGCCGATGACCCACAGCGCGTTGGCCGTGTCGGCTCGGGCGACGCTGACGACAAACGCCAGGAGGCACCAGGCGGTGACGTCGTCGACGGCTGCACAGCCAAGGGCCACGATGCCCAACTCGGTTTTCTCCAGGCCGCGATCGGTGAGGATGCGGGCCAGGACGGGAAAGGCGGTCACCGACATGGCCGCCCCCATGAACAGAGCGAAGCTGGTGAAAGGAACTCCGGAGTGAGAGTAGATGGGGTAGAGCCCTAGCGCGATGGCCGAGCCCAGCACGAACGGCAGCACGATGCTGGCATGCGAGATCGCCATGGTGGCCTGAGCTTTGTGCAGCAGGCGCCCGGAGTCCAGTTCCAGGCCGACCAGAAACATGTACAGGATCACGCCCAACTGCGCCACAACCTGGAGAGCGGCGAACACCTGGCCCTGGGGGTCGGCGGCCCCAGAGGGAATGAGGAGATGCAAGGCATCGGGAGAAATGGCGCCTAGGAGCGAAGGCCCCAGGATGATCCCGGCCAGCACTTCACCCAGCACGGGAGGTTGGCCCATGGCTCGAAGCAGGACGCCCAGCGTGAAGCCCAGCGCAATCACCGCCGCCAGGGTGGCGATGACATGGTGGACGACGTGGACTTTGGGGCTCGATAGGTCCGTGGAAGAAGTCGCTTCGCCAACTTGAACGTCTACGGGAAGCACAGGGGCTTGAAGCTCCGCTCCCTGCCACTGGATCAGCAGAAAGATCCCCGCCCCGCACGCCAGCAGGGCGAGATAGAAGAGCGGCCCCGCCCAGGGGCGCGTGCGAGATGTCGAGGGGAGATTCAGGGAATCCATGACAGCAGACGAGAGGGCAGGTTGATTACCGCAACTCCCGCATGATATATGTCTCGACGATAATTGTCCAGACAACTGTCTGGGGTGAGTTCCCGTCAATCAGCGTGTCTGGCTTTCGGCCACTGCGAGCGGGGTGGGACCATCAAAACGGCAGCGTGGGCGAGGCAGCGCGCGTCAAGTAGCAGGCACACTCCGTGTGCCGTCCGCTGGCGCTCTTTCCCATCCACAATAGGGGCTTGGAGAGAATTCAGCCGGACGGCACACGGAGTGTGCCTGCTACTTTATGCGTCCGCTCCACAAAGGATCATGGCCTCGAAGCGTCAGCGAGGAGGAATCGCAGAGCGACATTGCCTCAGCAGCTTCCTCGCTGACGCTTCGGGTTGTGATGGAACGGCGGCACAGCGGTTGCATTGCTGAGACGTTCGGGCGCACCTCTCCGCGCCGGCTCGGGTTCTCAGCCTCTCCCCCCGAGCTTTCTTTCCCGCCGCCACCGGAGAAGCTTTTACCTGCCATGCCCAAGCTCATTTCCGATTTATCTGCTGAATTGATGCAGATGCTGCGCTGCGCCCGCGATGCCTGGCGCCTGGTTCCGTTCAAACACAAGCAAGCCCTGCTGGCGGCGGCCTTGGTGATGGCCCTGACCAGCGCCTCGAGTACTGCCATTCCGGTGCTGTTGGGCCGACTGGTCGATGGTGTGCAGCAGGGGACGGTGGCCGGTGAGTCCGAGGCGGGGCTCTATCGGCTGGCCTTTTGGTTCCTGGGCCTGATCGGCGGCGCCTATCTGCTCCGAGAGGGACTGAATGTGCTGCGGCGCTATCTGGTCACGGATACGTGCACGCGCATCAATCGCGATATGAGCCTGCGGCTCGTCGGGCACTTAATGGAGGTGCCGTTGGCCTGCATCGGGCACGAGAAGGTCGGCACGCTGCATGGCCGGGTGGTGCGCAGCGTCGACGGGCTGGTTCGCTTTCTGCGGATCAACTTTCTCGACTTTCTGCCAGCCGTGTTCACCGGCAGCTTCGCGCTGATCACGACGGTGGCCAAGGAGCCGATCCTGGGGTTGGTCATGATCGCCGTGGTGCCGACGTCGGTGGTGCTGACCGTCAAGCAACTTCTTTCGCAAAAAGGGGTGCGCCTGAAGCTGATGCGAAATGTCGAAGAGATCGACGGCGCCATCGTCGAGCAGTTGACCGGCATTGAGTACCTGCGGGCGTCGAACATGCACCTCCACGAGATGGAACGGCTGGCCGATGCCACGGCCAAACGGCGGACGCTCGAAGTGCGCCATCACATGCACATGTCGCTGTACGGCTGCGCCAAGGCCCTGAACGAAGGCTTCTTTCATGTCCTGGTGTTGGCCCTGGCAATTCATTTGGCGATTCTGGGACGAATCAGCTTTGGCGATGTGCTGACCTTTTCCATCTTGTTTCTGAACGTGATGGCCCCGCTGGCCGAGATCCATCGCGTGCTGGATGAAGGGCACGAGAGCACGCTGCAGATGAACGACCTGCTGGAAATGCTCTCGGAGCCGGTCGATCCCTCGTTTGAACCGGGAACGATCAGCGTCGCTCCGTTTGTCTCGGGCCAGCCGGTGATCGTAGCCGATCGCTTGCAGGTTGAGTACGTGGCGAACCGGTTGGGCTCGTGCGAGCGCGAGATCCGCCCCTTGGCGCTCGATGACGTGTCGCTGGCGATCCATCATGGAGAAACGATCGGCATTGCCGGGCGTTCCGGAAGCGGCAAGTCGACGTTCCTGAAAGTGCTGCTGCGCCTGATGGCCCCTTCCGGCGGAGACATCCGGTTGGGAGATATTCCGCTGCGGCGCGTGTCGCGAGCTGACATCGGGCGGATCTTCGGTTACGTGGGGCAGTCTCCGTTCATGTTCTCGGGGACCATCTCGGACAACATTGTCTATGGCACGGGACGCGCGACGCAGGAGGACATCGAGCGGGTTTCGGCCCTGGTCCATTTGCACGAAGAGGTGGTCGCCATGTCGCGAGGCTATCAGACCATCGTGACCGAACGGGGGCAGAATCTCTCGGGCGGGCAGCGGCAACGGATCGCGCTGGCGCGGATCCTGCTCAAGCAGCCTCCGATTCTGATTCTGGATGAAGCGACCAGCGCGCTCGACAACATTACGGAACGCGAAGTGCAGAGAGCCTTGGGCATGACCAGCGCCGATCGCACGACGATCCTGGTCGCCCACCGGCTTTCGACCCTCCGCGACGCCAACCGGATTCTGGTGTTCGATGAAGGGCAGATTGCCGAGGTCGGCGACTACGACACGCTGCTGGCGGCGGACGGCATCTTTACGCGGCTGGTGCAATCGGCCGAGAATGGAGTCGGTACTTCGATAGTTTCCTCCCCAAAACGGGAATTAAGCCCCGTGTAGTTTACAGGTATCCAGGAGCCTCTCATGATTGCCAATCAACAAACCGAACAGCATGCGGCGGAAAGCGCCTTCGCTCGAATGCGGGCGACCGCTCACCAAGTCATTGCACAGATTCCACACGCGGTGCTGGACCCTGATTCCAGCCCCAACGAGATCCGCGCCCACCTGCAGACGCATCGCAGCGAAGCGCCTGCCTTGCTCGTCGTAGCGCTGCATCACGACCGAGAACGTCATGCCGTGTGGGCGACAATCAAGATCGACGGGCATGCCGACTATCCGACCACGCCCGTGGTGATCAACGAGAAGGCTCCGGAAACGCAGGAAATCGCGGAGCACAGCTTGGAAGAGAAGCTGAAAGAGGTCTCGGTGCGGTTCGCGCGCTCTTTGACCGAAGGGTAACGGCAACGCATCGCCGTCACTAGCCCGACGCGCCAGCGCGCCAGCGAGGGGAAGCTCCAGGCGACGGGCAACGAGGTAAACGAAAACTGAGCGGCAAGGCGCTAGCCGCCGGTGGCCCTGCTCCCCTGCCACCGGCGGCTAGCGCCGTGCCGCTCAGTTCAAATGCGCAGCTTCTAACCGCGCCAGCGAGGGGGACATCGGTCGGCAACGCGACGCTCCGCCCGGGTTCCCCTCGCTGGCGCGCTGGCGCGTCGGGCTAGTGACGGCCCCTCTGCAAAGTAAAAGGGCGATGGCAAGCAGCCGACACCCCAGCGAAGGAAGAGGGAACGCTTGCCAGCTTACTTGCCGGCCGACTTCTGCAGCTTGCTGGCCTTCTCGGCCGCGTCGTCAATCACGTAGGTGACCACGACGTTGTCCATTTCCTGGCCGCTCTGCTGGCCCCAGCTCACTTCCTTGGTCGAATCCGGATTATTCGGATTCAGCCGCGAGTTGTCCCAGTGAGCAATCGTCTTCAGCGACGATCCAGCCGGCACAATCACCGGTTCGGCGAAGACATACGTGTGTTGCCAGTTGAAGTCGTAGGCCGGCACCGCGACCAGCATCTCTTCGGTCCCATCGGGCCGCTCGAGCACGATGCGGAAGTCGGCGCCACGCAGATGCAAGTGCGGCCGCACATCCAGCAACTGCACGTTCTGCTTGAAGTAGAACTCGTCCTTGGCCTCGTAATGCGGGTCGTTGGCCGGAACGAGGAAGCCCTTGGGCTTGAAGAAGACGTCGTTCCGCAAGGCCTGCGCGGGGGCCTTGTCGCCCCACACAAAACCAACCTTCGAGCGATCGGGGACGTCCTGACCGCACGGGGTATAGTGCAACTCGAAGACCAGGTCCATGCCGGCGGGGACATAGATCCCTTGCTCGCTCGGCAGTTTGCGGACGTTGTACTGATTGCCAGGCAGGAAGCTGGCCACACGGCGGGCGGTCTCGCCGCTGAAGCCGTAGAAATCGGACATGATGAAGGCCCCGCTCAGCGGCTTCGAGAAGTCGTACTGGCCGTTGGGGAGTTTGGGCAGATAGCTGCCACGGGCCGAACGCTCCTTCAAGTGCACCTGGGCGTGATGGACAACGCGCGGATCGCCGGGGATCACTTCCACCTCTTTGATCCAGCGGGCTTCCTGCATTTCGGTGGGGATCCAGAAGAACTGATAGTCCAGCTCCTTGTGGGCCGGCACGACGAACGGCTTCTGCATCGTGATCACCAGATCGGGCTTGCCGCCCCCGATGCTGAACTGGCCCGGCTTGGCCGTCGTCTGCGGGCGAGCCTCAGCCAGCTTGCGGTCCCCTTCCAGCGCGCCGTCTTCGACCCAGGCGACCACCAGGTCGCGTTCTTCAGCCGTCATGTGCGGGGTATGTTCCAGCTTCCGGCCGTACGAACCTTCGGTCTGATACGGAGGCATCCGCTGGTACTTCACGACGCGGGCGATCGTGCTGGCCAGATCCGCGGCGTCGCGATAGGTCACAAACGAGTTCGGGCCGATCTCGCCGGGAGCATGGCAGTTGGCGCAACGCTCGCGGATGATGCGGTCGACGTACGGGTAGAACTTTACTTTGTCCGAATCGGATTTGGCCACCTTCGCCTGCGGGAACTGGATCTCGCAGCCGCGGGGGCGGAACTTGGCCACCTCGGGTTGCTTGCCGGCCAACAACGCGGTGAGCGCGTTGGACAGCAGCGGGGTGACTCCTTCGGTCTTGCGACGGGTCGAGCCTTCCCAGGCGGAATCGTCGATCGGACCGGAATAAACGGTACGACCCTCAGCGTCCAACAGGACGACCTGCGAGAGCCGCTCGGCTCCGTACTGCTTGGCCAGTTTCGACTGGTCGTCGAGGAAGACCGGGAACGCGAAGTCCTGCAACAGCTTATGGCTGGCCATCTCGAGGCGAGTCGTGCCCGGGCCCGAGTAGATTCCCAGGAACTGCACCTGCTGGCCGCGGAACTCGCGATCCATGTCTTTCAGGATTGGCGCGTAAATCCTGTTGACCAGGGGGCATTGTGCGTTCAAGAACGCAAGAACAAACGCTTTGGGCTTCTGAGGACCGAAGATAGAGAGTGGACGCGCGGCGTTCCATTCGTGCTCCAGACCCCAGCGGTCGACCAGCACTGCGGAATCGTCAGCTTGTGCCGGCAGCGAAAAGGCCAACAGCCCAGCGATCAGCCAACCTTGCCAGTGGATTCTTATCATGGCCAGCCCCCTTCAAGTAACATCCAGCGAATCGATCTCGAACAGCCCGTGGTACGATGCGAAGCAACTACCCGCGGTTCTCTTCGTAGTATCACTATTATTCACCATGCTTTCCTTGCGGGTCGCCGCGGCACCCCCGAAAGAGGAAGGCATATCTAAGATTATAGCCTCGATTTCGGCCGCAAAGTCGGAATATCAGGCGCCACCAGCCTCGGGCCTGAAAGACGCCCGCGACGAACTGAAGCTGGCGGCCGGTCGTTTGAACGTGTGGATCAAGGCCCGCGGCGTCGAGAGCGAGTCGGCCTGGCGGACGCAACTCGGCTGGGAGCAGCTCGAGAAGCAACTGGCGCTGCCAGTTCCGCAGCCGACCGAGTTGGAACAGGTGTTGGCCCGATTCGAGACCGGCAGCGCGGGGCTGGAACTCAAGCCGCTAGCGGAAGTACGCACCGCCTTGCGTGCGTTTCTGACACAGTCGCGCTACGCGGCCGCGAGCGATCTGAAGGCCGAATACCGCGCCCGGCTCGACGAACTGGCTGTGCGATTGCCCGCCTACGAGCAGAGCCTGTCACAAGCCGACGCAGACAGGATCGGCGAGGCGCTGGTCTGGCTCGAAGGTGCGAAACTGGCCCCGGCCGTTACCGCGGCGATTCGCGAGCGGCACTGCCACGAGAACATCCGCGCGGTCCTGATCCTGAAGCCCGACTTCATTCGCGAGAGCCTGCCGCTGGATGACTCGGCGCTGACCAACGTGCAGCGCAGCCGCAACACGATCCTGGGGACGGACACGGTCAGCACCGTGCGGACTACCGCGGAGCTGGCGACTGCACTGGCCGACAACCCTAACAGGGGCGAGATCCGCCTGAACTTCAACGGGTCGGCCACCTGCCGCGACACGGTGGGGCGCAATGGGCCGGCCACGATCTACAGCCATGGCCAGATGCGGCTGCATGCCACGCAAGCCGTGACGATCGACCGCGATGGGCTGCATGCCGAGATGCTGGGGGCGGGAGCCCGGGTGCGAACCGAGATCGACGACATCGAGATGTCGAACCTGATGTTCAAGAAGCTGACGACCATCGTGGCCAAGAAGAAAGTTGCCAGCAAAAAGGAAGAGGCCGAAGAAGAAGCCGGCCGACTGGCCGCGCGACAGTTCCGCCAGCAGATCGAGAAGCAGACCGCGGCGCCGCTGGCCGTCACCCAGGCGTTCTATCAGTCGTGGCTCCGCGATCCGCTGGAGCGGGTCGGCATGTTCCCTGACAAGATCGATTTCCGCAGCACGCAGGAATCGATGGAACTGACTGCCAGCATGCGGCTGGGCGAAGCGCAGCAGCTCGGCGGGCACAAACCGCTCCCCAAGCTGGGTTATCACAACGCCAGCGTGATCTTTCACCAGTCGTTCTTCAACAATGCTGCCCGTGGCTGGGTTCACCCGGGGACCAGCCTGGTCCGCGACGACGAGATCGAACGCCTGCTCCACTTCCTGGTGGGGCGAGTGCCCCGCGAGTTGCGTGTCTACACGGGCAAGCCTCGCTGGAGCATGATGTTGGCCGCGCGTCCTTTTGAGGTTTCCATCGACAACGGCAAGATGCACCTGACGCTGGTGTTGGATGGGCTGCGGCAGCAAGGGCAGACGTCTCCTCCGCTGCGGGCCACCGGATTGTACGTGCCCGAGATCACACGATTCGGACCTCAGTTCAATCGCCAGGGGAGCCTGAACATCGTCTTCAACGGGGATATCGCCCCCGAGTTACGCAGCGTGGTCGAGATCAAGCTCGACGCCCTGATGGCCGAGTCGATTCGCCTGGACGGGCTGATCGCGCCTCACGGCGGCTCGTTCGAGGTACTCTCGGAGCTGCAACTGAAGGAGATGATCTGCGACGACGGAGTATTTGGGATCGGGTACGAGCAAATCCCGGACTAACAGGCCCCGGAACGGAGCGGCATGGCGCGCCGGTGGCCCTGCGTGGAACTCGCCACATTGCTTGCATTCTCGTTGTTCTAGTGCCTTGTCCACCATTGGTTTTGGGGTTGGCCAAGCGAGACGATACAGGCAAGCTCGGCATCACCACACTCGGCTACCCCAAATGTAAGGGTTGTCAAAACACTAGTAACCTTTTCCTCACATGAAATGGCCCCGAGCGCCGTTCCCCGTTACTTCTTGGGCTTCTTCGCGGGGGGCTTCTTGGCCGGATCTTCGGCCTTGATCTTGAACCACTCCATCGGCTTGCCCCGCTTCAGGGCCATGGCCCGGGTGGTGAAGACGATCTCTTCCTTGCCGGCGCCTTTGGAGCCGTCGATCACGTAGACCAGCACCTGTGTCTCGTCCTCGAGCGACGGGGCCTTCGAAGTGTTCGCCTGCCGGGCCATCTCGTTCAGGATCTCCTTGCCCGGCTGATCGGTCAAGTCGAGCGCGATTCGCTTGGTCTTCGTGATGCCATCGGCCCGCAGGTCGTTCCCCTCCATGCGGATGGGCAGGCCCAGCTCCTCCGCAACCAGGGGGACAATCCGATCGAAGGAATCGTTGGGGATCTTCATCGTGATCTTCTTGTCGAGCACGGCGCGCCAGGCTTCCGGTTCATCGGCCGCGGGAAGCGAGGAGACCAAGGCACATGTGACGATCGCCGCCAGAAGGGTGAGGACGCGACCTGCTGCCATGGGGATGATCCTTTTCGGGAGAGGAAAGGGCAGAGAACGCCGGATTCTAAGGCAAGCCGGCCCGACCGTAAAACAATGCGAGGTCACGCAAAACCGAAGAGTCGCGCGGCATTGCCCCCCAGGACCTTGGCCTGATCGGCCGCCGAGAGGTGCGTCAGGTGCGCACGGACCTTTTGGTGATAGGCCAGGTACGAATCGGCCGTGGCGCCCGCGCCGAAGCCTCCGCCGTAGATCAATCGATCCGGCCCGTAGGCTTCCGCCAGTTGCTTCACGACCGGCGCCAGGTCGCGATGCGGATAACTCGTCGATTCGGCCAGCGAAGAGATCTTGAGGATCGTGTTCTTATGCTTCGACCAGCCGATCACCACTGCGTGCTCCTCAGGCGTACCCTGTAACGGCCGACCAAGATGGTCGATGATCACCATCGTGTCGGGGAACTCCTTGATGAGTGGCTCAAAGCCGGCAGCGTAGCGCGGCTCGAAATGCAACTGCACGGCCAGGCCCAGGTCGCTGGTTGCCTTCCACAACGCTCGAAGTTCCGGCTTGCCGAACGGAGGCTGGCGATCCGGGGCGTAGGCATGCACGCGTGCCGCGACCAACGGAACTCGCTTGGCCAGGGCCGTCATTTTTTCGAGCGAGCCCGGCCGATCTGCAAAGAACAGACAGGTCCCTTTGAGTCGCTTGCCGCCAACCTTCAAGCAATGCTCCAGATAGCGGTGATCGTCCTGATAGGGTTCCGGATGAACCACGATAGCGAACGAGACACCTGCTCCGTCCATGCACTTCAAAAGCTGCTCGGGCGTGGCGGCTTCCGCCGGACGATAGGGCGCCTGAGCGTGGTACGGGAACAGCGGATCCTTGTCCCCCGCAAAGCAGTGCAAATGCGTGTCCACAATCGGGACGTCGCGATCGGCCGCAGCACAGGCGGTCGCTTGCGCGGCCAGAGGCACCGCGGCGGCCAATGCGGCCGCACGCAGAAATTCACGCCGTGTGGGATGGCTCATTTCCGACTCCTCGGAGCGGGACAATTCGGCGGGCTGTCGAATGATTAAGCATACTGGGATTGAGGAGCGCCTCCAACCGAAGGGGGCCTTCTGACAATTCATTACAGGAATTGCTTGACAAGTCAGGCTCACGATTTCATGATGTCCGGCGATCAGGGATTGCCATGGAATCATGGCAGCAGGGGATGGTTGATTTCTCTCTCGAATCAACCGTAGGGGTATCCGGGGGGATTCGTATTGTTACTGCGATTCATGCAGTGCAGTTTCGTTTCCCACTCGCGTCATCATTCTATTCTCAAGGCAGGAGAAGTTATGTTGAGAGTCCGCGTTAAGCGAGAGGGGTTCACATTGATTGAGCTCCTGGTGGTGGTGGCGATCATCGCCATTTTAGTCACCCTGTTGTTACCGGCCGTGCAGCGCGTGCGCGATGCGGCCCTCAGGACGAGCTGCAGCAATCAGTTGAAGCAGGTCATCCTGGCCATGCACACGTTCGAGGGACCCAATCGTCGGATCCCCGGTTCGAAGGCCGCCACGATCGGGCGTTTCTCGATGCACACCGAGATCCTGCCCTACATCGATCAAAAGCCTTTGTACGATCGTCTGAATTTCGACACCACCTCGCCGACCATCACCAGTATCTCGGTGGTGAACGGCCCGATGAATTCGACGCTCGCCAGCGTTTCGGGATCTCCTTTCACATTGGCGGGCAATGAAGTCGACGTCGGAACGGCGTCGGCCCCTCCTGGTTCACATCGCTTGGCCATCTTTACCAAGTTGACTTCGTTCAACTGCCCGGTGGATATGGGACCGACGAGTGTTGCTGCCGGCAACAGCTATTGCCCGGTGGTCACGGCGGGAGCTCCCGGCGGTACCGGGGGCGCCCGTATGACGGGTGGCGCTCTGCTGGAGGCACTCTGGCCCGCAAGTGGGGGTGAAGGCACGTCAGGCTCCGTTCCCACGACTTCGCCGATGGCGGACACGACCGGTTGGGGGCCCCGCATGAACCCTCCCAACCTGGGCGGTATTCAAGACGGCACCAGCAATACACTTGGCATGGTGGAACGGGTGAAAGGCTGGGGTGCTGGTGGCCGGCAAGTGCCGACCAACATCGCCTACAGTACATCAAACGTAGGCTTCCTGGTGCAGGGTGGCAGCATCCCTGATGTGGGCTTCTCGGGCACCAGCACGGCCGGTGACAACCGCGCTGCGGTTACCGCCTGTCGGACTGCCATGCAGACCGCCACCAGCCCCATGACGGGTCAGGGCAACAACGACCAGTCGGGCAGCCAGTGGTTCCAGTACACCTGCCATTGGCTCGGTTGTGCCAACACCATGGGACCGCCAAATAGCGCCGTCTGCTCCGGTGGCGGTGCCGGAGACTTGGCCGAGTCCGGAATTGCTCCCCCCAGTTCGTTCCATTCCGGTGGCGCGAACTGTGGATTCATGGACGGCACGGTTCGCTTCGTCACCGACGCGGTAGAGTTGCGAGTCTTCCATTGCCTTGGAACCTCTGCGGGTTCGGAGAGCATGACTCTGCCACCTTAGGCTGGGCCACCTTAAGCTGGGCCGCCTAAGCTGCCTAGTTGGTCTAACCTGACGACGCATGTAGTCGGGCATGTTTGAAACGAGCCCTGCGGCCGGGAAACCGGCCGCAGGGTTTTTTTCGTATCCGTCGCAGATCCCAATGGATAGACTGGATTGTATTCCCTTGTGGCAGTTTGTTGATTCGTTTCGCGGAAACTCACCCCCGTGAGTGTCTGAGGGGACATTCCTATCATGCTTCATCATCGCTTGCTGGATTTATCCCCCTCGCAGTTGGCTGGCCTTATTTTCTTTATTCTCTTTTTTGTGAGGAGAAGTCATGGCCAGTTTCCGCGTTCGACGAAAGGGCGCTTGCGCCCACCCCTTCGCTGTCCCGAAGGGAATCACCCTTGTGGAATTGTTGATGATCTTTCTGGTCATCGGACTGCTGGTGACGTTGTTGCTCCCTGCGGTCGTTCACACCAGTGGTGGGCCACACTTGCGGACGAGCTGCAGCAATCAGCTCAAGCAGGTGATCCTGGCGATGCACACCTTCGAGGGGCCGAATCGTCGGATCCCCGGCGCGAAGGCCGCCACCATCGGGCGGTTCTCGATGCATGCCGAAATCCTGCCCTACATCGACCAGAAGCCGCTGTACGACCGCTTGAACTTCGACATCAAGTCCCCCTCGATCGTCGACATTGCGGTGGTGTCGGGACCGCTCACCTCGACGATCAGCAGCCCCAACGGCAATCCCTTCACCTTTGCGGACGTTCCTGAAACACAGCCGGGCACCGGGGCATCGCTGGGAAGCCATCGACTGGCGGCGTTCACCAAGCTGACGTCCTTCAATTGTCCTGTCGACATGGGCCCCACCAGCGTGGCGTCGGGCAACAGCTATTGCCCGGTAGTCACCGCCAGCGGCGCGCGCGATTCCACGGGCGCCATGCTCGATGCCCTGTGGCCAGCCACCGATGGTGAGGGGATCTCGGGACGTGTTCCCTCGACTTCGCCTGTGGAGGCAGGCTGGGGCAAGCGGATGAACCCGCGCAAGTTGGGCGAGATCGCCGATGGCACCAGCAACACCCTCGGAATGGTCGAGCGTGTGAAGGGCTGGGGAGCAGGAGGCCGGCAGATTCCCACGAACACGGCTTGGGCGGGCCAGGCGTCGCGCTTTCTGATCGATGGCGCGGACATTCCGGATCGGGCCCAGGATGAGGGAGTTTCGGGCGACAACCGCAACGCTGTGGCCGCTTGTCGCAAGTCGATGGATAGCGGCCGCGGTTCCCTGGCTGGTGCCCAGAGCAACGATCGCTCGGGCAGCCAATGGCTGCAGTACACCTGCCATTGGCTGGGGTGCGCCAATACCATGGGCCCGCCCAACAGCGCCGTCTGCGGGCCCGCGGGGAGTGGAAAGGACTTTGCCGAAGTCGGCATCGCTCCGCCCAGTTCGTTTCATTCGGGCGGAGCCAACTGCGGCTTCATGGATGGCACCGTCCGCTTCATTACCGACGCGGTGGAGCTGCGATTCTTTCACGCGCTCGGCACGGCCTCGGGCGGCGAACAGATGACGCTGCCCCCTTAGTCGCACGTCGCGTCGCACTCCCGTCATCGATCATCACACCACCCGTGGCGGCAAAGACCGCCACGGGCTTCATCACGTGCGCGCCGCCTGCGAGGACGTTTCCTCCAGGTACGGGCCGCGCGCGGTTTCATTCACTCTCTTGAAAGACAAGCTCATGAGTACCGACTGCGATGCACGCCAGGGCCTGACACGGATCGAGGTTCTTTTCCTCTTACTCATCCTTCTGTTTTTGGTGGCCCTGTTCGTCCCTTTCGGGCGAAGACCCGTTCGAGATGCGGCCCTGCGGACGAGTTGCAGCAATCAGTTGAAGCAGATCATTCTTTCGATGCATGTGTTCGAGGGATCGAATCGTCGGATCCCGGGCTCGAAGGCTGCCACCATGGGACGGTTCTCGATGCATGCCGAGATCCTGCCCTATATCGACCAGAAGCCACTATACGACCGTTTGAACTTCGAGATCGCCGGGCCGACGATCCTCGACCTGGCGCAAGTCTCGGGCCCTGTGAAATCGACCGTCGACAGTCCCAACGGCAGTCCCTTTACGTTGGCGAATATCCCGGAAACGCAACTTGGCGCTGAAGGGAAACAGGCTGGACCGCATCGACAGGCGCTGTACACCAAGTTGACGTCCTTCAATTGCCCAGTCGACATGGGGCCAACCACCACGGCGTCAGGCAACAGCTACTGCCCGGTGGTTACGGCCAACGGAGCGCGCGATGCCGATGGCAACCTGCTCGAGGCCCTATGGCCGGCTTCGGGTGGCGAGGGGATCGCCGAAAGCGTGCCGACCATTTCGCCTGGGGAAGCAGGCTGGGGAAAGCGCATGAGGCCGATGAGTCTGGGAGACATTGCCGATGGCGCCAGCAACACGCTGGGGATGGTCGAGCGTTTGAAAGGTTGGGGGTCGGGAGGGCGACAAGTGCCACACAACACGGCCTCGCCGGGCCTGCCGATGCAGTTCCTGGTGGCGAATGACGACATCCCCGATCGAGCGGTCTCGGGCACGACCTCTGGCGATAACCGCGTGGCGGTGGAGGCATGTCGCAAGTCCATGCAGGTTGGAAACAATCCCCTGCGTGGACCTGGCAACAACGATCGCTCCGGCAGTCAGTGGCTGCAGTATACCTGTCATTGGTTGGGCTGCGCCAACACGATGGGTCCGCCCAACAGCGGCATCTGCGTTCCCGAAGGTTCGAAGGGAGATATCGCCGAAATGGGAACGGCGCCGCCCAGTTCCTTTCATTCCGGGGGTGCCAACTGCGCGTTCATGGACGGCACCGTCCGTTTCATCACCGACGCGGTGGAGCTGCGCGTCTTTCACGCACTGGGAACCCCAGCCGGGCACGAGAAACAAACACTGCCTTACTGACTTCGGCTGTAACTTTGCGGGTTGGGGCGCGGAGGCCACACGGGACGCAGGCGCCCCGGGGAGCGGTGTAACTCTGCGGGTTGATGTCTCGCTTGGAAGCATCCTGACAACGGATGAAATTTCAAAGGCGCGCACGTTCAGACACTGCCCTTTCGAGGACTCTCCGCAAAAACCTAAAGCCGTCAGCGATTGCTTGTCGGGTGCCTCCTTCTCCTCTCTTCGCATTGTATCACAAATAAGACGTATATCTAACTTATTTCAATTTATTGAAACAAATATTTAAAATCCTTTAAAGCTCAACAGCGGTCGCAACTGCCGAGCGATTTTGACCAGTTCGCGCTGGGCCCGCATCACGGCATGGATCTCTTTGTAGGCCCGCGGTGCTTCGTCGCGCAGCAGGTGCGCCCGGCGATGATCGAACCAGACACCGTGCATTTGCCGGACGACTTCGGCCGCGGGAATCTGCCGGGCGGCTTGCCCGCGACTCAGAGCACGCCCTGCGCCGTGCGAACAGGAGTGGAGGGAATCGACGCAGCCGCGCCCTTCGACATGGAAGCTGGCCGCCCCCATCGAGCCGGGAATGACACCCGGCTCTCCGAGCTGCGCAGAGGCCGCTCCCTTGCGGTGAACCCAGCAAGCATCGCCGAAGTGCGTCTCTTGTCGCACATGGTTATGGTTGCCGTCAAAGAAGCTGTCGTGTTCGATCTCGATGTGGAAATGCCGTGCGAGCAGATCAGCCACTGCGTCCACGATGGCCCGGCGACTGGCGGCCGCGCAAGCGATCGCCCAGTCGAGGTCGGCCAGGTAGGCCCGGCCAGCGGGTGAGTCGACGGGAATGCCGGCGGGCCGACACGGTTTTCCTCCGTCGACGCGGGCAGGGTCGTTCGCCTGGGCCGCATGCCAGCTCGCCATCTGCTGGCCAATGCCGCGCGATCCGCTATGGACGAGCAGCCAGAGCTGATCGTGCTTATCGGCTTGGAACTCGACGAAGTGGTTGCCCCGCCCCAGCGTACCGAACTGGACCAGCCCATCGCGATGCTTCTGCTTTTCCAAGGTCTGGTGGGAAAGAGGGCGCTCCGAGAGTTCGTCGGGCAACTTGGCCCTGCACGTCGCGCGGGAATGCCGGATGGAGGGGACGCATTCGTAAAGCCCGGCAAGAAGCTGCGCGGCTCGGGCCGGATCGGCCAGCAGGTCGCTTGTGCCGCGGAAACGGACCGCCGCCATGCCGCAGCCCAGATCGCTGCCGACCGCGGCCGGGTAGATCGTATGGCGGGTCGCCAGCACCACGCCCACGCAGACCTCGCTGGCCAGGTGAACATCGGGCATGACCGCCATGCGGACGACATCAGGAAGCGACGCCAGCCGGGCCAGCGATTGCTCCACGTCATCGGGCGGAGGCTCCGCAAGCCAGCGCGGGCACGGGACACCGGGAGGCTTGCTCATGGCGCCCCTCCCGCCGGAAGCTCGTCGTGGAAGACGCCGACTTGAAAGAGCAGTCGAGGGGCTCGCTTGCGTGTGATGGCGCTGGCCACTTCAGCGCGAAGCCTGCCGTGAGCGGTGTTCAACCGGCGCAGGATCTCGTCGCGCGTGGCCGGTTCGCTGCCGACGCACAACGCGACGGTGACCAGCAACTGTGACGTATCAGGGGCCGGGTGGACCGAGACCACATCAAGCCGCGACAGGATCTCGTCGCCCGATTCGCCGGAGAGAACATAGGACAACGTGCGCGCCACCTGGCCGCAGAGCTGCTGCGTTTTGCGGTCGGGCCGACGCTGGGATGTTTCGCGATCAAAGAACTTGCGGGGATCGACCCCGTCATCGGAACCTAGCTTGCCGCACAAGGAAGACTCCTTGCGCGATGATTTCTGTACCCATTCATCGCTTCGCGATGATTTCTTGCGAGAAGCCATGCCTACTCCCACGTGAAGGATGTCGGCGCCGACATAGCGCCGAGCGAAAACGCTCGAGACGAACGTGGTGGGAGCCTGAAGAGTCGGCCATTCTCTGCGCGAGAAGGGGCCGGGAGCACGTGGTGGAGTGTCGCGCCGTGGTTGGACGGCTAGCGACAACGTCCGGTGCTTACCGGGAGGCCGAGATCAGGCTCGGCAGCGCAGAACTGAGGAACGGGAGTTTCATCGCAGCACTTGGGGGCGAAGGGGTCGCGCGAGTGCTACCGCTGCGGGTGCAGACATGGCAACGCTCGCACAGGGAGATAGAGTGCGAAAGGGCCGACAAGGTTCGCGAAATGTGCGATAGATCTAACGGACCTCACAATCCCAAGCTCGAAGCGTTGGCCCGATGGGGCCGGATTCGATAGCCCAGGCCGCAGGCCTGGGATGGAATGGCGGAGCCGCCCTCCCAGGCCTGCGGCCTGGGCTATCGGATCTCGCCCCTTTGGGGCTTCATCCCCGTGACGCGTTCAGTCTGCGCCGCAAAAGTCACAAGGCTCGAAGCGTAGGCGAGGTAGATCGTCTATCGACATTCGTCCTCGCTTACGCTTCGGGTTCGGATGATGGCGGCCGTCGGAAACCACGCATCGAGGGTGAACAGCCCGCGAAAGTCCTCTGGGCGATCCTCTTCCTGCGCGATGAGAATCTTCGCCGCAATCAGTTCGGCGACGACCTCTCCCACGGCCTCGCTCGAGACGAGTCCAAACTGAAAAAGGCGCTGCTGAGCGAGATCGCGGTAGGTCTCCTGCATATGACGGAGGAGCGAGTCGCACAACTCCTCGGCGTGCAGATGAACACTCTCGGTGACCTTGGGGGCCGTCCGCAAGGCATCCAGGACGGTCAGGTACGCGGCCGGATGGCGACTGGTGACGTTCGTCAGGCGATCGAGCCAGGGGATGCCGGTTTCCATGCGAAAACGGAACACGTCCAGAAAGCTGAGACAGGTACCGGTCGATGCCTCTTTGATGCGGCCGTAATCGAACTGGAACAGCAGGGCCACGCCCTGCACCGCAGTGATCCCCCGTAACTGTGCGACGGCCAGCACTTCGCGGGCGTAGCTCTCGGAGAACGAACACTGCGCCAGCAGTTCGGCCAAGGGGTGGACCGTCGTGTCTTCGAAGTGAAACTCGAGACAGTCGCTGGGATAGCTTCTTAGCCCCAGGTCGCGGGCGAATTGTGAGATGGGCGTGTCGTCGTGGTGATAGGTCTCGTCGAAGTAGGCGTCGGCCGCCTCGACCGAAGGGAAACTGCCGGTCCAGATCGACACCATGCCGGGGGACCAGTGGGGGTCGGGGCGATGATCGAGCGCCGCCGACGAAGGGGTGAGTTTCGCGTCCTCCGAGGGCAGCATCCACCGTTCCGAGTCAATCGGCTCCCTGATCCTGGCCGGCGCTACTGGGCTTCGATCGCCTTGATCAGTTCCTCGCCGTCGCTCCCCAGACGGAGTTGAACGGTCCCCTTTTTGTTGGCCACCGCGTCGCGGAACTGAGCGGGCGTCTGCACACGCACATTGTCGACATGCGTAACGAGCATCCACTTCTGCATGCGGGCGTCGGCTGCTGGGCTATCGGGGGAGACATCGACGACGACCACGCAGCCCTCCAGCAAGGCGCGCCATTGGTTGCGATTCGGCGGATTCTGAATCAGGCTCTCGACGGCCGTGGGATAGTCGACCCGCAGTCCGCGCCAGGAAGGGGCCGGGTTGGTCACGATCTTGCGGCCCCGAACGGGATACTTCGAGAGGGGGACTTCGACTTCGCGCTTGCCCCCCATCAACGTCAAGCGAACCACTTCGCCGACGGGGAGCTTGCCCACGTTCAAGACCAAGCCGTCGGCGTCGAAGATCGGCTTGCCATTCACCGCCACCACCACATCCTGGCTGGTCAGTTTGCCGAAGGCGGGCGTTCCCTCTTTCACGCCGGCGATGACCATGCCGTTCAGTCCTTGCTGGCGTTCCTCAATGGAGAGATTGCGCGGCGTGACTCCCAGAAATCCGTACTCGACTTCGCGACCCTGCATCAAGGTTTCGACGACGCGGCGGAAGGTGTCATCCACGGGCAGTGCGTAGCCGGCGGCCTGCTCGTAGCCCGACATGGCCGCGGCCGAAGTCGTGAGCCCGATCATCTCCCCCTTCAGGTTCAAGAGCGCGCCGCCGGACGTGCCCAGATTCAGTTTGGCGTCGGTCTGGATCAGCAGCCCGCAGTGTTGCAGCGTGGGCTTGGTCATCTGGCCGGCTTCGCCCTGCGGTCCCAGCTTGCGGGCCACGTTGGCCACGAGACCCCAGGCGGCGCTGGGGGAACCATCGCGAGCGATCGCGTAAGGGTTGCCAAGCGAGACAACGATCTGCCCCTTCTTCAGTTCTCGTTCGGCATCCTTCATGGCCGCGAACTTGATCGGCTCCAGGTCTTCCGCACGGATCTGGAGGATGGCCAGGTCGCTGCGAGGATCGGCCGCTTTGACGCGGGCGCGATAGACACCTGGCTTGGGCGGGTCGGTCTTCCAGGACATGGCCCAGACATAGATGTCGCCCGAGGTCTGCGAGGCGACTTCGTTTTCGCTGGCCAGAAAGTCTTCGTCGATGACGTGGTAGTTGGTAAGAATCAGCCCGTTCTTGTCGACGATGACCCCGGTGCCGAAGCGGGTGGGGACGAAGTCGGGGTTGGTCGGTTCGCCGGGAGTGCCAGGGCCAAGCAGCGCAGCCCTAGGCGGGCCAAAGGGATTGAACTCCGGCCCGCGGGCCAGATCCTCACCGCCCGCGCCGGCTTTGACGCGGGCGATGGCCACCACGGACTTCTCGCCTTTGGCGATCACCTGCACCAGAGCCTGCTGCATGGCCAGCGCGGCCTGGGTGGCGTTGATCTCCTGGGCGTGGGCGCGAGCCCCCCAGAGGCCCGCACCCAATAGCCCCAGAATCGAGAGAACCAGACTCGAGACAACCAGGCGGAGAGATCCAAGAGGGCTCATGCGGGCAGCTTTCGGGCGCGAAAAGCGCCCGGCGACTGCGGCAGTGCAGGCGAGACGCCTGCACCACAATTTCGTGCAGGCGACTACCTGCACCACAATCCCGGACCACTCTTCGTCGATTTAAAAATCTTCGGGCTTCTCGTCGGCTTCGTCTTCAGCGTCCGCCTCTTCCGCCTCGGGGACCGGGCCGGCAGGGGTGCCCGCCGCCAGGATCTTGGCGCGAAGTTCGGCAAGCAGCTCGCGGTTCTCTTTCAGATAGACCTTGGCCTTTTCGCGGCCCTGGCCCAACTGCAGTTCGCCGTAGCGGAACCAAGTGCCGGTCCGAGTCACCACCTTATTGGCGATGGCCAGGTCCAACACGTCCCCTTCGACGCTGATGCCGTCAGTGTGCATCATATCAAACTCGGCCACACGGAAGGGAGGCGCGACTTTGTTTTTGACCACTTTGGCCCGCACCCGCTGCCCAATGACTTCCTCGCCCTCTTTCAACTGACCGATACGGCGGACGTCGATGCGGCACGAGCAATAGAACTTCAAGGCCCGGCCGCCGGGGGTCGTTTCCGGGCTGCCGAACATGACGCCGATCTTCTCGCGGATCTGGTTGATGAAGATCACGCAGGTCTTGCTCTTGGAGATGCAGCCGGTCAGCTTTCGCATAGCCTGGCTCATGAGCCGGGCTTGCAGACCGACGTGCGAATCGCCGATGTCGCCGTCGAGTTCCTTCTGAGGAACCAGAGCGGCCACCGAGTCGACCACGATCACGTCGACCGCGTTCGATTTGACCAGCATTTCAGTGATCTGGATGGCTTCTTCGCCGGAACCCGGCTGGCTGACCAGCAGGGTTTCGAGCTCGACGCCGATCTTCTTGGCCCAACTGGGGTCCAGGGCGTGTTCGGCGTCGACAAAGGCCGCGATGCCGCCGGCCGCCTGGGCGGCAGCCACCACGTGCAGGGCCAGGGTCGTCTTGCCGCTCGATTCAGGGCCGAAGATCTCGACAATCCGTCCCTTGGGGACACCGCGGCCGCCTAGGGCAAGATCGAGCGAAAGGCTGCCGGTCGAGATCCCCTCGATTCCTCCCAGGCCTTCGGTTCCCAGGGGCATGATGGCCCCTTCGCCGAACTGCTTCTCGATCTGGGCGATCGTATTTTTGAGGTTCGGATCGCGATCGACGACCGAGCCTTCTTTTTTAATGGCTTTGGAGGAGCTTTTCTTGGCCATGCGGTGGTTGTTTTTCGTGGCGGTGACCATGGGAGAAGACCCTCCTTTTGTACCCGGTCGCACCCTGGGATGTCAGGGGCGTCATGTAGTGAACGTCTGACTACTGTATCGACGTCCACTACTGCGGGCAAGAGGATTTCTCGCGGATTTATCGCATCCATTCATCGCTTCGCGATGAATTTTGTAAGCGTTTCAGGCCATAGCCTTTACTGCTTGCTCCAGATCGTCCCGCAGATCTTCGAAGGCCTCGAGCCCGACCGACAGGCGAATCAGCCCGTCGGTAATGCCGTGGGCCAGCCGGGCCGCCTTGTCGTAGCTGGCATGCGACATCGAGGCCGGCTGCTCGATCAGCGACTCGACCGCCCCCAGGCTCACGGCCAGGCGGAACAGATGGGTCGATTCGCAGAATCTCTTAACTGCCGCGAAATCGCCCCGGAGTTCGAAACTGAGCATCGCCCCAAAGCCGCCTTGCATTTGCCGACGTGCGATGTCGTGCCCCGGATGACTTGGCAGCCCCGGATAGAGAACGCGCTCCACGCGCGGGTGGCCGGCCAGGAACTCGGCGATCTTTTGCGTGGTGCGGCACTGCTCCAGCACGCGCAACTCCAGCGTCTTGATGCCGCGGCTGCAGAGGAAGGCCTCGAGCGGGCCCATGACCGCGCCGGTGGCGTTCTGCACGAAGTACAGCCGATCAAGCAGCGCCTTGTCGCGGACGACCAGGGCCCCGCCCAGCATGTCGCTATGCCCGCCGAAGTACTTGGTGGCAGAGTGCATCACGATGTCGGCCCCCAGCTCCAGCGGCCGGGTGAGAACCGGCGTGGCAAAGGTGCTGTCGATGCCCATCAGCAGTCCATGGCGATGGGCCAGATCGGCGCAGGCCTGGATGTCGGTGATGGAGAGAAGCGGATTGCCCGGGCTTTCGATCCACAAGAGCTTGGTCTTGGGAGTGATGGCGGCTTCCAGCGCGGCCAGATTGGTGCTGTCGGCCAGCGTGACGCTGATGCCCGAGCGGTTACAGATCTTGTGCAGCAGTCGATAGGTGCCGCCGTAGACATCGGCGCCGGCCAGCACGTGGTCGCCCGATTCGAACAGCATGGTGACGCAATGCGTGGCGGCCATGCCGGTGGAAAAGGCCAGGGCCCCGACGCCCCCTTCCAGCGAGGCGATGGTCGTTTCCAGGTTCTTGCGCGTAGGGTTGCCGCTGCGCGAGTAGTCGAACTCGCCCCATTCGCCGGCCCCCGGCTGCACAAAGGTGCTAGCCAGATAGAGCGGAGGGACGACGGCCCCCGTTTGAGGATCGGTGGGGTTGCCAACGTGGATGGCGCGGGTGCGGAATTGCATGGGAGTACTTAGGAGGTTGCGGCGGTTCCGAAACTCTCGAGTCGAGTGACCCAATCGGCGAAGTGCCTGCACTCGTTGCGAATGGCGAGCAAACCAATTTGCTCAGCGATCAATGGGCCGTGGTACGCTTTGCGATACTGAGTAAGAAGTGCTTCGAGCCGCTTGGAGGGTGCGGTTTGCGGCGAATCATCGATTTCTTCGGGAGAATCGAATGCGTCCCGGATCGCTTTCAAGTCCGCCACCCAATTGCCAGGAAAAGCATCGGCGATTGCTTCAGGGCTCGCAAAGAGGAGGGCCTCGTACTCATGAAGCATGAGAAATGGAATAAAGCGAGGATCCTGTACGTCGGCAGCAAAAGATTGTTCCAGGTGTTTCACTTGCTGGAAGCAGTCACTGGTCGGTTGCGAAGCTTTCCCCGGGAAATCGCTGGGCAACCCGTAGAAATCGATCATCGTCGAGACGACTGCGACATGTGGATTTTTCAGTAATTGGAACAGATCGCGTCGAATGGGTTCATATTTTCCCGCGTGCCCACCTCGATGCTGGCGACGCCCCTGCACCTTGCTGGTGCAGATACATGTGGCGCGAGGATAGACGGCGAAGGTGTGTAAGTGGGGACCAAGAACCTGATTGACGAAAAGTTCCTCCGTCTGTCCCTCGACCAGAATCAGCACTTGCGTCATGGGTGAGGGCGCCCCCCGAGGACGTTCTTCTCCCAAAGCTCGCCGAGCGAGTAGTCTTCAAGCCAACTTGCGTACTGTTGCGGATCCAGGCGTTCAAATGTTGAAGCCCCGTGCGCGTCGCGGTCTACAACAACAACGTCTTCCGTTGCAAACTGTTCGAGGAGCGTCACGGATTGCGTTGCCAAGATAACTTGCGATCGAGTTGATGCAATTTGAATCATCGAGGCCAGGATCGCCAAGGCAGAGGGATGAAGGCCCAGTTCAGGCTCGTCGAGCACGATCAGGCCAGGGAGTTTCGGTTGCAGAAGCAATGCACTAAGGCAAATGAAGCGGAGAGTGCCGTCGGAGAGATGACCTGCGTTCAAATAGGAATTCGAGCCGCGTTCCGTCCATTCCAGCTGGATACGATTCGGGTGGATGCGATCCGGTGCTAAGCGAAAGTCCTTGAAGAAGGGGGCTACGAGTCGCACTGTTCTACGAATGAGATCGAACTGCTTTGGCGATACTTGTTCCATTGCGTAGAGGAAGGCGGCAAGGTTGCCAGCTTCCGGATGCAGCGAACGGTTGTCGTCGATGTCGCACGATCGGCGAACTGCCGACAGCGATGAGGTATCATTGAAATGGTATGTCTGCCAGGCTTCCGCCTGCTCTACAAAGGCAGCGATTTGCTCATTTTCTTCGGCGAGCTTGCGAAGCCCGGCCTCGTCGAGCCCGCTGAGCTCGTGAGGGCCTTCTATCGCTGCAATTTTGGGACCTGAGAAGACTTCTCTGCTTAAGAATAACGATTCCCCTGCGCCCGGCTCGAGTCGAATCTCGTAAGCATAGTCTTCGTTGTCGATGACAACATGCAGTTTGCCTTCGATGAAACTTGTCTGCTTTGGTCCAAACCTCAGCAGCGATGCACAGCCTCCGGATTTAGAAACCCACCACTGGAGTTCGCCACGGAAGAGCTGAAAGAGCAGGCGAAAGAAAGCGATCAGGTTCGATTTGCCCGCGCCATTGGCACCGATCAGCACATTCAATTGCTTGACCTCGAACTGCGCTGCTTCGATGGACTTGAAGCCCTTGATCTCGATGCGACGTAGCTGCGGAAGCGGAGTCATACGACTGTCCTTAGTTAGATCTTCTCCAGCGCCTGCTTCAGATCGGCGACCAGGTCGTTTGTGTTCTCGATGCCGCAGGCCAGACGGACCATGTTGTCGGGGATGCCGAACTTGGCGCGAGTTTCGATGGGGTATTCGAAGTAGCTCATGACCATGGGCTGTTCGATCAGCGATTCCACTCCGCCCAGGCTGGGGCCGATGCGGGGGATCTTCACGGCGTCGATCATGGCAGCCGTCTTCTTCCAGTCGGCGTCTTTGATCAGGAAGGTCACCAGCCCGCCGTAGCCGCGCATGCTGCGCTTGGCCACGGCGTGATAGGGATGGCTTTCCAGCCCCGGGTAATAGACTCGCTCGACCTTGGGATGGTTCGCCAGGAACTCGGCCACGGCGGCGCCGTTCTGGTTGTGACGCTCCATGCGAAGTTCAAAGGTCTTCAGGCCGCGCTGCAGCAGATAGATGTTCTGCGGGCTGTTGATGGCCCCCATGATGCCGCGCAGCTTGCGGACCGGCTCCATCTGAGCTTCAGAGCCCAGGATCACGCCGGCCAGCAGGTCGTTGTGCCCCGCCAGATACTTGGTGGCCGAGTGCAGCACGTAGTCGACACCCGCTTCGATGGGACGCAGGTTGTACGGCGTGGCCAGCGTGGCGTCGATCAGGGTCTCGACCTTGTGCTTACGGCCGATGGCGACGAAACGCTCCAGGTCGACGATGCTCAGGTGCGGGTTGGTGGGGGATTCGCTGACCAGCATCTTGGTGCGCGGCGTGATGGCGGCTTCCAGGGCCTCGTAGTCGCCGGTACAGACCTCGCGGGTGACCACGCCAAAGCGGGCCAAATGTTTATTGCAGAACTCGCGGCTGCGATGGTAACACTGGTCGAAGAAGACGATTTCATCGCCCGAGCTGAGCTTGGCCATGAACAGCCCGACAATGGCGGCCATGCCGGTGGAGTAGAGCAGTCCGGCCTCGGCTCCTTCGAGCGCGGCCAGCTTCTTCTCGACGACCTTCTCGCTGGGATTTCCGTAGCGACCGTATTCCTCGCGGGGGATCTTCTTCTGGATGAAGTCGATGACCGCCTGGGTGCTGGGGAAGGTGTAAGTGCTGGCGGCAAAGATCGGGTCGGTGATGGCGTCGCCCGGCTTCTGACGGGCCTCGCCGGCGTGGACCGAGAGGGTCGAAAAGCCCGCCGAAGAGGGATCGTTGCCAGGCTTGCCGTTTCCGCTTTGCGGAGAGGTTGTCATTGCCAGAGGTTCCGTACTCGCTGCGAACAGGAGAGACGGCGGCCCAACAAAAAAGCCGCACGCCAGGGATAAGGGGTGCGGCTGATGCGTTTCAAGTTGGTCGCAAGTCTCGCCTGCGGATCGATCCCGCTGGCCTACTTCTTGCGATGGCACTTTAGCAGACTAAGGCTGCAAGCGGCCGCAAATCCCACATGCTTCAAGTTTATCCGGCGTGGTCTGCGACTGCAAGCGGGCCACGCAGTTGACCTTGTGTAAGTTGAGCGCCAAAGGGAGTCGTGTTACGCTACACAGATCAGGGCTCCACTTTAAATCTGCATTCGCGCTGACGATTCACGGCAGGCGGGACGCCTGCACCACAATCCGGTTTGTTGATACCCCCAGGGCGGGTACTCCCCCGATCCCTCCGGCAGGAATATCTGCCTGTTTCTAATTGGAAGGTCCAGGCCCCTTGCGGCTGGAGATTTGGGAATGGCCAAGCAACGCGCCGTCGGAATCGATCTGGGCACCACCTATTCGGCGATGGCCTGGATCGACGAGGCCAACAAAAGCACGCTCATCCCCAACGGCGAGGGGGATCTGCTGACCCCCAGCGTGGTGCTGTTTGAAGATCACGCCATCGTGGTCGGCAAAGAGGCCAAGAAGGTTGCCGTGATGAACGCCGACCGCGTGGCCTCGTGCGTCAAGCGCGACATGGGCAAGCCGGTCTACACCAAGCCGATTCGTGGGCAATACCTTCCGCCTGAAGTCATTCAGTCCTACATCCTGAAGAAGCTGCGGACCGACATCGGCAAAGTGATCGGCCCCGACTTTCAGACCGTGATCACGGTGCCGGCCTTTTTTGATGAGCCTCGCCGGCGAGCGACCTACGACGCGGGCGAGATGGCCGGCCTGAAGGTGCTGGACATCGTCAACGAGCCGACCGCGGCCGCGCTGGCCTTTGGCCAGGACCTGGGCTATCTGACCAAGTTCGGCGCCCCGCGCGAGCGCATCAATGTCGTGGTCTACGACCTGGGCGGCGGCACGTTCGACGTCACGCTGATCGACATGAAGGCCGGCGATCTGCGGACCATCTGCACCGATGGCGATGTGCAATTGGGCGGCCACGACTGGGACATGCGGCTGGTCGACTACATGGCCGAGATGTTCATGGTCGAGCATCGCGAAGACCCGCGGCAAACGCCCGCTGGCCTGCAACGCTTGCTCGCGGATGCCGAAGAGGTGAAGCACACGCTCAGCGCGCGGAGCAACGCTGCCGTGCGGCTGAACTACAACGGCAAGAGCTGCGAAATCAAGATCACCCGAGAGATCTTCGAGGAGCGGACGGCCGATCTCGTCGAGCGGACGAAGTACACCACCCGCAATCTGCTGCAGACGGCCGGCTTGCAGTGGAAGGACATCGGCCGCGTGCTGCTGACAGGCGGTTCGACGCGGATGCCGATGATCATCAAGATGCTCAAGGAGCTGACGGGCCTTGCGCCCGATCACACCGTCAATCCCGACGAGGCCGTGGCCCGCGGTGCGGCGATCTACGCGGGTTACCTGCTGGCTTCCAAGGGGGAAGGGGGCCACAAGCCGACGTTTGATGTCTCGAACGTGAACGCCCACAGCCTGGGTGTGGAAGGGACCGACCCGCAGACTCGCCGCAAACGGAACACGGTGCTGATCCCGCGCAACACCAAGCTGCCGGCCAAGAAGACCGAGCAGTGCATGACCGCCCAGGTCGGCCAGAAGACCGTGGTCGTGCAGGTGCTGGAAGGGGAAAGCCTGGAGCCCGAACATTGCACGCCGATCGGCCGGACGGTCATCCGCGATTTGCCGCCGAACATCCCGCAAGGCTGGCCCGTCGACGTGACCTATGAATACGGCGTGAATGGCCGTTTGACGGTCCACGCCCTAGTAAAGGGGACCGATCGCGAAGTGCATCTGCAACTAGAGCGCGACGAGAGCCTCTCGGCCGATCGGGTAAACGCCTGGAAGGGAGCCATCGCCAAGGGGGGAGGTCTGGATGCCTTTGACCTGGCGATTCAGGCTGAAATGGAAACCCTCAAGCGGCACGCCGATCTCTCGGGCGTGGGCAAGCACAAGATCGCCGGCGCCCTGGCGGGGCCGCAGCCCGCGGTCGCGCCGAGCGGCTCGCATATCGGCGTGGGCGGTTCGGGCATTGGCATGCGAGCGCCCAGTACCGTCCCGGGTTCGGGTTCGCACGTCATGTCCGGGGCTGCCACGCAGCCTTCGCCCGGCATGCAGCCCGGCGGTTCGGCTGTGGGAATGGGGATGGGCATGGGAGGCTCGGGCATTGGCCAGCGCCCTGGCCCGATCCCGATGGGCGCCCCGGGAATGCCAGCGCCTGGCATGATGCCGGCCGGCATGCCCATGGGAATGCCCGCAGGAGCCTCGGGTGTGGGAATGCGGGCCGGCACGCCGGTGATGGCCTCGGTGCGACCCGCCGGGCCGATTCCGATGGGAACTCCCATGGGCGCACCCGTCGGCGGCGCTACTGCCACGGCGGCGGCACCTGGAGCAACTCCCGCTGGGGCCGGGGCTGCGGACCCCGCTAAGCCCAAGAAAAAGGCCCAGGCGTCCACGCCGCTCCATGTGATGACGCAGGTTGGTGTCTGCGTCGTCGGGCTGGTGCTAGGCTACTACGCCATGGTGGCCATGGTCCCTAGCGCAAACTTCTTGAATCTGAATCTGCCGGGCCTCGATCGGGTGAATGAGCCGACCGAGCCGACCCCTTGATCCGCACGGATCGATCTTGGGGTGCACTTTTATACACGCTATTTCGCTATCTTCAGCTAGACAGACGCAACGGATGAATCCAAGCATTGAGCCGGCCGTAGGGATCGACCTGGGCACAACCTTTTCCGTCGTCTCCTATCTCGATGACACGGGGCGTCCCGTCACGCTGGTCAACGCTGAAGGGGAACTGCTGACCCCCAGCGTGGTCCTGTTCGATGGCTCCGACATCGTCGTCGGCAAAGAGGCCGTGAAGGCCATGGGGACCGAGAGCCGCAAGATCGCCGAGTGCTCGAAGCGCGACATCGGCCGCCGCGCGTACCGCAAGATGCTGGATGGGAACGAGTACCCGCCCGAGGTGATCGAGGCCTGCGTGCTGCGCAAGCTGAAGGACGATGCCGAGAAGCGGATCGGCAAGTTCAGCAAGTGTGTCATCACCGTGCCGGCCTTCTTCGACGAAGTGCGCCGCAAGGCCACGATGGACGCTGGCCGCATCGCTGGCCTGGACGTCATCGACATCATCAACGAGCCGACCGCTGCGGCTGTTTCCTACGGTTTTCGCCAGGGTTTCTTGAACCCGCAAGGCGAGGCCCACAAGCCGCTCAAGGTGCTGGTCTACGACCTGGGCGGAGGCACGTTCGACGTCACCTTGATGGACATCAAGGGGGCGGAGTTCTCGGCCGTGGCCACCGACGGCGACGTGGAACTGGGGGGACGCGACTGGGATAACCGCCTGCTGGACCACGTGGCCGAACAGTTCCTGCTGCAGCACCGACTCGACCCGCGGACCGACTCCGACACCGCCGCGCGGCTGTGGCGCGATTGCGAGGACGCCAAGCGAACGCTCTCCGCCCGCAGCCGGGCCACCATCACCTGCGATTACCAGGGCTGTGCGTTGCGGGTCGAGATCTCGCGCGAGCAGTTCATGGAGATGACCCACGACCTGCTCGATCGGACGCAATTCACCACGCGGCAGCTGCTCAAGACCACGGGCCTGGACTGGGGCCAGATCGATCGCGTGCTGCTGGTCGGCGGCTCGAGCCGCATGCCCATGGTGCGCGACATGCTGGCCAAGCTCACGGGCAAGCCGGCGGACGACTCGGTTTCGGCCGACGAAGCCGTCGCGCACGGGGCGGCGCTGCACTGCGGGCTGTTGCTGGCTCAGCGCTCGGGCATCAAGCCGCAGTTCCGGGTCCGCAACGTCAACTCGCATAGCCTGGGCGTGATCGGCCTGTCGCGCAAGACGAACCGCAAGCAGAACGTGGTGCTGATCCCGCGCAACACCCCGCTCCCCGTGACCGCCAAGCGGACCTTCAAGACGTCCGAAGCCAACCAGCACTCCGTCGTGGTCACGATCGTGGAGGGGGAAAGCACCTCGCCCGAGGCCTGCACCCCGATCGGCGAATGCAAGATCGACAAGCTGCCGCCGAACCTGCCCGCCCTGAGCCCGGTGGAAGTCTTCTTTCAGTACGCCGACAACGGCCGGCTGGCGGTCTCGGTGAATTTGCCGGGAGTGAATCGTCAGATGCAGCAGGAGATCGTCCGCGACAGCGGGCTGACGAAAGAGCAGATTGATGCCTGGCGCGATTGGCTGACTGCGGAGAAGTAGGAGGAAGTGGCGAGTGCTCTCAGTCCCAGGCTCCGCCTGGGACTGCACGGACGCGAGGCTCCGCCTCGCTGCACCTGGCACGGATTTCCCTTCTCTTGCGGTCCATCTGCGATTCCCCGCCCACGAAGGGGAAGAGAATGGGGTGTCGAATAGAACACTACGAGGCGGAGCCTCGGGTTCGTGTGGTCCCAGGCGGAGCCCGGGACCAAGCAGTGGCGAGGCCGTAGGGTGGGCAGAGGGCCGCGAGGCCCACCGCTCTGGCTAGCAACCTCCTACCCCTGGACGAGATCGGTTCGTCATTCGCTTCGGGACAGAATCTTCTGGCTGAAGCGGTGGGCCTCGCGGCCCTCTGCCCACCCTACGGCTCCTCTAGCGGTCCGCCGGCGCTTCCCCGCCGACGAGGCGAGACGAGAAGCGGGGGCGAAACAGAACACAACGAGGCGGAGCCTCGGGTTCGTGTGGTCCCAGGCGGAGCCTGGGACCAAGCAGTGGCGAGGTCGCACCTTTGCGCGATTCTTCCTTGAGCCTGCATCGGCCGCTTGGTACTCTGAGGATGGCCTTTTGAAGACGCCGTTTCGCAAGCGAATGGCCTCTCTTGCCCGCCCTCTCCCGGTGCATGCGATGTAAGGATGAAGCGGATGGATGCGCCCCAAAATGGTCCGCCTGCAGGTCGTCTGGATCGACGTGCCTTGCTTAAGCTCGCCGCTGCGGCCTCTCTAGGCCTGGCTGGCGCGCCCAGCATGGTGCAGGGACGCGACGTTTCGCAATCGCCGCTGGCCTTTCAAGCTCCCAAAGCGGGCGACCCTCGGCCGCAACCCACCCGCTTTCTGATCGCCTGCAATACTTCGAGCTACAGCAAGTTTCCCTTGGTGCGGGCGTTGCAGGGGATCGCCGGGGCGGGATTCCAGTATGTCGCTTGGGGGAATACCCATCTCGACAACGGGGCGGGTGAAGTCCCTTTGCTGGCCGTTGATGCCGAGATCGTCCGGGCCAAGGAGCTGGGCCAGTTGTGCCGCGACATGAAGCTGACGCCGGTGATGCTGCAGAGCCTGGTCGCTCCCGAGCAGAAGGAGGCGGTCAAGCTGCTGACGCATCGCATCCTGCAGGCGCAGGCGGCCGGCATTCCGCAGGTGGTCACGTTCGGCCAGACCCGCGGGGGCAACCGCCCGGTGTGGATTGAGCGTCTCAAGCAACTGGGCCCGGTGGCTAAGGACCACAATGTGACGCTCGTGATCCGCCCCAACGGGGGTGAGACGGGCAGCGGCAGGGTGTGTGGAGAGATTGTACGAGAAGTCGATCATCCGCAAATCATGGTCAACTACAGTGCAGGCCTGGTTCTTGATGCCCTGAACATCGACCCGATTCCAGATCTGAAAACCTGCGCGGCCAGCGTCCGCAGCATGTCAATCAAGGACCATCGCAAGGCGCCCCGCAGCGAGGATTGCGGACCCGGTCTGGGCGAGATTGATCACTACAAGCTGCTGGCCCACGTAGCGTACACAGGCCTCGAGATCCCGCTCAGTTGCGATTACCTGTTTGCCCCGCTTGTCCCGCGCCCCACCAAGGCGGACGAGATCGACGCCCTGGCCCGCCGGGCTCGCGAGTATCTGGAACTGGTGATCGCCGGCTTGCACGCCCCTGCGCCCGAGAACTCGACGTAGTTCGCTAAGAAGCCTGAGGGCAGGCATCTCGCGAAATCGTACCCGAAGGATCTTCGTCCCGGCATCGGGCGATGCTCAGGATGTCGAACTCGGCCTCGCACAGAAAGGCCCGTAGCGATTCAGGCGTCGGCCCTTCGAGCAGCACCTGGCCGTGGCAATCGACCACGCGAGCGCCCCCTTCGGTCGGCTCCCACCAGCAGCGGTAGTCGTCGTGAACCACATTGCCCGACGGCGTCTTTTGCAGCCGACCGAATCGTTCCAGGTGTTCGGCCACGCGCTCCGCTTCTCGCTCAGTCTCCGTCATCTCCCGTTCCAACCGTGCCACGCTCTGGTGTTCCGCGGCCGCATCGTGCGGCGATCGCCAGATCCGTTGCACCACCTGGTGCGCCCGCGCCTTGCGAGGGCCGAACCAGGCCTGCGGAAATCGCGCGATCACTGCCGCCCGGGCGGCGTCGAGCGACGGCGCTGCCAACTGCTGGCGAAGATCGGCAAAGATAACATGAAGCGACATGCGTGCCTTCCTGAACCGCGCTGCACGCCATCATGGCAATTAATTCTCCATCCGTGTGGTGAATGATCGCGGACCTCGGGAAGAGGTCAAGCAAATGCGGCAGGAAGATGGCCGGCAGGTGACAGCTGCTTGTCACCGTGAAGGTTTGCGAGGCGGACCAACCTGGAGTGGAGGTGCAAGTTATCAGAGTACGAGAGGTGTTGGGTGTTAGGTCGTGTTAGGACGAAAGTGCCCTCGGCTTCTCGAGTGACAGATTTGATCGCCTCGCGTTTCTGTTCCGTGCCCCGACAGCCTAACACCCAGCACCTAGCACCCAACACCTCTCCTTGCCCCAGGCAGGCGTTCACCTAACACCAACAGTGTCCACAAACGAACACGGGGAGCCCTCTTCGTGAGAAGACTCCCCGTGTCGCTGGATTCTATGGGCGAGTGTTGATTGCGGACTCTAGTAGCGGCCGCCGCCACCACCACCGCCGCCGCCGCCACCACCACCGCCGCCGCCGTAGCCGCCTCGGCCACCTCCTCCGCCGCCGCCACCGCCACCACCGCCGCCCGGACCCCGCGGGGTCCGTTCACGCGCTTCGTTCACTGTTAACGGTCGCCCGCCCATGTCGCTGTTGTGCAGAGCGCTGATCGCCGCTTGCCCGCCTTCGGCCGTTTCCATTTCCACGAAACCGAAGCCACGCGAGCGACCCGTTTCCCGATCACTGATTACTTCCGCTGAGCGAACCGCGCCGTGAGCGCTGAACATTCGCTCCAAATCCGCCGAGGTCGTCGACCAGGGAAGATTGCCTACATAGAGCTTCAACGGCATCGAAACCACACCTCCGCTAGGGACCAACCTCTCGCGGCCGCCCGCCATCGAACGGCCGTCTCGCGCCTGGGCGAGAGGCCCTCATGCATTCGACCTTACCAAAACCCCAAAATGATTTGAAGAGCTTTACGGCGCTGGGAATGGCAGCTTCAGGCCTGTTTTAGGGGGTAAAGGTTCTTGGCCTTGGCCGGCATGCCCAGTTTGTGGGGGAGGCTGGCTCTCGTCCTGAGCCTGCGAGACATCAGCATGTGGAGATCCGCGAATTGGACGATGCCCCTCACAGAGAGTTCAATGAGGGAAGTAGATTACACATGGCAGCCGTTTCCCTTAACGCTTTGGAATGACGTGCATGGACCCAGCCGTCAAGCAAGCGCTCCCTCCGTGGGGGTTCTCGGTGGGACTGCATGCACTGCTGATTGTGCTGCTGGGGCTGATCTATCAGAGCGCGCCCGTTCATTCGTCTCCTGCCGAGAACGTCCGGCCGGTCGAGATCGTGCTCCGCGATTCGCAAGCGGTCGGCGCGCCGCGCTTCGCCGATTCGGCTGCTGGCGGCGCGGCAGCCCCCAAGGCGCCGACCCCATCGACGGTACCGCATACCACCTTTCGTCCCCCGGCGGTTGATCTTTCCGGGGCGCTGCCCGGCGGCGCCGAAGGAGAGGGGGCCGCGTCTATCGCCGGCGGTACCGGGGCCTCGCCCGAGGCGCTGGCCGGCGCGGGACTGTTCCGCGGCACGGGCAACCTGGTGGGGGGCGCGGCGCGGGGCAAGCTGCCGGGCGATCCGTTGCCGGTCAGCGACGATCCTGCGGCGCCGGCAGGCCGACCCGCGCCGACGGGGCCCCCCGCCGAGATTTCGATGTTCGGCCGTAAGGCGCAAGGGCATCGCTTTGTGTTCGTCATCGACCGTTCGAATAGCATGGGCCGCGGGCTGCACTTCATCCTGGAAGCGGCCAAGAGCCAGTTGAACACCGCGCTCGGGCAGCTCCAGGAGAACCACGAGTTTCAGATCGTCTTTTACAACGACCGCCCCAGCCTGTTTCGGCCAGGAGCGCTGCTGCCAGCGACCGACGCCAACAAGAAAGCGGCCCGCGAGTTCGTGACCAAAATGACGGCTGCCGGCAGCACGCAACACGATCTGGCCATGTATGCCGCGGTGAAGCTTCGCCCGCAGGTGATCTTCCTGCTGACTGACGCCCATCCGCCGCAGCTCTCGAAGCTCGAGATGGACATCATCAAGAAGAACAACGACGGGACGTTTGTCATCCACACCGTCGAGTTCGGTGTCGGAAAGCCCTTTGAGGAAGACAACTTCCTGAAGCGCCTGGCGGCCGAGAACGGCGGAGAATACCGCTACGTCGACGTGACCAAACCGGTGCCGTAGCCGGGCAGCGTAATCTCGGACCCAGGCTCTGCCTGGGTCCACACGAACCCGAGGCTCTGCCTCGTGATGTTCTCTACGGCGCCCCATTCTCACGAGCCAGCGTGCAGCCGGGGAAAATGGTGAGGTCGTGCGGAGAATCCACGGGGCGGAGCCTCGGGTCAGTATCGTCCCAGGCGGAGCCTGGGACGAAGCACATGGCGCTACCCGCCGGCCTTCATGCACTGGTCGTAGAATTCCATCTCGCGCTTGCCGCCCATCACCAGCGGTGTCCGCTGGTGGATGCTCTCGGGAACAATGTCCAGCACGCGCTCGGTTCCGGCCCGCGCCGCGCCGCCGGCCTGCTCGGCCAGGAAGGCCATCGGGTTCGCCTCGTACAGGAGTCGCAGCTTGCCGCCCGGGTGGTCCTGCGTCGGCGGGTAGAGAAAGATTCCGCCCTTGAGCAGCGTGCGATGGAAGTCGGCCACCAACGAGCCGATGTAGCGGCTGGCATAACGCTTCCCCAGCTTGCCGGTCCGCAGCCCCTCGACGCATTCCTGATACGGCTTGGGGAACGTATCGCGATGGGCCTCGTTCACCGAGTACCACTTCCCTTCCTCGGGCATGCGGATGTTTTCGTGGCTCAGCACATAGGCGCCCACGGCGGGGTCGAGCGTGAACCCATGCACCCCTTTGCCTGCGCTATAGACCAGAATCGTTGACGAGCTGTAGACCACATAGCCGGCGGCCACTTGGCGATAGCCGGGCTGCAGCACGTCGGCCGCCGAGGGATCTCGCGATGGGCCGCCGTCGCCATGCGAGGGCCGGCGCAGCACCGAGAAGATGGTCCCCACGCTCACGTTCACGTCGATGTTCGACGAGCCGTCGAGCGGATCGAACACGATCACGTACTTGGCCCCGGCGTTCTGGTGCAGCAGGAAGGGATGCTCGTTCTCTTCCGAAGCCAGCACCCCCACGCTCTCGCGCATGCCCAGGCAGTGCAGCAGCACCAAGTTGGCGTACACATCAAGCTTCTGCTGCACTTCACCCTGGACGTTCACATCCCCTTGCACGCCGATGATGTCGCTCAGTCCAGCCCGCGAGACCTTGGCCTGGATCATCTTGGTGGCCAGCGTGATGCCTGACAGCAGCCACGAGAACTCGCCCGACGCGCCGGGAAAGCGGCGTTGTTCCTGCAGAATATGCTGCTGAACGGTGACAATCGGCGAATCGGCGTACGAAGGAGAGCTCATGAGAGAGGAGGGCACTGCGCCCTGATGAAGGGGATGTGGGACAGCCAGCAATAAGGGATTGAGGAGAAGATAACACCTGGAATCGACTCGCGCAAGGACTGGTCGGACCAAAATCCGGCCCGACTGCGCTTTGACATGGGACGTTCGGCTGCAAAGTATAGAGAGGGGTAATTTCGTCTCCATCTGAAAACGAGTGGCTATGTCGATCGAGTATATCGCAGACGGGCTCGAGACCTCTCTCAAGGAGCTGCGCAAGATGCAGTTCAAGGCGGCCATGCTGGAGCGGACCATCGGCCACTTCGACAGTCTGGCCTCTCCCCACTATGCCGCCGAGGAAGGCTCGTATGCCTACATTCCTCTGAACCTTTGGGACTTTACCGATTCCCTGCTCGAACTCGAAACCGCGCTGAAAACGGACGAGGACTATGCCTCGACGGACCCCGAGTTCGCCTACCGTCCGGTCTCGTTTCTGGAGGTCGGATGCGGCATTGGCCGAAATCTTTTCCTGGTCAAGAACGGGTCGGGCCTGCTGCTGAGCAATCTGCACGGCATCGAGATCGGCTTTCCCTATATCGTGCAGGCCCGCGAGATCTTCAAACTGCACGAGGAAGTGACGCAAGGGGACGCGCTGACCTTCGACTACGGCGACTTCGACGTCATCTACTACTACCGCCCGTTCACCGACGAGGCGTTGCAGGCCAAGTTCGAGCGGCGTCTGATTCGTCAGGCCAAGCCGGGCGCCTACATCATCGGCCACTTGAACGCGATCCTCGACAAGTCGAAGCTCTTGAGGCCTACGACGGAGTACTCCAAGGTCTTCAAGAAAATCAAAAAGACTTCGGAGCCAGGCAAGGGGAAGCGCTAGTGTTCTATTTCCGAAGTGTGGTGACCTATTGCGACTCGACGTTGCAGGTGAGCGGCAGGGCGCTCGCCGCCGGTAGCCCCTGCGACAACGCGAATTCACCGGCGGCTAGCGTCTTGCCGCTCACGAAACCACTGCCGATCGATAGAGCCCCATCTGCGTGAGTCACTGCACTAGCACGCTGGGTGGGGCGCTCGGGGCACGGCAAAGTCAAGCCGCCCGTTTCTGTGCCGTCGAATCCCGCGATGAAGTCCGCCGCGCCTTGCTTGCATCCCGACCTACCCTGCGCTATCGTGCAGTGAACAGCTTCTTCGTCGTGGTAAGGAACGTTTGATGGCCAGCAATAATCATCGCGATTCGCTCCCCGAGATCGCGCTGGTAGGTGATCTGACTGATCGCGAGAGCGATCTCACCGAAAAGCTTCTGGAAGTTCCCCCAGGCGGCGAGTGCATCCTGTACTTCGACTCGCCGGGGGGCAGCCCTTATTGCGGCATGGCGCTGATGGCGCTGATTCGATTGCGCGGCATTCAGGCCACCGGCGTGGTGACGGGCGAGTGTTCGTCGGCGGCGCTGTGGCCTTTGGCCGCCTGCGCGCGACGGATTGTTACCCCGTTCTCCGTGCTGTTGTTCCATCCCATGCGCTGGCAGAGCGAAGAGCATGTGGGCCTGGACGAGGCGGCTGAGTGGGCCCGCCATTTCGGCCAACTGGAGCGCGAGATGGACGAACTGCTGGCCGAGATGTTCGGCATCGACGACAAGCTGATTCTGAAGTGGATGAAGCCCGGCCGGTATGTGTCGGGCCGCGAACTGGCCGAAGCGGGGCTGGCCGAATTGGTCGATCTGAAGGTGCTGCGGCTTTGGCCAGGCTTCCGCCCGGCCCCCGCCCCGCGCAAAAAGACCAAGCGCGTCATCGCACGGTAGCTGGCGATCGGGCGTAAGATCCGCCCATCCAGCGCTGCCGAAGTTCAATCGGTGGCACGGCCGACGTCCAACTCGTCCCATTCGTTTTCCGAGGGACGGCATTGTGAGAGGGCCGCTTGAGCCGAGGCCAAGTCGGCGTGACGGACCATGATCTGCACTTCGCCAGGCACGCCCGTCTGGAAGTTCGAGGTGTTTCCGCCGACCTCCTGGGATTCGATGCCGCGAACATCGAGCACGCCCACGATCAAGGCCGCTTCAAAACTGTTGGCCGCCGTGGCGAGCAAGGTGGGATCGTTGGGATCGAATCCGTCCATCAGCATGATCGTCGCTCCTTCAAATTAAAATTCGAGTTCGCCGGGCCTGACGGGAGGAGGCTGTGCTCCCTTCCCTTCGCCGGGCCGGACTTCAGGTTGGTTTCTGTCGACGGGGTCCGCAGGCGCCCATGCCGGAGGAAGCCCCTCCTGCGTCTTCATCAGTTGCAGGGCTTTCTGCAGGAACGGACGGCTCCGCTCCTGTTGGTCATCAAAATAAAGCATCACGCCCAACAAGAACATGGCGTTGGCGTTTTCGGGCTCTTTTTCCAGCGTCCGGGCCAGTTGCTCCTGATGGGCCTGTTTGGCCACGCGGTTGTCGGCGTATAAGTCGTCGAGCCGGAAGGGCGACTTGGACCACTCTCGGTTCAAGGTCACACCGCGACGCATGGCCTCGGCCGCGCGGTCGTAGTGCCCCAAGGCCAACAGGGCGAAGCCCCGGCGAAAGTAAGCGTCCGAAAGATCGGGTGCGGCGGAGGCCGCACTCTGATAGCGGAGGTAAGCTTCAAGGAACTTCTGCTGGGCGAACAGTTGATCGCCAAAGTCCAGGAACTTGAACGCCCGCTTCAGGGCCTCGTCGTTCGAGGGGACGCGCGGTTTGGGCTGCTCTTGCGCGGCCGGCTGTGCAACGGGTTGCGGCGCACCTTGGTTCGCTTGTCCGAAGGCGGGGGCGACCGGGTTATTCAGAGCCTGCGGAGGAGACCAACCGGGAAGGGTCTGCGGTCCAAAGAGCTGATTGGCCGGCAGGTAAAGCGGGCCGTAGTTCGAATACGGTCCCCAGATGCCGTTGGCGGCATAGGGATAGCCGTTGTAGATGTTGAAGCTGTTGAAGTTGTAGCCCGGAAGGTAGGGGGAATAGCCGAAGCCGCCGAAGGTCAGGCCGGAGCCATACCCCAGGACGGTCGCGTTCGAGCTGAAGAAGGAGTTGGAACCCCAACCGCCCAAGCCGCCGTTCCAACCCCCGCGGAAACCGCCGCCGTTCCAGCCGCCACCGTTCCAGCCGCCGCCGCCATGGTTAGGACCGCCATGGTTATGACCGTGCCCTCCGCCGCCACGGTGTTGGGCTTCGGCCGGCGTGGTGCTCAGCAAGGCGCCGATCAGCGCGCAGCAGAGCACGCGAAATTTCAAGGGAACGCCCATGGGGTCGGCCTCCTCTCCGCCGGCAACGGTTCTAGAGCCGCAGTCATTATTCGAGTTCGCTGCGCAAACGTCAAGCTGCCTTTGACTAACGGTGAACGGGAGGGTTTGGATCTCGCAGATTCATTCCAAGCGATGAGTGTCGCAATGGGTCGAAACTTCAAGGCGAAGGTTCTCGCGATGTAGCTCCGCTGGGGCTCGAAAGAAGGGGGATCGCGGGAACTCATTCACAGGAATGCTCCCTTCGATTGCCCCCATCCTGAGGCATCCCGCTGGCAATCGGTTCGGAGCGCTGCCAAAATACGGCAGCATCGTGACTGTCCCGCCTCGGAGTTTTCCCTCATGCACTCGCCCGCCATCTTCTCTCGTTGGTTCCGTTCTGCTCTCGCTCTGACCTTTGCTCTCGTGGTTCCCGTGGCCCTCGAAGCGGCCGATCCGGTCAAGTCGTGGCCGACGTTCCGCGGCGCGACGCGAACCGGCGTCTCGACCGAGACCGGCCTGCTGCAGGAATGGCCCAAGGACGGCCCGACGTTGTTGTGGGACGCAGCCGGCGCCGGGCGCGGCTACTCGAGCGTGTCGATTGCCGGCGGTCGGATCTACACCCTTGGCGACGGGTCTTCGATGGCCGACGACAAGGACGAATACTTGATGGCCTTCGATGCCGAGAGCGGCAAGCCCGTCTGGAAGACCAAGACCGGCCCTGCCTGGAACGAAGGGCAGGCCAACTGGCAGAGTTCGCGTTCCACTCCGACGGTCGACGGTGCGCGGGTCTATGCCCTGTCGGCGCAAGGGGACCTGGTCTGCTGCGACTCGGCCACGGGCGAAGAGAAATGGCGCAAGCAGCTCAAGAAGGACTGGCAGGGGAAGAAGGGAGACGGCTGGGGCTACAGCGAATCGATCACCATCGACGGCGACAAGCTGATCTGCACCCCAGGCGGTGAGAAGTCGACGATGATGGCCTTGAACAAAGAGACCGGCGAGCCGATCTGGACTATGGCCCAGCCGGGCAATCGCGGCGCCGGGCATGCCTCGATCGTGACCAGCGACGTCGGCGATCTGCGGGTCTATGTGCAGACCTCGGCCAGCGGCGCCATCGGCGTGCGAGCCAGCGATGGCAAGCTGCTGTGGAACTACGACATCGACAAGACGACCGCGGTCATTCCCACGCCCATCGTGCGCGGGGATCTGGTCTTCTTCACGGCTGGCTACAAGCGCGGGGGCGCGCTGTTGAAGCAGGTCCCGGCCGGCGAGAACGAAGTGAAGATCGAAGAGATCTACCCGATCACGCCTGAGCTGGCCAACAAGCATGGCGGCGTGGTGCTGGTCGGCGACTATCTGTATGGCGATTCGGACGATGGCGGTATTCCTTTCTGCGCCGAGTTGATGACCGGCAAGGTGAAGTGGAAGACGCGTGGATCGGGCAAGGGCTCGGCGGCCATCGCGGCGGCCGACGGCTGTCTGTACATCCACTTTGCCGACGGCACGATGGCCTTGGCCAAGGCTTCGCCTGAGGAGTACAAGGAGACCGGCTCGTTCAAGGTGCCCGGTGCTGGCGAACGGCCAAGCTGGGCCCATCCGGTGATCCTGGGGGGCAAGCTGTATCTGCGCGAACAGGATCACATCCTGTGCTACGACCTGCGCGCGAAGTAAGCCTAAGTCCTATCAAAGATGGGCGTCCTGCCACTTGCGCATCCAATCGGCAAATCCATTGTGGCGATTCTGCGCAGGGGCGACGATCTCTTGGCCGGTTTCGGGACATTGCAAGTCTAGTTTTGCTGCGAGCCACTTACGTAGCTTCGCGGTTTCGTCCCATAGGGCTGGCGGACCGCTTAGATCGTCCCATTCCAGTTCTTCGTAGCCGCAACCGAGCAAACGGCAGAACTCCGTCGCATTCATAGCCAGCACGACAAAGTCCCCTTCAGAACCCAGCAGTACGACGGGGGCTTCTTCGGGATCTTTCTCGTTCGTCAGCCATAGCGCATACGTTGATCCCGTCGAACTGTTGCCAAAGACGGCGATCTGCCGCTGCATCGTTTTGTCTCCGGGAAACCATTCCGCGGCCACGTCTTTTCGCGAGTTGATTTCGAACGTGCCACTGATTGGGTAGTCGTGCTTCTCCAAGTAAGCACACAGGCTTCGAATGGATTCGGGCACCTTCATACCCTTCGGAAAGTTGGCCTGAATGAGCTCAGCGAGCTTTTTGGGCATGACAGCGGCTCCTAGTACTGACAGAGTGGAGTCTACAACGGGGACGAAACAGTTTTTTACGGGTTGCGCGAGCAAGTTCGCAATCCTTTGCCAGTAATATTGGAAGTTCGGCTGAGGGCACGCGCAGCAAGGACCGGCTACAATCTTGCAACTCAAAACCAAGGATTGATTAAGAGTTCTATGCCCCCCTCTCGCAACCAACGGACGAAGGCAGATCTCCTCGTCGTTGGCACCGGGATGGCGGGCGTGTCGGCACTGGCCGAGGCCAAGCGGCAGGGGATCGGCGCCATCGGGCTCGAGGCGCACGCCAAGCCGGGCGGACGGATTCGGACGGTGCGAAATCGACGCCTGGCGAACTATCCTATCGAGATGGGGCCCGAGTTCGTGCATGGCCCTGTGATGAAGCAGCTCTGCCTGTCGCTGGGGCTGAACCTCATTACGCATCCGTCCGATGGCGTGGCGTTTGTCGACAAGCAGCTCTTGCCGCTCGGGCCGATTCTGGAATCGTTCAAGGCGATTCGCGAAGCGGCCGCCCGGCATCTGGCGCAAGGCAAGCTCGACAGTTCCGTTGAAGCGTTCATGGAGTCGCTTGAGCGCCGCGATCGACTTCCGGCCGGCATGAACACGCATCTCATGCTGCAGTTGATCCGCAACGACTTCGCCACGCGGGTCTCGGATCTCAGTCTGACCGGACTGCTGGCGCCTGACGTCGATGGTTACGAGGACAATTATCGGATCGCCGAGGGGTACGACGAAGTCGCTCGCCGCCTGGCCGAAGGGACCGATATCCGCACGAACCATGTGGTCACCGCAATCCTGCGCCAGCGCGACCGGATCGATGTGATCACGAATCGCGGGACCTACAGCGGCAACGTGGTGCTGGTTTGTCTGCCGGTGGGCGTGCTGCAGGCGGGTGACGTGCAGTTCGATCCTCCACTTTCGGCGGAGAAGACGGCGGCAATCTCGGCCATCAATGCGGGGCACGCCACGAAGCTTGTGTTGAGTTTTCGCCGGACTCGAATGGCCGCGACCTTCTGGCCCGAGTCGGTGCCGTTGCTGGCGACTTCGCTGGCCACACAGTTGTGGTGGCCGACCGGTTGGGGGCGCGAAGACCAGCGGCATTTTCTGGCCTCGTGTCTGGTGGGAGGAGCGGGGGTGGCGCGGTTCGACGAGCATGATCCGCGCGAAGTGGGGCTGGCTCAACTCGGCCATATGTTCGGTTGGGATCGCGTCCGAGGCAAAGCCCTGACGACGTTCTATGTAAAGTCGTGGCACAACGAGCCGCGCATCAAAGGGGGCTATTCGTCCTTGCCGGTCGGCATCGATCCGCAGAATCTGCTGCGGGATCTGGAATCCGCGGAGGACGGCGACGGGGGACTTCCACTGTTCTTTGCGGGGGACTATGTCACGCGGCACCCGGGTTCGGTCCACAGCGCGTACCAAAGCGGGATCGACGCGGTCCAGAGGGCGATGGCCGCGCGAGGGTAGCGGACGCGTGAGATTTGCTTGCTCGCGGCGCGCTTCGAAACCAGCGAAGCCCGAATCTCGCGGGCAACGAGCCGGGCTCTGAGGGATGAAGCTTTTCGGGTTGAGCGCGCTGAGTTCAGCGCGGGCGCTGAGTTCAGCGCGCAAGTTTTCGGGTTGAGTGCCGGCCTTCGGTCGGCGCGGTTGTAACTTTTCGGGTTGTGGCGCTGAACTCAGCGCGGGCGCTGAGTTGGCCGTGTAACTTTTCGGGTTGGCGCGCCGGTGTAACTTTGCGGGTTGGCGCCATCCGCCCTGAAGGGGCCAAAACATATCAGCCCGGGGCAACGCCCCGGGTATCGAGTATCGAGTGCCAATCAACGAATAGCCCTGAAAGGGCGTCACAACGCTGTTGCGCCCTTACAGGGCTTCATCTCATCGACACAAACGTGACCCGGGGCGTTGCCCCGGGCTGATCTGTTTGGCCCCTTCGGGGCGGTGATCGCGTGTAACTTTGCGGGTTGCTGGCGTGGGGGCCAGCGCCTGCGCTGGGGTAAGCGCGTAACTCTTCGGGTTGAGGCCGGACGTCGGTTCGCGCGTTTGTAACTTTTCGGGTTGAAGAACGGCGCGCCATGCGGCGTGAGAAACGATTCTCTCCGCGGGTTTGCCACACCCATCTCGGATTATAGCAAAGATTGGGATGGACTTTAAATCAATATTCGACTTTTTTTATTCTGATATCTCAATTTGGACATCACAAGTTATTGCGGGCAGCGTGATCAATTCTGCAACGTTTGTTCTATTTTCGTACATCAGGGGTGGTTCGATTTTGCTCCAGTTCTCGACAACCCCAGGGCCCACTTTGCGAAATTGCCCTGTTTTCTCGAACGGAATCGCACCCCCCAAAGTTGTAGGGCGGGTGGTACGCCGGTTGCTTTAGACCCGCCGTCCTCGCGAGACGAGTGCTAGCGGTTCGGTGTCCAACGCCCAATCGCCGGCTTCTTCTTCGCTGCGGACCCAAAACCAAAACGACGCGACGGCTGGACGCTGCCAACCACCGAGGGATGGTTGGCACGCCAGCCGCCGCATCAAGCTAATGCTCGCGAGACCACAGGCCGGAGCAACGACGATGTACCGCATTGAAAGTCCGCGCTGGATGTTGGGTCGTTCCTTACCGAGTTGGGAAGCGTTCACGCTGGCCGCTGCGCTGCCGGGGCTGCTGCTGCTGGGAGCGACATTCTTGACTGACGCTCGGCGCGACGTCCCCTCGGCTCCGCAGTCGATTCCCAACGAAACAGAGTCCGTTGAGCCTGCCGCACCGGCCCAGCCGGCCGCGGATGTTCGCGAGACCACCTTTCACGACGAGCGTTCGCTGGCCGATGGAAGTTCCTCGCCGGACGCCGGTGTGGGCTCGAACCTGGCGCGGCACTTGGTGGCACTGCTCGAGTCAGGTCGCAAGACCCTGGAGCAGGCCCGCGACTTTCGCGGCGTGCTGCACAAACAGGAGCGCCTGGCCGGTGTGCTGGGCGAGCCCGAAGAGTTGAGCGTGCTGATGCGGCGCGATCCGCGGTCGGTCTACCTGCGCTGGGAGGGAGCCTCGGGGCGCGAGCTCTTGTGGCGCGTGGGGCACGACGACGGCAAGCTGCTGCTGCATCCGGGCGGTTGGAAAGGTCGGCTGACGCCGATGCTGAAGATCGAGCCGGCGCATCAGTTGGTGAAGGCACTCACCCGACGCCCGCTGGAAAAGATCGGGCTGTGGAGCATGGGCCTGGAATTGGAGAAGCGCCGCGCGGGACTCGACCGGCCGGGGCTTTCCATCACAACGACCGACTGCACGGGGCCCGACGGCCGCGAATGCCATAGCTTTCAGTTTCTGGATCGCCAGCGCTACGAGGATCGGCCGGAACACATCACGGTGGTCTTTGTCGATCGACACTGGAAAATTGCCGTGGGCTGCGAGGTCTACGGTTGGCCCGAGGAGGGAGAGACGGAGCCTCCCTTGCTCGAGGCGTACTTTTATTCGCAGATTGAATTCAACGTAGGCCTTTCGGACCGGGATTTCGACCCGGCCAATCCGGCCTACGGCTTTGCGCAGGCCGAACGGGGCCGGCGATAAACCGGATGAGCGGGTCATCCGGCATAGCGTTTGCCGAGCTTGTGGTGCGGGTCTCGCGGCCTGCACCACAAGACCTCGGCAGCGAAACAAACAGGGGGGCACGCCCGGCTCACCACCTTTTCAAGTTGGGCTCTGGACACAGTCTAACTTGAGGGGCGTGCCCCCACTTTTAATGACGACCAGTGACGGGTATCAGGATTTGAAATTTGAGATTTCAGTAGTTCCGATTTTCTAAGATTGGCATTAATGAACGCAGGGCCTTCCGCCATGATGACTTGTGTGAAAAGGGTCATTCATGGAGGAAGAAACCCATGCGTTCAAGGAAGAGTTCTAGCG